>Ga0208745_1000055_pt1 | contig 50307 bp, 42 predicted proteins | sample CryBogCBH23Jun09_FD_184622 | JGI IMG/M metagenome (GOLD analysis project Ga0208745, IMG submission 184622) | Freshwater microbial communities from Crystal Bog, Wisconsin, USA - CBH23Jun09 (SPAdes) | ecosystem: Environmental > Aquatic > Freshwater > Lake | place: Crystal Bog, Wisconsin, USA... | reverse complement strand
GTGAAGATCGTCGCCTGGCTCGGACTGTTCTCGGCGCTCTACGGCCTCTTCCAAGAGTTCCGTCACTTCCCGTCGTGGGACGCTCGATGGATTCAGACGTCGGGGTACTCGGCGCTCAACGTTGGCAACGGCGTGGTGCGGGCTTTCGGGAGTTCGGCGAGTGCGCAGGAGTACGCAGCGTTCCTCGGGGTGGGCATCGTGGCGTGGTTGTCGTTGCTCCTCACGTCGCAGAGTCGGTGGAAGTTGGTGCAACTCGTCCCGATTGGCGTGATCGCCGATGCGCTCTACTACGAGGCGCAGCGGACGCTGCTCTTCATGTCGGTCTTCGCCGCCGCCGTGGTCGTCGCTGCTCGGTTCAAGGTTCGCCCAACCGGTGTCTTGCTCTTCGGAGCCTTGGCGATCATGGCGCTACCTACCGTTGCATCAACCCTCGGCGGTTCCTCGTCCAACTGTCAACAAGGGCAGACGGCTTGCCAGCTCTCGCAGCGATCCAACACCATCGCCAACCCCACGGGCTCGAACACCTCGTTCTCCGGTCACCTCGCTGAGACCCGGAAGGGGGTCGAGGCGGCGTTCACCCGCCCCCTTGGGAATGGCGTCGGCTCCACTACCCTCGCTGCGGCGAGGTTCAACACGGCTCGAGCTGGGCGTGGCACCGAGTTCGACCCCGGCAATGCCGGGACCTCGCTCGGCATTGTCGGGCTCCTGCTCTACCTCGTCATGGTCTACCTGGTCTTCAGGTCCTGCTATCGCGCCGCAATGCTCTCTCGCGATGTCATTGGCCTCTTCGCCATCGGTATCGCCAGCGTCGACCTCTTGCAGTGGCTGAACGGTGACCTCTACTCCGTGACCTGGTTGACCTGGCTCTTCATTGGTTGGGCAGAGCATCGAGCCCGCAGGCAAGACGTGGCCGAACCCATTGACGATCCGGTCCGCATCCATCCATCGACGACCGTCGCCAACCCTGACCTCTCGTCGCTCGAACCAGCAGTTCCCGTGCGTCGCTCACGCTGGTCGTGATGGGCGGAGGAAGCAGGGGTGGGGATCGCCGACCAACGATCGTGGTCGTCGCCCACGCGATCGATCGGACAGGCCAGGGTATGGAACGACTGCACGCCGCGCTCATCGAGGAGCTGGCCGAGGAATTTCGCTTCGTGGTGATCACGGGATCGATCGATGCCACTACTGCCGACGCAGCGGCTGAAGTGGTGCAGATCTCGATTCCCCGTCGCCCGATTCCACTCCGTTTCGCCATCTTCGCCGTCACGGCATCGATCGCGCTCTGGCGCCGACGTGGCGTCGGCCTCATCCACAGTTGCGGCGCCATCGTGTTCCCTCGGGTGGACTTCGTCTCGGTGCACCTCTGCCAGGCCGGGGTGATCGCCGCCAACGGCGGAAGGTTCTCCCCAGCGGGAGCGTCGCGGGTGCGGTCGGTGAACACCGCGCTCTTGAAGGTCATGGCGAGAGCCATGGAGCGTCGAACCTTCGCTCGTGGCGCAACCGCACTCGTGGTGGCTGAGCGTGGCCGGGCCGAAATCGCCGAGTTCTACCCCGGCACTCCGGTCATCGTGACCGAGAACGCCGTCCCCAACCTCCCAGCGCCGACGACCCCTCGTGCCGAGATGCGCAGCGCGCTCGGGGTTGAGGGTCGGCGCGTCGTCTTGATGGTCGGGGGTGACTGGGCACTCCGGGGCGTGGGGATCGTGATCGACGCGCTCTCGCTGCTCGATGACGAGGTGGTGCTGGTGGTCGTCGGGAGCGGCGATGCCGCCGCCCTCCGTCGGTCAGCAGCTTCGCAGGGCCTGAGCGATCGGTTGGTGCTCCTCGGTCAGCGCCCTGACCTCGCTGACCTCTACGCCGCCGCCGACGTCTTCGTGCTGGCGAGCGCGTACGAGACGTTCTCCCTCGTCCTCGTGGAAGCGGCTCGATCGCACCTCCCGATTGTGTCGACGAACGTCGGCGTGGCATCGACGCTCAACGATGGAGTCGACGGCCCTGGACTCCTCTTCGCCGATCGGACGGCGACCTCGATTGCTGGAGCGATCACGGAAGCCTTGCGTGACCCGACTGCCAGCGCAGCACGAGCTGAGCGAGCATGGATCCGCAGTCAGCGCTTCACGATGGAACGCCTCGTTGGAGCCGTGCGATCGGCCTACCGAGCAGCCGGGGAGAAGCCGGGTTCATGAAGCAGATGGTGGTCATCGGTCTCGAGACCAGCGCGGTGCGCTCTGGTGGTCTCAACCGGTACGTCGAGAACTACGTCGCCGGCCTCGAACGTCAGGGCGTCGCGGTGACGTGCATCGCGCTCGGCGCCTCGGGTAGCCCTCCTCCTTCGGCTTCGGTCCTCCGACGGGTGGCCTGGGTGGCTCGTCGGGCGCTGGCGCTCCGTTCGGTTCCCGTGCTCGACGTCCACTTCGCCCTCTACGGAGCGTTGCCGATGGCATTGGCGCCGAGGCCCACGCATCGCATCGTCCACTTCCACGGACCGTGGGCATCAGAGAGTGGGGTCGAGGGGGCATCGGCTCTTTCCCAACGGGTCAAACGGGCCATTGAGCGCTTCGTGTACCGGCGGGCCACCGTCATCGTGGCCCTCTCGGACGCGTTCAGAGACCTCCTCATCGAGGACTACGGCGTCGATCCGCACCGCATTGTGGTGATTGGCGGCGGCGTCGACACCGCACACTTCTCCCCTGGAGACCGAGCGATGGCTCGGGCGTCGTTCGGCCTCGACCAGGGCACCCAAGTCCTCGTCGTGGTGCGGCGGCTCGTGAACCGCATGGGCCACGACGTCTTGATCGACGCCCTCGGCATCTTGGCGTCGAGGGGGATTTCGCCCTCGGTGCTCATCGTCGGCGATGGTCCGGCCCGGAGCAGGTTGGCGGCCACGATCCGCAGCGCAGGTCTTGAGGATCGTGTTCAACTCCTCGGGAGCTTGCCCGAGGACCGACTCCCCGATGCCTATCGAGCCGCCGATTGCTCCGTCGTCCCGTCGACCTCGTTCGAAGGCTTCGGCCTGGTGGCCCTCGAGTCCTTGGCCTGCGCGACCCCTGTCGTCGCCAGCCGGGTCGGGGGCATCGCGCAGCTCTTGGAGCGCCTCGACGACGAGGTCCTGTGCACGCCCGGCGATGCTGCTGACCTCGCCACCGCCATTGCCCGAGTGCTCTCAGGGGAGGGGCCGTCGAGAGAGGCGTGTCGGCGGTTCTCCCTCGATCGCAGTTGGGACGCCGTCGTCGGGCAGCACCTGCGCCTCATCGCGCCCGCCAGCCACAAGGTGCTCTACCTCGGACATGGCGCTCGCCTCAGCGGTGGTGAGCTGGCGTTGCTGCGCCAGATCCCGGCACTCCACGACGTCGATCCAACCGTCGTGCTCGCAGAGCAAGGTCCACTGGTCGATGAGCTCACGATCCGAGGCATCCCCGTCGAGGTGCTGGAGATGAGCCCGCGCCTCATCGAGACTCGACGAGCTGATGCCACGGTGTGGAAGGTGGGCTTCGGTCGAGTGCGGGACCTCGTCGAGTACGTCGCGCAGCTCCGAGCGACGGTGCGGCGACTCCGGCCCGACGTCATCCACACCAACACCTTGAAGGCGGCCCTCATTGGAGGGGTCGTCGGTCGGCTCACGCGCACGCCGGTCGTCTGGCAGATCCGTGACCGGATCGCCTCGGACTACCTGCCGAGTTCTGCCGTGCAGATGGTCCGCTTCCTCGCACGCCTGCTGCCCGCAGCGGTGATCGGGAACTCGACGTCGACGCTGGCGACCGTTCCCGGCGGGCGCTACCGTGCCGTCATCCCGAGCCCCCTCGACCCTGAGGCAGGTCCCGGGCCGAGAGGATCTGGCCCCTTCACCGTCACCATGGTGGGCAGGCTCTCGCCGTGGAAAGGCCAGGATCTCTTCCTTGAGGCGTTCGCTCAGGCGTTCCCCTACGGCGAGGCTCGAGCCCGCATCGTCGGTGAGGCGCTCTTCGGCGAGGAGGAGTACGCCACTGCGCTCCTCGGCTTGGCTGAGGCCCTCGGTATCGCCGATCGGGTTGAGTTCCTCGGCTTCCGGCGCGATGTCGCAGACCTCCTCCGAACGAGCGACGTCCAAGTCGTGGCGTCTCGGCTCCCAGAGCCCTTCGGCAACGTGGTGCTCGAGGGGATGGCGTGCGGAGTGGCGGTAGTGGCCCCCGATGCTGCTGGACCTGCGGAGATCCTCGTGAACGGTGAGACCGGGGTCCTCGTCCCGCCCGATGACGTCCACGCCTTGGCCGAAGCGCTCGAGGTGTTGGCTAGTGACCCCGCCATGCGGCAACGACTGAGCGAGGCCGCCCAACACGAAGTCGCGAAGTATCGACCAGAGCGCTTGGCCGAGCGGTACCTCGCCTGCTACGCGGCGCTCCGGGACCCGAAGGGGTGGGCGTGACCCTCGCCGTCAGCGTCATCATCCCTACCTTCCACCGTCCAACGCTCCTGCGGCGGTGCCTGGAGGTCCTCCTCCCGCAGCTGGACGCCATCGATGGGGGAGCGGAGATCATCGTGGGCGACGATGGGGGCGATGCAGGGTGGGCATCCGACCTCGATGCTCGGATCACCGTCGTCCCAACCGGAGGTGTGGGCCCTGGACGAGCTCGCAACGGCGCGGTCCGCCACGCTCGTGGAGCGACCTTGGCCTTCACCGACGATGACGCCATTCCCGAAGCCGACTGGTTGCGAGCGGCGCTGCGAGCGCTCGACGCCCATCCGGCGTGGGTGGGGGTTCGCGGCGTGGTGCAGTCGGTGGCCTTCGACCCCCTCTACGAGCACTCGGTCGACGATGCCACCGGTGGGGGCTACCTCACCTGCAACGTTGCCTACCGAACCGCGGCGTTCACCGCGGTTGGCGGTTTCGATCCAGCGTTCTCCTACGCCCACGAAGACCGCGATCTCGGGTACCGCATCGAGCGCCTCGGCACGGTTGGCCACGATGCCCAGATGGTCGTGACTCACCCCCCTCGGTCCTTCACGGTGCGCGAGTGGGCACGGCGGGGACGATTCGTCACCGACGACTGGCTCCTCTACGCCCGCTACCCCGACCAAGCACGTGGCCGGCTCCCGCAGCGCTGGAAGCCGCTCGAAGGCATCCTCCGTCGCTGGGTTGGCTTCGGCCGGGACGCCTCGGTCGTTCGGCGATCACCACGGCGCCTCCTCCGGGTGTTCGAGCTCGGCGTCGCCCAAGCGGCGGTCGGGCTAGTGGTGACCTTCACGGCACCTCGGCGACGCATCATCGACTCGACGCCACCGGCACCAATGGACGAGGACCGGCCACTCCGCATCGCCTACATCGGACCGGTGCCGAATCCCCACGTGGGAGGCGCCCCGGGAGTTGCTGGTCTGCTGTTCTCCGAGCTGTGCGCCCGGGGGGGCACCATCGACTGCTTCCTGCCGATCTCGGTGGAGTCGGACGCTGCTGATGCCGTCGCTGCGGTGAGGGGGGTCACCGTGCACACGGTGCGCAGCGGATTCGCCTTCGGCAAGTGGTACTCCAGCCACCCCATCACGAAGATGCTCTCGGCCCAGATCGCCACCGCCCGCGGGCGGTCGCAGGCGGCGAAGGCCTTCCTCGAGTGCCATGCCGAAACGCCGTTCGACGTGCTCTACCAGTTCTCCACCGTTGAGATCTTCGGTCTCCCTCGACGGGCGAACCTGCCGCCGATCGTCACCCATCCGAGCGTGCACGCTGCTGGCGAGTTCCGGTGGCTGCGTCGAGAGTGGAGCATCGCTCGCCGCTGCCAAGGCGTCCTGCGTCCAGCGCTCGTCATGGGCTGGGTGGGTACTCGGATCCTCCGGCAGCGACGAGACATCCGTCGAGCCACATCCGTGCTGGCGATCTCTCCGGTCTTCGGCGACCACCTCGTCGCCGACTACGGCGTCGATCCTCGGCGGGTGACCGTCGTACGCAACGTCATCGACCACCACCTCTTCGCCCCGCTCGCAGCGCACCAGCGGCCAGGAACTGGGCCCCTCAGGGTGGCGGTGCTCGGACGCATCACGGTGCGCAAGGGGCTCGACGACCTCGTCGCCGCCACCCACCAGCTCGGTGATCTCGCCGGCCAACTCTCCATCGACGTCGTTGGGGACCACTCACTGTGGTCGGACTACCGGCCCTTGCTCGAGGATCTCCACCCCGAGGTTGCTCGCTACTGCGGCCACCGAAGTCGCGAGCAAGTCGCAGCGACGCTGCCCACCTACGACCTCCTGCTCCAGCTCTCGCACTACGAGCCGTTCGGGCTGACCGTCGCCGAAGCCCTGGCCTGTGGCGTTCCCGTCGTCGCCACCACCGAAGTCGGTGCAGCACAGGGCATCGATGCTTCGGTCGCCACCATCATCGAGGTCGGTGACGTCGACGGCATCGTGCGCGTGCTCCGAGACCACGTGGAGCGCCGTGACGCCCGTGATCCCCGTCGGGCTGATCTGGCTCGGGCCGAGGCGCTCCGCACCGCGTCAGGAGCAGCTGTTGGGCCGGTGCTCTTCGACGCACTCTCGACAGCCGCAGGTCGGAGGCCGAGGTGAAGGTGCTCTCCGTTCTGGCCAACGGGGGGCGCGGAGGGATGCAGGGGGTGGCCGCAAGGGTGGCCGAGGGTCTGGTTGCCCATGGCCACGAGGCGAAAATCGTGGTGGGCGGCGATGGACCGCTCGACGCAGATGTCGCCGTCGTGCGCATTGCCCCCTTCGTCGGTCGTGCTGGCGGCAGGGCATTCCGCAGCGACCTCCGCCGGGTCATCGCCGATGAGCGTCCCGACGTGCTCCACGGGCATGGACTCCGACTCGCGCTCGCCCTCGGGTGGTTCGGGTTCCGGCGACCGGTGGTCATCACGAGCCACGGCGGCCCAGCGGCGTCCTACCGCAGTGCAGCGCTCGCGCTCCGAGTCCTCCCACTGCACACGATCGCCTGCGGCGTCGGCCCAGCGGCAGCGCTCGCCGCCGTTGGGGTCACGGCCAGGACCATCCCCGTCGGCGTCGACCCGGTGCCACCGGCGGCGACCACGCAGGAACTCGCTGCCCGCTACGACCTCGACCCCTCCCATCCGCTGATCGTCGTCCCGGCCAGGCTCACCCCGCAGAAGGACCCCCACCTCGTCCTCCGTGCGCTCGAGCGATGCTCCACGGTCCAGGCGATCTTCTTCGGCGATGGACCGCTCGAGGCATCCCTCGACGAGGAGGTGACGGCTCGAGGACTGCGCAGTCGGGTTCGCTTCGCTGGATTCGTCGCCGGTGTGGCCTCCCTCCTCGGTGCAGCCGATGCCGTGGTCCTCGGATCCCAGTACGAGGGACAGGTGCTCGTTGGGCTCGAGGCCATGGCGGCAGGGGCCCCCTTCGTGGCGACGTCGTGCGTGGGGATTGCCGATTGGGCGTCGTCGGGCGAGGACTCGCTCCTCAGCCCCGTGGGCGACGACCAGGCATTGGCGGCCAACCTCACCGCGGTGCTGCACGACCCCGCGCTGCGAGCCCGGCTCATCGCTGGTGGGCACGCAACGGCCTCGCGCTACAGCACGCGCGCCATGGTGGCCGCGCACCTCGCCCTCTACGAGGAGCTGCTCGCTCGGTAGGCGAAGGTCACCGTCTCGCCCCTGAGGACGGCCCAGATGGCGGAAACGGTCCCAGTGAGGCTCGGTCGGACCTTGGCGATGACGACGTGGTCTCGGCGCACGAGCGCCACGACCGAGCGGAGGATCCCGGGGCTCGTCCGATCGCCGATGAGCACGGTGCGCAACCCTCGAACGAGCGCGTGGTGTCGACTGCGTGCCGTCATCGCGAAGGTGGCGTTGTAGGCCGTGTCGGCGGTCGCTCGAGGCGACGGTGCGGTGCGAGCATCCTCGTCGAGCCTGGTGCCAGGGCGGTGGATCACGGTGATGGCAGGGTCGTAGCGGAGTCGGCCCTGGTGCAGCAGGTTGAGCCCGACCGCGACCTCGAAGTGCACCTGTGCACCGCTGCCGCGAAGGTTCGTGGGCAACCCGAGGAGGTCGGCTCGATACGCGCTGTTGACGCCCTTCAGGACCATGACGTCCCGGCTGGGGCCGGACCCGCAGTGGTGGTTGCCGATGATCCGCCCCGAACGCGTGATCCGACCGACGTCGGTCGTGAGCGTGGTGGGCCGGGGCAGCGCGCCGTCGTAGAGCACGTCTCGGCCGCCGACGCCGACGACATGGTCCTCAGCGGCAGCTGCTCGCAGCACTGCGGTCCAGCTCGGCGGTGGGGTGGCGTCGTCATCGGTGAACGCCACCCACGGCGTCGTGGTGGCCTGGAGACCAGCGGTCATCGCGGCGAGGACTCCCGGCGTCGTGACGAGGACTTCGTGCACCGCCGATCCGAACGAGGCGATGCACTTGCGGGTCGGCTGGTCATCAGGTCGCACCACCGCCACGATGGCTGTCGGAGGCTCCACTTGGACGAGGAGCGCTTCGAGGCACTGCTGGAGCTGCTCGGGTCGTCCGTAGGACGGCACGATGACGGAGAGCCACGGCGCGGTCATCGCACCACCTTGCGGTGCTTGAGGTGCTCGTAGAAGGCGAGCGATGTCGACGCCACGGACGCCCAGGTCCGCTGTTCGACGTCTCGCCGGGCTGATCGTCCGAGGTCGAGGCGTCGCTGTGGGTCGCTGAGGAGGGTGCCAACCGCTCGGGCCATCGCCGCTGCGTCGTCGACGGGGACGGTGCATCCACCGCCACTGGCACGGAGGAGATCGGTCACTCCGGGGATGGCCGTGGCCACCACCGGCACGCTGCAGGCAGCGGCCTCGAGCAGCGAGATGGGCATGCCCTCCACCCGAGCGGCGAGCACCGCGACGCTCGAGGGGGTGAGCAGCGACCACAGTTCCTCTGGCCGGTAGGTCTCGGTGATGGTGATCCGTGGTCGGAGGGCTGCGGGGATCGTGGACCAGTCGACCGGGCCAGAGCCCAGCCACGAGAAGGTCGCGTCGGGATGGGTCTCGGCGAGGAGGGCACAGGCGTCGAGGGCGGTGTCGGTGCCCTTGCGCCAGCTGGATCCTCCGAGGATGGTGACGAGGGGAGGCGAGGACGCAGGGCGATCGACGAGGGGGAATCCTTCGAGGTCGATGCCGTTGGTGCCGATGGTGGTGGCGGACTGGGGAACGCCGAGCGAGACGGCGAGCGCAACCTCTTCGGCGCTCAGGCACCACACGCCATCGGAACGCCGGAGCGACGCTGCGACCTCCCGGAGTCGAAACCCTCCGTGGTAGAGGGCGTAGCGCCGTCGGAGTTCGAGTTGGCCAGCAGCAGCCCCGGCTCTCCGAGCTGCCACGACCAAGTGCTCGAGGCCGTGGCTCCGGGTGACGTAGACGGTGCTCGAACCCACATCGTGGCGGCGACTCCGGTACGCGAGATCCCCAGTCGATGCGTCGACGACGTCGTAGCGCTGCCCAGCGGGACTGGCGAGGAAACCCTTGACGGCGTGGGGGTAGCGGAGCGCAGTGCGGGTCGACTCCGTGCCGCCGGGTACGAGGGAGAAGTCGATGACGTCGACCTCCGTCCCGAGTGCACGGAGGGCTCGAGCGAGCGCTGCAGTGGCCCCCGGCGCTCCGGCCCCTTCACGGATGCGGTGGTGGATGGAGAGCAGGATCCTCACCGGTCACCTCGAGCGACGAGGTGGAGGATGGACCAACGGGGAATCCTGCCGAGTGGACCAGGGAGGATGTCGCTCAAGTAGGTCAGATCGTCGTGGTGGAGGTAGGAAATCGTTCGGAGGCCTGCGGCGAAGACGAGGCAGAACACCGACACCGCGACCACTGTCCCTACGGCTGCTCCGAAGAGGGTGAGGTGGGCGCCGCTCGGGAGCGTCAGGCCGACCAGACGGGCCGCAGCGAACGCGACCACGGTGACCGAGAGGAGCGGGCCGTACCACTGCCACAGCACCGTGCGCACGGTCGTCTCGAGCATGGCGGCGTAGCGACGGATCAAGAACGCGTTCTGCACTGCGGACGCTGCGATGGTGCCGACGAGGACGCCGGTGATGCCGAAGGGGATGACGAGAGCGATGGTGGCGGCTGCGTTGACCACCACGGCCACCGCCTTCGCTCGGGCACCGAGGCCTGCCTTGCCGAGCGCCACGATCACGATGGCGCAGTTGGAACGAGCGGCGTTGACCACCTGGAGGGCGAGCAGCAGCAGCAGGACGGACTCCAAGCCGTCGTAGGTCCGCCCCAGCCAGATGCGCAGCAGCCACGGTGCACCAGCAGCGACCGCTCCCGCGGTGGCCAGCGCGGCGAGCCCCATGTACCGCGACGCCTGGATTGCCGGAGCCCGTACGTCATCGGCGGTGGCCGTCCCTCCCGCTCGCCGACTGAAGGTTTGGAGGAGCGACTGCTGGGGGATCGCCACCAGGTAGGCGATCTGGCTCGCGGCTCGAGAGCCGAGTTGGTAGAGCCCAGCTGCGGTCACCGAGACGAACCGCCCGAGGACGACCGGATCGGTGTCGTAGTTGAGGGCGTCGAGGATTCCTGAGAGCTGGACCAGGCCGCCGAAGCGCAGCATCTCGAGCATGGTCGAGCGTCCGAGGACGATGGGGTTCGCCACCACGGTGCGGTGTCGGCGAGCGGTGACGACGACGGTCGCGAGGATGACCGAGAGGGTTTGGATGGATGAGGCGAGCGCCACTCCCCACAGACCGGCGCCGCTCACGAGGAACGCCACCATGGCTGCGGCGTAGATGAACCTCGAGGCGAGACCGATGATGGTGACGAGCCACTGCTCGCCTGCGGCGATGAGCCGGCAGCCGAGGATGGAGCTCGCCGCCGTGATGAACAGGTAGGCGTAGCCCCAGACGAAGAACCACTCTGCGGTGTGGACGAGGTGCTTCGGCAGCACCTCGCCGCTCACGACGTGGAGGCTTGAGATGAGCGGCGGCACGATGACGAGGAGGAGGGGCGAGAGCAGGAGGCCGAGCCCGAGCCACACCACGAGACCGAGGGTGGTCAGCCGTGCGGCGAAGCGAGCGTCATCGCGGTACTCCGCTTGGGCCCCGTAGCGGATGACGATGGATCCAAGACCCGGGTCGAGGACGGAGAGGAACGCCACGGTGGTGGTGATGAAACCCCACAGTCCGAACAGGACGAGGCCCAGTCGATTGACGATGAACGGTGTGAGGACGAGCCCGATCGCGACGATGGTCACCTGGCTCGCTGCCACCGCGCTGGAGTTGAGCGCTACGGACTTGCCCAGCTCTGGTGCTGGTGAAGGTTCAGCGTTCTCGCCGGCAGCAGCCATGGCGGCCATTCTCCCAGACGCAGCACCGCTCCGACGAGGATTCGCCCGGTAGCGTTGGCCCATGGTCTCCACCGTGCACCGTCGGCTGCTCGTCGTGAGCCACCCTGCGGTCGTCGCCTCCAACCAGGCGGTCTTCGCGGCGTTGGTGGCCAGTGGCGTCGACCTCCAGCTCGTGACGCCAGCCACCTGGGAGCACGCCTACGACGATGCCCCCTTCGAGGCGGCGACCGATCCGGTGCTCGAAGGTCGCCATACGACGTTCCGCGTCCTCTCGCGTGGTGCGCCGCAGCGGCACCTCTACCTCGGACGGATCGTCGCGTTCCTCCGTCGCACCGCCCCTGACGTCTGCTACATCGAAGAGGAGTCCTTCTCCGTGCCCGCACTGCAGTGGGCGCTCGTCGCCCATCGACTCCGTATCCCCTTCGGGGTGCAAGCGTGGGAGAACCTCGATCGACCCCTCCCGGCACCCGCTCGGTGGATCCGCCGTTTCGTCCTGTCGCGAGCGTCGTTCATCGTGGCCCGAACGCCGGCGGCTAAGGCCATGGTGGAGCAGTGGGGGACCACGGCGCGCACCGAGGTGGTCGGCAGTCCGGTGCCGAGTACCGACCTCGTTCCTCGGGTGGCCCATGACGGCTTCGTGGTGGGCATGGCTGGTCGCCTCGTCCCGGAGAAGAATCCCCTCGCCGTTGCTGCCGCTGTCGACGCCATCGACGGGGCCAGGCTGGTGGTCGCTGGTGATGGACCGCTCCGTGAGGCGTTGGCGCAGCATCGAACGGTGGACGTCCGCACCGACTACACCCACGCGACGATGCCGGAGTTCTTCGCCAGTTGCGACGTCGTCTGCCTCGTCTCTTCGCCGACGGCGACCTGGGCGGAGCAATTCGGTCGGGTCCTCGTCGAGGCGCTCGTCCAAGAGACCCCCGTCGTTGGCAGTCGGTGTGGAGAGATCCCATGGGTGATCTCGACCACCGCTGGAGGTGTGGTCGTCGAGGTCGACGACCTCGATGGGCTCATCGCCACGTTGACCGCGCTCCGTGATGACCCCGAGCGTCGGCGAACGCTCGGCCGACAGGGTCGAGCCGCGGTGCTCGAGCAGTTCTCCGTCCCGGTCGCAGCTCGTGGGCTGGCTGCCTTGGCCGGTCTCGGCGAGTTGGATTAGCGCCCGTCGAGTACTGAGGTCACGACCTCGTGGATCGTTTCGGTGAAGCGTTCCGCGCTGAACGACGCTGCGTGGTGGGTGAGCTCGTCGCGGCTGAGGTCGTCGAGTGCGCCTGAGGTGATCGCCTCGACCACCGCGTCGACCGAGAGGTCGTCGAGGAGGAGGCCGGTCCTGCCGTGGTCGATGGTGTCGAGGTAGCCGCCAGCACGCAACGCCACGGTCGGGGTGGCGAAGCTGGCGGCTTCGAGCGGCGTGAGTCCGTAGTCCTCGTAGCTGAGGGCCAGGAGGGCCGAGGCGTTGCGGTAGCACCACCGCAGCGTGGCGTCGTCGGCCACGCCGAGGAACGCGATGCCGTCTCCGCCCAAGGCCTCGAGGCGTTGCCGCTCTGGTCCGGCGCCGACGACGACGAGGCGTTTGCCAGCAGCGCGCGCCGCGGCGATGGCGAGGTCGACGTTCTTGTAGGGCAGGAGGCGGGCGACGCTCAGCAAGAAGCCCGGCTCGATGCCAGGCACCGGGCGCTCGTCGCCGCCGGGGGTGAGGGCTGGTGGGGGAGGGACGACGGTGGCGGTGATGCCGTAGGCGTCTTCGATCATGGTCGCCGTCGCCGTTGAGTTGCACAGGTAGCGGGTGGCGGTCGACGCGGCCCGCACGTCCCATCGACGCAGTGCTGGCTTGAGGACGAGGTCGGCGAGCGCCCCGACGCTCAAGCGCTGGTCACCGAGGTAGCGGCTCGACTGGTAGATCCAACGGGCTGGGGCGTGGCAGTAGACGATCTTGGCCCCGGTGGTCGTCACGCCGTGGGCCCAACCCGACGATGAGCAGATCGTGACGTCGGCGTCGATCGCGAGACGGGACATGGCGCTCGCGTAGAGCGGGAGGCCGAGACGATGGTGGCGACGGAGGGTGCCGATACGGTTGAGCGGCGTGGTGTGCACCTCGCTCAGGGCGAAGGCGCTGTACGTGCTCTCGGGTTCGTAGATCGAGGTGTAGAGCGGTGCGTCGGGGAACGCCGCCATGAGGTTGAGGACGACTCGCTCGGCACCGCCACGCTGGGTGAGGTAGTCGTGCGCGAGGGCAACCGCAGGACGATCAGTAGGCACCGAGCCCTCGGAGCATCGTCCGGGGGGTGTCCCACATGATCTTGACGTCCCACCACATCGACCACGACGCCACGTAGAGGTAGTCGAGCTCGGCCAAATCCTCTCCCGAGAGGTTGTTGCGTCCCGACACCTGCCACAGGCCGGTGATGCCAGGACGAACTTCGTAGCGGCGAGCTTGCCAACCGACGGCAACGGTCGACTCCTCGGAGATGAACGGTCGTGGGCCGACGATGGACATCGCTCCCGTGAGGACGTTCCACAGCTGCGGCAGTTCGTCGAGTCCGGTCTTGCGCAGCAACTTGCCCACACGGGTGATGCGCTCCTCCTCGCTCAACTTGTTTCGAGCAGCGAAGAGGGGAGCGTTGTCGGCAGCAACGGGAACCGACGGCGAGGGCGGCGTGAACTGCTCGACCCGCATCGTTCGGAACTTCAAGATGGTGAAAGGACGCCCGCCACGCCCGAGGCGCTGCTGGCGGTACAGCACTGGCCCTCGGGAGGTCACGGCAACGGCGAGTCCGATGAGGAGCAGCACGGGTGAGGCGAGCACCAAGGTGACGCTCGAGACCGCGAGGTCGAAGGTCCGCTTCACGAAGCGGTCGAGGATCGACATCTGGAGCGGTGCGGCCTCGATGAGAGGGAGACCGGAGAGTTCGGTGAAGGTACTCCGCCAGCTGAGCAGCTCGAAGGCGCGTGGGACGATCGTGAGTTGGGCGACGCCCTGGATCTCCCGGAGGAGGTCGATGAAGACCGGGGTTGGGTAGTCCACCTGGCCCACCATGACCTGGTCGATGTTGTTGGCGACGCAGATGTCTCGGAGGTGCTCGATGGCACCGAGACCTTCTCCGCGTCGAAGCGGCGTGCCGGGGACCCACCCGACGATCTGGAAACCACCTTGGAGGTCGAGGTGGGTTCGGTAGCGCCGCAGCGCTTCGCCGGAGTCGAGGATCAGCACTCGGATGGGGTGGCGCCGGAGGACCTCGTGGCGGTGGATGGAGCGGCCGACGGGGACGAGGAAGATGGCGAAGACGATCGAACCGAGTACGTGGGTGGAGTTCGCTTCGTAGATGTGGAAGACGCGGTGGACGACTGAGGTGAGCAGAATCGAGAGCAAGCCACCGCCGCTGATGGCGAAGAAGTAGCTGCTCATGTGGGTGAAGGTGCTCTGGTTCCCGGTTCGCCGAGAACTCCGGTAGTTCCCCGAGGCCGCCATGCCGAGGACGATGCCGACGGGGAACCAGATCTCGTGGACGATGTTGTGCCAGTAGTTGCTCAGTTGGTTCCCAGCAACGTTGGAGATCGACGCCACGATGACGAGGCCGAGCATGGCTGAAATCGACCCGAGGACGATGTCTAAGAGGATGAGCTGGGCGGTGTGCCACACCGAACCGACCGTCGAGTGCGGTCCAGGGGTTGGGTCACCGAAGGGGTCGAGCGGCGTCAGCGCGTCACTCGTGCGGGGATCCTTGGACCCTTCGATGGTCATTGCTCACCAGTCCGATCGGCAAAACGGCGCCTTTTAGCCTCAGCAGATTAGCCAAGGGAGAAGTCGTTGTCTCCCCAGTAGGCGTGCATTGAGGTGATGAGCCCGTCATCGTTGAAGACCATGACCTCGATGCCGGAGATCCGTGCCGTGCTCTCTCCGAGACCGACGACCACATCGAAGTGGAAGGCGGCGGTGTCGAGCACCGTGTGGATGTCCGACGCGGTGAAGGTGATCGTCTCGGCCCCACGCACGACGCCGGCCCACGAGGCTCGAACCTCGTCTCGGGTGTACTGGCCGGGCTGACCAATGGGGTCGATGCGGGTGCAGTCCTCCGCGAACAGGTTGGCGTAGGCGTCGATGTCCATCGACGTGGCCACGGTGGCGTAGCGCTGGACGAGGTCGGAGAGGTTCGGTGCAGTGGTCACGATCTACCTTCCCACGGCGTGGAGGCCGCCGTCCACGATCACGGAGGTGCCGGTGGTCGCACTGAAGAGCTCGGACAGGAGGGCGACGATCGCTGCAGCGACGGGTCCACGATCGTCGACGTCCCAGCCGAGCGGTGCGTGCGCCGACCATTGGTCGATCGCCCCACTGGCTCCGGGAATCGATCGAGCTGCTGGCGTGCGGAGCGGTCCGGCGTCGACGGCGTTCACGCGGATGCGCTGCGGCCCGAGCTGCACCGCCAACGAGCGAACGAGGGAATCCAAGGTTCCCTTGGCCACGCCCATCCATCCGTACCCCGGCCATACCCGATCGGGGGCGAAGGTGAGGGCGACCACCGATGCGCCGCGAGGCGATGCCTCGAGCAGCGGACGGAGGGCGAAGGTCAGCGCGGCCAGGGAGGTCGCTGAGATCTGCAGCGTCTCGAGGGCGTCGCTCGTCGACGCGGTCGAGAGATCATCACCGAGCGTCGCTGGGGGACCTCCAGCGATGGCGTGGACGACGCCGTCGAGGTGGGCGACGCCGAGCCGCTCGGCGAGTGAGTCGAGGTCTCGAGCACTCGTGACGTCGAGTTCAACGACTCGGACGTGCTCAGGCAGCGACGCGACGGCCCGCTCGGTGACCGCCATGGCCCGCCCAAAACTCGTGGCGATCACCGTCGCCCCTTCACCAATGGCCCGCTCGGCAACCGCGTACGCGATCGATCGCTTTGTCAAGATGCCGGTGACGAGGATGGTCATGCCGTCGAGGAGGCCCACGCCTCGAGGGTAGTTGGCCGAATGATCGAGGGCCTCGTTGCGCGAGAATGGAGGCATGAAGATTGGCATCCTCGGTGGAACAGGTCCTGCAGGACGCGGCCTCGCAGTTCGGCTCGCAAGCGTTGGTCACGATGTGGTCTTGGGGTCGCGTGATGCTGATCGCGCCGCCGAGGTGGCTGCGGAGGTCAGGGCCGGTGCCGCCGGTCGGGCTGAGACCGTCACCGGGTCGACCAACGACGTGGTGGCAGCTGCAGATCTCGTGATCTTGGCCACCCCTTGGGAGAGCGCACTGGCGACGGTGACGGCGCTGCGAGCTGAACTCGCCGACAAGATCGTCGTGTCGATGGTCAACGCGTTGACGAAGAACGGTCGGGAGATGCTCGGGATGTACACCCCCCGTGGCTCGGTTGCCGCCATGGTGCAGGCTGTCCTGCCTGCGTCCACGGTCGCCGCCTCGTTCCACCACCTTCCTGCCGGCAAGATGGAGGATCTCAACTCCGGCCTTGAGGCCGATGTCTTGGTCTGCTGCGACGACCGCTCCGCCACCGACGTGGTCATTGGGCTTCTCGAGCCCATCGAGGGTCTCCGTGGCCTCGACGCTGGATCGCTGAGCCAAGCCGCAGCGATCGAGGCGTTCACTGCTGTCGCCATCACGCTCAACATTCGCTACAAGACGCACTCGACCATCAAGATGGCCGGTCTCTAGACCTTGAGTATCCAGCTCTACGACACCGCTCGGCGGGCAGTGCTCCCGCTGAACCCAGGCCCGATTGCCAAGCTCTACTCCTGCGGGATCACGCCGTACGACTCGGCCCACCTCGGCCACGCCTACGTCTACTTGGTGTTCGATGTGCTCGCTCGGCGACTCGACGACCTCGGCCACGAGGCTCGAGTGGTGCGCAACGTCACCGATGTCGACGATGACCTCCTGCGCAAGGCGCGAGAGCTCGGTGTGCACTACCTCGACCTGGCGGCCAAGGAGATTGCGAAGTTCGACCGGGACATGGCGCTGCTCAACCTCCGGCCGGTCTACGCGGAACCCCGCGCCACCTCGGCAATTCCCGAGATCTTGTCGCTGATCGACGCAGCGATCACCGCTGGACACGCCTACCTCGCGGGTGGTTCGGTGTACTTCGACGTGTCGAGCTTCGCAACCTTCGGCGCCGTCAGCCACTACGACCGAGCCACGATGCTCGAACTCGCCGCGGTCCACGGTGGAAATCCGGGTGACCCGCACAAGCGCGACCCACTCGACTTCGTTCTCTGGCAGCCCTCCCTTCCCGACGAACCGGCGTGGGAGTCCCTGTGGGGTCCAGGGCGACCCGGCTGGCACATCGAGTGCTCCGCCCTCGCCCTGCGAGAACTCGGCGAGAGCTTGGACGTCCACGGTGGCGGTCGAGACCTGGTCTTCCCGCACCACGAGTGCGAGACGGCCCAATCTGAATCGGTGACGGGCAAGCCATTCGTCAGCCACTGGCTCCACGTCGGCCTCGTCGGCCTCGACGGCATCAAGATGAGCAAGTCGCTCGGCAACCTGGTCTTCGTCGATGCGCTCGTCGCGCGCAGCGAGCCGGCCGCAGTCCGCCTCGCGCTCCTCGACCACCACTACCGCACCGACTGGGAGTGGACCGACCCCCTCCTCGACGCAGCGGTCGATCGCCTCGCTCTGTGGCGATCGAGTGTCGAGGGCACGCCTTCGACGGTGCTCGACGACGTCCGTGCCGCTCTCGACGACGACCTGGCCACCCCCGATGCACTCGCTGCGGTAGATGCCGCTGCTCGAGTTGGCGCAGCCGTTCGAGAAGCCGCTGACCTGCTCGGCGTTAGCCTGTAGCCGACCTGAACAACGAAGGAGTCCGGTATGTCCCCCCACCTCACGGTGACGCTTCCCGATGGCAGTCCGCGGGAGCTCGAAGAGGGCACCACCGTCGCCGATCTCGCCCAGAGCATTGGCCCTCGTCTGGCCAAGGCTGCAGTGGCCGGATCGGTCAACGGGAAGATGGTCGACCTTGGGGCGCCGCTCCACGATGGTGACGCCGTCGCCATCATCACGCCGAACTCCGACGAGGGGCGAGAGGTGCTCCGGCACTCGACCTCGCACGTGCTCGCTCAAGCGGTCACTCGGCTGTGGCCCGGCGCTCGCTACGCCATCGGTCCGGTCATTGAGAACGGCTTCTACTACGACTTCGATCTGCCCGACGGGGCGCACTTCAGCGACAGCGACCTCGAGCGCATCGAGGCCACCATGCGGGAGATCATCAAGGAGAACCAGCCCTTCATCCGCAGCGAGCTCTCGGTTGAAGACGGCCTCGCCCTCTTCGCTGATCAGCCCTACAAGTGCGAGATCATCACCTCGGTCGGCCCCGACGCCGGCGACGTTGATGCAGCTCCCGAAGAGGTGGGTGGTGCGGTCGTGGTCTCGACCTACCGCAACAGCGAAGCCTTCGTCGACCTCTGCCGAGGCCCCCACGTGCCGTCGACCTCCAAGCTCGGCCACTTCAAGTTGATGCGCGTCGCAGGGGCCTACTGGCGTGGTGACGTCCACCGTCCCCAACTCCAGCGCATCTACGGCACGGCGTTCGAGACCAAGGAAGCCCTCGAGCAGCACCTGTTCTTCTTGGAAGAAGCCAAGCGACGTGACCACCGAGTCCTCGGGCACGACCTTGACCTCTTCAGCTTCCCCGACGAGATTGGACCAGGTCTGGCGGTGTTCCACCCGAAGGGTGGGACCATCCGTCGTGTGATGGAGGACTACTCCCGCAAGCGTCACGTCGAGGAGCACTACAGCTTCGTGAACTCGCCGCACGTGACCAAGGCCGAGCTCTTCATGACCTCTGGACACCTCGAGTGGTACGCGGACGGCATGTACCCACCCATGGAGCTCGACGACGGACAGCAGTACTACCTGAAGCCAATGAACTGCCCGTTCCACACGCTCATCTACAAGTCCCAGCAGCGCTCCTACCGTGAGCTCCCCCTGCGGTTCTTCGAGTTCGGCAGCGTGTACCGCTACGAGCTCTCCGGTGCCGTCCACGGCCTCACCCGAGTGCGGGGCATGACCCAAGACGACGCCCACATCTTCTGTACGCAAGAGCAGATGGGCGACGAGCTCACGCGCCTGTTGACCTTCGTGCTCGATCTGCTCCGGGAGTTCGGCCTGTCGGACTTCTACTTGGAGCTCTCGACCCGACCCCCGCTCAAGTCGGTGGGATCGGACGAGGACTGGAACGTGGCGACCGAGACCTTGCGCACGGTTGCCGAGGGTGCAGGCTTGGAACTCGTCCTCGACGAAGGCGGTGGCGCCTTCTACGGGCCGAAGATCTCGGTGCAGGCCCGAGATGCCATTGGTCGCACTCACCAGATGTCGACCATCCAGCTCGACTTCCAGACGCCGCAGCGTTTCGAGGCCGAGTTCGTCGGTCGTGACGGCACGAAGCAGCGCCCCATCATGATCCACCGCGCCCTGTTCGGTTCCGTCGAGCGCTTCATGGCCATCCTCATCGAGCACTACGCCGGAGCGCTGCCGACCTGGCTGAGTCCGGAGCAGGTTCGGATTCTCCCCGTTCGTGACGACCACGAGGGCTACGCCCACGAGGTCGCCTCGACCCTCGGAGCCGTCGGGGAGCGCCGGACTCGGGTCGAAGCCGCCGACGAGCCGCTCGGAGCGCGCATCCGTCGGGCAAAGCTCGAGAAGGTGCCCTACATTCTGGTGGTCGGCGACGACGACGTCGCCCACGGCACCATCGGCATCAACACCCGGGGTGCAGCAGATCCGTTCCGCGGCGTGACCGTGCAGGACTTCAGCGACTACCTGACGCGAGAGATCGAGGAGCGATCGACCGTGCAGTACGGCGCCAGCTGATGGGTCTGGACCACCTCTGGGCGGCGTGGCGCAACGCCTACGTCGTCAAGGCGACGGCTGAGGAGCGCGAGGGCGTTGCCGGCGGTTGCGTGTTCTGCGCGCTGAGCGAACTCGAACCAGCAGCGAGCAATGGGGTGCTCGCCTCGACGAACTCGACCTTCGCCGTCCTCAACGCCTACCCCTATGGATCAGGACACTCCCTCATCCTGCCGAAGCGCCACGTCGCCAGCCTCAGCGACCTGAGCGCTGAGGAGCGAGCTGAGCTTTTCGAGCTCTGCTTCGACGTCACCCAGGCGATCGAGTCGGCGTACCACCCCGATGGGATCAACGTCGGTGCCAATCTCGGTCGAGCAGCCGGAGCGGGAATTCCGGCCCACCTCCACCTGCACGCGCTGCCGCGGTGGAGTGGCGACACCAACTTCATGACGGCCATCGCTGAGACTCGGGTGATCCCCGAGTCCTTGGAGACCTCCTGGGAGAAGCTGCACGCCCAGCTCTCGTAAGCCCCGGGTTCGAATGAGGCTCGGTGTAGGCTGAACCAAAGTGCGAACGGCGCCTGGAGAGCAGCTGCCGGTGGTCCTTCCGACCACGACGCCAGTGGAGGTAGCGATGTTCGATGGACGGTGGCGCACAGGCGTCGATCGTGCAGCTCGACCAGTTGGAGTGTTCCTCGTTCGTGCGGGAGCCTCGGCTGATCTCATGACCTTCTCGGGTCTCGTCTTCGCAGTGGCGACGGCCGTGGTGATCGCCAATGGCTGGTTCCCTCTGGCCATCGTGCTGTTGACCCTGACCGGGTTCCACGACGCCTTGGATGGTGCGGTGGCCAAGGTTGCGGGAACGGCATCGATTCGTGGAGCGTTCTTCGACTCGGTGACCGACCGCCTGACCGATGCCATCTTCCTCGGTGGCGTGGCCTGGTACCTCTCGGTGCACAACGGTGGTCGGATCGTGCTGCTGCCGTTCGCGATTCTGACCGTTGCCTACCTCATCTCCTACGAGCGGGCGAAGGCGGAATCCTTGGGGATTCCAGCGAAGGGCGGACTCATGGAGCGAGCCGAGCGCACCATCATCCTCGGTGTCGCCCTCCTCAGCCACACGTTCTTCATCCCCGTGCTCTGGGTGATGTTCGCGCTCACGACCATGACGGCGATGGGCCGATTCCTCCGGGTGTGGCGTGCTGCATCTGGCAAGGACGAAGCAACCCGGTTCGCCGTCAAGATGTCCCAAGCGACGTCGGCGTGGCGAGAGGCGCACGGCAATGGATCGCGGCGTCCCCCTCGAGAGAAGGCCAGTCAAACCGCCAAGGCCCTCGGTGCTCGACGAGCCGCTCGTCAGGCGCGTGCCGCGCACGACCGCCACGGCGGTCCAACAGCGCCCTAGGCATGGCGCGACTCAACCGGACGCGCCTGTTCACCACACTGGCGAGTCTCCTCGAGCACGTTCCGGTGGGACTGGCCGTCCGCATCGCCAGTGTCGTTGGTTCGGTGTTATCCCTCCGAGACTCTGCTGCTCGGCGGACCGTGGAGCGCAACGTCACCACGATCCTGACGAATCGGTCCAACGGCGTTGCTCCCGACGCCGCACTGGTGCGGCGCTACGTCCGGCGGAACTTCGCGAGCTACGCCCGGTACTGGGCGGAGGGGGCGACGCTCCCGAGCGTTCGCCGCCAGGAGCTCATCTCGCAGATCTCCATCATCGAGGGTGAACCAGCATTGCGGGCTGCCATGGCGGCGGGCAACGGCGTCATCTTGGCGCTGCCCCACATTGGGAGTTGGGAGTGGGGTGGCTCCTACCTCTCCGCCCTCGGCTTGCCGATGACCGCGGTGGCCGAGCGACTCGAGCCCGAGGAGCTCTTCCAGTTCTTCGTGACGAAGCGGAACGCCATGGGGCTCGGCGTGGTCCCCCTCGACGAGGGGGCGACTGGAGCGCTGAGCAGGGTGCTTCGAGGTGGGGGACTCGTCGGCCTCTTGTGCGATCGAGACCTCATGGGTGGGGGACAGCCGGCTGAACTCTTCGGGCAGCCCGTCACCATCCCGAAGGGCCCCGCCACCTTGGCGCTCCGCAGCGGTGCAGCGCTGTTCGTTGGGGTGGTTTACTCCGGACCGGGAGCAGCCCACGTCGCCATCGTGGAGGGTCCGCTCGACACCTCCCGGGCGGGTGGCCTCCGAAGCGACGTCGAGCGGGTGACCTCGGACATCGTGCGACACCTCGACGGCCTCATCGGGCGTGCGCCTGAGCAGTGGCACGTCTTCCAGCCAATCTTCACGAACGGCAGCAGCGAGTCGTGAAGATTGGCCTCGTCTGCCCCTACGCCCTGCGCCTCTACGGAGGGGTGCAGGGGCAGGTGGCCGGACTGGCGCTCGCCTTCGCCACGAAGGGCCATGCGGTGACGGTCGCCGCGCCTAGCGCAACGGGACCCGTCGCCGAGCAGCTGGTGGCCGCCGGTGTGGAGGTCATCGACGCTGGTCCGACAGTTGGGATTCGTGCCAACGGATCAGTGGCACCCATCACCGTGCGTCCACGTGCGGCGATGGCGGTCCGCCGAGCGCTCTCCGGTGCCCACGTCGACGTGGTCCACGTCCACGAGCCACTCGCTCCGGTGACTGCATGGGGGCTCGTCCTCGCGCCCGTGGCACCCCAGGTGGCAACCTTCCATCGCTCTGGTGGGGGAGGGTGGCTCCGAGCTATCGCCCCCGTGCGTCCACTGCTCGGGCGGGCGTTCGCCCAGTCCTTCGCGGTGTCGCCATCGGCTGCGCAGTTCGCTCGACTGGTGACCACCGCAGACCCGGAGATCCTCTTCAACGGCATCGCCCTCGCTCCCGTGCGCACCGAGGAGCACTCGACCAAGCCCACGATCGCGTTCATTGGTCGCCACGAGCACCGCAAGGGCCTGGAAGTCCTCCTCCGAGCTCACGATGGAATGGTGGGCGTCGACCTCGTCGTCGCCGGAGCCGGACTCGAGACCGAGGAGCTCCGAGCAGCATTCCCCGAATCACCGGATCGCCAATGGGTCGGGGTGCTGACCGATGCCGAGAAGCAGGCCCTCCTCCAGCGAGCGAGCGTGGTCTGCCTGCCGTCGCTCGGCGGTGAATCCTTCGGCGTCGTCGTCCTCGAGGCGCTGGCCGCAGGAGCGGTCACCGTTGCGAGCGCCATCGACGGCTACACCCAGGCCGCCGACGGCCACGCCCTCCTCGCTCCACCCGGTGACGCCGGAGGGCTCCGTCGAGTGCTCGACGAGGCGGTGTCGATGGCGATCAGCGAGTCGGGTTTCGGTGCGCCGTCGGCCAAGGAGGCTGCGAGGGCACACGCCGAGCGGTGGTCGATGGACGCCCTCAGCGAGCGGTACCTCGACGTCTACCGCAGCGTCACGAGCGCAGGAGGGGCTGCGACGGTCTAATCGGACCAGCGCCAGCCGGTAGGTTGGAGTCGTGGCACAACGCAAGGGACAACGCAACCGAGGGCGCCGAAGTGGGGACCGTCAGCGCGGTCGTCAAGGCGTCGAAGCCCCCGTCATCCTCCCTCCGTCTGCGGAGAACAGCCTGTTCGGCTACGAGGTCGACCCGAGCGAACTGACCGCCAATCGACGCGGCGCAGAGCGTGCCGTCCTCCAGGCGGCGCTCCCGCCCCTCCTCGTCCTCATCGTCCTCGCTGCCATCGTGAACGTGTTCATGGGAGTCGCGGTCGCCATCATCGGTGGGGCGGCGGCGTGGTACTTCCTCTTGGAGCGCACCGGCGACGGTGGACTCGGCTCGCTCATCGGCGGCAGGGTCGTCACCGCCGCTGATGAGCCGCGTTTGGCCAACTTGGTGGATGCCATGGTGGCCACCGTTGGCCTGAGCACGCCGACCCTCAAGGTCATCGATGACGCCGTTTCGAACGCCTGCTCCTACGGCAGTGGACCTCGGGCAACGGTGGTCGTCACCCGGGGCCTCTTGGACACCGTCGACCTCGTGCAACTCGAAGGGGTCATCGCCCACGAACTCGCCCACCTGCGCCGGGGCGATGGGCAGCGGGCCGTCGTCGTCTACCGCTGTGCGCCCTTCACCATCGGTGGTTGGAAGAGCGATCGCCTGCACCGGGCATTGGGCCTCGGACGAGAGCTTCGAGCCGATCAGATCGGGGCGGCATCGGTTCGCTACCCCATTGGCATCGCCGACGCGTTGGAACGCTGCACAGCGGCACCGGCGCCGACGTCGGGTCCCTTCGCTGCGAAGTCCTTCAGCCGCACGCGTTGGCTGTGGTTCGACCCCATGGTCCACGATCGCTCCGCCGATGCCGCAGTGGGCAACCACGACGCCACCTCGCTGCGCATCGCCGTCCTCGAGGAGTGGTAGGGCGGATAGCCCCCTCTGCTCGGTCGGTAGGATGCAGGCATGACTGAGCACTCTCGATCCACTGCCACCTTCACCGTCAAGCGCGGGCTCGCCGACATGCTGCGCGGCGGCGTGATTATGGATGTGGTGAACGCCGAGCAGGCCCGAATCGCCGAAGACGCCGGAGCGGTGTCGGTGATGGCCCTCGAGCGCGTTCCCTCCGATATCCGTCGCGACGGTGGCGTGGCTCGAATGAGCGACCCGCAGCTCATCGAGGAGATTCAAGCCGCCGTGTCGATCCCGGTCATGGCCAAGGCCCGCATCGGCCACTTCGCTGAAGCGCAGATCCTCCAGTCGCTCGGTGTCGACTACATCGACGAGTCCGAGGTGCTGACGCCAGCCGACGAGGCCAACCACATCGACAAGTGGGCCTTCGACGTCCCGTTCGTCTGCGGCGCCACCAACCTCGGAGAGGCGCTCCGTCGCATCGCCGAAGGAGCAGCGCTCATCCGCTCCAAGGGCGAAGCTGGCACCGGCAACATCGTCGAAGCCGTCCGCCACCTCCGCTCGATCAACGCGGCGATTCGCGAGATCGCCCAGGCGGATGCCTCGGAGCTCTACACGATCGCCAAGAACCACCAGGCCCCGGTGAACTTGATCCAGGAGATCGCCGAGACGGGCAAGCTCCCGGTTCCGCTGTTCTGCGCTGGTGGCATTTCGACGCCGGCTGACGCAGCGCTGGTGCTCCAACTCGGTGCCGAAGCCGTCTTCGTTGGCTCGGGAATCTTCAAGAGCTCGAACCCGCCGTTGTTCGCCCGTGCCATCGTCGAGGCGACGACGCACTACCAAGACGCATCGGTCGTCGCCAAGGTCTCCCGAGGCCTCGGTGCCGCAATGGCCGGTCTCGAGACCGCCACGCTGGAGAGCCGCTACGCCGAGCGCGGCTGGTAGTGGTGGGTGCACCCATTGGGGTGCTCGCCCTCCAAGGCGACGTCCGAGAGCACCGTCGGAGTCTCGAGCGGCTCGGTCGGGTCGTCGTTGAGGTCAAGACCCCTAGCGATCTCGAGAAGGTAGGTGGCATCGTGCTGCCTGGGGGAGAGTCGACGGCGATCAGCCTGCTGCTCAACTCCAGTGGGTTGACCGAGCCGCTGACGAGAGCCATTGCCGGTGGTCTCCCGACGTTCGGGACCTGCGCTGGACTCGTACTCCTAGCGAATTCGATCCTCGATGGTCGCCCTGATCAAGTGCAGCTCCACGGCCTCGACGTCGTGGTGCGTCGAAACGGCTACGGACGCCAGTTGGCGTCGTTCGAAGGCATCGTCGTGGGCCATGGTCCTCTCGAAGGAGCGTCGCTCCCGGCGGTGTTCATCCGGGCACCGATCATCGAATCCATTGGCGACGGCGTTGAGGTGCTCGGCACCGTCACGCACGCCGATGCGGAGACGCCAACCCTCGTCCGTCGCGGTTCGGTGCTGGCGTCGTCGTTCCATCCGGAGTTGACGAGCGATGACCGCATCCACCACCTGTTCTGCGCAATGGTCGAAGCCGCTGCGGAGTGACCTTGTAGGATTGCTCCCGGAGAAGACGAGAGGAATCCATGTCTGGACACTCGAAGTGGGCAACGACCAAGCACAAGAAGGGGGCCAAGGACGCCGCCCGTGCGAAGTCCTTCGCCAAGCTCATTCGCCAAGTTGAAGTGGCCGCTCGCGAGGGCGGTGGCGACGTCAACGCCAATGCCACGCTTCGGACGATGTACGCCAAGGCACGTGACGCGTCGGTCCCGCTCGACACGATTGAGCGAGCGATCAAGCGAGGAACGGGTGAACTCGAAGGCGTTCGCTACGAAGCCATCACCTACGAGGGCTACGCACCGGGAGGGGTGGCGGTCATCGTCGAGACCCTGACCGATAACCGGAACCGAACCTCAGCCGAAGTGCGCCACCTGTTCTCGAAGAACGGCGGCTCCATGGCCGAGCCGGGAGCAGTCTCGTGGCAGTTCGAGCGACGTGGCGTGGTGGTCGTGGATCGCAGCGCTGACGAAGATGCCCTGATGGAGGCCGTGATGGAGGTTGGCGGCGACGACCTCGCCGACGACGGGAGCCAGTGGACGGTGACCTGCGAGGCAGCGTCCACGCACGCAGTCAAGACCGGGCTCGAAGGAGCGGGGTTCACCGTGTCCTCGGCGGAGCCGTCGCTCGTTCCCACCTCCACCGTTCCGGTTGAGGACGAAGCTGAGGCCACCAAGTTGCTCCGCCTGCTCGACGCGATCGACGATCACGACGACGTCCAGTTCGTGCACGCCAACGCCGACATCCCCGACGCCATCTTGGAGTCCTACGAGGGCTGAGTGCCGCGCTCGGTGCTCCTCTGTGGGGTAGGATCGAACACGTGTTCGCACTCGGTATCGATCCTGGCCTCACCCGGTGTGGCTACGGCGCGGTCGAACGGAGCGGCCCCGGGCGTCAATTCGTCGCCCGAGCTGCAGGGGTGATCGAGACCAGTCCGAACGACGAGCTGCCGTTGCGGCTCGGGCAATTGGCGCTCGAGCTCTCCGAGCTCCTCGATGAGGTCCAGCCCGATGTGGTGGTCGTCGAGAAGGTGTTCTTCCAGACCAACGTGAAGACGGCGATGTCGGTTGCCCAGGCCAGTGGGTTGGCGATCGCTGCCGCTGCCGTTCGAAACATCCCAGTTGTCCAGTTGACGGCGAATGAGGTGAAGTTGGCCTTGACTGGATACGGCGCAGCCACCAAGGAGCAGGTGCAGGCGATGGTTGGGCAACGACTCGGGCTCAGTCAGCCTCTGAAGCCCGCCGACGTCGCCGATGCCTTGGCGCTCGCCATCACCCACCTCGGCACAGCCGTGCTCACGTCGGCGATCGCCAGATCGGGGTTGGGGGCGTGATTGGGGCGCTGCGTGGCACGCTGCTCGATGTGGAGACCGACTCGGTCATCGTCCTCGACGTCGCCGGCGTTGGCTACCGCGTGACGGTGACCCCGCAGACTGCCGCAGACATCGCTGCGGCCGGTGAAGCGACGCTGTCGGTGTCGACGCAGGTTCGAGAAGACGCCATCGTGCTCTTCGGTTTCACGAGTTCCCATCAACGCCGAGCCTTCGACCTGTTGCTCGGTGCGCACGGCGTCGGGCCGAACCTGGCCATGGCGATCCTGTCGCAGCTCTCAGTTGAGGCGCTCGCCGATGCGGTTTCGACCGCGGCGGTCGGCACGCTCTGCACGGTCCCAGGTGTCGGCAAAAAGACTGCCGAGCGGCTCGTCGTCGACCTGCGAGAGAAGTTCAGCGGATTCTCGGGCCTCCCCACCACTCGAGCACCGGAGCGTCGTGTGGACGTCGACGACCTGCGAGACGCCCTCGAGAGCCTCGGGTTCACCTCCAGTGAAGTGGCTCGTGGAGTGGAGCACGTCGACCCCGATGCACCGCTCGACGCGCAGATCCGGGCGGCGCTGAAGCTGATCGGGGGTCGATCGTGACCGGCCGTCGTGAGGTGCTCGGGGCGCTCGACGGTGCGTCGGTTCGAACCGTGGCTCCAGTAGCGAGCGTGGAGGAACAGTCAGAAGAGGTCAACCTTCGCCCTCGAACCCTCGATGAGTTCGTCGGTCAACGAGAGCTGCGCGAGCACCTCTCGATCGTGCTCGATGCAGCCCGCGCTCGCCACCAGAGCGTCGACCACCTGCTCTTCGCTGGCCCTCCAGGACTCGGGAAGACCTCGCTCGCTGGAATCGTGGCCGCCGAGATGGGTGTCGGACTCCGGGTCACCGCCGGACCGGTGCTCCAGCGCGTCGGTGATCTCGCGGCGCTGCTGACCGATCTCCAAGATGGCGATGTCCTCTTCATCGATGAGATCCACCGGTTGGCGCGTTCCATTGAAGAGGTGCTCTACCCAGCTATGGAGGATGGCAAGCTCGATTTGATGGTGGGCAAGGGCCCCCAGGCGCGGTCGATCCGGCTCGAACTCCCGCGCTTCACCCTGGTTGGGGCCACGACGCGCATCGGACTCGTCGCCGCGCCTTTGCGCGATCGATTCGGCTTCGTCGGTCGCCTCGACCTCTACGACGACGCTGACCTCACCGAGGTGGTACTCCGCTCCGCAGGGATCCTCGGCGTCGCCATCGACCCCGAAGGTGCACGAGAGATCGCGAGTCGCTCTCGAGGAACCCCGCGCATCGCGAACCGATTGCTGCGTCGGGTCCGAGACTTCGTCGAGACCCGCAGGGATGGCGTCATCTCCGCTGCGGCTGCGAGCGATGGCCTCACCCAGTTCGGCGTCGACGCCATTGGTCTCGACAAGGTCGACCGCATGATCCTCGAGGTGCTGTGCGCGCGCTTCAACGGAGCGCCGGTCGGGCTCACGACGCTGGCGCAGGTCGTCGGCGAGGAGACCGACACCATCGAAGAGGCGTACGAGCCGTTCCTCCTCCAGCGTGGGCTCCTCCAGCGGACCCCACGTGGGCGGGTCGCGACGAGGGCGGCGTACCACCACCTCGGCTTGACGGCGCCGATCGACGCGTTGTTCTAGTTCGAACGCGCTCGAAGGTGCCCGGGAATCGAGGGTGCCTCGGCTAGGGTTGGCGTGTTCAGGCGGAATGTCCTGCCGTGAGGAGCAACAATGCACGCTGTTTTCCACCATCTCTTGCTAGCGACGTCGACGAAGAAAACGTCGTCGTCGATCGCCCCGCTGATCATGATCGCCCTGTTCGGTGTGGTCTGGTACTTCTTCATCCGTCCACGCCGCAAGGCCATGCGGGACCAGCAGCTGCAGTCCAAGACGTTCTCGGTCGGCGATGAGATCATGACCATTGGCGGAGTGATCGGCGTGGTCGTCGACGTGCAGCCAGACCGATTCACGATTCGTACCGGCGGTGCCGAGCACGGCACCGAGCTCGTGTTCACCAAGGCAGCGTTCAAGTCCATGGCTCCCAAGGTCCCTGACGCCACCGCCGAAGAGGCTCCCGAGGGCGAAACTGCTGCTGGAGACGTCGAGGGCGGACAGTGAAGGCGCCCCGTCGGGCCGGAACTCGAGAGCGACGCGGGCTCATCCTCAGCCTCGCGGCAGTCGTCGTCATCTCCATCGGCACCTTCGCCGCCACGATGTTCGCCAGCTGGAGCCCGAAGCTCGGTCTCGACCTCGCCGGTGGGCTCTCGGTGGTCTACCAACCAGCCCACGCCATCAACGCTGGTCAGATGGCGGAAGAAATCGCCATCCTCACGAACCGCGTGAACGCATCAGGTGTGTCTGGCGCAACCGTGCAGCAGCAGGGGCAGAACATCGCGGTGACCGTTCCTGGCGCCAAGGATGCCCAGGCCATCTTGCAGACGCTCGGATCGACGGCGCAGCTGTTCCTCCGTCCCGTGCTCTGCTACGCACCGCCGCTCAACAGCGATCCGAAGAAGCAGGTCCCCGCAGGCACCAAGGTGCTCCCTTGTCGGAGCCAGTACGCGGTCACGACCGCGAACGCACAGACGCCGAATGCGTCCATCGACCCGCTCTTCGGCTACTACCACTCGACCTTGCCTGCAGACGACGTGCAGTCTGCGACGGTGATCCTCCCCGGCATTGGATCTCAGATCCGCTACGTGCTCGGGCCAGCACCGTTGACCGGTCGCATCATCGCCAACGCAACCGCCCAGGTTGACCAGACCAACCAGTGGGTCGTGAGCTGCAACCTCACCGCCGCTGGATCTGCTGGTTGGGACGTGATGGCGCAGCAGAACTTCCATAAGCCCGTGGCTATCGAGCTCGACGGCGTGGTCCAGTCCGCCCCGATCATCCTCCCCGGGCAGGCGACGTTCACCTCTTTCGGTGGCACCCTGCAGATCTCTGGAAGTTTCACGCAGACCCAAGCCACGGCCTTGGCCACCGTGCTCACCTACGGTTCGCTCCCCGTTGCCCTCAACGAGCTCCAGGCCCAGACGGTGTCGCCGACCCTCGGCCACTCCTCGCTGGTGGCTGGTCTCGGAGCCGGTATCGCAGGGCTCATCATCGTGCTCTTGTACGTGATCGCCTACTACCGAGCTTTGGGCCTCGTCATCGTGAGCGGTCTGGCCCTCACCGGTGCGCTGCTCTACGCCATCATCGCTGCGCTCGGACACACCTCACTGGCGCCGAGCTTCACCTTGGCTGGTGTCACCGGTCTGATCGTCTCGATTGGTATCACCGTCGACTCCTACATTGTCTACTTCGAGCGCCTGAAGGATGAGACCCGCTCTGGTCGCACCGTGCGCACCTCGGTGGACCGAGGGTTCAAGAGCGCGTGGCGCACCGTGCTGGCTGCTGACCTCGTCTCCTTGATCGCAGCGGTGCTGCTCTACGAACTCGCCCTCGGCGACGTCCGCGGGTTCGCCTTCTTCCTCGGTCTGTCGACGCTGCTCGACATCGGGGTCACCTGGTTCTACACACGACCGCTCGTCTACCTCCTCGGTCGATCCGATGGTGCCCAGACCGGTGGTCGATTCGGCGTGGCACGAGGCCTCGCCGTCGAAGGCGGTGCCCAGTGAGCTCGTCCACCAAGAACGGCCTGTTCCGCCGGATTTACCGGGGCGAGACCAACGCTCGCTTCGTCGAGCGCTACAAGATCTGGTTCTCGATCTCCGCCGTCATCATCGTGCTCGGTATCGTGTCGCTCGGCGTCCGTGGCTTCAACTTCGGCATTGACTTCAAGGGTGGATCGTCGTGGACGACCCTCGCCAACGGGGCAACGGTGGCGGAGATCCAAACCGCAGTCGAGAACGCCGGACTCTCCAACCCGTCGGTCGTCCAACTCGGCTCGGGCAAGAACATCACCATCGAGGTGCAGGCCGACATCAACTCGCTCTCGACACCGTCGCAGAAGGAGCTGAACGACAAGGTCATCTCCGCCATGGCCGCCGCCGCTCACACGCAGTTCAACCAGGTATCGGTCAGCCAGGTGGGACCCACTTGGGGTGGCGATGTGACGAAGCGGGCGCTCTGGGCGCTGTTGGCCTTCTTCATTGTGGTCGGGATCTACATCTCCTTCCGCTTCGAGCCCAAGATGGCGCTCGCCGCCTTCTTGGCCATGCTGCACGACCTCTTGGTGACGGTTGGGATCTACTCGATCTTCAACTTCCAGATCACCCCGGACACCGTGGTGGCCGTGCTCACCATCCTCGGCTACTCGCTCTACGACACCGTCGTGGTGTTCGACCGGGTCACCGACAACGTCCGCCAGATGGGTTCGACGGGTTCGTTGACCTACACCGAGATGGTGGACCTGTCGATGAACCAGACCCTGGCACGCTCGCTCAACACGTCGCTCGTGGCGATTCTGCCGGTGCTGTCGGTGCTCTTCGTCGGTGCCATCCTCCTCGGTGCCACCACGCTCCTCAACTACGGTGTCGCCCTCTTCGTGGGTCTCGTCTCCGGTGCCTACTCGTCGATCTTCATCGCTTCGCCGATTCTGGCCATGCTGAAAGAGCGTGAGCAGAAGTACATCAACCTCCGCGAGCGCCTGGCGAATCGACGGGAGCGTGCGCACCGGATGACTCCAGCAGAGATGGCCCGTGAGCGCGGTGCGAACGCTGAGCGCGAGGCGATCACGGCTGCGACGGCCCAAGCCGCGGGGAGCGACGGCATCCTCCGCCCGACCGGCGACGGCACGACGGCAGCTTCGCTCAACCGGGCGCCGAAGGGTCGGACCCAGCGTGGCAAGAAGCGCCGTTGAGCGACCCCTCGGGCAGCAGGCGACGGTAGCCTGAAGCTATGGCGATATCCGATGGTGGAGTGACGGACGACCGTCCGATCGACATCGACGCCATGTTGGCGCCAACCCTCGAGCAGTTTCGGGTCCACCACGCCGATGGAGACCTCGCGTTCATCAACTTGGCGGCCAAGGTCGCCGATGTAGCCCACGACGGCCAGATGCGCCGCTCGGGTGAGGCCTACATCACCCACCCCATCGCAGTCGCGGAGATTGTCGCTGGTCTGGGCCTCGACGCCACGACCGTCGCCGCGGCACTCCTCCACGACGCCGTCGAGGACACGATGCTCTCCCTCGGCGCCGTCGAGGGGCAGTTCGGTGAACAGGTGGCCCGAGTGGTCGACGGCGTCACCAAGCTCGATCGACTCCACTTCGACTCCAAGGAAGCCCAACAGGCCGCCACGATCCGCAAGATGCTCATCGCCATGGCCTCGGACTGGCGGGTGCTGCTCATCAAGCTCGCCGATCGACTCCACAACATGCGCACCCTCGGGTCGATGGAGGAGTGGAAGCAGCGGCGAACCGCACAGGAGACCCTCGACATCTACGCGCCGCTCGCGCACCGGCTCGGTATCCAGCAGATCAAGTGGGAGCTCGAGGACCTGTCCTTCAAGGCCCTGCACCCGAAGCGCTACGCCGAGATCGCACAGATGGTGCGGTCACGGGCCCCGCAACGCGAAGAGCAGATCACCAAGGTCTTGGCCGTGCTCACCGAGCAGTTCTCCGGAGCGGGCATCGTGGCGGAGGTCACCGGTCGGCCGAAGCACCTGTGGTCGATCTACGAGAAGATGGTGGTGCGAGGCCACGAGTTCGACTCCATCTACGACCTCGTCGGCATCCGGGTCATCGTGGACACCGAGAAGGACTGCTGGGCAGCCCTCGGCATGATCCACGCCATGTGGGCGCCGGTCCAGGGGCGCTTCAAGGACTACATCAACAGCCCGAAGTTCAACCTCTACCAATCGCTCCACACGACGGTCATCGGGCCAGAGGGTAAGCCGATCGAGGTGCAGGTCCGCACCCAGGAGATGCACCGGAGAGCGGAGTACGGCATCGCTGCGCACTGGGGCTACAAGGAGGACGCGTCGGCCAAGGAACTGGCCTGGATGCAGCGCATCGCCGACGTCGACCAAGAGTCTGACGATCCCGTGGCCTTCCTCGCCGCGCTGAAGCTCGACTTGGAGCAGGACGAGGTCTACGTCTTCACCCCCAAGGGCCGGGTGATCGCCCTGCCGGCCAACGCCACACCGGTCGACTTCGCCTACTCCGTGCACACCGACGTCGGTCACCACTGCGTCGGTGCTCGGGTGAACGGCCGGTTGGTGCCCCTCACGACGGTGCTCAGTTCGGCCGACACCGTCGAGATCATCACCTCGAAGGATGAGAGCAACGGTCCGAGTCGCGACTGGCTCAACTCGGTGGCTTCCTCGAGGGCTCGGAACAAGATCCGGCAGTGGTTCTCGAAGGAGCGTCGAGAGGACGCGATCGAACAGGGACGAGATGGCCTCACCAAGGCGCTGCGGCGAGAGGGGCTTCCCCTCCAGCGCATCATGGCCTCTGCGTCGCTCTTGGCCGTAGCGAAATCGCTCAACTTGGCGGATCTCGACGCCCTCTTCCTCGCCATTGGCGAGCACCAAGCGTCGGTCCAGTCGATCATCCAGCGACTCCAGCGAGAGCTGTCGGGTGGGGAAGAGGAGCAACTCCCGACCACCGTCAACCGGGGTCTGCGGAGCCCGACGCACCGACCACGCGGCGCTGGGGTCTACGTCGAAGGCCTCGACGACGTCATGGTGCACCTGGCGCGCTGCTGCACGCCGGTCCCCGGTGACCAGATCATGGGCTTCATCACCCAGGGCCGTGGGGTCTCGGTGCACCGTACCGACTGCGCCAACGCTGCGGCGCTGACCGCAGGATCTGGGGATCGCCTCATCGAGGTGGAGTGGGATGGTCGGGCGCATGCGACCTTCATCGCCACCGTCGAGGTGCGTGCCTTCGACCGATCCCGCCTGCTCTCCGACGTGACGCGCGTGGTCTCAGAGCACCACCTCAACATCGTGGCCGCCCGGACGGCGACGGCTGCTGACCGCACGTGCCGGATGACGTTCGACATCGAACTCGTCGACCCCGGGCACCTCGTGTCGGTGCTCGGCTCGATCAAGTCACTCGACGGCGTCTTCGACGCCTTCCGTCTCCTTCCTGGAAAGGTGGGCTAATGACCACCAGCACCCACGCCGAAGCGCTGCGCGCCCCGACGGGGACCCACGACGTCATGCCGGGGGAGTCCGAGCGGTGGGTTGCCCTGCTCGGGGTGTTCGCATCGCTCGTCGAGAGGGCGGGATTCGGCCTCATCCACACGCCGCTGTTCGAAGACGTGCGCCTCTTCCGTCGAGGTGTGGGCACTGAGACCGAGGTCGTGGGCAAGGAGATGTACGAGTTCGAGGACAAGGGTGGGCGAGCGATGGCGCTCCGACCCGAGGGCACCGCCTCGGTGGTCCGTGCGTTCATCCAGCACCACCCGACCGTCCCGTTCAAGGCGTGGTACGCCACGCCGACGTTCCGCTACGAGCGGCCACAGGCGGGCCGCTACCGCCAGCACCACCAGGTGGGCGTGGAGGTCCTCGGCATTGCTGACCCCGATCTCGACGTCGAGGTGCTCGAGCTCGCGGTGGACTACCTGCACGCGGTCGGGCTCAGTGGGTTCACGGTTCGACTGAACTCCCTCGGCGACCCCGCCTGTCGACCGGCCTACCTCGAAGAGCTGAAGCGCTACCTCACCGAGCACGTCGATGGGTTGTGCGACGAGCACGCAGGAAAGATCGACGCCAACCCGCTCCGAATCCTCGACTGCAAGCGGGAGTCCTGTCGTTCCATGAGCGCATCGGCACCGTCGATGGCCGACGCCTTGTGCGAGGACTGTGCGACCCACCACGATCGGGTGCGTGCCGGACTCGACGCGCACGGCGTCGCCTACCTGAACGACCCGGCGCTCGTTCGAGGGCTCGACTACTACACCAGGACGACCTTCGAGATCACCATTCCCATCGAGGGAATGGAGCTGACCATCCTCGGTGGCGGTCGCTACGACGGCCTCGTGGCAGCACTCGGGGGTGACGACACTCCAGGGATTGGCTTCGGATCCGGGATCGAGCGCGTGCTCCTCGCCTGCGACGGCCAAGGCGTGTTCTCCGTTGCCCCCTCGGTTCCAGAGGTCTTCGTCATCGATACCACCGATGGCACCGTGGCTCGAGATCTCGTCGCCGACCTGCGCAGCGCCGGCATCGCCGCCGACCGTGGGTACGGAGGGCGGTCGATGAAGAGCCAGATGAAGAGCGCCGATCGATCTGGAGCGAGATTCGCGCTCATCGTCGGTTCTAAGGAAGCCGCTGCTGGAACGATTACGATTCGAGACTTGCGGGGCGATGGCACCCAGCACGAGGTCGACGCGTCGAACCTCGTGGCATCACTCGCCGCACTGACCACAACACCTAAGGACCTCCACTCGTGAGCAACGACGCCACCGCACCTGTCACCATGCGAACCATGCACTGCGGGGCGGTGACCACCGCTGATATCGGTCGACGGATCACGCTGTGCGGCTGGGTGGCCAAGCGCCGTGAGCACGGCGAGCACCTCGCCTTCATCGACCTGCGCGACCACACCGGCATCATGCAGTGCGTGGTGGAGGGGACCGTTGACGTCCGCTCTGAGTACGTGCTCCAGATCGAGGGCACGGTTGCCCCGCGTCCCGAGGGAACGGTGAACCCGCAGATCTCGACCGGCGAAGTCGAGCTCCACGACTGCGTCGTGAGCGTGCTCAACGCCGCCGAGCCTCCGCCGTTCGCTGTGGATGACCGAGCAGATGTCGACGAGCCGGCGCGACTGCGTCACCGCTACGTCGACCTCCGCCGTCCGAAGATGCAGCGCAACCTGCGCCTGCGGGCAGCCGTCAACAGCGCGATCCGTCGCTCGATGGATACCCAAGGTTTCTGCGAGGTGGAGACGCCGCTCCTGTGGGCCCCAACTCCTGAGGGCTCCCGAGAGTTCGCCGTTCCGTCTCGCCTCCACCAGGGCAAGTTCTACGCCTTGCCCCAGAGCCCCCAGTTGGCCAAGCAGCTGTTGATGGTGGCTGGCTTCGACCGCTACTACCAAATCGCCCGCTGCCTGCGTGACGAGGACCTGCGTGCGGATCGTCAGTTCGAGTTCACCCAGCTCGACCTCGAGTGCGCGTTCGCCACCGAGCAGGAGATCCGCGCCTCGGTCACCGAAGCGGTGCTCGACGCCGCAGAGGCGGCGACCGGCACCCGACCCGACAGCGTCCAGACCATGACCTGGAAGGAGGCCATCGACCAGTACGGAACCGACAAGCCCGACCTCCGATTCGAGATGCGCCTGATCGACCTGAGCGACGTCTTCGCTGGCACTGAGGTCAAGGCGTTCGCCGCTCCCTGCGTCAAGGCGCTGCGCGTCGAGGGCGGGGCGACGATGTCTCGGAGCCAACTCGACAACCTCGTCGACCGAGCCAAGTCCCTCGGAGCCAAGGGGTTGGCCTGGTTCAAGGTCGTAAACGCCGACGGGGCCCTCGGCCTCGAGTCCCCGCTCGACCGGTTCCTTTCCGACACTGAGCGCTCGCAGTTCTTGGCCACGACCGGTGCAGCAGATGGCGACCTCATCGTGGTCGTGGCTGATGAGTACCGCTTGACCTGTTCGGTCCTCGGCGCCCTTCGCGTCGACCTCGGCGGCAAGCCAGTCTCAGAGGGCCCCTACCGCTACGTCTGGATCATCGACTTCCCCCTCTACGACGGCGTCGACAGCGACGGACGTCCTGAGGCAGCGCACCACGCCTTCACCATGCCGCACCCTGAGGACCTCGACCGCTTGGAGACCGACCCCCTTTCGGTGCGTGCACAGTCCTACGACCTCGTGCTCAACGGCTGGGAGCTCGGCTCGGGTTCCATTCGTATCCACCGTGCCGATATTCAGAACCGGGTGTTCGCCGCCATGGGGATCGACGCCGAAGAAGCAGAGGAGCGGTTCGGCTTCCTGCTCGGCGCCTTCAAGTACGGGGCGCCACCCCACGGTGGGTTCGCCTTCGGCATCGATCGGCTCGTCGCGATCTTCGCTGGTGAGAACAACATCCGAGAGGTCATCGCCTTCCCGAAGACCCAGTCCGGTGCGGATCTGTTGACTGGTGCCCCGCTGGAGCTCCCGGCGAAGCAGATGACCGAACTCGGCATTCGGACTGTTCCAAAGCCAGTGTGACCGACGACCTCTTCTCGGCCCGCGGCGCAGCTGCTCGAGCCGCACGAGGTCCACTCGCCGCACGACTGCGACCCACCCGACTCGACGACGTCGTTGGTCAAGAGCACCTCGTCGCTCCTGGGGCGCCGCTCCGGGTGCTCGTCGAGAGCGGTCGGGTCACCTCGGGGATCCTCTGGGGGCCTCCGGGGACGGGGAAGACCACGCTGGCCCGCCTAGTGGCCAGTGGTTCGGGACAGCACTTCGTCGCTCTCTCGGCCGTCACCGCTGGGGTGAAGGACGTCCGCGCGGCGATTGAGGAGGCTGAGCGACGCCTCGGTGAGCACGGGATGGGGACCATCGTCTTCTTGGACGAGGTTCACCGGTTCTCCCGTTCGCAGCAGGATGCCCTGCTCCCTGCCGTCGAGGACGGCACGATCACCCTCATCGGGGCGACAACGGAGAATCCGTTCTTCTCCATCAACGCCCCACTCCTCAGTCGGGCGACGCTCTGGCAGCTGCGCCCGCTCGGCACCGATGCGCTGGCGACCTTGCTCGAGCGTGGAGCGGCAACGGAGGGCGTGGTCGTTCCTGACGACGTGCGCGAGGCGTTGCTCTCCCTCGTCGACGGCGACGCCCGTGCCATGCTCACCACCTTCGAAGTGGCCGCAGCGTTGGCCCACGGGCGGACGGGGGACGGCGCTGTCGTGACGATGGACGACCTCCAAGCGTCGCGCAGCGGCGTGCTGCACCTCCGCTCGGCGGACACCCACTACGACCAAGTCTCGGCGATGATCAAGTCCATCCGAGGCTCTGACGTCGATGCGGGGCTCTACTGGATGGCCCGACTCCTCCGCTCGGGAGAGGACCCCGTCTTCATCGCCCGTCGCCTCGTGATCTTGGCGTCAGAGGATGTCGGCATGGCAGATCCCATGAGCCTGGTGGTGGCCACCGCAGCGGTGGAAGCGGTGCGCTTCATCGGGCTGCCCGAGGCCCAGCTCACCTTGGCCCAGGCGGTAGTCCACCTCGCGCTGGCGCCGAAGTCCAATTCGGTGACCACCGCGATCGGGCGGGCGCTGGCCGATGCCGACCTCCCGGGCCACGAGGTTCCCGCTGCACTCCGAGATGCCCACTACCAAGGCGCAGCCACGCTCGGCCACGGCGCTGGCTACCGCTACCCCCACGATGATCCCCGTGGGTGGGTCCCCGCCACCTACCTCCCCGAGGGTCTCGCCGGGCGCCGCTACTACGAACCGAGCTCGCACGGCGCCGAGCCGCAGCGCCAACGGTGGCGTGCAGAACGTGAGGGGACGCCACCGAACGAGCAGTGAGCGGCCGGTAGGCTGGAGCCATGCATGCGCACGAGCTCCGACGGGCATTCACTGACTACTTCGTGGCCAAGGGCCACGTGGAGGTGCCATCGGCGAGCCTCATTCCCCACGACCCTTCGCTGCTGTTCACCATCGCCGGCATGGTGCCGTTCAAGCCGTACTTCACCGGTGACGAGGTCGCTCCCTTCCCTCGAGCGACCTCGGTGCAGCGGTGCATCCGCACCTCAGACATCGACATCATCGGCACCACGCAGCGCCATGGCACCTTCTTCGAGATGCTCGGGAACTTCTCCTTCGGCGACTACTTCAAGCCCGAGGCGATCTCGATGGCCTGGGAGCTCCTCACCGAGGTGATGGGCCTCGATCCTGACCGACTCTGGGTCACGGTCCACGAGAGCGACACCGATGCTGCAGACCTGTGGGTGGACCGATGCGGCGTCTCGCGGGACCGAATCCAGGTCATGGGCGAGGACAACTTCTGGCGGATGGGGGACACCGGACCCTGCGGGCCGTGCTCGGAGATCTACGTCGACAAGGGACCGGCCTACGGTGCTGACGGTGGGCCTGCCTTCGGTGGCGAGGACCGCTTCGTCGAGATCTGGAACCTCGTGTTCATGCAGTACATCGCTCAGGCCAACGGCTCCTTTGCCGATCTGCCGAAGAAGAACATCGACACCGGTTCGGGCTTGGAGCGCGTCCTCGCCATCCTCCAAGGCGTGGACTCGGTCTTCGACACCGACCTGTTCGCCCCGGTTATGGCGGAAGCCCAGTCGATGACGGGTGCGACCTACGGCGCCTCCGAGCGTGATGATGTCGCGCTGCGGATCCTCGCCGACCACGGGCGAGCGATGACCATGCTGGTCGGCGACGGCGTGACGCCATCGAACGAGGGCCGGGGCTACGTGCTCCGTCGCCTGATTCGCCGAGCCATGCTCGCTGCTCGTCGCACCGGCGCAGAGGTGGCCGTGACCGAGCGCCTGGCTCGGGTGACCGCGGCCACGATGGGCGAGGCCCACCCGTTGCTCACCCGCGAGATCGACCGCATCGTCACGGTCCTCGGCAGGGAGGAAGAGGGCTTCAACCGCACCATTCGCTCCGGGCTCACGATGCTCCAAGATGACCTGGCCCGCGTGGGCTCCGGCGGAACCTTGGACGGCGGCGCCGCGTTCCGCTTGCACGACACCCATGGGTTCCCCGTCGAGTTGACGGTGGAGCTGGCCAAGGAAGCTGATGTCACCGTTGACCTCGAGGGGTTCAGCGCAGAGATGGCCGCCCAGCGCGAGCGGGCGAGGGCTGCCGCCCGCCAACCTCGTCGTGCCGATGAGTCGGCCTACCGCGACCTCCTGGCCAGCGAAGGCCAGACCATCTTCATCGGCCGTTCCGCCGATCGCTACCAAACCGCAGCTCGGGTCGTGGCGGTGTTCGAGGCTGATGAGCACGGCGTCGCCGAGATCTTCTTGGACCAGACCCCCTTCTACGCCGAAGGTGGTGGCCAGGTGGGCGACACCGGCACCATCTCGACGGCGTCGGGGACGGCGACGGTGCTCGACACCGTCTCGGCGCTCCCTGGGCTCACCGCCCACCGGGTGACCATTGAAGGGCAGTTGCTCGTCGGTGAAGAGGCCACGGCCACCATCGACGCCGTGCGTCGTGATGCGATTCGCCGGAACCACACCGCCACCCACCTCCTCCACGCCGCCCTTCGCTCGGTCCTCGGCGACCACGTTCGCCAGCAGGGCTCCCTCGTCGCCCCCGACCGCCTCCGCTTCGACTTCACCCACGATGCTGCGCTGACGCCAGAGCAGATCGACGCGGTGCTCGCCATCGTGAACGGTGACGTCCTCGCCGATGCCGCAGTCGACACGGTGGAGGCGACGAAGGCCGAGGCCGAGCAGATGGGCGCCGTGGCGTTCTTCGGGGAGAAGTACGGCGAGCGGGTGCGGGTCGTCCGTGCTGGTGCCCACAGCCTCGAGTTCTGCGGTGGCACCCACGTGGATTCGCTCGGGTCGATCGGGCCGATCTCGCTCCTCAGCGAGGCGTCCATCGGCGCTGGTGTTCGACGCATCGAGGCCACGACGGGGTTCGTGAGCATCGAGCGCGCCCGTCAGGCCGATGACCTCATCAAGCAAGCGGCTTCGGTGCTGAAGGCAGAGCCCGATCAGCTCTTGGCCGCCGTACAGCGCTCGGCCGAGCGCATCAAGGCGCTCGAGCAAGAGCTCGGTGCCCTGCGTCGAGCTGGCCTCGCCGCACTCGCGACCGAACTCGCTGGCACCGCCAACGGCGGTCCGGTGATCGCTCGATGCGATGGCTACGCCAACGATGACCTGCGGACCCTCGTTCAAGAACTCCGCCAACGCGCCGTCCCGGTCGCCGTCGTCGTCGCTGAGACGGGCGACGGCAAGGTGGCGCTGGCGGTGGCCAGTGATGGAACCGTCGACGCTGGAGCCCTCTGCAAAGAGCTCGCTGGCATCGTGGGTGGCGGCGGTGGCGGGTCGAAGGACTTGGCAGTGGCTGGCGGGCGCAACGTCGCTGCCATTCCCGACGTGCTCACCCGAGCGACGACGCTGCTCGGTTCATGACCATGGTGGGCGAGATGGCAGGCCGCGTGCTCGCCATTGACCCAGGTGCCGTGCGCATTGGGGTGGCGGTGTCCAACACTGCCCAGACCATGGCGTTCCCTCGTCCGGTCGTGCTCGCTGGAAGTGACGCGGTGCAGCGTCTCGTGGCGATGGTTGACGAGGAAGAGGTGGTGGCCGTGGTGATTGGGTTGCCCCGAACACTCGCGGGCGGCGAGAGTGCATCTACGGCTTTGGCTCGCGGCCTCGCTGACGAGCTCCGTGCTGCGTTGGAGCACCGAGCGGTTGCGGTCGAGCTCGTCGATGAGCGCTTGACGACTGTTCAGGCATCGGCTGCGCTGCGAGCAGCGGGGTCGTCTGCGAAACAGCAGAAAGGGGCGATCGATTCTGCGGCAGCAGCCGTGCTCCTCCAGAGCGTGCTCGACGGGAGGATGTCGTGAGCGACACCACGTCGTTCCACGACGACCACGGTGACCGAGAGGCCCAAGTACCCTCGCTCCAAGCCGACCTTCCTCCCCGCACTGTTCGAGCGGCTCGTCGCCGCCAGCAGATCCGTCGCCGACGCATCGTGCTGTCGAGCATGCTCGGGCTCTTCGTGCTCGCCGGGCTGTACCTCTGGAACGCCGTCGATCCGTTCGGCGGCCCCGGGGCGGAAACGGAAATCTACGTTTCCAGAGGCGAGTCGACTCCAGCTGTGATCGACGCACTGGTGAAAGCAGGTGTGATTTCTTCGGCAACGCTGTACCGACTTGACCTCATGGTCGAGGGAGCCCCACTCATTCAGAGTGGGTTCTACGACTTTCAAGAATCCTCGAGTTTCTCGATGGTCACGTCGGTTCTTCAGAATGGGCCGAATGGCTACGGAGCGATCGTTCTTCCTGGAAACACCCTCCAGGAAGTTGCCCGACAACTCCCTTCGGCGTTGAGTGCCGACTTCGTGAAAGCTTCACTCGACGGTTCGGTGACCTCACCGTTTCAATCAAACCCTCGGGGATCTCTCGAAGGACTCATCGCACCTGGGGCGTACGCCTTCCCTCAAACAATCTCGGCCCGCGCATTCCTTCAGAAGATGGTCGATGCCTTCACCACTGAGGCAGCTGCGCACGGCCTCACGCCATCGACCGTCGTTGAGGGTCACCCGGCGAGAGACCTCGTGACCATCGCCTCCATTGTGGAGAAGGAGGGCTACTTCCCCGTCAACATGCCAAAGGTTGCCCGGGTGATCTACAACCGCCTCGCCGTCCACTCGGTGCTGCAGATGGACTCGACCGTCCTCTACGCCCTCGGCCAGGACGGCGGTGTCGTGACGCACGCCATGCTCGAGAACCCCACGCCCTACAACACCTACCTCCACGCTGGACTCACGCCGACGCCGATCTGCGCGTTCTCCCTGGCTGCGCTCGAGGCGACGCTCAGTCCGCCTCCTGGACCGTGGCGCTACTTCACCCTGGTCGACAAGGCAGGCCACCTCGCGTTCGCCACCACCTTCGCTGAGCAGCTGCGCAACGAAGCCATTGGCGCTCGGAACGGTGTCTGACATGGCATCAGGGGACACCCGTCTGGCTGGGGTGATCGGTTGGCCTGTGGCCCACTCGCTCTCGCCAGCGCTCCACCAAGCAGCGTTCGACGCCGCAGGCTTCGATGCGGTTTCGGTGGCCCTGCCCGTCGAAGCGCCAGCCCTTCCACGAGCCCTCGAGAGCCTCGCCACGATGGATGCCCTCGGGGTCTCGGTCACCATGCCGCACAAGCAGGCGGTTGCGGCGCTGGCCACCTCGGTCGATCCGCTCGTCGAGCGCCTCGGCGCAGCGAACTGCCTGACCTTCGCGAACGGATCGATCCACGCCAGCTCCACCGACGGGCGGGGGTTCCTCGATGCGCTCGTCGAAGCGGTGGGATTCGACCCGCGCGGCGCGCGCTGCGTGGTCTTGGGTGCTGGGGGAGCAGCAGCTGCCATCGTCGTGGCGTTGGCGGACGCTGGGGCGAACGTCGCGGTGGTCGCACGGAACCAGCCTGCTGCCGAGGACACCGTTCGACTGGCAGGCGGGGACACAGCGGTTGGACAGATGGTCGATGTGGCGAGCGCAGCCCTCATCGTCAACGCCACACCACTCGGCATGGAGGGAACGCCCTTCGCCGCGGATCTCGCCATTGACGACCCAGCCTCGTTGCACGAGGGTCAAGTGGTGTTCGACACGATCTACCACCCGAGACGAACGCCGTTGCTCACGGCAGCTGCCGCAGCTGGCGCCCGACCGGTCGGCGGGCTGGCCATGTTGGTCCATCAGGCCCGGCACCAGCTCGAAGGGTGGTTGGGATCGCCGGTCGACCCCGAAGTACTCTGGCAGGCAGTTGGGGGACGACGAGGAGAGGATGCGACGTGGTAACCGCCAGTATCGATCGGTTCCAGCAGCGCATCCTCGGCTACGACCTCTGGCTCCTCGTGGCCCCGGTCATGGCCTCGGCCATCGGCATCGTCATGGTCTACACCGCTGGGCAGAACTCCATGCACTACGCCAGTCGGCAGTTGCTGTTCAGCGTCCTCGGCTTGGTGGCCATGGCCATCTTCGCCTCGGTCGACTACCACCGCTTGGAGCAGGTGGCGACGCCGACCTACCTCACCCTCCTCTTCGGTCTCGTGGTGATCATGATCCCCGGTGTCGGTTCATCGCAGCTCGGGGCCACCCGCTGGTTCGCCGTTGGCCCACTGCTCATCCAGCCCAGTGAGTTCGCCGTGCTCGGCATCATCTTGGCCATCTCGACCTACTGCGCTCGTCGGCCCGATGGGCTCACCTGGCGCGACCTCTCCCGAGTCCTCCTCATGACCGGGATTCCAATGGGGCTCATCTTCATCCAGCCGGACTTCGGCACCGCCGCCATCGTCTTCGTCACGCTCTTCGTGATGCTGGTCGGCGCCGGGGTTCCCATGCGGGTCCTCCTCGGTCTGGCGCTCGCCACCGTGCTCGCCGTCACCGCGGCGTTCCAGTTCCACCTCGTCAAGTCCTACCAAGTGGCCCGAATCACCGCGTTCTTGCACCCCAACTCGCCCGACAACTACAACACCTTGCACTCGATGACCGCCATTGGCGCCGGAGGGCTGTTCGGCGCTGGCATCGGTCACGGGGCTGAGACCACGCTCGGGTTCGTGCCCTCCCAGCTGACCGACTTCATCTTCTCGGCCATTGGTGAGCAACTGGGCTTCATTGGTTCGGTGGCGATGCTGGTCCTGCTCGGATCCATCGCCTGGCGCGTGCTGCTCATCGGCCTCGCTGCTCGCGACGTCTTCGGTCGGGTCCTGTGCTCGGGCATCTTCGCCTTCATGGCCTTCTCGACCTTCGAGAACGTCGGTATGGGCCTCGGCATCATGCCGGTGGCGGGAATTCCCCTGCCCTTCATCAGCTACGGCGGCTCGGCGATGATCTGCTTCTACGCTGCCTGTGGCATCGCACTGTCGATTTCGAGGAGGCGTGGACGATGACCGATGCACCACCAACAACACCGGAGGGAGCGGGGGAGTTCCCGACGTTCATCGTCTGCACGATCGGGTCAGTGACCGTTGACCTCCCTGAGACCTTCGCACGGGTCAACCTCCACGAGGCGGACCTGCCCTTTCGGGGCCTAGCGATTCCGGTGGCGATCCCCGATGCCGCGGCGATGACCGCGGTGGTCGCGGAGCGTCCCGCTGCACGACCTTCCAGCCAAGACCTCCTCGCAAACGTGCTCCAGCGCCACACCATCGACGTCGTGGCGGCGCGGATCACCGGTGAGGCGGGAGGCGTCTACTTCGCTGAGCTCGACCTCGTGGGGCCGAAGGGTCGCATCGTGCTCGAGTGTCGGCCGACCGATGCGATCAACGCGGCGCTGCGGCACCCCGGCGGCGCCCCAATCCTCGTGGAGGAGTCGCTGCTCGGGGTGTGAACGCCGTGCCCGCCGCTTGGCGCTCACGTTCGGTCAGCGGTGGAACCCCAGGCTCCTCATCGGAGATCCGCATCAAGATGGCCGTCAAGATGTAGTTCGCCATCAGGGTGGAACCGCCGTAGGCGACGAAGGGCAACTCGACGCCGGTGAGGGGTAGGAGCCGAGTCACGCCGGCCATGATGAAGAAGGCCTGCAGGCCGACGATCAAGGTCATGGCGGTGGCCGCCAAGCGGCTGTAGGCGGAACGGGCTCGCTGAGCGGTTCGCAGTCCGGCGCCCACGTAGAGCACGAAGCAGATGACGATGACCGCTGCCCCGATGAGGCCGAGCTCTTCGCCAATGGAGGAGAAGATCATGTCGGTGGTGATGTCGGTGACGTACCGTCCCGATAGCCCCTGGCCGAGACCAGTGCCGGTGACGCCACCGGCCGACAGGGAGAACCACCCCTGGACCAACTGTCGGCCGCCACCTTGGATGAGGTTGGGTGACCACGGGTCGAGCCACACTGAGACTCGGGCGCTCACGTGGGGGAAGAGGTGAGTGGCGACGTAGGCGCCAGCGGCGAAGAGGCCGAAGCCGAAGATGAGGTAGGTCGCGCGTCCCGTGGTGACCCACAGCAGGGCGATGAAGACTGAGAACACGAGGAGCGCGAATCCAATGTCGTTCTCGCCGCCGATCACCACCATCGCCAGCCCCCACACCGCCACGATCGGGAGGAGGGGTCGAGGGTCGAGCACGAGGCGATTGCCGATGCGAGCGGTGGGGATCGACAAGATGTCCCGGTTCTCGGCGAAGTAGGAGGCGAAGAAGAGGCAGAGGAGGATCTTGGCGAACTCGATGGGCTGCACCGAGAATCCGCCGATGTTGAGCCACAGTCGAGCACCGTTGACGTTCTCGCCGATACCGGGGATGAGCGGCGACAGCATCAACACGATGGCGAGGAGGAGGGACGTCGAGCGGAATCGGTCGAGGTCTCGAGACCTGCGCACGAGGAGCAAGGTCACGACGTAGAGGACAATGCTGACGCCCGTCCACACCGCCTGGAGGACGGCACGGTTGTGCCCGAGCGCTCCGGTCAATGGCCACCACCGAAGGATCACGATGAACCCAATGCCGTTCAAGAGGGTGACGACGGGGAGGAAGACGGGGTTAGCGCGAGGAGCGAGCCATCGGGTGGCAGTGTGGAGGACGGCCGACGCGCCGACGACGCAGAGGATCATTGGCGCCCACGAGGTCGGGGGCGCGTTCGTCACGCTGACCCGCAGGGTCCACCACAGCGCGAGCACGATCGCATCGACCATGACCAGCATGCCGAGCTCAGCACGACGACGGGGTTTCCTCCCGCGTGGCCACGGCGGGAGCAGGCTCGATCGCTCGAACGTCGGGGGAGATCCCATGGGCGTCCGCGTGGTTGTCACACACGTGAGCGTAGTGGGGTCAACTAACCTGCGGCAGGAGGGTCACACGAGATGCACACTGGACATGCAGAGCACAGCCACGGGGGCCGCCCCATGGCGAGTCTCGACGAGGCCTTCGGTCGGGCGAGGTTCTCGAACCGAGAGGTGTCCCGGCTCGACTTCGCCGATCGACTCCTCGACCTGGCTGGTGACCCCTCGGTGCCACTGCTCGATCGGGTCAAGTTCATGGCCATCGAGGCCGATCTCCTCGATGAGTTCTTCCAGGTGCGCGTGGCCAACCTCGAGGATCAGATCGCTGCCGGCGTCACGACGCGCTCACCCGATGGCCTCCGCCCGAAGGAGCAGCTGAAGACGGTCCGGGCCAAGGTGCACAACCTCTACCGTCGCCAAGACGACCTCGTGGCGCAGATCACGAAGGAGCTCGCTCCCGCTGGCGTGGCCATCGTCTCCTGGAACGACTTGGCGGCGGAGGAGCGTTCGGCGGTGAGCGCCGCGTTCGACCGGGACATCTTCCCGGTGCTCACCCCGCTCGCGGTCGACGTCGGGCACCCATTCCCCTACATCTCCGACCGGTCCATCAACCTGCTCGTTCGGGTCCACGATCGGACCTCAGGGGAGGTGCGGGTTGCACGGGTGAAGGTCCCCGATGTCCTCGATCGCTTCTATGCGGTCTCAGCAGGCGAACGATTCGTCTGCTTGGAAGAGATCTTGGCTGCCCACCTCGACCGGCTCTTCCCTGGGATGAGCGTGGGTGACCACCTCGTCTTCCGCATCACCCGAAACGCCGACCTCGTGGTGGAAGAGGATGAAGCGGACGACCTCCTCGTCGCCCTCGAGGCAGAGCTCCGTCGTCGGCGGTTCGGTCACGCCGTTCGCCTCGAAGTCGCTGGTCATCCAGAGCAGGGCCTCCTGTCGACCCTGCTCGACGAACTCGACCTCCGCGATGACCAGGTCTTCGCCTCCTCGGTACCGCTCGGCCTCTCGGCGTTGTGGGCCATTGCCTCGCTCGACCTACCCGAATTGAAGTCCGAACCGTGGACCCCGCTGCCTCCGGCGGGAATCGCCACCCCAGAGGGTGGAACCGTCGACCTGTTCACCGCGTTGCGGGACAACGACGTCCTCGTCCACCACCCCTACGAGTCCTTCGCCATGTCGGTGGAGGCGTTCATCGCCCAAGCGGCCGCCGATCCCGACGTGCTCGGGATCAAGCTCACGCTGTACCGGACCTCTGGTGACAGCCCGATCGTGGCCGCCCTCATCCGTGCTGCCGAGGCGGGCAAGCAGGTTGCAGCCTTCGTGGAGTTGAAGGCTCGGTTCGACGAAGCAGCCAACATCGGGTGGGCCAAGACGCTCGAAGATGCAGGCGTCCACGTGGTCTACGGCCTCGTGGGGTTGAAGACGCACTCGAAGACCGTGATGGTGCTGCGCCGAGAAGCAGAAGGCATCCGTCGCTACTGCCACATCGGCACCGGCAACTACAACTCCAAGACTGCCCGCATCTACGAAGACCTCGGGCTCTTCACCGCTGATCCCATCATCGGCGAGGACATCGGCCTGCTGTTCAACTACCTCACGGGCTTCTCGCACCACGTGGACTACCGCCGCCTCCTCGTGTCCCCGGTGACGCTCCGTCCGGCGATCCTCGACAAGATCGAGGGCCAAGCTGCGCTCGGAACTGCCGGGCGGATTCGGATGAAGCTCAACGGTCTGACGGACCCCATGATCATCGATGCGCTCTACCGAGCCTCGGGCGCTGGGGTCGACGTGCAGCTCTGCGTCCGTTCACTGTGCTGCATCCGCCCCGGCGTGCCGGGACTGTCGGAGCGGATTTCCGTCCGTTCCATCGTCGGCGAGTTCTTGGAGCACAGTCGCATCTACAGCTTCGGTGGCGGGGAGGGTGGCAGCTCAGAGGAGACCTTCATCGGCTCCGCGGACTTGATGGAGCGCAACCTCGATCGCCGCATTGAGGTGCTCACGCCCGTGCTCGATCCTCGACTCGCAGCACAGCTGCATGGACTCCTCGACCTCGTGTTCGCCGATACCGCGTCGTCGTGGATCTTGTCGTCGGAGGGAACGTGGGCTCGCAGCGCCACCGACCGTTCGATCTCACTCCAAGAGACCTTGAAGAGCGATGCGCTCACCAAGTCCCGGCGCTGGCTGGACTTGGCGACGACCTCACTCGTCGAGCGCCGCCGGGTGTGAGCTCGTCGAGGATCGTCGCTCGATCTTCGAGGGGAGTTGCCACGGTCCCATCCTGAGGGAGAGGTAGGCCGCCCCGCCAACGGGGATGGGGATCCAGAAGTTGACGAGTCGGTAGGCGAGCACGCCGAGCGAGGCGATGCCAGCGGGGACGTGGAAGCCCACCAGCGTTGGGATCAGCACGCCTTCGATGACGCCGAGTCCTCCTGGGGTCAAGGGGATGACGGCCAAGATGTTGGCGAGCCCGAAGGCCACGAGGAGGTCGACGGGGTTGACGGCCTTGCCGAAGGCCCAGAGGAAGACCCAGAGACTGGCGGCGTCGAGGAGCCAGTTGAGGCTGGCCCACAGCAGCGCTCTGCGCAGCACGTTGCGGTGGCGGAGCAGCACGTTGACGCGATCGGCGAGGTTCCTCGTGACCGAAGCGACGCTCTCTGCGCTCACGAAGGGGAGTCGATCGGCGGCCCGCATGAGCCAGCTATCGGCGTTTCGGTCGCCCCGAGACAGGAGCACCAGCGTGGAGGCGAACGCCGCGAGGAGGGCCACACCGGCCAGCGCGGCGTAGCCGTAGAGGGGGTTGAAGCCGTTGATGGGGATGGACATGAACAGCGCCACCCAGAAGATGAGGTTGAGGACCACGGCAGAGCCAATGGCCTGGACGCCCATGCCGAATCCGGCAGTGGTTCCTGGCACGCCAGCGCTCAAGAAGAGGCGGTATCCGAGTGCGCCACCGGTGGCGCTCCCCGTGGGCAAGACGTGGCTCAAGGCGAAGGTCGAGAGGTTGATCCTGAGCGTGGTGAACCGCGACGGGGCCACAGGGGTGAGCACGCTCCTCGTGAGCTCGGCGTAGGCGGCGAGGGCTCCTGCTTCGGCGGCGATCGCCAGCACCACGAGCACCACGTTCAAGTTGCCGAGGAGCGAGAAGGAGTGGCGGGCCTTGGCGAAGTTCGGCAGGACGACGTACTCGGCCAGGAAGATGAGCACGATCACGGTGATGGTCTGGGCGACCGATCGACGAACTCTGGGATGGCGGAGCCACGTCCTTGCGGTCTCCAGCGGCGACGGTCCGCTCTGGACGCTCGTGGGAGCGCCGTTCTCGTCGCGTGGCAGGCGCGCTCCGTTCCCCATGTCGTCATCTTCTCAGACGAGACCCTGTCGGGGTGACCATCGGCGGGCGAGGCGCGACCGTCTAGGATTTCGTGCCGTGCGCACCTTGGTGGTCATCCCGACGTATAACGAACTCGACAACATCACCAGGATGCTCGACGCACTCGGTGACAGCGTTCCCGGCACCGACATCTTGGTGGTCGACGATTCGAGCCCCGACGGCACCGCCGCAGCGGTGGAGGCCTACGCCAGCACCCACCCAACCATCCACCTGTTGTCACGACCGCCGAAGTCTGGACTCGGCGGCGCCTACCGAGCGGGCTTCCGGTGGGGACTCGATCGTGGGTACGACCACTTCGTGGAGATGGACGCCGACTTCAGTCACGACCCCCGTCAGCTGCCGACGCTCCTCGCAGCCGCGGAGTCCGGTGCCGAACTCGTCATTGG
>Ga0208745_1000052_pt1 | contig 51080 bp, 51 predicted proteins | sample CryBogCBH23Jun09_FD_184622 | JGI IMG/M metagenome (GOLD analysis project Ga0208745, IMG submission 184622) | Freshwater microbial communities from Crystal Bog, Wisconsin, USA - CBH23Jun09 (SPAdes) | ecosystem: Environmental > Aquatic > Freshwater > Lake | place: Crystal Bog, Wisconsin, USA... | reverse complement strand
CGCTCCGGTGACCGGGGTGGCCATGGGTTCCCTCTCGGGTGAACTCGCAGCCCTCCGGGCCCGACGGAGCAAGGTGGTCGTGGCCAAGAAGGCTCGCAAGGTCTACCGGATCACCCCACTCGGCCGGGAGCTATTCACGCGCCTCTTGGAAGACCCGAGTGCAGGCGATGACCCCCGGACCTTCACCCTCCGGCTGTCCTTCGCCCGCCACTTGGCACCCGATGTTCGCCGTGCGCTCTTAGAGCGCCGTCGGGCCCACCTCGTTGAGCGGCTCTCCGAAGTTCGGGGCGCAACCGCTCGCAACGACCTCGACGTCTACGCCAGGGCCGTCGTGGAGCACACCGCTGCCGGTGTCGCGAACGACATCGCCTGGCTCGATGGGCTCATCGCCCATGAAGCAGCACCGCAGCACACTTCTCCGCAGTCCCCCACCGCCAGCGACACGGTGTCGTCGGCCTCGACCAGCCCCCAGGGCTAGAACCATCAAGGAGCTACCAACCATGGCAACTATCCGCCTCGCAATCGCCGGTGTCGGCAACTGTGCGAACTCCCTCCTCCAGGGCATCAACTACTACAAGGACGCCGCTGGCGACGCCAGCGTTCCTGGTCTCATGAACGTGGAGCTCGCTGGCTACCACGTCCGCGACGTGGTTCCGGTTGCCGCGTTCGACGTCGACGCCTCCAAGGTTGGCGCCGACCTGTCCAAGGCCATCTGGGGCGGGCAGAACAACACGATCCGCTTCGCCGACGTCCCTGAAGTTGGGGTGACCGTGCACCGTGGCCCGACCCTCGACGGCCTCAACAAGTACTACCGAGCCTCCATCGAAGAGTCCCCTGCCGAGCCCTGTGACGTCGCCCAGGTGCTGCGCGACAGCGGCGCGGACGTCCTCGTGTCGTACCTGCCCGTCGGTTCCGAAGAGGCCCAGCGCTTCTACGCCCAAGCCTGCATCGACGCTGGCGTGGCCTTCGTCAACGCCATCCCGGTGTTCATCGCCTCGGACCCCGAGTGGGCCGAGAAGTTCCGTGCCGCTGGCGTCCCGATCATCGGTGACGACATCAAGTCCCAGGTCGGCGCCACCATCGTCCACCGCGTCTTGACCCGCCTCTTCGAAGACCGTGGGACGGCGCTCGACCACACCTACCAGTTGAACGTGGGCGGCAACATGGACTTCAAGAACATGCTCGACCGTGACCGGTTGGAGTCGAAGAAGATCAGCAAGACCCAGGCCGTCACCTCTCAGATGGACACCAAGCTCGACGCCGACGACGTCCACATCGGCCCATCGGACCACGTGCCGTGGCTCCAGGACCGCAAGTGGGCCTACATCCGCATGGAAGGCCGCAACTTCGGTGACGTTCCGCTGAACGTCGAGCTCAAGCTCGAGGTGTGGGACTCCCCGAACTCCGCTGGCGTGATCATCGACGCCGTCCGGCTGGCCAAGATCGCCAAGGACCGCGGCATCGGCGGCCCCGTCCTCGGCCCATCTGCCTACCTCATGAAGTCCCCGCCAGTGCAGTTCCACGACGACGTGGCCATGGCCATGGTCGAGGAGTTCGCTGCCGGCGGCGAGAACCCCGTCTGGCCGTAGAGCGTTCGTTCCCTCCCAACCACGGTTGGGAGGGAACGTCGCTGCCCGGTACCGATTCTCTGCGCCGGTTGCCTAACCTGAAGGCCATGCGTTCTCTCCGACTCCTCCTCACCGCCGCGCTGTGCGGCGTGGTCACGAGTGCTCTCTCGGTCACTCCGACGAGCGCCGCACCGTCACAGGTGACCGCGGCCCAGCTCCACAGCGCCATCTCGGCGTTCGAACACCAGTTGGTGACGACGGGTCACGTCGATCTCAGCCACGTCCCCGGCCTCATCGGCCAAATTCAGGCCAGCTCGACCGACTGGCCCACGGCGACGCCGATCACCGGGTCCAACTGCATGCCCAAGCAGACCACGGCGCCGACAGTCAACGCCTGCACCTACGGCGACCGCCACGCCACCACCACCGTGGTGCTCTTCGGTGACTCCCACCTCGAGCAGTACTTGGACGTCTTCGCTCCGATGGCGACCGCACGCCACTGGCACCTCATCACCTACTTCCGCGGCAACTGCGGTGCCGCCCAGGCCACCGCCAGCCCCAGCCACGAGTCCTCAGAGCCGCTGTGTCAGCAGTGGCGGGTGAAGGCCTTCGCCGCCATCGCCAAGGCCAAGCCGGCCATGATCGTGATCGGCCAGAGCGACGACGCGATGCCGGCAGGGCCGAAGGACGCCGCTGCTGACGAGCGGGCGACGCTCGCGACCTTGTTGCCCATCGTGCACAACAAGCCGTCCCGCATCGTCACCATGGTCGACCAGACCGAAGACGACTTCCCCGATGGCGTCTCCGATGAGGCCACCTGCCTCGCCCGAGCTGGGCTGAAGGTCACCTACGATCCGACCAACACCCCAGCTGGGCTCAAGAATCCGAACGTCTGCTACCGAATTTTCTCTGCGCCCTACCACGCAGCAGCGACCAAGATTCGGGCTGCAGTGGCCGCGGTGGACACCGCTGCTGGCATCGTTCGAGTGGATCCCAACCCGTGGCTCTGCGACACGACCGGCGCCTACCAGATCTGCCCGCCGGTGATCTTGGGCACCCTCGTGTACCACGACCCCTGGCACCTCTCCGCAACCTTCGTTGGACGCCTCGCCACGCTGCTGAACGCCGCAGTCCCGAAGGTCTAAGACCGGTTCTGCTCCGCCCACCAAGCATCTAAGCGCCTCGTGGCCTCCTCTTGGCCGAGGGGACCCTCGCCGTGGAGGAGTTCGGTCAAGAACTTCATGGCCTTGCCGACGATGGGGCCGGGTTCGAGACCCAGGTGCGCCATCACCGCTTCTCCGTCTAAGTCGGGACGCTTCGACAGCAGGTCTTCTCGTTTCCGCAGGTCATCGATCCGTTTTTCGAGGTCGTCCATCCGAGCGGCCAATTCTGCGGCCTTCCTTGGATTTCTCGTGGTGCAGTCGCATCGGATGAGCGCGTTCAGCCGGTCGAGGAGGGGGCCGGCGTCGCGGGCGTAGCGGCGAACCGCACTGTCAGTCCAGCCGAGGTCGTAGGTGTGGACCCGGAGGTGGAGCTCCACGAGCCGAACGACGTCGGCGATCTCGTCGTTGGAGAACTTGAGCGCCCGCATCCGAACCTTGGTCATCTTGGCCCCCACGAGGTCGTGGTTGCGGAAGCTCACGTTTCCGTTGACGTAGGCGCGGGTCTTCGGCTTGCCCACGTCGTGGAAGAGCGCAGCGAGGCGGAGGATGGGGTCGGTGTGGTCGGTCTTGTCGACGACCGCCAGGGTGTGGGTGAAGACGTCCTTGTGACGGTGGATCGGATCCTGCTCGAGCTGCAGGCCAGGGAGCTCTGGGAGGAAGTGCTGGGCGAGACCGGTGTCGACGAGGAAGGTGAGCCCAGGCGCCGAGGTCGGCACGACGAGCAGTTCGCAGAGTTCATCTCGAATGCGCTCGGCCGACACGATGGCTAAGCGCTCGTGGTCACGCTCAACCGCGGCGATCAGCTCGGGATCTGGGGTGAGGTCGAACCGGGCGAGGAACCGGGCGGCGCGCAGCATGCGCAACGGGTCGTCTTCGAAGCTGATCGCCGGGTCGAGTGGCGTGCGCAGGCGCTTGGTGAGGAGGTCGAGACGGCCGTCGTAGGGGTCGATGAGCTCGTGGTCGGACAGGCGAATCGCCATGGCGTTGATGGTGAAGTCCCGTCGGGCCAGATCGCTCTCGATGCGGTCGCCGAAGGCCACGATGGGCTTCCGAGAATCGGGTTCGTAGGCATCGGCCCGGAACGTCGTGATCTCGAAGGTGACGCCGTCGATCCGGCATCCAATGGTCCCGAACTTCCGCCCCTGATCCCAGACCGTCGACGCAATCGGCGTCACGATCGCTTCGATCTGCTCGGGCCGAGCGTTCGTCGTCAGATCGATGTCTCGCTCCGCCTTCGGCGGCGCGCCGATCACCGCATCACGCACGCACCCCCCGACGAGGTAGAGCTCGAACCCTGCGGCCTCGAACCGCGCAGCGAGCGGGCGCGCGAGGGTGAAGAGCGCGTCGAATCGTTGCTCGAGTGGGGTCATCGACACGGCGCCAACCTTACGCCCCCGCCACGTTGGAGACGCCGGGTAGCGTTGGACAGTGGCGTCGCTGCAGAACTCCGTCCGTTGCACCGTGGCCTCAGCGTGCCTCGTCGTCGCGCTGTGTGCGGTGTGGGGGCTCCCTGCTGGCGCTGGCACCGTTGCGCCTGCAGGTGCTGCGTTCGTGGCCATGGACGCATCGGCCGCCGCACCCCGCCCGACGACCCCGGTGGTGAACCACCTCACGCTCGACCTCGGGGCGATCGCCGATCGATCGACGGCCACGATCCGACTCGCCCTCTACCCGAAGGTCTTCGCTCGATCGATCTTGCTGAGCGACGCCGCGTCGCCTCCGACGGGTGCAGCCACCAGCTTGGCCGTCCTCCTCCCGAGTTCATGCCTCACCGGTGCAGGCCAGAGGATCAGCGCTCGGTTCGGTCTCGGCACCGCCGGGGGGACGAGGATCTCTGGGCCCGTGAGCGCAGCTTGCAGCCACCTGGCCCCCACCCTGTCCATGCGGTGCGCAGCGGCATCGTGCAACGGGGTCTACCCCATCGTGGTGACCACCATCACGAACGAGACCGTCGTCGCTCGTTTCACCACCTTCATCACGGTGATGCAGGGCGCTCCGAGGACGACCATCGCGGTGGCTCCCGTCTTCGTGCTCGATGCTGGCGCCAACCCGACGACTGCGGCGCTCGGGCCCGCGGCGACGCTCACCGACGTTGCCGGCGATGCACGCTCGGTCGCAACCACGGCCATTCCCTCTCCGGCCCTCGTGAACGTCGCGGCATCAGCAGGTGCTGCTGCGCTCCCCTCAGCGCTCGAGCGAGTCAGCCGTGTGGCCGGCGATGAGATCCTGCGATCCACCTACGTGCCGATCGACGCCGAATCGCTGCGACGTGAGGGGCTCGGTGGTGAGGTCACCGCACAATTCGCCGCCGGTCGGAGCGTGCTCGAGGCCGCAGGCCTCCTCGCCACCAAGCGGTCGATCCCCGTGACCGACGACCTCCCCGTGGTCCCTGCGATCGCTGGCTACACCGGTTCGCACCTCCGCCACCTGATCGTCGGGTCGAATGCGGTCAGCACCGATTCCTCCTTTGGATCGGCACCTGGACAACCCTTCACCCTGACCGCGCACAACGGGACTTCGGTCACCGCTGCGGTGGCCGATCCTGAGGTATCGACCTTCCTCGCCCAATCCACCGACCCGCAGCTCAGCGCCAACCAACTCCTCGGTGCGCTGGCCTTCGGCTACTTCGAATTCCCCGGGTTGCCCGATCGTCGAGGATTCGTCCTCGTCCTCCGGCCACAGACCACCCCGGCCAGCTTCGCCGCCACCGTGCTCCAGGGACTGCGCTCCTCCCCCATCCTCCACGCCGTGACGCTGACCACCTTCTTCGCCACGGTTCCAGTGGGTGGCAACGGTGCGCCAACGGCACGGATGCTCTCTACGACCAGTGGCATTCCCCTGTCGCCGACGTTGGCGGCGACGCTCCGGCACGCCCGATCAACGGTGACGTCGGTCGCCACCATGCTGACCGACGATCCGAGCATCGCCGTCTCCCTCAACCGGCAGCTGCTGGCGGCAGAGGACGTCTCCAGTGGTGCTGGAGTCGCTGTGGCGCAGCTCGGCGCGCTCAACCACCGTCTCTCGACGATCACCACCGCGGTCACCGTGCCGGCCGAGGGGGTGACCCTCACCTCACGCAGCGGGTCGGTTCCCATCACCCTCCAGTCCACCTCACCACTCCCGCTGACCGTGCTCGTCCACCTCTCGAGCCAACGACTCCGGTTCCCGAGTGGTGACCTCTTGACCGTGGTCGTCCGACAACCCACCACGACCCTGCGGGTGAGCGTCGTGGCCGACACCACCGGTGACCTCCCCATCACCGTCACCCTGACGAGCCCCGATAGTCGCCTGCAGCTCGGGCACAACTTCGTCACCGCCCAGATCACCGCGTTCTCGCTCGTCGGCATCGTCCTGACCGGACTGGCTGGTGCGGTGCTCGGCTGGTGGTGGTTCACGACCTGGCGTCGGCGAGCGAAGGAGAAGGCTCGCCGTGGTTGACGACGAGGAGCCAGAGCTCCACGACCACCTGAGCGGGGACGACCCTGCGCTCTTCCTCGTCGAACCGACCGGTGTCGTCGAGTGGGACCTCGAACCGCCCGATGCATCGGCAACGGAGCCCGAAGCCCCGCAGAACACTGCGCAGTCCGCTTCGCTCAGTCGAGCCGTGTCCTCGATGGCGCTCGGAACCATGGTGTCGAGAGGGAGCGGGCTGCTCCGGGTGCTGGTCCTCGCCTGGGCCCTCGGCCTGACGCCGATCGCCGACGCCTTCAACCTCGCCAACCAGATTCCCAACATGATCTTCGACCTCGTGCTCGGAGGGGTCGTTTCGGCGACCTTCGTGCCGGTCTTCATCGCTGAGCTCGAGCACCGCCGCCCGAAGGACGCGTGGAAGTCCATCTCGGCCGTCCTCACCGTGTCGATCGTCGGACTCACCGTGGCGACGGTGGTCTGCGTCGCTGGAGCGCCGCTGATCGTCGACGCCTTCACGGGACTCCACCACACCGCGACCATCGACCCCGTCACCCTCGGGATGCAGCGCCACGCGGCGACGGTGCTTTTGCGATGGTTCGTCCCGCAGATCTTCTTCTACGGCCTGCTCGCCCTCACCACCTCGCTGCTCAACGTGCATCGGATCTTCGCTCCCCCGATGTGGGTGCCAGTCGTGAACAACGTCATCTGCATCGTGGTCCTCGTGCTGTTCGCCGAGGCGGGTCGGGCGCCGTCGTTGACCGATCTCGCCGCCTCGCCCAACCGCCTCTTGCTCCTCGGAGCCGGCACCACGGCAGGGGTGCTGGCCCAGGCGCTCGTGCTCCTGCCATTCCTCGTGAAGACGGACATCTTGCGAGCGTCGTGGCGCTTCGACCTCCGAGATCGGGCAGTCACCCAGGTGGCACGCCTCGGCGCCTGGACCCTCGGCCTCGTCATCTGCAACCAGATCGCGTTGTTCGTGATCTTGGGGTTGGCCTTCGGACTCGGCGGCAACGGTCAGGTCAGCGCCTACAGCTACGCCTGGATCTTCTTCCAGACGCCGTACGCGATCGTGTCGATCTCGGTGACCTCGGGACTCACCCCGGCGCTGGCATCAGCGCACGCCGCGAACGACCGTCGGGGCTTCGCCAGCCACTTCTCCAAGGGGCTGCGGTCCATCATCGTGTTGATGGTCCCGATCGCCGTCTTGGTCTTCGTCCTCGCCAAGCCCGCCATGCAGCTCTTGCTCGGACTGCACAGCGTGGGCGGCGGGGAGGCCACCCTGGCCGGCCAGGCGCTCGCGGCGTTCGCCCTCGGACTCCCAGGGTTCTGCATCTTCCAGTTCGTCATTCGGGCCTTCCAGACGCAGCGCCACGGCCACGCCGCGTTCGCCCTCTACGTGGTGGAGAACGCCCTCACCATCGCGCTGGCCATCGCACTCGTCGGACCCCTGCACGTCACCGGACTGGCACTGGCGAACTCCATCGCCTACTCGGTGACCGCGGTGGTTGGCTACGTCTGGCTGCGCAAGGACTTGGGTCCCCTCATGGGCCCGGGAACGACCCGGGCGGTGACGAGAGTGCTCGGATCGTCGCTGGCGATGGGGTTAGTCGCGATCGTGGCCGTCAACCTCTCAACCTCCACCTCGACCGGGGGCCTCCTCTTCCGCCTGGGCATCGCCGGGCTCGGGGCGTCGGTCACCTACGGGCTGTTCCTCGCCCTCATCCGGCGCTACGAACGCCCTCTGTGAGCACCCTCCCCGAGCAACGAGGCGTGGCAGACTTGGAGTCAACCGAGCCTCCGGGGGGAACCATGGCCAAGATCAAGATCGTCACCGACTCTGCGTGTGACTTGCCACCAGAACTCGCTGACGCCCACGACATCGCCATCGTGCCGCTCTCCATTCGCTTCGGCGCACAGGAGTACACCGATCGAGTCGACCTGAGCCCGACGAAGTTCTGGGAACTCTGCCGAAGTGAGAAGGAGCTCCCCGAAACCGCCGCTCCGTCCCCCGGGGCATTCCAGACGGTGTTCGACGCAGCGAAGGCCGATGGCTACGACGGCGTGGTCTGCATCACCTTGTCGGCCGCACTCTCTGGCACCTACCAATCAGCCAAAGCAGCCGCGGACACCATGGATGGATTCGTCACCGTGGTCGACTCAAAGGCGGTCACGATGGCGCAGGGGCTCATGGCCCTCGCCGCAGCAGACGAAGCCAAGGCTGGTGCCGATGCGGCCACCATTGCCGAGCACGCCATTGCCTCGATCCCCCGCACCCACGTCATGGGCGTGCTCGACACCTTGGACCACCTCGTCAAGGGTGGGCGCGTGGGTGGAGCCAAGGGCATGATTGGATCCCTCCTCTCCATCAAGCCCATCTTGGAGCTGCGTGACGGCGTGGTCGAAGAGGAGTCCAAGCAGCGGACCCGCTCCCGGGCGCTCAAGTACCTCGCCGACAAGGTCAAGCAGGACGCGCCGTTCGCTCGGGTGGCTATCGCCCACGGTGACGCCGGCGACGTCGACCAGCTGCTCGCCCAATTGGGCGACGTCGACCTCGGGACCGACCTCATCATCTGCGACCTTGGACCCGTCGTCGGCACGCACGGTGGCCCCGGCATCATCGGGCTCTGCTACCAGACGGTGGCCAACTGAGGATCACTCGCGGCTAGGTTGAGTCCGTGGCAGATCGTGGAATTCCCCCAGTTGACGAGTGGCCGACGAAGGCCGCCGAACTCGTCGACCAGTTCGTCGACCGAGTCCGTGACCAGATCGTCCGTCCCATCATTCTGGTGGTGCGGGGCTTCGTCTTCGGCCTCCTCATGGTCACCGTGGCCATGGTCGTCATCGTGGCGCTCTCGGTTGGCGCCATTCGATTCCTCGACGTCTACCTGTTCGCCCACCACGTCTGGTTGAGCTACGCACTCCTCGCAGTGCTCCTCATCGGTGGTGGATGGTTGATCTTCCGCCAACACCACGCCAACGCGCGAGAGGGAATCCGTGACTGAGCACCGAAACGTTCTGATCCTCGGTTCAGGGCCTGCTGGCTTGACCGCCGCGGTCTACACCGCTCGAGCCCAACTCGAGCCGCTGGTGCTCGAAGGTGAGCCGTCGTCCACCTCCGACCAGCCCGGTGGCCAGTTGATGCTGACCACTGAAGTCGAGAACTTCCCCGGATTCCCCACCGGCGTCACCGGTCCAGAGCTCATGGCGTCGATGAAGGAGCAGGCGCTCCGGTTCGGCGCTGAGCTCGTCACCGCCAAGGCCACATCCGTGGACTTCTCAGCCCGGCCCTTCAAGATCTTCGTGGGCGCCGGCGAGCCGGCCTACACCGCCGACGCGGTGATCGTGGCCACGGGCGCACGATCGCTGATGCTCGGCCTCGAGGGCGAAGACCGCCTGCTCGGCTACGGCGTCTCCACCTGTGCGACCTGTGATGGGTTCTTCTTCCGCGGCCAGGAAATTGCCGTGGTTGGCGGTGGTGACTCAGCCTTGGAAGAGGCCATGTTCTTGACCAGGTTCGCCTCAACCGTGCACCTGATCGTCCGTCGAGACCAACTGCGCGCCTCGAAGATCATGCAGGACCGCGCTCTGGCCAACGAGAAGATCACCGTGCACTGGAACACCCAGGTTGGGGCGATCCACGGCGAGGAGAAGCTGTCGTCGCTCACGCTGCGAGACACCGTGACCGGCGAGGAGCGCCCCTTGGCCGCGACTGGCCTCTTCGTGGCCATTGGGCACGTACCGAACACGTCGATCTTCGAAGGGCAGCTCGACCTGCACGAGAACGGCTACATCGCCATGGGCGAAGGTTCACGCACCTCGGTCGAGGGCATCTTCGCCTGCGGCGACGTTCAGGACCACGTCTACCGCCAAGCCATCACCTCAGCGGGGTCAGGATGCATGGCCGCAATCGACGCTGAACGCTTCTTGGAGTCCACCGGTCACTGAGCCGTGGAACAATGGAGCCCTCTTCGGCGTTCTCCATGCACCCGAGTAGTGAAAGGCACACCATGAGCGAGCACGTGATGCAACTCTCCGACAGCACCTTCGACGAGCAGATCGGTTCGGCCAGCGGCCCCGTCGTCGTGGACTTCTGGGCTGAATGGTGCGGTCCCTGCAAGCAGATCGCCCCAATTCTCGATGAGATTGCCCTCGAGAACCCTGGCCTCACCGTCGCCAAGTTGAACATCGACGACAACTTCGAGGTCACCCGCCGCTACGGCGTCATGTCCATCCCCTCCCTCATCGTCTTCAAGGACGGCGTCGAGGTGGACCGGATCGTTGGAGCCAAGCCCAAGGGCGCACTGGTCGAAAGCCTGTCGAAGTACCTGTGAGTGACCCGGGCGAGCTTCCGCTCGCCGAAGGGGCCACGTCCGCACTCGTCGCAGAGGTTCAGGACCGACTGGCCGCGCTCGGGATCTCGAGTGGAGATCTCAGCGCGGTCTTCGGCGCGTCCACCACAGCAGCAGTGCAGTCGTTCCAGCGCCGCAGAGGCCTCCCCATCAGCGGGATCGTCGATGGCCCGACCTGGCACGTGCTCGTTGAAGCCGGCTACCAACTCGGCTCGCGTGATCTGACCATCCACTCCCCCATGCTCCGAGGCGACGACGTCGCCGATCTCCAACAGCAACTCGCCGCACTCGGTTTCGATGCGGGTCGAGTCGATGGGATCTACGGCCCGCTGACGGCCAATGCCGTGGCGGAATTCCAACGAAATTCAGGTCTCGCGCCGACGGCAGTCGCCGACAGCGCAACCGTTGCTGCACTGAGCAGGGTGACCCCTCGTCGGGACACCATCACCTTGGTGACTGCGGTGCGAGAGGCTGAGGTGCTCCGTGGCGACGACGTGGTCGTTGCCCTCGGAGATCTCGGAGGCATGGAGGCCGCGGTGGCAGCCTTCTCGTCGTCGCTCGAGCAGCGAGGAATGACCGTCCACATCCTCCAGAGCACCGGCGAATCACCACAAGCAGCCGAAGCGAATGCGCTGCGGGCACAGTGCTACATCGGCCTCAGAGCGACACCCCAACTCAACGGATATAGAACAGCGTTCTATAGAGGGTACTCCTCAGCATCCTCAAGTGGGGAGCGACTCGCGCTCGCACTCGCCGATGCCATCCCCGCGGCCGTCGTTGGCGGGAGCGTCATCGTGCAGGGTATGGCGACACCGATCTTGCGAGAGACCCAGATGACTGCGGTCGTCGTCGACGTAGGCGCCCATGGCCTTCGAGAGCGAGAAACCGCCAGCCTCTGCGCCAGTTTCTCCAAGGGATTCCTGGACTTCCGAGCTTCAGCGGCCACTGCTCCAACCATTGGGTAGTCGCTACACCGCGGCGAGAATGCCCGAGTCGCGACCACTACTCAACGGTTACGTGAACACTCTCTGACAATCCACAACCTGTGGGTAAGGTTGTGTATGAACCTCTACATCACTCCTGAAGCGGTGGAGGCGAGTCTCAGGTTGAGGGTGGTGGAGACCCCAGCATGGCTCGGTAGATGCGCTCGAGGTCCTCGAGGGTAGCGAACTCAACCATCAACTTGCCCCGCGTCTTTCGGAGGTCAACCTTGACCCGAGTCGCGAGGTGATCCGACAGCAGCTCCTCGAGTTCGAGGACCATGGGGTCCGGGAGCTTTCGGAGCACGGTCGCCCCGGAAGTTGTGGTGGTGGTTCCTTCCGGCTGCGGCACCAGTCCAGCTTCGGGCTCATCGCCACGGAGGATCGCTTCGAGGGCTCGAACGGAGAGGCCCTCATCCACGCACCGCTCAGCGAGCAGTTCTTGAAGGTGCACGTCGCTCGAGGCCAGGAGGGCTCGGCCGTGGCCTGCGCTCAGTCGCCCTTGGGACAGCAGCGCCTGCACTGCAGTGGGCAGTTGGAGGAGGCGGAGGGTGTTGGTGATGGCGGTTCGGCTCTTCCCCACCCGCTGAGCAACCTGATCGTGCGTCAGGGAGAACTCATCGATCAACTGTTGGTAGGCAGCGGCCTCTTCCAACACGTTGAGGTCGGCTCGCTGCACGTTCTCCACCAGCGCTTGCTCCAGGCTGGAGAGCCCGTCAGTCTCATTGCGAACGAGGACGGGGATTGTCTGCAGCCCAGCTCTCCGCGATGCCCGCCACCGGCGTTCACCAGCCACGAGCTCGTAGGCTTCCGCCTCACCCTGGAGCTCTCGCACCAAGATGGGCTGGAGCACACCGAGCTCCTTGATCGAAGCTGCGAGGTTGGCCATGGCCTCCTCGTCGAAGACCGACCGGGGCTGGTAGGCGTTGGGTCGAATGGCCCCAATGGGGACCTCTCGGAGGACTGAGCTGCGATCGTTCGTGACCTCTGTGGGGATGAGGGCCCCGAGGCCTTTACCGAGTCCGCTTGGACGCGCCATTGCTTACCTCTCTCGCCAGTGCCCGATACGCCTTCGCGCCTCGAGATGTTGGATCAAACACGGTGATGGGTTGACCGAACGACGGCGCCTCCGACAATCGGACCGTTCGTGGGATCACGCTGTCGCAGACTTCGTTCGGGAAGTGGTTCCGAACCTCCATGGCGACATCTGCAGCGAGCCTCGTCCGGGAGTCGTACATGGTGAGCACGATGGTGGACACCTCGAGGACGGGATTGAGGCTCCCGGAGACCAGCTTCACGTTCCGCAGGAGCTGTCCGAGGCCTTCGAGGGCGTAGTACTCACACTGGATGGGAACGAGGACCTCTGTGGCTGCAGCGAGGCCGTTGATGGTGATGAGGCCCAAACTCGGTGGGCAGTCGATCAAGATGTAGTCGAAATCGTCGATCACCGAGGAGATCGCCCGCTTGAGCTTCAATTCCCTGCTGAACGCTGAGACCAGTTCGATCTCCACACCGGCGAGATCGATCGTGGCCGGACCCACGAAGAGGTTCCCCACCGAGGTTGGCTCAATGACGTCAGCGAGGTCAGCATCGCGCATGAGGACGTCGTACATCGACAGCTCGAAGTTCCGAGCATCGATTCCGAGACCGGTGGTGGCATTGCCCTGGGGATCGAGGTCGAGGACGAGCACTCGATAGCCGAGGTCGGCCAGCGCAGCGCTGAGGTTCACCGTCGTGGTGGTCTTCCCTACGCCACCCTTCTGGTTGGCGACGGCCATGACTCGGGGTAGGGGGTACTGCTTGCGAGGTTGATCTCCGGAAGGGACAACCGGAGTCTCGTCCTCGCCGTCGTCGAGGTCGTCGTCCTCCTCGTCCTCTTCTTCGTCGGTTCCGGACTCGAGGAGTGGTTGCTCCTCATCCTCGTCGTCTTCCCCGTCGCCCTCCGCATCCGCTACTGGGGGAGCAGGTCGGGGATTGATGATGATGTCGCCAGCACCCCAACTGAACCGGTCGGACCGATCCCGATTCGGTCGGGTCGTCCTGGGGGAGTCGTGACCGTCACTCGAATCTGAAGCCTCGTCAGCCAGTGGGGGAGTGGCGACGGATTCGGGCTCGGCATCGCTCGGTTCCGGAGTCGCTGGGGCCGCGTTCGAATCTTGGTCAGCTGCGTCTCGATCTCGTCGTTTGAAGATCATGCTGGCTCCGTACTCCACTCTGGTCAAGGTAGGAACTGAGCGCTCTCCAACCCCAACGAGCAACTCGATAACGAAGCCTAGTTCACGACTACACCATCGACCAGTGTTTCACGTGAAACATTGCTTCGGGCCCTCTCAATTCGGCTCCTCCTAGGGATAGGAGCCCTGTCGCTGAGAGTTTCAGACCCTCTCCCGCTCCCCAACAATCCACCGGGCCACTTGTCACCGAAGAGTTGGGGTGCGAGCTGCACAGGAGTCGGCTCCGACGATGCCGCCCCTCTGATCATCCGCAGTGGGGGAGTGTTGAGGAGAGTGTGGTTGTCCCACATTCGGGAATCGTCGGACGGACCCACCTCTGCGGCACGAATGTTTCACGTGAAACATCCTTGGGGTCTCCCCTACCGCGCTTCGACGGTCAATGGAGTCTCTCGTCCTGATGGGCCAGCCGGAGCCACCGATGCTCGAATGATCGGCGCACTCCCGCGATGTTCCACGTGAAACATCGAGGGAGATCACGGTCTCTCGGCCTGACCATGCCAAAATGGTGCCGGCACCACATCGGGAACCTATGCCAAGCTGGGAGTGATCGGTGAGGTCCTCGTGGCCGCAAACCGGAGTCATCCCTCGCGTCGAGGTTGTTCTCGTTCGAGATCAGAGGTGAAGATGCGCAAGCAGTTCTCCATTTGGCCCACGCCTGAGGGATTCTCTGCTTGGGACGTCCACCGACTGGTTGATCTCGCACGAGATCTCCCCGTCATCGAGGTTCCCTTGGCCGACATTGGTGAACTCGATGAGCCGTACTGGAATGTTGGGAATCCAGCACCACTGACGATCAGGGAGATTGCCGACCATGCCCGCTTGATCAACGATGTCGACCTCGGTTTCCCCATCATCCTGGCGGCGAACGGCCGGGTGATGGATGGCATGCATCGGATCGTTCAGGCGCTCCTCAAGGGGCAGCAAACCATTCGGGCCGTGCGATTCACCGAGCAACCCGCGCCGGACTTCGAGGGGCTCCACGACCTCAGCCAACTCCCCCTCGACTGATGTTTCACGTGAAACATCAGTCGACTGTTGGGAACAGTGGCCGCTTCGCTGGAATACCCACTCGCCGTGGGTAGCGGTCGTCGGTTGTGGCGACCTTCTGGATCGCGACGAAACGGCGCTCGCCTTCAATGGGTAGCGCCGGCGCCATTCCGAGCAGCGCGAGCCCTTCAGTAGGCCAGCGCCGCAAGGTGGTCTCGAGGGACGGAGGCTCGGACACGATCAGCCATCCACCAACCGTGAGGAGCGGTGCCGCGCACTCTGCGAGGACAGGAGGGGCGCCGAAGGATCGAGCGACCACCAGGTCGAAGGTTTCTCGGAGCATGTCCTCATGCCCGAGCTCTTCAGCTCGACCTCGGATAACCGATACTCGGCCATCGAGACCGCAGGAAGCCACCGATTCGCTGAGGAAGACGCAACGGCGCTCAGCGGCGTCTATCAGCGAGAACGCTGCGTCCGTCCAGCGCTCAGCGAGGACGAGACCGGGGAGTCCGCCGCCAGATCCGAGGTCGGCAACTCGAGATCGGGCAGGTGTACCGATCGATCGCCATACGGCGTCGTAGCCCAGGGCGTGGCGGATGTGCGCCTCGACCGAACCTGGCCCCAAAAGTCCGAGGTCGAAGGCCCTCGTCAGGGCCGATCGGCCAGCTGGCGAGAGTCCTTCGACCTCAGTCATCAGAGAATTGGTGGTTTACGCAGATGGAGCGATGACCACGTGTCGACGTGCATCCTCGCCCTCGGAGCGAGTCTCCACTCCGTCAATGGTGGCGACGGTGTCGTGGATCACCTTCCGGTCTGCAGCGGACATCGGCTCGAGTGGGCGCTCTTCGCCCGAAGCCTTGACCTCTTCGGCGATACCCTGGACCCAGCGGGTCAGTGCAGCCACACGCCGCTCTCGGTACTGCGCGACGTCGACGAGAATCCGGTCGGTGCGCGCCGTGAACTTGGCTTGAACGACCGTACGCGTGATGTCTTGGAGTGCTGCGAGCGTGCTGCCACGAGGTCCAACGAGGAGTCCCAGCTCCTCACCGGTCACCGATAACTCGACCGTCTCGTCATCGAGGTTGCGGATTGCCACGTCAGCTTGGTAGCCGTAAGCGTCGAGGAGGCCCTTCAGGAACTCCTGGCCCACCTTGGCTTGCTCTTCCAGCGTCATGCCATCTGCCATCTCTCGCTCCTCTTGCTTCGGGCGTTGCTGCCCTTCTCGTTGCGGCTTATTCCGATTTCCTTGGGGAGCCGAGCCCTTCTGGCGCTCTCCATCTCCTGCTGCCTTCTGCTGGCGCTGCTGACCTTCTCGGTTGCCGCCACCCTCTCCAGCGCCGGAGCGCTCGCGACGGTTTCGGTTCCGCTTTGGACGAGGTCCGGCTGGCTTCACACGAGCCTTCACACGAGCTTCGCCACGAACTCGACCGAAGAGACCCTTCGTCGGCTCTGAAACGATCAAGATCTCTGCATCATCAGCCTCAACGCCGAGCTGGGCGAGTGCTGCTTCCTTTGCGGCATCGACACTCGTGCCGGTTACTTCAACCCACTCCATCTACTTCCTCTTTCGCTTGTCCTTCGACCGGTTCTGTGGCTTCGCCGGCTTGGTGCCAGCGCCACCCTGTTGCTCCTTGGCATCGGTTGCCGTCGCGGCGATCACTCGCTCGCTGGCCTTGGCGTGGGGTCGCTTGACCACGCCGGTGCGGAACATCAGATCCTGTGTCACCACGCGCACGACGTTCGAAACGACGAAATAGACCGTGAGTGCTGCGGGGACAATAAAGTAAATGTATGCGAACAGTAGTGGCATGATTCGCTGAATGGTCTGCATTTGTGCAGGGGGCTGATTTCCCTGTCCTGTATTGCGCTTAATTTGCCATTGGAGAACGTACTGAAGACCAATGGCGGCCCCAATCAATCCAAAGAGGGGGAGCCGCTGAGCGAAGGTCAATCCGGCAGTAAATGGGTGATTCGAGAGGTCAACTCCGAACGAAACCATATGGCCGTGACTCTGGACAAGATCGTGGTACATCTTTGAGGATTTCGGGATGTACTTCGGCTCCGCAATGATCATAGAAGACGATCCGGCGTGGGTTTCATACGTCAAACCGCGAATCACGAAGTAGAGCACGCTCATGAAGGGCGCTTGGGCCAGCATGGGGAGGCACCCCGACATGGGGTTGACGCCATGCTCCTTGTAGAGCGCCATCATCTCTTCGTTCATGGCCACCCGGTCGGTGGAACCCTTGTACTTGAGCTGAATCTTCTTCATCTCTGGCTGGATGCGCTGCATCGCTAGCTGGGAGCGGGTCGACTTGATCGTGAGCGGGGTCAACACCGCCATGATCAGCAAGGTGAGCAGGGTGATGGCGATGGCGTAGTTGGGGACCACGCCGTAAATTGCGGCCAAAATTGTGGCGAACAGCACCAAGAACGGGTGAAAGATCACCGAGATGGAGTGGCCAATCGACGTGAAGATGGAACCCACGATTGCTGCGGTGGTCATGACAGGGAGCTCCTCGAGTTGGGAGATGGGATGGGGTCGTAGCCGTAGGCCGCGAACGGGCGACAGCGCAGGAGGCGCTTCACTGCGAGCCAGGAACCTCGGGTGGCGCCGAAGGTGGTGACCGCTTCAGCGGCGTAGGTGCTGCACGACGGGGTGAAGCGGCACGGTGAAGGGTATCCAGCACGAGCTCCCTGGTAGAGGTGAATCCCACCAAGGACGATTTTCCCTGCAATTGAAGGCTTCTTCATCGATGTCTCCCTCGAGGTGCGTCATGGAGGCAAGAAAGGGTGAGGGTTCGGAGCTCGGTGAACTCCAAGGTGGTCGCTACGGGATCCGTTCGAACGAGGTAGGCACCAGGTTCCAAGGTTCCATCGCTCTGAATCACCGCCCGGAGGCGCCTGCGGAGCCGATTCCTCGTCACCGCATTACCGCATCGCTTATCGATGGCGTAGGCGATGAGGGGACGCGACAGTGGTTCCCGGGGGTCACCGGGGTGAAAACTCACCCTGATTGGCCCTCGAGTTGCTCGGCCTTGTGGTCGTCGCAGGTGGTCGAAGTGCTTACGGCTGCGGACACTTCCGACCGGCTGACCGGACAACTGACCTACGCGCTGATCCGGTGGCGGCCCTTGAGGCGACGGGACTTCAGCACGGCACGGCCTGCCTTGGTCGACATCCGGGCACGGAAACCGTGCTTCTTCGCACGGCGACGGGTGTTGGGTTGGAAGGTACGCTTCACGTGTTCGGCCTTTCACTGCGGGCGGTGGGGCCGGAGAATGGGGCCGTCCACCCATGGGGAATGCGGTGTCGTACGGAGTCCGCCGACACGGCTCGCCTATGTTAGGCCAAATTTCCCCACCCCTCTAGCAGGCCCCCCAAATCGCGTGTAGGTTGCCCTCCCCACCCCATCACGGTGCACAGTCCACACCTGTGGATTGTCCTGTGGATGACTTCGGTGGTTGGTGGAGGAGGACCGTGTGGAGAACGTTGAAGCAATGTGGGCCCGAAGCGTAGAAATCGTACGTGAGCAGGTCTCTGAGGCTGTGTGGAACGTCTACATCTCACACATCGTCCCTGTGGACATCCAGGGGGATTCCCTCACGCTGGCGGTGCCGAATGGGGTGATTCGTGAGCGCATCGTCGAGCGATTCATTCCACTCCTCACCGAGTCAGTTGCGGCGGAGACTGACGAGGAGTACCAGATCCGCGTCATCGTCGATGACTCAGTCGCCACACCAATCGACGAGGAGGTCGCTCCTCCTCAGCCCGCCCCAACCTTCACACCGAAGCCGACACCGCGTCCATCGAGCGCAACCCAAGGCTCAGCGGTCAAACTCGATCCTCGATTCACCTTCGACACCTTCGTGCGAGCAGGATCGAACAACATCGCGGTTGCGGTTGCCCAGAGCGTCGCCGAAACTCCAGGACGCCAACTCAACCCCTTCTACCTCTACGGCGCTTCGGGTCTCGGGAAGACCCACCTCCTCCACGCCATTGGGAACTACGTGGTCGAGAACTACCGCAACCACAAGGTCCTCTACGTCACCACGGAGACGTTCCTCAACGACTACGTCGACTCCATCCGGCAGAGCAAGACCATGACCTTCAAACGGCACTACCGCGAGTGCGACGTCCTCCTCATCGACGACATTCAGTTCATGGAGAACAAGGAAGGCCTCCAAGAGGAGCTCTTCCACACCTACAACGACCTCCACAACAAGGGGAAGCAGATCGTCTTCACCTCAGACCAGCACCCAAAGTCCCTCGAGGACTTGGAGGAGCGACTGGTCTCACGCCTGTTGTCGGGCATGGTCGTGCAAATCGACCCTCCTGACCTCGAAACTCGACTCGCCATCTTGAAGACCAAGTGCGAGTACGAGCACAAGGTCGTTCCCGATGAGGTCCTGTACTTCATCGCTGCGAACGTCCAGAGCAACGTTCGAGAACTCGAAGGTGCCCTCACGAGGGTGACCGCCTTCTCCCAGCTCGATCAATCACCCATCTCAATGGAGCTCGCCCAACACATCCTCGCCGATGTGACCGGAGGGAATCAGCCTCGGGTCGTCACCCCCGAGCGGATCATCGAAGTCGTGGCTGAAGCGTATGGCTACACCACTGAAGACCTCGTGGGGCAGCGACGACTTCGCCCCCTCGTCACCGCACGACACGTGGCGATGTACCTCACTCGAACCCTCACTGAGTACTCCTACCCCGCCATTGGTCGGATCTTCGGTGGCCGGGATCACACCACCTGCATCAACGCATACGACAAGATTGCGGGACAGATGAGCGAGCGTCGACCGATCTACGACCAGGTCACCAAACTCGAGCAAGAACTCAGGAGGAGTGCATAACCTGTGGGTAAGCCGGGGAGGAACTTCCGGATTGCGGTTGCACAAGATGTGGAGAGAGCGACCGTTGTCCCCAGTTCTCCGCCGGTTCGTCGAGGGCCTCGAGAGATGTCCACAGCTATCCACAGCATGATGTTGAGAACAAACACGCTCTAATCAGGTATTTCACACGTTCACCCACAATCCACAGCCCTTACTACCGTTAACGCTTTCTCCATCCACCCTGTTGAACCCGAACACTGACTAAAGGAGTCCCCTCCCATGAAGTTCAGATCCGAACGAGACGCCCTCGCCGAAGCGCTCGCCACCGCTGGTCGTGCGGTTGCGAGCCGTGGGTCGTCAGCGGTCCTCTCAGGACTCCTCCTCCACTGCGAAGGCAACACCTTGACGGTCACCGGGACCGATCTCGATTTGGCGATTCGCGTCCAGTTCGAAGTGATCGGCATCTCCGATGGCACGGCGGTCATCCCCGCCAAGCTCGCAGCGGACATCGTTCGATCCCTCGAACCTGGAGCACTCACGATCGACGCCGTTGAGGAGCGAGTGGACATCGCCGCTGCTCGTTCCCACTTCGGGATCCACGCCTACCCAGCAGCTGAGTTCCCCAACGTGGCAACTGCAGCCACCCCAACATCACAAATTGGAGCGAAGGCACTCGCTGAAGGGTTGAAGCAAGTCGTCCGCGCCAGCTCCAACGACGACGCCCGCCCGCTCCTCACCGGTGTGCTGCTGACCAACCACGACGGTGGACTCCGAATGGTGGCGACCGACTCGTATCGACTGGCGCTCCGTGACCTCGGCGTCGCCAGCGGTGGTCTCGCCGACTCCGACATCCTCGTCCCTGCCCGATCCCTCAACGAACTCGCCCGACTGACGAATGGTTCAGGTGACGACGACGTGGTTGGCATCGCCCACAGCGCCAACGAGATTGCCTTCACTGTCGGCAACGTCACCATCTCCACTCGGTTGCTCGATGGGACGTACCCCGACTACCGCCAACTGATTCCCGAGAGCTACCCCAATCAACTCGTCGTTGGGAAGGAAACCCTCATGAACGCCGTTCGGCGTGTGCGCCTCTTGGTGCGCGACAACACCACACCCGTTCGACTCTCCATGCGGTCAGGAGGTGTTGACCTCACCGTCAAGTCGACCGACGGTGACGCCAGTGAGACCGTTGACGGGGACTACACCGGCGATGAGTTCACCATCGCGTTCAACCCCACGTACCTCATCGACGGAATCGACGCCGTGCTCTCCGACGAAGTGGTCATCGAGAGCACCGACGCCAGTCGACCAGCAACCGTGCGGAGCGCAGAGCACACTGATTTCCGCTACCTGCTCATGCCGGTTCGCGTGTCCTAGTTCCCCGTGGGGATCACCCGACTCGAACTCGTCAACTACCGAATCTTCGAACGCGGGCTGCTCGAACCCGATCCGCACGGCACCACCGTGCTCGTCGGCTTGAACGGAACGGGCAAGACCTCAATCCTCGAAGCCATTGGCTACTTGGCGACGGCGCGGAGCTTCCGCGGCGCGACGCGCGAGCACCTCATTCGGCAAGGCATTGAGGACGCCTACCTCCACGCCACCGTGGAGCGCAACGATCGGCCCTCGACCGTGAACGCCCAGATCTCTCGCACGGCACCGGCGCGCATGACGGTGAACCACCAACCCGTTCGGACCCGTCGCGATCTCGCCGATGTCCTCGCGGTGACGACCTTCGCCCCAGAGGACATCAACGTGGTCCGTGGTGGGCCAGCTGGTCGACGCGACGTCCTCGACGACGCGCTCGTCCTGTTGGAACCAACTGCAGGAGGTCTGCTCGAGACGGTGGATCGAGTGCTCCGGCAGCGCAACGCGTTGCTCAAACAGGCCAAAGGTCGCCTCACTCCTGAGATCACCAGCACGCTCGACGTCTGGGATGAGCGGCTGCAGGCGGCGGGAACCTCGCTCATCGCGCTCCGGGAAACGCTCGTCGATGACCTCCGAGATGAAGTGCAGCGGGCGTACGCGGCGTTGGCAGGAGCACCGGTTGGCGACGAGCACGCGACGATGGACTACGAGCGGTCCTTCTCTGGGGATCTCGGCGCTGCGCTCCTGGCGAATCGCGACGATGACGCTCGGCGCATTCGGACTGGGGTTGGCCCCCATCGCGATGACCTCCGTCTGGAGATCAACCATCGAGACGCGCGAACCGAAGCTTCCCAAGGCGAGCAACGGTGCCTGGCGCTCGCCCTCCGGCTCGCAATCCACCAACGTGTGACCGCCCGCCTCGGTACCCCGCCCGTGCTCCTCCTCGATGACGTCTTCAGCGAGCTCGACCCAGATCGTTCCCGCAGGCTGGTCAGTGAACTCCCCGAGGGGCAGACCGTCATCACCTCGGCGGTGCCGCTCCCATCGAATGTGACGAGTGCCACCGTCGTGGCTATTGAGGAGATCGGAGGTGGGCGACATGGCTCGCTACGGTCGATCTGAAGAAGGTCCAAGTCCCCTCTCGCGATCACTCGGTCGGCTCGTGGGGCGAATTACGCCTCAGGTGGCGGATGCCTTCAGTCGGGTCTGCGATCACTGGGAGGAGCTCGTCGGTGACGAACTCGCCGCGCATTCGCGGCCCGTTCGCCTGGAAGAGGGCACCCTCACGATCGCCACCGAAGGTGGCGCCTACGCGACCGCCCTCAAGATGTCGTGGGCGTCGATTCAGGCCGGAATTGACGGTCTTGGGATCCCCGTCCCCACCAGAATTGCCGTCACCGTGGAGCGGTGAAGAGCGAGGTGGCGCGCAATGCATCGGGTAGACTTGCCTACTGCGGTGGAACGACGAGCGGTGCGTGCTGCACCCTCATGCGACACTGCATCGACGTGACGGGGAACTGGGCCGCGAGGCGCTAGTGATGACGATGGGACTGGATAGTTGAGCGCAAAGACCGCCTACGACGCCAGTGCGATCACCGTCCTCGAAGGACTCGAGCCGGTCCGGGTTCGACCAGGTATGTACATTGGTTCGACCGGCCCGAGCGGACTCCACCACCTCATCTGGGAGATCGTCGACAACGCCGTTGACGAGGCCATGGCTGGGTACTGCACCCAGATTGACGTAACCCTCCTCGCCGACGGTGGCGTGAAGGTCAGCGACAACGGCCGCGGGATTCCCGTCGACGAGCACAAGAGCTACAAGGGCAAGTCTGCGGCAGAGGTCGTCTACACCGTGCTCCACGCCGGTGGGAAGTTCGGCGGCGCTGGCTACAAGGTGTCCGGAGGCCTCCACGGTGTGGGTGCCTCAGTCGTCAACGCCCTGTCCACTCGCCTCGTCTTAGAGGTCGACCGCAACGGCGACCACCACGAGATTGAGTTCAAGAACGGTGGCGCCCCCCAAGGCAAGTTGACCGTCACTGGCCCTTCGCCCAAGGGACGCACCGGTACCACGTGCACCTTCTGGCCAGACCCCACCATCTTCGAGGAGATCGAGTTCCGGGCCCAGACGGTGACGGAGCGCCTCCAGATCATGGCCTTCCTCAACAAGGGCCTCGAGATCCGCTTCACCGATCAGCGTGCTGGTCGAGAGAACGCTCCGGTGATCTTCAAGTACACCGGTGGCATCGTGGACTTCGTCCGCCACCTCAACCAGTCCAAGGAAGCGCTCTTCAAGAAGGTCGGGAGCTACTCCCAGATCGAAGAGACCATGGAGGTCGACGTCGCCTTCCAGTGGAACACCGGGTACTACGAGTCCATCCACTCCTTCGCGAACGGCATCTCGACGACCGAAGGTGGCATGCACGAGGAGGGGTTCCGCGCCGCGTTGACCACCACGGTCAACAAGTACGCGCGTGCCCACAACCTCTTGAAGGAGAAGGACGAGAACCTGAAGAACGAGGACATCCGAGAGGGCTTGACCGCCATCATCTCGGTGCGCCTCCAAGATCCGCAGTTCGAAGGCCAGACCAAGGCCAAGTTGGGCAACCCTCCCATGAAGTCCCTCGTGCAGAAGGCAACGAACGCAAAGTTGCTCGAGTGGATGGAGGAGAACCCCTCTGAGGCCAACCAAGTCGTGAAGAAGGCCATGTTGGCTGCTCGAGCCCGCATCGCCTCCCAGTCCGCTCGTGATCTGACGCGTCGGAAGTCTGCGCTCGACGGCGCAGGCCTCCCAGGGAAGCTCGTCGACTGCTCCTCACGCGAGGCGCGCGAATCGGAACTGTTCATCGTCGAGGGGAACTCCGCTGGTGGTTCAGCGAAGGACGCGCGCGACCCGCGAACCCAAGCCATCCTCCCCATTCGCGGCAAGATCTTGAACGTCGAGCGTGCTCGAGTCGACAAGATGCTGAAGAACGCTGAGATCCAGGCGCTCATCGCTGCCATCGGCGCTGGCTTGGGTGAAGAGTTCGACGTCTCGAAGATCCGCTACCACAAGGTGATCTTGCTGGCCGACGCCGATGTCGACGGCAGCCACATCCGCACCTTGTTGCTCACCTTCTTCTTCCGCCAGATGCGACCACTCGTCGAGGGTGGATTCGTCTACTGCGCCCAGCCACCGCTCTACTCGACGCTGGTTGGCAAAGAGAAGATCTACCTGAAGGACGACGCGGCCAAGGCGCACTACTTGGGCGAACACCCCGACCATAAGAACGACTTCCAGCGGCTGAAGGGCCTCGGGGAGATGGACTTCGGCGAGCTGCGCGACACCACGATGGATGCCTCCAAGCGGTCCCTGCTGCAGGTGAGCGTGGACCAAGCGGCCCTCGCCGACGAGGTGTGCTCGGTACTCATGGGCGACGACGTCGAACTGCGTCGCCGCTTCATCCAACAGAACGCCAAGGACGTGCGCTTCCTCGACATCTGAGGAGGCCGGAGCGAACATGACCCCACCAGACAACGAGACCCCAGAAGCGTCGCCATCGGGCATCGAGCCCATCGAGATCCAAGAGGAGATGGAGCGATCCTTCCTCGAGTACTCGATGTCGGTCATCGTCTCCCGTGCGCTCCCCGACGTGCGCGACGGCCTCAAGCCCGTCCACCGTCGCATCCTGTACTCGATGTTCGACCAGGGACTCCGCCCTGACCGGCCGCACACCAAGTGCGCCAAGGTCGTCGGCGAAGTCATGGGTACGTTCCACCCGCACGGTGACTCCGCCATCTACGACGCCCTCGTGCGCATGGTCCAAGAGTTCTCGATGCGCCACCCGCTCATCGACGGTCACGGCAACTTCGGTGGCACCGGTCCAGACGAAGGCGCAGCGGCGATGCGCTACACCGAGTGCCGCCTCGCACCCCTCGCCCTCGAGCTCATGGCCGGGATCGATGAAGAGACCATCGACTTCAAGGCCAACTACGACAACACCGACCTCGAGCCCGTGGTGCTCCCAGCTCGCTTCCCGAACCTGCTGGTCAACGGTTCACAGGGAATCGCCGTTGGTATGGCGACCAACATTCCGCCCCACAACCTGGGCGAAGTCATCGACGCCGCGCTCCACCTGCTCGCGAACCCCGGTGCCACCCCTGATGACCTGATGGCCTTCGTGAAGGGCCCCGACTTCCCAACCGGCGCCCAGATCCTCGGCCGTGCCGGCATCATGGACGCGTTCCGCACAGGTCGCGGGTCGATCAAGATGCGCGCGGTCGCTGAGATTGAAGAGGACAAGTCCGGCACCCGCATCGTGGTGACCGAGCTGCCGTTCCAAACCTCAGTCGAAGCCATTGAGACGCGCATCGCCGAGCTCTCCGACGCCAAGGAGATCGACGGCATTTCCGGTCTCCAGAACGCGAGTGCGGGCAAGAAGCCGAAGCTCATCATTCGCCTGAAGCGTGACGCCAATGCCAACGTGGTGCTCAACAAGCTCTACAAGTTGACCCCGCTGCAGACCAGTTTCGGCGTGAACACCTTGGCGCTCGTCGACGACGTCCCACGGACGCTCAACTTGGCCCAAGTGCTCGGCCACTACCTCGACCACCAGGTCGAAGTCGTCACCCGCCGCAGTGAGTTCCGCCTCCGCAAGGCCAAGGCCCGCGCCCACATCGTCGAAGGTCTCATCAAGGCCCTCGACATGCTCGACGCGATCATCGCCACCATTCGCGCATCCGATGACCGCAGCGCCGCTCGCCAAGCGCTCATGGCGGCGCCGTACGACTTCTCTGAGGAGCAGGCCAACCACATCTTAGACATGACCCTCGGTCGCTTGACGCGACTCGGTCGAGCAGAGCTCGACGAGGAGATGAACCAACTGCGCGAGACCATCGCCGAACTCGAGGCAATCCTCGGTGATGAGGTCAAACTGAAGGCGGTCATTTCTGAGGAGATGACGGCGATTCGCGACAAGTTCGCCACCCCTCGTCGCAGTCAGATCGTCAACGATCCGGGTGAACTCGGCACCGAGGACCTCATCGACGACGAGGAGATCGTCGTGACGATGACCGCAGCGGGCTACATCAAGTCCGTTGCAGCAGGGAGTTTCAAGATCCAAGGTCGCGGTGGTCGCGGCATCGCTGGTGCCAAGCTCAAAGAAGAGGACCTCGTCACTCAGGTGGTGCACACCACCACCCACGCCTACATCTTGCTCTTCTCGAACTTCGGCAAGGTCTACCGCCTCCGGGGGCACGAGATCCCCATGAAGGAGCGCACGGCCAAGGGGACCGCAGTGGTGAACCTCGTCCCTCTCGCTCCGGGCGAGACGGTGGAAGCCATCATCGACACGCGAGACTTCCCCGAGGACCAGTTCCTCATGTTCGTAACCAGTGAGGGCCAGGTCAAGAAGACCGCGTTCTCCGAGTACGACAAGTCGCGTCGCGATGGGTTCATCGCCCTCAACCTCCGTGACGGCGACCGGTTGGTTCGCGTCGTGCGCACCACGGGGCACGACGACCTGTTCTGCGTGACCGCACAGGGCATGACGATCCGGTTCTCCGAAGATGACGTTCGACCCATGGGTCGCTCGGCTGCCGGCGTGCGCGGCATCAAGTTGAAGCAGGGCGATGCCGTGGTGTCCTTGGACGTCGCTGGTGACGACCTCGACATCTTGATCGTCACCGATGCCGGCTACGGCAAGCGGACCAAGCTCGAGCGGTTCAACCGCCAGGCCCGTGGTGGCCAAGGCGTCCGCGGCATCCGCTTGACCGCTGCTCGCGGTCGGGTGGTCGCGGCATTCATGGCCAACCTCGACGAGGAGATCTTGTTCGTGTCCTCTGGAGGTGTGGTCATCCGCACCGCGGTGCGCGAGATCGCGAGCCAAGGTCGAGACGCCACTGGCGTTCGAGTCATGAGCCTCGACGACGGCCAAACCGTGGCCGCGGTCGCTCGAGTGGCAGCGGAATCCGCAGAGGACTAAGCCGGAGCGTCCTGTTCGGACCCAGCACGCACGAGCATCTTGAGCAGCATCTCAGGGGGTTGTGCTCCCGAGAGCGCGTAGCGACCGTCGACGACGAAGGTTGGCACCGCGGAGAAGCCATTGGACCGGGACTGGGCCTCGTCGAAGCGAACCTCAGCGACGAAGGCATCGCTCTCGAGCATCGCCTGCACGAGCTCAGGGTTGAGGCCCACCTCGGCAGCGAGTTCGATCAAGGTCGGGTGATCCGAGAGCAGGCGTCCCTCGGTGAAGTAGGCGCGGAGGAGACGTTCCTTCATCGCGCCTGCGAGGTCCACGCTGGCGGCCAAGTGGATGAGGCGGTGGGCGTCGAGGGTGTTGCCCGAGCGGAGGTCGTCTAAGTGGTACTCGAGGCCAACCTCGGCGGCAACGCCGGTGATGCGGGTCTGGGTGGCGTCAACCTGTGCGGGACTCATCTGGTACTTCCGGGCCAGGAGGTCGCGCATGGGCATGGTCCGCTCAGCGGGCGCGTCGGGGTCGAGCTCGAAGCTCCGCCAATGGATGGTGACGTCTTCGGCGCCGGAGAACTGCTCGAGGGCGAGCTCGAGGTTGCGCTTGCCGATGTAGCACCAGGGGCAGGCGACGTCGGACCACACGTGAATTTCCATAGACCACAGAACCCCGGAGTGGCCGTGTCCATTCCCGCGACGCGAGCCTGCGAGACTAGGGGTATGCCGACCACCTATTCTCCCGATGAGGCTGCCGCGCTCGTCTGGACGACTGACCTCGTGGGATTCGGTCTCGGGCCAGCAATTCCACCGAGGTTCCTGACCGCGCTCGGTCGGCGAACCGACTGGGAGCACTTGGTGCTCGGGGGCAACCTCCTCATCGGGCTCTACGACGTGTTGACCCATCCCGGAGTGGAGTGGCGCACCGGGTTCTTCGGACCCGTGGAGCGCGCCTACTTCGACCTCGGCCACCACATCTCCCTCGTGCCGGCCGGACTGCGCCAAATGGGGCCGATCTTGGCCCGCATGGCGCCTCGCGTCATGGCTGTGCACGGGCGCATCGACGAGGCGCGCGGCGTGGTCAACCTCTCGTTGCACGTCGGTGGGAGCCGCGATGCCCTCATGGCGGCAGGAGCAGATCCCAACCGGATCCTCATCGTGGAGGACAACCCGCTCCTGCCCATGACCTCGTCGATCGCACCGTACGAGAACACGATTCCTCTCGAACTCGTGGACGTCGTCGTGGCTGGTGGTGACCCGCTCTTCGAGCTCCCCGAGGACGCCCCCGATGACGTCGCCCGCCAGATCGCGGAAGTGGCCGCCTCCTTGGTGGTCGATGGAGCCACTCTGCAGACCGGGATTGGCTCGATCCCAACCATGGTCGCCACCCATCTCGCCAGCGGACCCAAGGGGAACTTCGGGGTGCACTCGGAGATGTTCACCGATGGTCTCCGCCGACTCCACCAAGCCGGCAAGGTGACCAACGCCAACAAGGGGCAGCTCGATGGGGTCTCGGTGACCACCTTTGCGCTCGGTACCGCTGAGCTCTACGCGTTCTTGGACCAGAACCCTGAGGTCGCCTTCTGCCCCGTGGAACTGGTGAATGACCCCACGGTGATCGCCCGCAACCGGGCCTTCACCTCGATCAACGGGGCCATCTCGGTCGACCTCTACGGCCAGATCGTCTGCGAGGCGATCGACGGGCACCAGGTCTCAGGGGTGGGCGGCCACGAGGACTTCGTGGCTGGTGCTGAGATCGGCCTCGATGACATCAGCCTCATCTGCCTCCCCTCGACCGTCACGGTGAAGGGGGAGCGCCGGAGTCGATTGGTGGTCAACCACCCAGCCGGCGCCATCATCTCTACACCTCGCCACCACACCGGCGTGGTCGTCACCGAGTTCGGCGCCGCCGACCTGCGGGGCTGCACGATCGCCGAGCGAGCCCGGGCGCTCGCGTCCATCGCCCACCCAGATTTTCGAACGGAGCTCGAGCGCGCTGCTCGCGCATTCGGTCGTCCCCCGACGGTGGTGGGCTGATGATCTCCATTGAGCAGTTGACCGTCGAGATCGGCGGCCGCAAGATCGTCGAGAACGCCAACGCCCTCATCGCCGATGGCGAGAAGGTGGGCCTCGTCGGCCGCAACGGCGCGGGCAAGTCCACGTTGCTGTCGGTCATCCTCGGCCAAGCCGGAGCCCACGTGCGCTCCACGGGGCGAGCGGCATTCTCCTCGACGTTTGGGTTCCTGCCCCAAGTTCCCATCGAAGGAGGTCTCGGACTCGAGCCCATTGGGTTCAGCCACGTCCTCTCAGCCCGGGGTCTCGACGTACTCGACGAGCACCTGAACGCGGCTCGCACGGAGATGGCCAAGGACCCCTCCGCAGAGAACATCGACCGCTTCTCCGATCTCGAAGAGCAGTACCGCGCCGCCGGTGGCTACGAAGCCGAGTCGCAGATGGCCCGCCTGGCCGACGGCCTAGGTCTCCGCCAAGATCTGCTCTTCGAGGACTTGGACAGCCTCTCTGGTGGACAGCGGCGTCGCGTCGACCTCATCAGGGTGCTCTTCCAAGATCCCCAGGCCATGGTGCTCGACGAGCCCACCAACCACTTAGACGTCTCCGCCAAGCGCTGGCTCTTCGATGAGATCGGGCGGTTCTCCGGCTCGGTCCTCGTCATCAGCCACGACCTGGCCCTCCTCGATAAGTCCATCGACAAGGTCTTGGCGTTGAGCGACGGCCGCCTGGACGCCTACAAGGGTAACTACACGGCGTTCTTAGAAGCCCGAGAGACCGACCTCTCCCAACGCGAGCGTGCCGCGGAGATGGAGGAGCGCGAGATCGAGCGACTCAGTCGCCTGGCCGACTCCATGCGTGGTCAAACCGAGAAGCGGGCCAAGGTGGCCAAGGCGCTCGACCGTCGGGTGGAGCGGATTGAGGCCAACCGCACCGAGGTGCGAAAGCGCGATACCTCGGTGACCTTCCGCCTCCCGGTTCCCGCTCGAGCTGGTGCAGTGCCCATGCAGATCACGAACTTGGCCATTGCCTACGGCGACAAGGTCGTGCTCAAGAAGATGAACCTCCTCGTCGGTCGCGGTGATCGCGTCGTCGTCCTCGGACGAAACGGCGTCGGCAAGTCCTCGATGCTCCGCTGCCTCGCAGGGGTCCAAGCACCCAACTCCGGCTCCATCGACCTCGGGGCCAATACCTCGGTCGGTTACTTCGCGCAGGAGCACGAGCAGATCGACCGAACCATTCGCGCCATCGACAACCTGGACGACGTGGTGCTCAAGACCGACGGCGAGCGCCGAGCGCTCCTCGGTTCGTTCGGGCTCTCGGGAGAGCGGGCCGATCAACTCCCCGGCACCTTGTCCGGTGGGGAGCGGGCCAAGTTGGGCTTGGCCATGCTGGCTGCCGGTCGCAACAACCTGCTGATCTTGGACGAACCCACCAACAACCTGGACCCGGCCTCGGTCGTCGCCATTGGGGAGATGCTGGCTCGTTGGGAGGGGACCTTGATCGTGGTGTCCCACGAACGAGCCTTCGTGGAGGCCCTCCAGCCCACCCACGCTGTGCTCCTCCCCGACGAGTTCTACGACCTGTGGCGTGACGAGTACATGGACGACGTCGAGCAGCGCTGAGGCGTCGTGGCACAATGAGCCGGTAGCCGCACACCGTGTCCGGCTGACTGGAGCCCGAACCATCGTTCGGGCGAGAGGGGAACGCTGCACCATGGACATCCTCCGCACGCCTGAAGCCCGCTTTGAGGGTCTCCTCGACTACCCCTTCGCACCGCACTACGCCGAGGTTCCCTCCGGAGATGGCGGCACCCTCCGGGTGCACTACGTCGACGAGGGGCCACGAGACGCCGAAGAAACGGTGCTCCTCCTCCACGGTGAGCCGTCGTGGTCGTACCTCTACCGTCACATGATCCCCGGTCTCGTCGCCAAGGGCTACCGCGTCGTCGCCCCCGACCTCGTGGGGTTCGGCAAGTCCGATAAACCAGCAGCGCGATCGGACTACACCTACGCCGCCCACGTGGCCTGGCTCGACCACCTCGTGGTGACGACGCTCAACCTCTCCGGTCTCACCCTGTTCTGTCAGGACTGGGGTGGCCTCTTGGGCCTCCGGCTCGTGGCCGTTCACCCAGAGCGCTTCGCCCGAGTGATCACCGCCAATACCGGTCTTCCGACCGGAGACGGCACCCCAACCGAGGGTTTCCTCAACTGGCAGAAGTTGAGCCAAGAGGTCCCGGAGTTCCCGGTCGGGATGATCATCAACTTCGGCACGGTGCGAGAGCTCGCACCCGAGGAGGTCGCGGCCTACGACGCCCCCTTCCCCGACGAGTCCTACAAAGAAGGCGCCCGACAGTTCCCGCTCCTCGTCCCCTCAACGATCGACGATCCTGAGCGCGAAGCGCAGCTTGCGGCGTGGACGGTGCTGAAGGCGTTCACCAAGCCTTGGTTGGTGGCGTTCTCGGACAAGGACCCCGTCACCAAGGGCACCGAGCACGTCTTCCTCCGCGACGTCCCCGGCACTTCGGGCCAAGCCCACACGACCATTGAGGGCGGCGGTCACTTCCTCCAAGAGGACGCGTCCGAGCGGCTCGTGGCCGTCATCAGCGGCTTCATCGCCGCCAACCCGGCCTGAGCGTCAGCACTCAGGCCGTTCAGGCCACTCCGGTTTCGAGGGCGAGCAGCTGCGCCTTCAGGTCGGTTCCGGCGGCGAAGCCACCGAGCTGACCGTCGCTCCGCAGCACGCGGTGGCAGGGCACGACGATGAGCAGGGGATTTCGGCCAACTGCTCCCCCAATGGCGCGCGACGCCCCTGGTCGCCCCACGGCCTCGGCCAGCGCGGCGTAGGAGGTGGTGGTGCCGAAGGGAACCTCGGCCAGCGCCTTCCAGACCTCGTGCTGGAACGGCGTGCCCTCGGCGACGAGGGGGAGGTCGAAGGTTTGGCGATCACGAGCGGCGTAGGCAGCGAGCTGGTCGGCGACGTCCGCTGCTGCGCCCTTACGACGAGGGCCGAAGGTTTCTGCGTCCGGGAGGTGCGCTTGACCGGCGATGGCGATCCGGGAGATCGCCGCTCCGGTGCGCACCACCGTGATCTTCCCGAACGGTGTGGCGATGGTGTCGTGGACGATGGTTACTGCGGCCTCCTCGGTCGGATCCATGATGCACTCCACAGCGCCACCATGGTGACCACGAAGAACCACCCGTTCGCAGTGGCGAGCCCGAGGACCACGGTGACGGCAGCGACCGTCACGAGGATCGGACGCAGGACTGGGTTCACGTGTTCTTCGGTGGCGGCGGTGCGGTGGGGAAGACAGCTCGTTGGCGAGGGAGCCACGCCGATGCTGGCGCCTCGAGGGTCTGCCCGGCGTCGAGCACTGCGTCGACCGCAGCGGCCTGCTGGCGATCCTCGCGGACCCAGGCCAGCGCGGCGGGGACCATGGCGCCCATCATGATGAGGTCGCCGAAGATCCACATGATCGCCGCCCCTTGGTGGACGTCCTCAAGCACGGTTGGGCCCCACGGTCGATTCCCGGTGGCGAAGCTCTTGAACTGGTCGACCTGCGTCGTCGACATGAGGGCCAGTCCGGTGAAGGTGTCGACCGGGACCGAGAGCAAGAGGTAGATGATCCGGAGACCGGGCGCGAGACGGTGGCGGGTGCGCTCGACGCCGACCACGGGTCGCCAGAAGAAGTAGCCCACGACGAGGAACATCACCTCCTCGGCGGCGTGCGTGGCCCCGGAGCGCATCGCCACGTCGAACAGCGAGGTGAGGTGGAAGGCGGGGATCATGACGGCGTAGGCCACGAAGGCAACGACGGGGTGGTCGAGGAAGGCGCCGAGGGGGCTGTGCACCACTCGTTCCACCACTGCGTGGAGACGACCACTCGTGGCGTCACGAACGAGGTCGACTGGGGCGGCGCCGGCCACGAAGCCAGCTCCCACCATCACGATGAGCAGGTGCTGGACCATGTGCATGGAGAACAGGGTCATGTCGTAGGCGCCGACGACGGAGTTGGTGGCCAGCCACAGCGCCACGGTGGCCGCAATGGCCGAGTACGTACGAGCCCGCGGCCACGGCCCGCGCCCGAGGCGGGCGACGCGCCTCGTGGCGAGGATGTAGGCGTTGAGGGCGAGGAGGAGCACGATGCTGGCCCACGTGAAGTGGGGGATGAGCGCGCTCGACCAGGTGAGCCGGGGGAGCTCCTGCATTTGCATCATCACGACAGGGCCATCCAGATCCGGTGGTGGGGGAGATCCGTCGCTGGGGAGCGGTGGGCCGAACCAGGCACCATGGTGAACCCCATCGCCCGGTAGAAGTCGAGTGCGGTGTCGCGTCCATTGGCCCACAAGAGGTCGCCGCCGAGGCGGCGGACCTCGTCGATCACGTCGGTCAGCACCATTCGACCGAGCCCTTCGCCTTGGAGGGCGAACTCCACCGCCATGAACCGCAGCTGCCACGGAGCGTTGGCATCGTGGTCAGGTGATGGGCAGGGGAACGCGGTTGCCGTGGCGACGGGGACGCCGTTCCTGCGGATGCCCCGGTGGAAGCACTTGGCGACGTGGTCTCCGTCGACGATGATCTGCGCTGCCGGGTCATCGCCCCGCAGGATGCGGCGTCGCAGGTCCACGGTGTCGTCGACGCTGAACGCAACCACCTCATCCATACCTCCAGCCTAGGCAGGAGTCGGTCGTTCCTCGCCTCTGGAGGTCGCAATCACCGTGAGGAGCAGTGGGATGGGTTCAGCGAGGACCTCTGGGTCGTCCTCGGATCCTCGACCGAGGCGGATGCGGTAGAAGCCATCGGACTCCTTCGTGGCCACGCCACCGGTGTAGGTGGTGGTGGCGCAGGTCTCATCGAGGAACGAGAGCTGCATCCCAGCACCGAGCACCGCCATGACGATCTCGGCCACGCTGTGGGGGTAGGAGGCAACCGTCCAGGAGACGTCAGCGTCACGGTTGGCGTAGGTGCCGGTGCCGGAGTACACGAACTCTTGGTTCCCGCCGTAGGGGAAGTCGAGGACCAGAGGATCGAGGGATCCAACCATAGTCAGCATCGGGTGCAGGTCCACGAGGACGAACTGGCCGACTGGGGCCAAGATTCGGTCCACGCCGGCCATGAAGGCAGCCAGATCGTCGATCCAGTAGATGACGCCGATACTGGCGTAGACGAGGTCGAAGCGGTCGTTCAGCGATTCGGGGAGGTTCCGGCTGTCGGCTTCCACGGTGTGCAGCCCCACCCCACAGGCCCGAGCCAGCGCCTCTGCTCGACGCAACGCCGTGCCTGAGAAGTCAATGCCGGTGACCTCGGCGCCCGCTCGGGCCATGGTGATGGCATCGAGGGCGAGGTGACACTGGAGGTGTGCGACCCGCCGTCCAACGAGACCGGACAGGTTCTCGCCACCCATGGCTCGGTCGACCGCGGCGCGCTCAGCCGCGCCCATGCGTGTGCCTCCTGCGATGATCTCGCTCAGGTCGTAGAAGTCATCGTCGCCGGTGCCGTGGAAGGCCGCCAGCTGCTCCCAGTGGTGGTGGTTGTCCGGAATCTCAGGGGCGCCACTACTCATTGAGTTGGGGCAGTCGGGCGGAGTAGATGGAGTAGCCGTCGACCCAGCGGACGATCGTGGTGGCGATCACCGTGGCGAGCACCATGGGGATGGCCACGTTGAGTCCGCTGTGGGTGAGCTCCATGACGAGCACCATGCCGGCCATGGGAGCCTGCATGGCAGCGCCGATCATCGCCGAGGCGCCGATGAGGGCGAAGGCCGTGACTGGTGCGCCTCCCCAGAGGTGGAGCCACACGGTGCCGAAGAGCGCCCCGGTGACGGCCCCAGTAGCCAAGAACGGCGTGAAGACGCCACCTGCAGCACCGCTTCCGAGAGTGCCCGCGGTGACGAGGGGCTTCAGAATGGAGAGCGCGAGGAGCAGGCCGACGCTGCTCGTGCCGAGGAAGGCGTCATGGGCCATGTCCTTGCCGTTCCCGAAGATCTGCGGGAACCAAATGCCAATGACGCCGACGAGGGCGAAGGTCGCCGGCATGAGGAAGAGCATCTTGGTCCCGCCGATGCGGTGGGCGGAGACCCAACCGATGAGGCGGATGAAGCAGATGGCGAGCCCTCCGATGAGCACGCCAGCCACGAGGGCGAACCCCACCGTCGTGGGGGTGGTGTGCACCGTTGGGAGGTCGCCGTAGATCGGGGTGTTGGGCAACAGCAGCCAGGCCGTCATGGTGGCGATTGCCGAACTCGCGAGCGCAGCGAGCGCTGTTGGGAGTGCGAAGGAGCCGTAGAGGACTTCGGCGGTGAAGATCGCTCCGCCGATCGGGACGTTGTAGACGCAGGCCAGACCTGCGCCTCCCGCACAGGCGACGAGCAGCCGACGTTGGGCATCGGCCATCGCCAGGTGATCCGAGAGCCAACTTGCGGCCACGCCACCCATCAACTTCGGCGCGGCTTCTCGCCCAATGGAGCCACCCATCCCAATGACGATCTCTGAGACGATCGACGTGAGTGAGGAACGCATGACGCCGAGGCGAGCGTCACCGTGCCAGAGCACATCGTCGATCTCGGACTTCTGGTGCTTCAGCCACTTGCGGATGCCGAACCAGCACACGGCGCCGATGATGCCGGCCAGCGTCAAGACGACCACTCGGTGGAGTGGGGAGGTCGCTGCCGCTGCTGCGGCGTAGTCACCCCCGTGGTAGTTGAAGGCGAGGCGCTCAGCGAACTTCAAGATGGCCATGAGTGCGTCACCCATGAGGCCGGTGAGGACCGACGCGATGACGAGCACGATCCAGAACCGAGCGGTGAGGGCAGCATCGCCATCGTCGGTGACGTTGGGTTGCTCCATGGCGCCGCGACCAGAGGCGATTCGGTGCTTGATGACCGGCTGCGGGATCCGCTGGCGCTCGCTCTCGCCATTCCGGTTGCTCATCGTTCCACCATGGTCGCCATGCTACGCCCGGACGCGACAACGCCCCCCAGTCCCGAAGGACTGAGGGGCGTTGCTGCAGGTGGTGATCAGGTGGTCAGGGTGTAGGTGGTGGTCTGCGTCCCTGAGGTGGCCTTGGCCGAGATGGTGATCGTGGAGGTCCCGACAGCGACTCGACGGGTCGTCGAGAAGGTCACGGTCACTGCGCCACCACTCGTGACGGACGATGGGGAGAAGCTCACCGTGACGCCAGAGGGTGCACCGCTCGACGAGAAGCTCACCGTCTGGGCGTTGCCCGACGTCGTCGCCGTGGTCAGCGTCGCCGTCGTGGACGAGCCAGGGGTCACCGTTCCGGTCGATTGGTTGAGGCTGATCGAGAAGGCGTTCGGCACCACTGCCGTCACCGTCAAGGTGTAGGTGGCGGTGTGGGTCCCTGAGGTGGCCGTACCGGTCACGGTCAAGGTGTAGGTACCCGGAGTCGTCGCCGCCGTGGTCTTGATGCTGAGGGTGGTGGACCTTCCTGAGGTCACCGAACCCGAGCCGAGCGTTGCCGTCACGCCGGTCGGAGCGCCGCTCACGCTCAAGGCAACGGTCTGGGACGATCCGGAGGTGGTCGCCGTCGACGCGGTCGAACTGGCCGAGCTGCCCTGTCCAACTGAGGCCGACGTCGGGCTCAGGGTGATCGAGAAGTCGTTCTTCGGAGCAGCGGTCACCGTCAGCGTGATGGTGGCGGTGTGGGTCCCTGAGGTGGCCGTCCCGGTCACGGTCAGGGTGTAGGTACCCGGCGTGGTCGATGCGCCAACGGCGATGGTGAGCGTGGAGCTCGATCCGGAGGTCACCGAGGTCGGCGACAGCGTGGCCGTGGTGCCGGTCGGAGCGCCGGAGACGCTCAGGGCAACGGTCTGACTGCTTCCCGAAACGGTCTTCGTTGCGATCGAGTCCGTCGCCGACTTCCCAGCGACGATGGAGGTCGTCGACGATGCCGGGGTCACGGAGAAGTCATTGACCACTGGCGTGGTCACGGTCAGGGTGTAGGTCACCGTGTGGGTCCCCGAGGTAGCCGTACCGGTCACCGTGATGGGGTAGGTGCCCGTCGGCGTCGACCCCGTCGTGGCGATGGACAACGTGGTCGAGGAACCGCTGGTCACCGACGGCGACGAGAAGGTCGCCGTTGCACCGGTCGGGAGACCCGAAGCGGTGAAGGCAACGCTCTGGCTGCTGCCGGAGGTCGTCGAGGTGGAGATCGTGGTGGTCGCCGTCGAGCCTTGGCCAACGGAGCCAGAGGTCGGGGCATCGCCAATGGAGAAGTCGTTCGCGCCGGTTCCATCGGTGACGATCGGGTCGCTGATCTCGCAGGCAGCGTTGGAGTTCGACCACGTGGCCTGCATGGGGAACTGTCCCGTGGCCATGGTCACGTTCTGGGCGCCACCGGTTCCACCGGTGCCCTTCCAGGCGCACAGGTCACCGGTCTCGCCGCCAGAGGCGTTGTCGTACCAACCGCCGGAGGGGTTCTGGTCGGTGATGGTCTCTGCGTACTCGTGACCTTCAACGATCGTGACGCCGTCGAGCGCACCACTGGTTCCGGCGTTCACGTAGTTGGCACCACAGCTGGCGCCCATGTCGGGGAGGTAGGGGAGGTTCGTGAAGGCGATGTCGCCGTAGGAGGATGCTGCAGCGCCGCCACCGAGGGAGGAGTCACCGTTGTAGTCGTGCCAGGCGCACCAGTTGGCAGATGCCGTGTTGAACCCGTCGGGGTGCGTGCCAGTTGGCGAAACGATGACGTACTGGGCCGAGCGGTTCTCGGCAGCGGCCGTGTTGCCGAAGTGTCCAGCAGCAGCGACCGCCTCTGCGGCCAACGTGTGGCCGGTGGTCTGCGAGATGGAGGCAACCGAGTTGTCGTACCACACGCCAGCCAACGCCCCACCGGTCGGGTAGCCAACGTGGGCAGCGCTCGAGGAGCACGAGGTGGTGCCGTTGGCAACCCCGTCGCAGAACTGGGTCATGACCCCGGACCAGGTCTCGTTGTCCGTCCCGAGACCAGCGAGCATGGCCTGGAGGCGTGGCGCCATTCCGGAAGGGTCCCCGGTGAAGTTGGCGTAGCCGTTGCCGTCCGTCGACTCGGTGCCCCACTGGGAGCCGTAGAACACGACGTAGACCTTGGGCGCTCCGGTGGTGACCTCAATGCCGTCAATGCCGCCGTGCGCGGACATCACGGAACCCGCAGCCTGCGTGGACTGCCCTGCGGTGTTGGACGAGCTGCTCAGATGCGCAGCACGCTGGGCCTTCATTGCGGGAATGGTGAGGAAGCGGACCTCATCGCTCTTGGAGACGTGACTCGTGGCCGCCCCTCCAGGGAGTGCACTTGCGGTCAGGCCGCCAACGACGGTGGCCGCGGCCAGAACAGAGGCAATGAATTGTGAACGGATTCGCATAACCGCGATGTTAGGGGTGATTGCGAGAACGGTTTAGAGCGAATGTTCCTTGGCGTGGTCGGCAATCGCCGTGGTCAGGAGGGACCAGAGAGGTTCGGGTCGGTCGTGTCCCATGTCGGGGACCTCTAGGAGCACCGCATGGGGGAGAATTTCGGCAGTTCTGCGACCCCCGGAGGGATCGATGAGGGTGTCGTCGAGGCCGTGGATGACCAGAGTGGGAACTGAGAGTTTCCTGAGAGCAGCATCTCGAGGGCCACTGGCGACGATCGCGGCGAACTGCCGTGCAGTTCCCGCCGGGGTGAACGCTCGATCGAAGCTCGCCGCAGCATCGGCCTTGATCGCAGCGTCATCGGCGTAGCGCTTCGAGAGCCAGACCTTGGTGGCGAGCGACGACTCGATGAACTCGGCCCGGGTGCTCGGCCGTGGGCTCATGAGCACCTGCTGCGCTTCGGGAGTCGAAGCGCCGTACTCGGGTTCACCGGTCGTCGACATGATGGAGGTGAGGGACCGACACCGCTCTGGGTAGCGAATCGCCACGGTCTGGGCGATCATGCCGCCCATGGAGGCGCCGACGATGTGCGCCCGATCGATGGAGAGCGCGTCGAGGACGGCAATGGCATCGCTCGCCATGTCCTCCAAGGTGTAGGGCACGAGCTCCCGGGCCCGAGCGAGGTCGCCAGCGTTGGCGGCGTGGAGGAGGGGGAGGAGGTCGACGGTGACGTCGTCGAAACGGGTCGAGTGCCCACAGTCCCGGTTGTCGAAGCGTACGACGGAGAAGCCGTGGTCGACGAGCAGCGAACAGAAGCCTTCAGCCCAGGAAATCCATTGGGCTCCGAGACCGCTGATGAGGAGGATGGTGGGATCGTCAAGATTCCCCATCGTCGTGTAGTCGAGGGAAATTCCATCGTGGGTCGTCGCGGTGGCCATGGTCGGTCAGACTAGGCCGGTGGGCGTCCAACTCGTGGTGTTCGATCTCGACGGCACGATCATCGATTCGGCCCCGGGGATCGAAGCGACGGCGAACGCAGCCTTGGCCGAGTTCTCCTACCCACCGCTCACGCCCGCAGAGGTCGCTCGCTTCATCGGTCCACCGCTCAGGGAGTCGTTCGCGCACCTCGCCGTCGATCCGGCGCACGTCGATGACCTCGTCCTCGCCTACCGACGCCACTACGCCGCTGGCCACCTCTACAACGCCTCGGTGTACGACGGCATCGAAGGCCTCCTCGCCGAACTCCGTACCCGAGGGATCCGCCTCGCCGTCGCCACCGCGAAGCAGGAGCACTTCGCCGAGCGCATCCTCGAGGAATTCGGCTTGGCCTCCGCCTTCGAGACCATTGGAGGGACCGATCACGTCGCGGAGCGAACGACCAAAGCTGCAGTCATCGCCGAAGTCCTCCAGCGTCTGAGCATCGACGACCCCGATGGAGTCGTGATGGTGGGCGACCGGCACCACGATGCCCATGGGGCAGCGGTCCACCGTGTGGCCACCATTGGGGTGCTCTGGGGGTACGGCGACCGGGCAGAACTCCTCGACGCCGGCGTCGTCCACCTCGTGGAGCACCCGGTGGAGATCACCGCGCTGGTCTCAGGCTGACGCTGCAGCCTCGAGCTCGGCGATGTTCAGGCGGTGCATGCCCATCATCGCTGCGTGGACGCGACCCGAGGCGGCCGGGTCGCTCCCGCCGAGGAGCGCGCCGAGCTGCACCGGCACGATCTGCCACGACACCCCGAAGGGGTCCTTCAACCAGCCGCAGTTGCCCTGAGAACCGCCGTCGGCGATGAGGCCGTCGCTCAAGTGCTCGATCTCCTCTTGCGTTTCGACGGCGACGAAGAGGGAGATGGCGTCGTTGAAGTCGTGGTGTGGCCCCCCGTTGAAGAGCTGGAGCGTCGTGCCCGCAACCTCGAGACTGCCCATCATGAAGTCGGGGCCGGAGGGTGCGCCGGGGAGGTTGAAGACGGAGCGGTAGCGGTCGTAGGCCGCTCCAGCGGTGCCGGGGTACCAGAGGAAGACGGAGAGTGAGGCCATGGCTCCATTGTGGTGCCTCACTGGTGGCACAGTGAACGCATGGACGTCGCAGAGTTCTGGGAGCAGCGCTACCGGGGCACGACCCCGCAGGACCGGTCGTGGACCGAGGCGTGGCCCACAGCGAGCTTGGCCTGCCTCGACGACCTCGGCTGCACACCGGCTGACAGCCTGATCGACGTCGGCGGCGGCAGTTCGCCCCTCGTCGACGCGCTCGTCGATCGCGGGTGGGACGACCTCTGCGTGCTCGACCTCGCAGCCGCTGCCCTGAGCGAAGCTCGAGCCCGGCTCGGTGCTCGTGGCGACACCGTGTCATGGCGCACCGGTGATGTCCGCACGATCGACTTCGCTCGGACGTTCACCGTGTGGCACGACCGTGCCGTCCTGCACTTCTTGACGGCACCGGAGGACATCGCGAGCTACTTCGCCCAGGTCGACCGGACCGTTGCTCCAGGTGGCGCAGTGGTGATCGAGGTCTTCGGTCCGACTGGTCCAGCGCAGTGCTCCGGCCTCGACGTCCGTCGGTGGTCGACGGGAGACCTCACCGCTCGGTTCGGGCCGGCGTGGGAGGCCGTTCGGGCGACCACCGTGGATCACGTGACCCCGTCAGGTGGTGCGCAGTCCTTCAGTCAGGTCGCACTCCGACACAGCATTCGCGACAATGGCTGATGGCCTCTTCTCCTGACTCCATCGCGGCGCAGATCGTCGCCTGCGATCCCGCCTTCGCTCCGGTCGTGCAGACGATTGGACCACCGAAGGTTTTCCGCCCGACGCCCCCGGCCAAGCGCTTCTCCACGGTGGTGAGCTCGATCACTTCGCAGCTGCTCTCGATCAAGGCTGCCGACACCATCTTCGGTCGGGTCGTCGCAGCCTGTGGCGGAGCGGTGACTCCGGAGACCATCGCTGCGCTCACCCACGACGAGTTGCGGGCCACGGGGCTGTCGAACGCCAAGGTCGCGTCGATTCACGACGTGGCAGCTCGCGTCCAGGGCGGCTCGCTGAACCTCGCTCGCCACGGACGCATGACCGACGACGAGGTGCTCGCTGAGCTGGTGGCCATTCGTGGGATTGGGACGTGGACGGCGCACATGTACCTGCTGTTCACCTTGGGGCGACCCGACATCTGGCCAACCGGCGACCTCGGGGTCCGCAACGGGTGGTCCCTCCTCCACGGCGAGGAGACGATGATCAGCGCGGGCGATCTCGGCCCGCTCGGCGATCCGTTCACCGGATTCCGGTCAGCCACCGCCTGGTACTGCTGGCAAGCGGTCCACCTGCACCGAGGCGACCGCTAGCGAGCTGCGGTGCGCTCCTCGGGAGCTGTCTGGATGATGATGCCGTTGCCATCGGGGTCGGCGATCTGCACGAATCGCCCCCATGGCTGGGACTGCGGCGCACTCACGGCAACCCCAGAGGAGTCGAGGTGCAAGATCATCGCTTCGAGGTCGTCCGTGCCGAGCACCAAACCCCGGAGGGATCCTGCAGGCATGGAGTCGAACCAGGTGACGAGGGTGATCGACGTCGCTGCTCCATCGAGACCGAGCCGGACCCAGCGCATGCCCGGTCCCATCTGCTGATCCTCGAGCACGGTGAATCCGAGGACGTCGCGGTAGAACGCGGCAGCTCGGTCCTGGTCGCTGACGGGGATGGAGAACAGTTGGACGTGCGAGATGGTCATGGCCGATGTTCTCCCATTCCTGTGGCGTTCGCCAGCCGTCGCTCTTCGAACCACGTGGTGGCGAAGGCCACGGCAGTGGCGAGGTCGAACAACCGGGCCGGGCCGGCCCCGATGGTGCCGGTTCGCTGGTGACCTGCAGCGTCGAAGGCTCGGCCAATGGTGCAGAAGTCCTCGGTGTCGTAGTCGAGGGTGGTGGAGGTGACCCACTCGCGACGTCCGTCAACCATGAGCGGTGCACCTTGTTCGATCTCTTGGTGGGGTTCATGGACTCGGTACTCCGCGAGGTGCAGCGAGGTGTTGCGGTCGTGGTCGACCCCGAGGAGGAGTACCTCTGCACCGAGTTCCTCGAGGCGTGCGAGGGGCGAGTGCTCGTCGAAGCCGAAGCGCAGACCGTGGTTGGCGGTGACGGTCTCGGCCTCGGGTCCAACAGCGGTGAAGGACACCGATGGGTGGTGACTCCGCAGCGCTCTTGGGTGTGAGCGCACGGTGTCGGGAATGATGCCCATGCCGCTCGTTGCGGTGAGGTACGGGTCGAAGGCCGGCATGTGCTCGCGAATGGTGGGCCAGGCATCTTCAGGAGCTGGAGGGTTCTGCCAGTAGCTCGGTTCGGACAGATCGCCAGAGTGGGTGGGCACGACCAGCGTGCCGGTGGGACCGAGAACGTCGAGGAGCGCCAGCACCACCGAATGGGCTCCACCAACGACGTAGCCCAAGGCCGAGAGTGACGAGTGCACGAGGAGGACGGATCCTTCTCTCACGCCGAGGGCCCGGAGATCCTCTGCCAGTGAGGACCGAGTGAACGGCCCGGGCATGGACATCGGCGACCACGTCACCAGTCGATGCTCCCACTCACGACCCGGTGCACGGCACCACGGACGACTACCGTGCCCTGGGTGGCGGTGATCGTGACCACTCCATCTCGACCAACGGCGCGGCCTTGCGTGGCGGTGAAGGGGGCGGTGACCACGCCTCGATCGATCATCCACGTCGCCAGTGCAGCATGGAGGCTTCCGGTGACGGGATCCTCAATGGTCTGGCCGCGCTCGGGGAAGAACGCCCGAACCTCGTAGCGGCTCTCTGCATCTGGATCGCAGATCCCAACCACGCCGAGTGCCAGAGGGGTCGTTGGTCGGCGCAGCGCGATGACGGCATCCGCTGAGTCGAGCTGCACCCCAATCCAGCCCGGCCCATTGTCGAGGTGCGCAAGGTCGACGATCGATGACCGGTCAACGCCGAGCGTCGCGGCAATGGTTTCGGTTAGGTCCTCGTCGACCGGTCCGAAGCGCAGGAGTGGTGGTGCTTCGAAGCCGAAGACACCCTCGCGAGTGGAGATGGTGACGAGTCCGATGCCGCACTCTTGGATCAGCACCCCTTGGCTGCGGGGGATTCCTCCGAGGTCGAGCCACACCGCCGCGCTGCCGAGCGTCGGGTGGCCGGCGAAGGGCAGCTCACCCGATGGCGTGAAGATCCGAAGCCGGTAGTCCGCAGCAGGGTCACGGGGAGCGCAGAGGAAGGTCGTCTCCGACAGGTTGGTGAACCGGGCGATGGACGCCATGTCGTCGTCGGACAGGCCATCGGCGTCGCCGAGAACCGCGAGGGGATTCCCCGAGAGTGGCACTCGGCCGAAGACATCGACGACGTGGAAGGGACGGGGCACGGTGCCATTGTTGCCCGGCGGAGCCCGCCGTGGGTGTTCAGGATGCGACGTGGGTCAGTGCCACCGAGATCGCCACCGCCACCATGACGCACCCGATCAGCAGGTCCAGGATGCGCCAGAGCGACTCTCTGGCCATGAGTGGGGCTGTTGCTCGGGCGCCGAGGCCGAGGGTGCAGAACCAGAGCATCGATCCAGATCCCGCGCCGAGTGCGAAGAGCCACTTGGCGTGACCGAACTGCGCCGAGAGCGAGCCGAGGAGGAGCACCGTGTCGAGGTAGACGTGCGGGTTCAAGAAGGTGAACCCCAGCGTGGCCAGCACCACGGCACGGGCACTCGGGGCATCCTCGGCGATTGCCTCGAGGTGTCCGGGGTGGCGTGCGGCGGCGAAGGAGCGGAGGGCGAAGAGGGTGATGTAAGCGACACCTACCCACTTGAGGACCACGAGGATCGCAGGAGCGGCGCGCACGACCACGCCGACCCCAGCGGTTCCGGCGGCGATGAGGACGAGATCGGCAGCGATGCAGATCGCCACCGCGAGTCCGACGCGGTGGCGAGCGAGGCCGAGGCGCAAGACGTAGGTGTTCTGGGCGCCAATGGCGACGATGAGCGAGAGTCCGGTCGACAGACCAGCGAGGAAGGCGTTCACGAGGAGGATTCCACCGGTGCGTAGGCCGTGGTGGGATCGTGGGCGGCAACTGGCGTCCACTTCTCCTCGAGTCCTCGAATACGCCAGATGGCAACGGCGACGATCCACGTCACGACGAAGAGCCCCACGATGACGAAGCCGACCCGGTTGAGGTTGAGGGAGGCGATGGCGTCCCAGGGCTGGCCGGTGAGGCCGGTCTCAGTGATGAGGAGGGAGAGCAGCTCGACCGTGCCGATGACGAGGGCGATGACGACCGACAGGCCCGTCATCGTGAGGTTGTAGTAGATCTTGCGAGCCGGGTTGGAGAACGCCCAGTCGTAGGCGAAGTTCATGAAGCAACCGTCGATCGTGTCGAGCAGGCACATCCCAGCGGCGAACAAGATCGGCAACGCGAGGATTGCGGTGAAGGGAATTCCGCCGATGACCGCGGTTCCCGCCAGGACCAGGAGGGCAACCTCAGTTGCGGTGTCGAACCCCAGGCCGAAGAGGAGGCCCACCGGGTACATCTTCCACGGCCGGTCCACCCCGCGGGCAATCCGTCCGAAGAACCGATTGAAGAGCCCTCGATTCGACAGGTGCTCCTCCAAGGTCTGCTCGTCGAAGGTTCCGGTCCGCAGGTGGCGGACGAGGTGGAGGATCCCGATGAGGACGAAGAGGTTGATGATCCCGATCGCGTAGAGGAAGACGCCAGAGATGGTGGTTCCCACCACGGAGGTCCAGGTGTGGAGCGCGGACGTCGGATTGCTGATGGCGCCGTTGAGCGACCGGATCCCGGCATTCAGCAGCACGGCGAGGCCGAAGACGATGCTCGAGTGGCCGAGCGAGAACCAGAACCCAACGCTCAGGGGTCGCCCGCCGTCGTGGAGCAACTTCCGGGTGGTGTTGTCGATGGCCGCCAAGTGATCGGCGTCGAAGGCGTGGCGAAGGCCGAGGGTGTAGGCCAAGACTCCGGTGCCGAGACCGAAGGTGGCGCCACTGCTCAGGTGGTGGTGGAGCGCGGTGGTGAGGAGGAGCCAACCTACGACGTGCAAGGCGACGATCACGAGGGCCATCGCCAGGAGCTCGGATCGCTCAGGGGACGTCAGGCGTCTCCGAACCGCAATGACCATGGTGGTGATCCTCAGCAACGTCGTCGAACGGGATTCCCGACGATAGGCCAGATGCAACACTGTTGCAACGAGTCGATCCGGCATCTACCCTGCTGCGATGCGCACGATGCCTCAAGCCAGCCCGGTCGACGCAGCAACGGTGGAGCTCGTGCTCGACCACCTTCGCCGCAGTGGCGCCCGGGTGACCACGGCTCGGCGAGCGATCGTCGAGGCCATGGTCGATGCAGCGGGACATCGGACCGCCGATGAGCTCGCTGCGGCGATCCATGCCGTCCACCCGTCCATCAACCGATCGACCGTGTACCGGAACTTGGAGGAGCTCGAGCGCCTCGGCGTGCTGGTGCACGCCCACCTCGGCCACGGCGCCGCGACCTACCACCTCAGCGCGAACGCCCACTCGCACCTCGTCTGCGAACGCTGCGGGGTCGCCCTCTCGGTCCCAACCGCACTGTTCTCGAATCTCTCGGCAACGATGCTCGAGCAGTACGGCTTCACCATCGATCCGCTCCACTTCTCGGTCCTCGGGATCTGCGCCCCGTGTCGGAGCGCTGACGCACCCTGACGCCGGTGGTCTAGGCCCGTGCCAGCACCTCGCCGTGGAGGACGAAGCAAGTCCCCGCTGGGTTCGTCGACCAGTCGGTGAACGCTCCTGAAATCTCGAGGAGTTCGTCGTTCGTCGCGAATCCACCGGTGAGCGCTTGGGTGGCGAATTCGCTGTGGAGGACCCGATCCGCCCAGAGACCTCCCCAGAAGGACCGCTCCGCTTGCGTGGCGAACGTCCACGTCGATGAGGAGACGACGAGGTCGGAGAATCCGGCGGCGAGGACCCACGAGGCCAGGTGGCGACCACCGTCGGCTTCAGCGCCGTTGGCGCGGGTGACGGCGTGGTAGAGGTCCATCCACCGCACGAGCGCAGGACTCGATGGCCCGAAGGCCATCCCGAGGAAATCAGCATCGCGAACGGCGAGGAGGCCGCCGGGCGTGAGCACCCTGCGCCATTCCCGGAGCGCTGCGACGGGGTCGCTCAGGTGTTGGAGTACCTGATGGGCGTGGACGATGTCCACCGTGGCATCCGCCATGGAGAGGCCGTAGGCGTCGTCGACGGCGAAGGTCAATTCCGCTCCGGCCGATCCACTGAACTCCGCAGCTGCAGTCGCGATCACATCAGCAGCTCGATCGATGCCGATGACGGTGCCCGTCCCGAGATGAGTAGCGAGATCGGCGGTCAGGTTGCCCGGTCCACACCCGACGTCGAGGAGTGTGGCTCCGGGCGTGAGGTACGGCAGGAGGTAGGCCGCGGAGTTCTCGGCGGTGCGCCACCGGTGGCTCCTGAGTACGGACTCGTGGTGGCCATGGGTGTAGCGGTCGTCGTGAATGCTCACGGTGCTCCTCCTGTCGTTCGTTCGATGCCTCGTCGCACTCGTCCGAGCGCCTCGCTCAGCGCTGCGACGTCGACGTCGTCGAGTTGGTCGAAGACCAGTCGACGAACGGAGGCGAGCTGGGTCGGGTATGCCCGCTGCAAGGTGGCCAGCCCATCAGCGGTGAGTCGGACGACGACGCTACGGCCGTCGTTGGGCGCCTCGTGCTTGGTGACCTCACCGCTCCGCTCCATGGTGTCGATCAACCGAGAGATTCGGCTGGCCGAGAGGTTGCAGGCCGAGGCGAGTTCACCGATGCGCAGTTCGTTGCCTGTCGCTTCGGAGAGGTGCACGAGCACCACGTACTGCGACACCGACACCCCGGTCTCGCCAACCAGTGCGGCGTCGAGGTCGCGGAGCAGGTGGTTGAGGAGGAACGTCAGCGATCGCCACATCGACTCCTCGGCGGGGTTGAGCGGCTGCGGTGTCTCCATGGGGTCAGCCTAATTCGTTGCGCGCGCAATGATCTGCTAGTCTTTGCGCACGCAACGATTGAGAGGAGCCGACGATGGACGTCTTCACCCCGGCAGAACTGCAGTACCTCGCCACCCAGCCGCTCATGCGGTTCGCGACGGCCTCGCTCACCGGCAAGCCCGATGTCGCTCCCGTCGTCTTCTCGGTGGAGGGCGACACCATCGTCAGTGGTGGCTTCGACATCACCCACACGGTTCGCTACCGCAACATCGAGGCGAATCCGAGGGCGACCCTCGTGATCGATGACTTGGCCTCGATGGATCCGTGGTCGCCACGTGGTCTCAAGATCACCGGGACCGCGGTGATCGCTCTCGATGGCGGTGCACCACGGTTCGTGATCACCCCAGAGGTCATCATCAGTTGGGGCATCAACGACACCACGCCGGGAATCCCCGCCATGGAACGCCGAGTCGTGGCATGACGGAGGTGACGCCAACGCACATGGTGGTCTGCACCTTCACCGCAGGCACCGACATGGCCGAGGTCTTCGCGGTCCGAGATGCTGAACAAGCTGCAGCACTCGAACTCCAAGCAGCTGGCGCCCTCGGCACCATTCGTCTCGCCTTGGCCCGAGGGACGGTGTTCTTGGAAGTCCACGCTGCTGACGACGCAGGAGCTCGGGCGGTCGTCGAGCAGCTCCCGATGGCGCGCTGGTGGGATCTCGACGTCTTCCCCCTCGGCCTTCCTGGCTGACGCTCGAGGGGTCACCACGAACGTTCACGCCAATGGTGACGGCGAGGAGTGAGCACTTGCGGGGGATGGACTGACACCACCGGCTGTCCCTCCGCTATCTTTCGTGCATCATGGACACCGTGCCCGTCGACCGACCGAGTTCGTCGGTCGAGACCTCGCCCGACAGGCATCGAGGACACGTGCGGCGCATCAGCGTCTGGCGAATCTCGCTCCACCTCTCCGTTTGGCTCCCACTGATCGTCGTCAGCCTGCGCCAACTCATGCACCACTGGGTGCCACTCGCTGACGACGCCCACCTCTCGCTGCTGTCGTACTCCGTCTGGTCGGGGAACTTCCCGTTGATCGGACCGGTATCGCTCCTCAGCACGGCAGCACATCCCGTCTTCGATCCGGGTCCGCTCGCTGGCTACGCCCTCAGCCCGATGGTGGCGGTTGATCCGGTCTCCGGACTCCTCTGGGGATCGGCGATGCTGGCCGGCATCGTGGTCTCCATGGTCGTCGAAGTCCTCTCACGCGATTGGTCGTTCGAGGTCGCGACCGTTGCTGGAGGAGCGTGGTCGCTCCTCCTCATCACCAATCCAGACATCGGACTCCACATCGTGTGGAATCCGTACATCGGTATGGCGTTCTTCTTCGGATTGATCGCGTCCTCCCTGCTCGCTGGTCGAGGCAACACCGCCATGCTGCCCTTAGTCGTGGTCTTCGCTTCACTGGCCGTGTGCTGCCACACCATGTTGGCTGCTCCATCGATCCTCCTCGTGGTCGCGGCCTTCGCGCAGTGTTGGGCGGCGCGCAGCTCTCGGTCACGTCGTTGGTTCTGGGTGGCGGGAGCGCTCGGCGTCATGTGTTGGCTCCCGCCCATCCTCCAAGAGCTCGTGGGTTCCCACCCCAACCTCGATGCGTTGTGGCGCGTCACCCGGAGCGGTGCATCGATGGGTCTCTCCTTCGGGCTTCGGGCCGTTGCCCATGCCACCCCCGACTTCCTCGTCGCTTCCCCGCACCTCTCCGGCAGCGGCGACAGCGTGACCTACCTGTCGAGTCGATCGCCGCTGATCGGGATCGGCCTCATCGTCGTCGTGGCAGCGGTGACCTCGTGGGCAACGGTGACGAAGCAGCGTTCGATCGCCACCTCTGGTTGGACCACGCTGGCTATCTTGTGCGGCGAGGTGGCGTCGTTCGCCGCGGTCAAGGCCAGGGTCACCTTTGGGCTCAGCTACACGGCAGTGTTCCTGTGGGCAGGCGCCGCCATGGTCACAGTGCTGCTCGCCCAGGTGATCGGAGTCGTGCTGGCGAGGCGAGATTGGCTGCTGCCGCTCGAGCGCCTCCGCCCCCTTGGGTTCGCCGTGGTGCTGCTGCTGAGCGTCGGTGCCACGATCACCATGAGTTTCCACCCACTCCCCGGCGCTCCAGATCGTCCGTACCACGCGGTGCGCGAGAGCGTGGCGTGGATTGAACACCATGTCGAGAAGGGGCCGGTCCGGATCGCAGTCGTGATCGACGGCTCGGTTGGACTCGACTCAGCGTCGCAGCTCTTCGGGATCGAGTACCTGCTCCGGACCGACGGGTACTCCCCACCCGATGATCAAATTCTGGAGAACGGTGCACCGGTGACCAGAGGTCCGCTGGTGTTCATCGTGGAGACCCACGACATCGTTCGCCATATCGGAATCTTCACGGCGAAACCTTCCTGACCCGCTGCACCCTCCCCGGTGCGTCTCGGCTCACCTGCTCGATCGGATCCCCCCTTCGGGAGGTGCTCCGATAGGGTGACCCGCTGTGAGGGCCTCGACGGGTCATCGCATCTTGCCGGGAGGAGCGTGCGCCATGGTGGAGTTCACCGCTAGATCGCTGATGTCGGAGCTCACCCTCGAGGAGAAGGCGTCGCTCCTGTCGGGATCGGGGTTCTGGCACACGAAGGCCATCGAACGCGTTGGCCTCGACTCCATCATGGTGAGCGATGGACCTCATGGGCTCCGGGTGCAGCCGAGTGCTGGTGACCACGTTGGCCTCGGAGGGAGCATTCCTGCTACCTGCTTCCCCACAGCCTCGGCGCTCGGTTCGTCCTTCGATCGAGACCTCGTCCGAGAGGTGGGGGCGGCCATTGGCCGAGAAGCCCAAGCCCAAGGGGTCGCCATGGTCCTCGGCCCGGGGATCAACCTGAAGCGCACGCCGCTGTGTGGACGGAACTTCGAGTACCTGTCGGAGGATCCGGTCGTCGCTGGCATCCTCGGCAGTGCGCTCGTGGAGGGAATCCAGTCGCAAGGTGTCGGTACGTCGCTCAAGCACTTCGCGGCCAATAACCAAGAGACCGAACGACTTCGGATCTCGGCGGTCATCGACGAGGTGACGCTCCGAGAGCTCTACCTCTCGGCCTTCGAGCGGGTCGTTCGAACGGCGCAGCCGTGGACCGTCATGTGCAGCTACAACAAGATCAACGGCGTCTACGCCAGCCAAGACCCCTGGCTCTTGACCGAGGTCCTCCGTGAGGCCTGGGGTTTCGAGGGACTCGTCGTCTCCGATTGGGGTGCCGTGGATGATCCGGTGGCCGCCGTTACCGCCGGCCTCGACCTCGAGATGCCGTCGTCGCATGGATTTGGACCTCGCAAGATCGCAGCAGCGGTCGACGCTGGAATCGTGAGCGAAGAGATCCTCGACACCGCAGTCCTCCGTGTCCTCACCCTCCTCGACATGGCTGCGGCCGGAAGGGTCGCCGACGTCGAGATGCCAGTGGACGCGCACCACGCCCTCGCCCGCCGAGCAGCGGCGAACAGCGTCGTGCTCCTCCGCAACGACCATGACCTCCTCCCCCTGCGACCTGACCTCGCGACTGTCGCCGTCGTTGGCGCCTTCGCCGCGCATCCGAGATTCCAGGGAGCGGGGAGCTCCAAGGTCAACCCCACGCTCGTCGACACCGCGCTCGACGCCCTGCGTGGCGCACTCGGAGCCGCCTGCACCGTCACCTACACCCCTGGATTCGGGATCGACGACGACACGGTTGATCGCACGGCGCTGCAGGACGAGGCCGTCTCGGTAGCGCGAGACGCCGACGTGGTCGTGGCCTTCCTCGGACTGCCGCCCAGCTTCGAATCCGAAGGGTTCGATCGCCAGCACCTCGACCTCCCCGTCGAGCAAGTTGCGCTGTTGGCAGCGCTCGCCGAGGTCAACCCAC
>Ga0208745_1000051_pt1 | contig 51091 bp, 41 predicted proteins | sample CryBogCBH23Jun09_FD_184622 | JGI IMG/M metagenome (GOLD analysis project Ga0208745, IMG submission 184622) | Freshwater microbial communities from Crystal Bog, Wisconsin, USA - CBH23Jun09 (SPAdes) | ecosystem: Environmental > Aquatic > Freshwater > Lake | place: Crystal Bog, Wisconsin, USA... | reverse complement strand
GGTTCTGCCAGCGGCTCACCGTCACCGCTGCGACCGGGATCGTCGTGACGCAGTCGCCCCGATTCATCGTCGACCGCCTCGAAGCCTGCGGGATGCGAGCCATCAACAACGTGGTCGACGCGTCGAACTACGTCATGCTCGAACTGGGGCAGCCAACCCACGCCTATGACGCCCATCGCCTCCGTGGTGGCACGCTCGGCGTGCGGCTCGCCAGCCCAGGCGAGACCATCACCACCTTGGATGACGTCGAGCGGACGCTCGGCGTGCCCGGACGGGGTCTCGGCGACAGTGGAGAGGACGTCGTGATCGTCGACGGCGACGACGTCGTCATCGGTATCGCCGGCGTCATGGGCGGTGCCTCGACGGAGATCCACGACGCCACCACTGCACTCGTGCTCGAAGCCGCGAGCTTCGCACCCATGGCGATCGCACGAACCTCCAAGAAGCTGGGACTGCGGAGCGAAGCCTCGAACCGGTTTGAACGTGGCGTCGACCCCAACCTCGCCGGTGCGGCGACCGAGCGCTTCTTCGAGGTGCTCCGGCTCACCTGCCCTGAGCTCACGGTGGGCTGGCCGTCGGCGGTTGCCGAAGGGGACGTCGCCCCCGTGACCGTCATCGCCGCTCCGGTTGCAGCGTTCACTCGACTCCTCGGGCTCAACCTCGAAGCGGCAACGGTCGAACGCTTGCTCGCACCGCTCGGCTTCGTGGTCGACGGCGACGCAACCCTCACCATCACGGTGCCGAGCAACCGCCCAGATATCCGCCCCATGCCGCTCGGCGTCGCCGACGTGGCCGAGGAGATCGTCCGCACCTACGGCTACACCAAGCTCGAGCGCACCTTCCCGTCGTGGTCCAGCCCCGGGGCGCTCTCACCAGCGCAGCGTCGGCGACGCCAGCTCAGAGCCGTGCTCTGTGGTCTCGGTCTCGACGAGGTGTGGACCCCAACCCTGGTCGATCCTGAGGTAGCAGCGCGAGGACTCGGTGCGGAGTGCGTCGTTCGGTTGACGAATCCGCTCTCGGCCGAGGAGGGGGCACTCCGGACCTCGCTGCTCCCACAGATGTTGGCGGCCATTGCCTACAACGCTGACCGCCGGCAACTCGAGACGGGATTCTTCGAACTCGGAACCGTATTCGAGCACCCCGCTGTTTCGGCGACCCCTCGCGCCACCAAGGCTGGAGGCGGAGGGGGAGCGGTGGCGCACCTCCCGATGGAGCGCACGCACCTACTCGCCACCCTCGGGCGACACGGCGACGACGCCGCAGCTGCAGTGGCAGTCTTCGCGGAGCTCCACCCGACGTTGGGTCTCGGCCCCTACCGACTGGTCCAGCCTGCACCAGTTGAGGACCTCGGACCACTCGGATTGGGCCTCCACCCGACTCGCAGTGCCGCCGTTGCCTGCGCTGCCACCGGCATCATCTACGGCGTCGTCGGTGAGGTGGACCCGACCTTCGCCGCTCTCGCTGGTGTGGACGATGGCCGACGCGTCGGTGTCCTCGGCCTCGACGTGGACCTGCTCGGCTCTGGCGCCTTGGCGCGAGCGAAGGGCGAGGCGATCCCGGTCAGCAAGTTCCCTTCGAGCGAGATCGACCTCGCGTTCGTCCTCGCCGACCAGACGCCTGCTGCTGCGCTGAAGGAAGCGTTGGTGGCGGCAGCGGGGGAGCACCTGACCTCCTGCGAGCTCTTCGACGTCTACCGAGGGACCGGCGTTGCCGCCGGATCTCGGAGCTTGGCCTTCCGTCTCCGATTCGGCGCGCTCGACCGCACGCTCACCGACGCTGAGGTCGGTGGCTGGAGGACGGCGTGCATCGACGCCGCAGCGTCCCTCGGAGCGCTGCTGCGCTGAGGCCTCAGCTCGCCTCGGGGGCGACGTGGGTGGTGCGCAGCGATGCCAGCACCGAGCCACCGAGGATGATCGGGAAGCCGAGGAGCAGCCCCGAGGTGAGCGGCTCTCCGAGGATTGCCACGCCGAGCAGCACGGCGATGGCGGGGTTCAAGTAGGTCACGATCGTCGATCGGGCTGGTCCGACCTCCTCGACGAGGGGGAAGAAGATCAAGAACGCCAGCGCCGAGCACACCACGCCCAAGACGATGACGGACCAGACCACCTCGGCGCTCACGTGGCTCGGGAGGTGCTGCAGTCCGGGAACGGCGTAGGCGAGGGTGACCATGGTGAAGGCTGCGGCCGGCACGGCGCCGTGGGGGACGTTGCTGAGGCGGGTCGACATGATGAGGGGACCGGTGGCGTAGCAGATGGCCACCACGACCATCTCGCACAGCGCGGGAATCGAGACCCTGCTGAAGTCGAGGCCGACGAGCACCACCACGCCCGAGGCTCCGAGGATGAGGCCGAGGGATCGCTTGAGGGTGAGGGGTTCGTGGGCTGAGCTGAAGCGGTAGAGCACCACGGTGACGAGTGGGACGAGCGCCACCAAGATGGCGGTGATCGAACTCGTGAGGTGCTCTTCGGCTCGGTTCATCAAGAACCAGGGCAGACCAATCTCCACCGCGGCGAAGACGCAGATCCACTTCCAGTTGGCGATGATCGATCGGAGCTGCCCGCGAGCCAGCGCGATCGGCACGAGGATGAGCGAGGCGATTGCCGTTCGACCCACGATCACGGTGGTCGGGTCGAGTTCTCGGACGGCGATCCGGATCAAGAGGTACGGGATCGACCAGATCACGCACATCGCTGCGAAGAGCACCATGCCCTTTCGGCTCATCGGGGACCCCTCGCTTCACCGTCTTGCATACTTATGCGACTTTCTGTATAGACTTGCATTATGGACGTCGGGATCATTGGAGCATCAGGCTACGGGGGAACCGAGCTCCTTCGGCTCCTCCACGCACACCCAGCCTTGCACCCAACGGTGCTCGGTGCGGGCGGCAACGCGGGGGCAGATCTCGCTACCTTCACGCCGTCGTTGGCCGCGGCGTTCGGGTCGATGGAGTTCGTCCCGACGACCGCTGCTGCGTTCGCTGGACTCGACGTGGTCTTCTTGGCGCTGCCCCATGGCGCGAGCCAAGACCTCGCCGGCGAGCTCCTCGCCACCGTGCCGCTCGTGATCGACCTCGCTGCAGACTTCCGTTTCCACGAGCCCTCGGTGTACGACGAGTGGTACGGCGAAGCCCACCGGGCACCTGAGCTCCTCTCGTCCTTCACCTACGGCCTCCCCGAACTCGACCGCACGGGAATCCCTGGCGCGCGCGCCGTCGCGGTTCCCGGCTGCTACCCGACGGCCGCCACGCTGGCCCTCGCACCCTTCGTCCGCACCGGCCTCGCCGAGACGACCGGCATCATCGTCGACGCGGCGAGTGGACTGTCCGGTGCCGGTCGTTCACCGAGTGAGCGCCTGCACTTCGCCCACGCCACCGACGACGTGACCGCCTACGGACTCCTGAGTCACCGCCACACCCCCGAGATCGAGCGGAACCTCGGCGGTGCCGAGGTGCTCTTCACGCCGCATCTCGTCCCCATGAGTCGAGGGATGCTCGCCACCTGCTACGCCCGACCGACCGGGGCACTGACCACAGCTGCAGCCATGGAGGCGCTCCACGACGCCTACGACGATGAGCCCTTCGTCGTCGTGACCGACGCGCCACCGTCGACCAAGGCCACCCTCGGATCGAACTGCGTCCACGTGACCGCCCGCGTCGATCCTCGGACCGGGTGGTTGGTGGCCATCGCGGCGCTCGACAACCTGGTCAAGGGTGCCGCTGGCGGTGCCGTGCAGTGCGCCAATTTGGCGCTGGGGCTCCCCGAGACCACGGCGCTGCCCATCGCCGGCCTCTACCCATGAGCACCGCTCCCGCCCCCACCGTCCGAAAGGCTTGATCGCACCATGAGCGTCACCACACCGAAGGGATTCCTCGCGACCGGGGGGTCGATGGGCATCAAGCCCACCGGAAGACCCGACGTCGCCATCGTGGCCAGCGCCACGGGAGCACCGATCGTCGCGGCGGCGACCTTCACGACCAACTTGGCAGCGGCCGCTCCCGTCCAGTGGTCTCGAGCAGCGCTCGAGACGACGAGCGGAGAGGCAACTGCGGTGCTCATGACCTCAGGCAACGCGAACGCTGCCACTGGCCAGGCCGGCAAGGACGCGGTGGCCGACCTCGCCATGACGGTGGCGAACCACTTCGGTGTGGCGCCGAACACCGTGCTCGTCGGTCAGACCGGCCTCATCGGGATTCCCTTCCCCCTGGCTGCCACCCGGGACCAGCTCCCCGCAGTCCTCGAGACCCTCGGTGCGTCAGTCGCTGACGGGCGACGAGCTGCCGAGGCCATTATGACCACCGACACCTTCGCCAAGGAGATCGTGGTGGAGGGACCCGGGTTCACCGTTGGCGGCATGGCCAAGGGCGCGGCCATGCTGGCGCCGAACATGGCGACGATGCTGTGCGTCCTCACGACCGATGCCGCCGTCGACGCCACGGTGTTGAAGGAGCGGCTCCTCGCCGCCGTGGAGGTCACCTTCAACCGCCTCGTAACCGACGGCGCCCGTTCGACGAACGACACCGTGGTCTGCCTGGCCTCGGGCGTCGCGGGGCCGGTCGATCCCGATGCCCTCGAAGCGGCGCTGACCGAGGCCTGTGCAGCACTGGCGGAGATGATGGCCGAAGACGCCGAAGGTGCCACCAAGGTGATCCACCTCGTCGTCCGAGGTGCAACGAGTGATGCGGCTGCCCACGCCGCGGCGCGTAACGTCGCCGACTCGCTGCTCGTCAAGTGCTCGATGAACGGTGAAGATCCCTACTGGGGTCGCGTCGTCAGTGAACTGGCCACCGCAGGCGTGCCCTTCGACCTCGACCGCTGCGACGTGGCCTACGGCGGCGTCACGGTCTGTCGTGGTGGTGAGGCGGTTGCCCACGATGCTGCGGCGGTCGCCGCTCACCTGCGAGAGCGTCACATCACGCTCACCTGTGACCTCGGGCTCGGAAACGGAGCTGCCACCATGTTGACCGTCGACCTCGGCTACGGCTACATCGACGAGAACAGGACCACCTCATGAGCCCGACCGTCGATCCGAGGGAGGGTGCCTCCGAGATCGCGTCGGTGCTCGTTGAGGCCCTGCCCTACATCCGTCGGTTCAGGGGCAAGATCGTGGTCGTCAAGTACGGCGGTAACGCGCTCGCTGGTGCTGCGGGTTCAGAACAGGACGCACTCCAGGCCTTCGCTGAAGACGTCGTGCTCTTGGCGACCGTCGGGATCTTGCCGGTGATCGTCCACGGCGGCGGCCCGCAGATCGGCGAGATGCTCCAGCGACTCGGCGTGGCGTCGACGTTCGTCGATGGCCTGAGGGTCACCGATGCCGCCACGTTGGAGATCGCTCGGATGGTGCTCCTCGGCAAGGTGAACTCCGACCTCGTGGCGGCCATCAACACCCATGGACCCTTGGCCGTTGGCCTCTCCGGTGCCGACGCGCGCCTCATCACCGCGAGCGCGCACGACGCAGCCCTCGGGTTCGTCGGTACCGTCGACGCCGTCGACCCGACCATCGTGCTGCAGCTCTGCGCGCAGGGGCTCATTCCCGTCGTGGCCACCATTGGCGCTGATGCCGATGGCCAGCAGTACAACATCAACGCCGATACCGTCGCCGGGGCGCTCGCAGCCGCGCTCCACGCAGAGAAGCTGGTCATGTTGACCGATGTCGCCGGACTTCGCCGAGACCCAGGGGACCCGTCGTCGACGGTCAGCCGGCTCGTCGCCGACGAGCTGGTGGCGCTGGTTGACAGCGGGGCGGTCGTTGGGGGCATGGTGCCCAAGGTGGAGGCGGTGCTCCACGCCGTCCAAGGCGGTTGCGCCGCAGCGCACCTCCTCGACGGACGGATTCCCCACGCCGTGCTCCTCGAACTCTTCACCGATGGTGGCGTCGGAACGATGGTGCTGCCGTGAACCAGCACTACCTCATGGCCAACTACGGACCTCGCCCTGTCACCTTCGTCCGAGGTTCGGGTTCCTTCCTCTTCGATGCCGAAGGGCGCGACTACGTCGACTTCCTCTGCGGGATCGCCGTCACCTCACTCGGCCACGCCAATCCTGCGGTCACCGCTGCGATCACCGAACAAGCGGCCACCCTCAATCACGTGTCGAATCTCTTCGGGAACGCACTGGCGGATTCGGTAGCGGCCACGATGAACGACCTCATCAACCGAGGCCCGATCCACGCCGATGGTCAAGTCTTCTTCTCGAACTCGGGAACTGAAGCCAATGAGGCGGCGTTCAAACTCGCTCGACGGTTCCATGGTGGTGCACGACCGAATGTGGTGTCGACCTGGAATTCCTTCCACGGCCGGACGATGGCGTCGCTCGCAGCGACCGGGCAACCGGCCAAGCACGTGGGATTCGCTCCGCTGCCCGAGGGGTTCAGCCACGTCGACTTCGGCGATCTGGCGGTGATGGAGGAAGCGCTCCGTGACCCTTCCGTCGGTGCCGTCCTCGTCGAACCCATCCAGGGTGAGGGCGGCATCGTGGTTCCCTCATCGGACTACCTCGCAGGGTTGCGTGAGCTCTGTGATGCAGCAGGTGCTCTCCTCATCGCCGACGAGGTCCAAACGGGATTCGGTCGCACCGGTGACTGGTTCGGATCCCACCACGACGGCGTCCTCCCCGACATCATCACCATGGCCAAGTCCCTCGGCAACGGGATGCCCATCGGGGCCTGTTGGGCTCGACTGGAGGTTGCGAGTGCCTTCGTCCCCGGCGATCACGGATCGACCTTCGGTGGACAGCCACTGGCGCTCGCAGCGGCCAAGGCCACGCTCGCCGAGATGGAACGCATCGATGCCCCAACGGCCGCACGCCACGCGGGGGAGCACCTCCGGTCTCGCCTCGCCGGCGCACCTGGTGTTCGTGGGGTGCGGGGGAGGGGGCTCCTGCTCGGCGCAGAGCTCGACGTGCCCGCGGGTGCCGTTGCTGCAGCGGGGCTCTCTTCGGGTGTGGTCCTCAACGCCGTTCGGCCCGATGTGCTGCGGCTGGCGCCGCCGCTCAACATCACTCGTGAAGATCTGGACCTCGGCATCGATCGGTTGATCGGCGCGCTCACCTCGGCAAAGGAGCACCACGCATGACACGCCACTTCCTTGAAATCTCGGACTTCACGGTGGAGGAGTTGCGAGACGTGCTCGATCTCGCGCTGGCCCCACCGACGTCGCTCCTGTCGGGTCGAGGTGTCGCTCTGTTGTTCGAGAAGCCATCGGCGAGGACTCGACACTCGAGCGAGATGGCGGTCGTGCACCTCGGTGGGCATCCCATCACGGTTGCTGCTGCTGAAGTTGACCTCGATCGACGCGAGACCGCCGAGGACGTGGCGCGGACCTTCGCGCAGTACCACGCCGCGATCTGCGCCCGGGTCTTCGACCACACGGTGCTCGAGCGCATGGCCGCCGCCGTCGACGCCGCTGGATTCCGCGTCCCGATCGTCAACTTGCTGTCAGAACGGGGCCATCCCTGCCAGGCGATCGCCGACCTCTTGACGATGCGCGAGGCCCTCGGGAGCGATCTCGCTGGACGGGTCCTCACCTACGTTGGCGATGCCAACAACGTGACGCGCTCACTCGCGCTGGCTGGAGTGGCGATGGGGATGCAGGTGCGTATCGCTGCTCCCGAGGGGTACCAGTTCGACGCCAGCGAACTCGCCGAGATCGCTGCGTTCGCGGTGGAAGCGGGGGAGGGTGGTTCCGTGCTCCAAGGAGCAGACCTCCACGCGTTCGCGGAGCACGCCGACGTGCTCTACACCGACGTGTGGACGTCGATGGGGCAAGAGGCAGAAGCAGCCGAGCGTCGAGCGGCGTTCGCCGGGTACACCATCGATGCCGATCTCCTCGCTCGCACGCCGAACGCCGTGGTGCTGCACTGCCTGCCAGCCCACCGCGGCGAGGAGATCTCCGACGAGGTCTTCGAAGGTGCTCGGAGCCTCGTGTGGCGTCAAGCGTTCCACCGCCGCACGGCGATGATCGGCATCTTCACGGTGCTCGCGCAAATGGGGTCGATCCAGTGAAGGTCACCAAGCACCAGCGCCAGCACCGGATTGCTGAGCTCCTCGAGACCGAAGTGGTCTCCAGCCAGCCCCATTTGGTCGAACTCTTGGCCGCGTCCGATATCGACGCCACGCAGGCGACGGTGTCGAGAGATCTCGTCGAGCTCGGTGCGGTCAAGGTCCGCCTTCCAGGAGGCGAGCGGGCCTTCGTGCTCCCGAGCGATCCAGCCGAGCAGACCACGCCAACCGATCACCTGCGCCGGGTGCTCAACGAGTGGGTGGTCGAGGTGGCATCCTCGGCGAACCTCGTGGTCATTCGGACCCCCCCAGGGTGCGCCCACGTCGTGGCCGCCGCACTCGATCGCTCATCGCACCCAGGGATCCTCGGTACGGTGGCGGGGGATGACACGATCTTGGTCATCGCGACCGAGGCCATCGGCGGTTCGGCACTCGCCGCCGAACTCCAAGAACTCGCCGGGGTAGCCCCTCGGCCCAACCGAGCAGTCTCGAACTGAAGAGGAGAGGAACATGGCACAACGAGTAGCGCTCGCCTACAGCGGGGGTCTCGACACCTCCGTTGCCGTTCGCTGGCTGCAAGAGGAGTACGGCGTCGAGGTCGTCGCCGTCGCTGTCGACGTGGGCCAAGGTGGAGAGTCCTTCGACGACATCCTGGCCAGGGCTCGAGCTGCTGGTGCAGTCGAGGCGGTCGTCGTCGACGCTCGGGCTGAGATGGCGGAGCAGTTCTGCTTCCCGGCCATTGCCGCCAACGCTAAGTACGAAGGCAAGTACCCACTCGTCTCGTCGCTGTCTCGCCCGGTCATCGTCCGCCACTTGGTGGAGCAAGCACGTGCCTTCGGCTGCGACGCCGTGGCCCATGGGTGCACCGGCAAGGGGAACGACCAGGTCCGCTTCGAAGTGGGAACTCGTGCCTTGGCCCCTGACTTCGAGATCCTGGCCCCAGCGCGGGTGTGGGGACTCACCCGTGAGGACTGCGTCGCGTTGGCGGCCAAGTGGGAGATTCCGATCCAGCAGACCAAGGAGAAGATCTACTCGATCGACGAGAACCTCTGGGGTCGGGCCATTGAATGTGGTCGCATCGAGGACCCATGGCACACCACTCGTCTGGAGCCTTTCACCTTGACCCAGATCACCGAGCAGAACCAGATCGAGGTCATCGTGGCCTTCGAGCAGGGTCGACCCGTGTCGATCAACGGTGTCGCCATGAGCCCGGTTGACCTCATCGCCGAGATGAACCGAATCGCTGGGTCGACCGGCTTCGGTCGCCTCGACATGGTGGAGAACCGTCGGGTCGGCATCAAGAGCCGAGAGGTCTACGAGTGCCCCGGCGCCTTGGCCCTCATCGCCGCCCACAGCGACCTCGAGGACCTGACCTTGGAGCGCGACGTGGCGCACGAGAAGTTGCGCTTGGAGCCGCGATGGGCCGAGCTCGTCTACGACGGCATGTGGTTCTCGCCCCTCAAGAACGCCCTCGACGCCTTCATCGCTGAGACGCAGCGATTCGTCACCGGTGAAGTCCGGATGACCTTCGAAGCTCCGGGGCTCATGCGGATCGACGGACGACGGAGCGACGTGGCGCTGTACGACTACAACCTCGCGACCTACGACGCCGCCGACACCTTCCGACACCAAGACGCAGAGGGCTTCGTTCGCCTCTGGGGGCTCGGGATCTCGACCTGGGCGTCGCGCCACGGCTCAGCACCTGGGTCTGCCAAGTGACCTTGTGGCATGGCCGCTTCAGCGGGCAGATGGATCAGGCCATGGCCGACTTCACGGTCTCGCTTCCCTTCGACCAAGCGCTCTTCGCCGTCGACCTCCAAGGGTCGATGGCACACGTCAAGGGACTCGCGCACGTCGGGCTCTTGAGTGCAGATGAAGGAGCGGCACTGCTCGCTGCCTTAGCTGCCGTGCGCCAAGAGATGGAGGACGGCACGTTCGTCTTCACCGAGAGCGATGAGGACATCCACACCGCAGTCGAACGTCGGGTCACCGAACTGGCTGGTCCAACGGGAGCGAAGCTGCACACCGGGCGGAGCAGGAACGATCAAGTGGCGACGGATCTGCGCCTGTGGTCCAAGGTCGCACTGACCGAGATCGCCGAGGGTGTCCTCCACCTGTGCGACGTGTTGGCCGCGCAAGCTACGGCGGCTGGGGATGCCTACTTGCCTGGCTACACCCACGTGCAGCGAGCGCAACCGGTGCTGTTGGCGCACCATCTCCTCGCGCACGGGTGGTCGCTGCGCCGAGACGTGGACCGGATCCTCGCAACCCTGCAGCGCCTCGACGTGTCGCCACTCGGCGCTGGTGCACTGGCGGGCTCCTCGCTCCCGCTCGATCCCGATTTCGTCGCCGCAGAGCTCGGCTTCGCCGCTCGGTTCGAGAATTCCATGGACGCGGTCTCGGACCGAGACTTCGTCGCTGAAGCGCTCTTCGACTTGGCGCTCATCGGTATCCACCTCTCCCGAATGGGGGAGGAGATCGTCCTCTGGTCGAGTGAAGAGTTCGCGTTCTGCACGGTTGACGATGCCTTCGCTTCTGGTTCCTCGATGCTGCCGCAGAAGAAGAACGCCGATGCCGCCGAACTCGCCCGTGGCAAGGCTGGTCGGCTCATTGGGAACCTCACCGGGCTCCTCGTCACGTTGAAGGGGCTTCCCCTCGCCTACAACCGAGACCTCCAAGAGGACAAAGAGCCGCTCTTCGACTCCGTCCGACAGGTGGGTCTGGCCGTAGCGGCGATGGCTGGCACCTACGCCACGCTGAGCTTCCACCCGACCACCATGGCCGCCGCAGCTGATGCTGGGGCGATTGCCGCGATTGATTTGGCGGAGTTCCTCGTCGTCGCTGGCGTGCCGTTCCGAGAGGCCCACGCCATTGTTGCGACCCACGTCCGGCGTTCCATTGATGAGGGGGTCGCACTGGCTGCACTCGTGGCCGAGGATCCACGGCTCGGTCCCGACGCCGCTTCGCTGCTCGCCCCTGGAGTGGCTGTCACTCGCCGCACGACGCCGGGTGGTGCTGGTCCGATCCCTGTGGCGACGCAGCTCGCTCGGTTCACGGCTGCGTTGGCTGCTGACTGGGCTCGACTCGGACAGCGACCCTAGGAAGCTCAGCGTCGGTTCTGCCCAACGACTCCATGGTGACCGACCGAGGAGCACCAGGTGGTGGCGGTAGATTGGCGGCCATGACGCACCGTTTGGTGGAGTGGTGACGAACGACGGCCCGCCGCCGTCGACCTTTCGGCGCCGACTCCTCACCATTGCCGGTGGTGCTGCGGTCATCCAGGCCATCATGCTGGCGAGTGTGTGGACGTGGACCTTCCGCAATGGCGACGCCATCTACTACCAGGGTCAGGCGCAACTCAACACCGAAGGCCACTGGTTCGCTAACTACTACCGGTATCTGCAGACCTACTTCTTCACCCCGAGCCACCAGCCGGTGTACCTCCCGTCGGCGAGCCACCCACCACTCACCACGATGCTCTACACCGTGGCTGATTGGTGTGGCCTGACGACCTTCCGCCAGCACTCCATCGTCCTCGCCCTGCTCTTCGTGGCGACCACGATCATCCTCGGCGTTGCGGTGCGAAAGGTGGCGAGTGATCGAGTTGCACTGCTCGCGGCAGGGCTCTTCGCGACATGTCCGTACCTGTTCGTCAATCCCTCGTCGGATCTCGCAGAAACCGTGGTGCTGTTCGTTGTCGCCGTCTTGCTGTGGTCGATCTTCTGGCTGATGGAGTCGCCGACGTGGCGTCGCGCACTGGTCGTCGGAGCGGTCGCCGCGCTCTGCGCCCTCGCTCGGTCAGAGCTCGCGCTCATCGTGGTGACGGTGGTGGCGCCGTCGATCTGGTTCTGCTGTCGGGTGCCGTGGCGAACGCGCATCGTGGCCCTGGCTGCTGCTGGGCTGGCGTTCCTCGCGGTGTCAGCACCGTGGTTGGTTCGCAACCAAACGACCTTCGTGAAATCGGTGTGGTTCTCCGACCAACTCGGCGAGACGTTGCTGCAGTCGAACTGCCCGAAGGTCTACTCGGGTTACTACGCCGGTTGGCTCTGGCACAGTTGCCTCCTCGAGGCAGCCAAGCCCTCGCTCACTGCAGCAACGGTCGAGGTCCTTCCGGCACCGTCCATTGGTTCAACACCCAAACCTGCAGCCTCGTGGTCGAGTGGGGAAGCGACCCACGTCTTCGCCGGAGTCGTGACGAGTGAGGTGGGGCCAATCCTCACCATTGCACCTCGGGAATTCAATGCTTCGGCGAAACAGTGGTGGGTCTTCAACTCGTCGCCGCCCGTCGTTCCCTTCACGACGTCGAGTGCGGCGTTCTCAGGTGGAACGGCACCCCTGCCGATCGGAACATCGGTCCGGATTGCTGCGGCCGAAGTCACGCCCCCTGAAGAGTCGGTTGCCTCCGCCGATGATGAGAAGGTCGCCCTCGCATTCATCAAGACGCACAAGGTGCGTGCCGCCGAAATTGCCGTGCTTCGAGTGCTGCGCACGTGGAATCTCTACGACCCGAACGCACAGGTGATGTTCGACTACCAAGACGGCCGACCGCACGTGGTGAGCTACCTCGGGCTCATCGAGTTCTACCCCCTCCTCGCCCTCGCGGTGATCGGCGTGGTGGACCGTCGCCGACGGCGTCTGGTCGTCCTCCCGTTCCTCGGGCTCATTGGAACCGCGGTGATTGCGGTCCTCACCACGTTCGCCAATGGGCGGTACCGCGTGGAGAGCGATTTGGCGATGGTGGTCCTCGCTGCAGGGGGAATCGAGGCAGTGATCATGTGGCGAGCGAGGCGATCTGCGACCGTCGAGCGGAGTTCGATGTGACGAGTTCGGCGCACGAGGAAGCGGCGACCTCTGCGCTCGACGGCACGCCGATGGATCGCGCAGTTCCGCTGGTAACAACCTTTCGCCGCGGTGCCCTCATCATCATGGCGATCGCTGCTGTCATCCAAGCCGCTTACCTCGCAGCAGTGTGGTCGTGGTCGTATCGAAACGGCGACGCCATCTATTTCCAAGGTCAAGCGGGCCTCAACGCCAAGGGGCATTGGTTCGTTGACTACGCCAAGTTCCTCCGGAGTGCGCTCGCAGGGCACGGAGCAATCTACGTTCCATCGGCGAACCACCCACCACTGACGAGCGGGGTGTTCACCCTCGCAGACCTGGTGGGTCTCACGACGTTCCGAGAGCATTCAGTGGTACTCGGCTGCATCTTCGTTGCAGCAATTGGCTTACTTGCGCTGGCGCTTCGGGGGCTCGTCGGGCCACGGGTAGCGCTCCTCGCAGCGCTCCTCGCCGCGACCGATCCCTACCTCTTCGTCAATACCGGGACCGGCTTGGCCGAGACGCTGGTGCTCATCTTCGTGATTGCACTGCTTTGGGCGGTGGTGCGGCTTTGGCAGACCCGACTCCTTCGCTTCGCGTTGCTCGCCGGTGCACTGGTCTCGCTGTGCGCGCAGACCAGAGCCGAGCTCGTCCTCCTCGTCCCTACAGTCGTCATTCCCGCAGCGCTCGTCCTCGGAACGAAGGAGTGGCGACCTCGGCTCGTGGTCGCAGCCGTCGCACTCGTTGGATGCATTGCGGTCTCTGCACCGTGGGTGATTCGGAACCAAGTCACGTTTACGAACTCAGTGGTGTTCTCCGATGAGTTCGGCACCACACTGGCCGACTCGAACTGCCCTGTGACGTACTACGGGCATCAGCTGGCGTGGTGGTTCCTGCCGTGTTGGACGCAAGCTCCTGTTCCGAGCGTGGGGGATGAATCCGTTATCGATGCAGCTCGAGAGCACGATGGTTTGCTCTACATCTCGCACCACAAGTTGCGCGCACTGGAGATCGTCGGTATTCGCGAGCTGATGGCGTGGAACCTCTACGCACCATCTCGTGAAGTGCACTACGGCGTCATGATTGGTCGGCCTCGCCTGCTCTCCACCCTCGGATGGTTGGAGTCGTACGTTCTCCTCGCGTTCGCAGGCCTCGGTGCCTACCTGCGCCGCAGGGATGTTCGAGTTCTGCTCATTCCGTTGGCGTTGATCGTGACTGGGAGCGCTGCTGTTGCGATCACCTTCGCCTCGCAGCGCTACCTCGTGGAGGCGCAGCTCGGAGTGGTGATCCTGGCGGCATGTGGCATCTCGGGGGTCGCCCACCATCGCTCGTCAAAAGAAATTCGCAAAACTGTCACACACGGTCAAAACCATCCGCTATAGTTACCGAGCCGCACCGAACCGAAAGGTTCAGTTCGGAGTCGGATCGAGAGGTTCGACAAGCAGATGGACGTGGGTAGTTGACACAACCAGATGTGTTGTGTAGAGTTACCTTCCCGCAGTACGCAGCCCGGAAGGGCAGCTGCAGCGGGGCCGGAAAACTTTCCGAGCGGGCCTGCCTGTCTCTGGAAGCAGTTCGGTGGTCCTTGCACCAACGCCACTTCGGTGGTGCGTGTGAGGTCGCTCCTTGAAAACGGAAGAACGAAAGCCAAAAGCTAGTGCGGGCATTTCGGATACATCATTCGGAATGACTGTCAATTGAAGTACATTAAGTGGCTGCCGTAGAAAGCCTTCGGGCGAGAGTGCGGCAGCTGCGGGTCGTGAAGAGTCATCACCGACCCGCTCTCTGATTTGAAGTTCGACCTTCGGGTCGGGCGGAAGATCTCGATGGAGAGTTTGATCCTGGCTCAGGACGAACGCTGGCGGCGTGCTTAACACATGCAAGTCGAACGGACTCCATGGTGTAGCAATACACCGGAAGAGTTAGTGGCGAACGGGTGAGTACCACGTGAGCAACCTGCCCCGAAGTCTGGGATAACAGTTCGAAAGAACTGCTAATACCGGATACCCCCATCTGATCGCATGGTCGGATGAGGAAAGTTTTTCGCTTCGGGAGGGGCTCGCGGCCTATCAGCTTGTTGGTGAGGTAACGGCTCACCAAGGCTACGACGGGTAGCTGGTCTGAGAGGACGATCAGCCACACTGGAACTGAGACACGGTCCAGACTCCTACGGGAGGCAGCAGTGGGGAATCTTGCGCAATGGGCGAAAGCCTGACGCAGCAACGCCGCGTGAGGGACGAAGGCTTTCTGAGTTGTAAACCTCTTTCAGCAGGGACGATTGTGACGGTACCTGCAGAAGAAGCACCGGCCAACTACGTGCCAGCAGCCGCGGTGATACGTAGGGTGCAAGCGTTGTCCGGATTTATTGGGCGTAAAGAGCTCGTAGGCGGTTTGGTAAGTCGGGTGTGAAACCCCCAAGCTCAACTTGGGGTCGCCACTCGATACTGCCATGACTAGAATCACGTAGGGGACCACGGAATTCCAGGTGTAGCGGTGAAATGCGCAGATATCTGGAGGAACACCAGCAGCGAAGGCGGTGGTCTGGGCGTGTATTGACGCTGAGGAGCGAAAGCGTGGGGAGCGAACAGGATTAGATACCCTGGTAGTCCACGCCGTAAACGGTGGGCACTAGGTGTGGGGACTATTCAACGGTCTCCGTGCCGCAGCTAACGCATTAAGTGCCCCGCCTGGGGAGTACGGCCGCAAGGCTAAAACTCAAAGGAATTGACGGGGGCCCGCACAAGCGGCGGAGCATGCGGCTTAATTCGATGAAACGCGAAAAACCTTACCTAGGTTTGACATGTAGGGAAAAGCCATAGAGATATGGTGTCCTTCGGGGCCCTACACAGGTGGTGCATGGCTGTCGTCAGCTCGTGTCGTGAGATGTTGGGTTAAGTCCCGCAACGAGCGCAACCCTTATCCTATGTTGCCAGCGCGTAATGGCGGGGACTCGTGGGAGACTGCCGGGGTCAACTCGGAGGAAGGTGGGGACGACGTCAAGTCATCATGCCCCTTACACCTAGGGCTGCACGCATGCTACAATGGCAGGTACAACGGGCTGCTAATCCGCGAGGAGGAGCCAATCCCTAAAGCCTGTCTCAGTTCGGATCGGAGTCTGCAACTCGACTCCGTGAAGTCGGAGTCGCTAGTAATCCCGGATCAGCATCGCCGGGGTGAATACGTTCCCGGGCCTTGTACACACCGCCCGTCACACCACGAAAGTCGGCAACACCCGAAGCCGGTGGCCCAACCTTTTAGGAGGGAGCCGTCGAAGGTGGGGTTGGTGATTGGGGTGAAGTCGTAACAAGGTAGCCGTACCGGAAGGTGCGGCTGGATCACCTCCTTTCTAAGGAGTGAACGCTGAATCATCCGATTCAGCCATTCCCAAGTTGAACACTGGCTATTCGTCCTTCAGCTACACCGCCTCTTCTGTCCGCCTCGAGCTTGCTCGAGCCCGTCAGGAGATTGAATCGGTCCCTGGTTGAATGTCGGACTTTCGTTCTTCCGTTTTGAGGGAGTGGCCTAGCCACTTTCTCGGTGATGCTCCGCTTTGCGTTGAGCCAATCACCCCGCACGGATGCCACGAGGTTTGCGAAAGCGCCTCGATGTCAACCGATGCTGCGCAGCCCCTTGAGAATTCCAGAGCGAGCACGAGCATCTTTGTTCTCCAAGATACAAAGAGCCAACGGTGGATGCCTTGGCGCGTGATGCCGAAGAAAGACGTGGGCGGCTGCGAAAAGCTACGGGTAGGTGCCTACCAACCTTTGATCCGTAGATATCTGAATGGGTAAACCTTGTATCCGTCATGGGATACAACTCCCTCCTGAATGTATAGGGAGGGTAGAGGGAACCGGGGGAATTGAAACATCTCAGTACCCCGAGGAAAAGAAAACAACAGTGACTCCCTGAGTAGCGGCGAGCGAAATGGGATGAGCCTAAACCGTGCCGGTGTCAAGCCTGATGGCGTTGCCGGTACGGGGTCGTGGGACCGACTAGGAGGAGCATCAGATCTTCCACAGAGTTACAAATCGATCGTGTAGAAGAACCAGTCAGGAAAGCTGGGCCGTAGAGGGTAATAGCCCCGTATTCGAAACGCGATCGACTCTGAGTCGACACCCGAGTAGCACCGGATCCGAGAAAGCCGGTGTGAATCTGCCAGGACCATCTGGTAAGGCTAAGTACACACACGCGACCGATAGTGCACTAGTACCGTGAGGGAAAGGTGAAAAGTACCCCGGGAGGGGAGTGAAATAGTACCTGAAACCGTTGGTTTACAAACAGTTAGAGAGTAGTCAGGACTTCGGTCCTGGCCTCGATAGCGTGCCTTTTGAAGAATGAGCCAGTGAGTTACGTTGTGTGGCGAGGTTAACCCGTGAGGGGTAGCCGAAGCGAAAGCGAGTCTGAATAGGGCATTCAGTCGCACGATGTAGACCCGAAGCCGAGTGATCTAGCCATGGGCAGGCTGAAGCGGGGGTAAGACCCCGTGGAGGGCCGAACCCACCACAGTTGAAAATGTGGGGGATGACCTGTGGTTAGGGGTGAAAGGCCAATCAAACTCGGTGATAGCTGGTTCTCCCCGAAATGTATTTAGGTACAGCGTCAGATGTTCAGCATCGGAGGTAGAGCACTGAATGGGCTAGGGGGCCTACAAGCTTACTGACCCCAATCAAACTCCGAATGCCGATGCTCAAGAGTCTGGCAGTGAGACCACGGGGGATGAGCTTCGTTGGTCGAGAGGGAAACAGCCCAGACCGCCGGCTAAGGCCCCTAATTCTGAACTAAGTGGAAAACGATGTGGGAACGCCCAGACAGCCAGAAGGTTGGCTTAGAAGCAGCCACCCTTTAAAGAGTGCGTAATAGCTCACTGGTCGAGTGGTCCTGCGCGGATAATGTAACGGGGCTCAAGTTCAGAGCCGAAGCCGCGGATTCGATCGTAAGATCGAGTGGTAGGGGAGCGTTGAATATGGATTGAAGCGACGGCGTGAGCCGGCGTGGACTTTATTCAAGTGAGAATACTGGTATGAGTAGCGAGAGAGGGGTGAGAAACCCCTCCGCCGTAAGCCCAAGGGTTCCTGGGGAAGGCTAATCCACCCAGGGTAAGTCGGGAGCTAAGGCGAGGCCGAAAGGCGTAGTCGATGCACAGCTGGTTGATATTCCAGCACTACCGTGTCCGCGCCCATTCCAAGATGGGGGTACTAAGGGGCTGACCTTCGGGTCGAACCGACCCACCCCAAGGCGGAAAGCGATGGAGGGACGCAGGAGGATAGATGAGCCCAGGCGTTGGTTGTCCTGGGGTAAGCGCGTAGGGAGAGGACTAGGTAAATCCGGGCCTCATGAATCCTGAGACGTTATACCGAGCCATACCAGGCGAAGTCATTGATTCCATGCTGCCAAGAAAAGCTTCTAGCGAGCTGACACGGTACCCGTACCCCAAACCGACACAGGTGGGCGGGTAGAGAATACCAAGGCGATCGGGAGAACTATGGTTAAGGAACTCGGCAAAATTCATCCGTAACTTCGGGAGAAGGATGGCCTCGTTAGTGTGTAGGACTTCGCGTCCGAAGCATGAAGAGGCCGCAGCGAATTGGGGGAAGCGACTGTTTACTAAAAACACAGGAGCGTGCGAAGTCGCAAGACGATGTATACGCTCTGACGCCTGCCCGGTGCTGGAAGGTTACGAGGACGGGTTAGCGAAAGCGAAGCTCAGAATTTAAGCCCCAGTAAACGGCGGCCGTAACTATAACGGTCCTAAGGTAGCGAAATTCCTTGTCGGGTAAGTTCCGACCTGCACGAATGGCGTAACGACTTCCCTACTGTCTCAACCATAGACCCGGCGAAATTGAAGTACGAGTAAAGATGCTCGTTAGCTGCATCAGGACGGAAAGACCCCGTGCACCTTTACTGCAGCTTGATATTGGTTTTTAGTACTATTTGTGTAGGATAGGTGGGAGACTTTGAAGCGACGGCGCCAGCTGTCGTGGAGTCAACCTTGAAATACCACCCTTTTAGTGCCGGAAACCTAACTTCGGACCGTAATCCGGTTCAGGGACAGTGTCAGGTGGGTAGTTTGACTGGGGCGGTCGCCTCCTAAAATGTAACGGAGGCGCCCAAAGGTTCCCTCAGGCTGGTTGGCAATCAGCTGTTGAGTGCAATGGCAAAAGGGAGCTTGACTGTGAGACCTACAAGTCAAACAGGGACGAAAGTCGGGCATAGTGATCCGGCGGTTGCTTGTGGAAGCGCCGTCGCTCAACGGATAAAAGGTACGCCGGGGATAACAGGCTCATCTTCCCCAAGAGTCCATATCGACGGGAAGGTTTGGCACCTCGATGTCGGCTCGTCGCATCCTGGGGCTGAAGCCGGTCCCAAGGGTTGGGCTGTTCGCCCATTAAAGCGGTACGCGAGCTGGGTTTAGAACGTCGTGAGACAGTTCGGTCCCTATCCGATGCAGCCGTAAGAGATTTGAGAAAGGCTGTCCCTAGTACGAGAGGACCGGGACGGACGTAGCTCTCGTGTGTCAGTTGTCCTGCCAAGGGCATGGCTGATTTGCGACCTACGGGTGGGATAACCGCTGAAAGCATATAAGTGGGAAGCTCGTTTCAAGATGAAATCTCTCACAGGGTTAACCTGGTAAGGCCCGTGGCTAGACGACCACGTTGATAGGCCGGAAGTGTAAGTGCGGTAACGCATTCAGCTGACCGGTACTAATCGGCCGAGGTCTTGGAGACATGTTCGTGCTCGCTCTGGAGCGCTCAAGGGCTGCGATATTCGCAGCCGCTTGGGGTTCCGGGATTGATCCCTCTGGGATCTCCCGTTACCCAGCGCAAAGTTTCCGGTGGCCATGGCGGTGGGGATACACCCGTTCCCATGCCGAACACGGCAGTTAAGCCCACCAGCGCCGATGGTACTTGGGGGGAGTCTCCCTGGGAGAGTAGGACGCCGCCGGGATTTCGATAGAAGTAGCCCTCTCCTTCGGGAGAGGGCTACTTCGCTTTTCCGAGATCAGCGCTCGTTCTCAGGCTGATTCGGTCTGCGGTCCGCTCATGGTGGCCTACAATGTTGCGATGCCTCGCCCCTCTGACTCTGACCGTTCGCGCCCAAATTCACCTTCTGGTCGTCCCTCGGGGCGTCCCGGTGGCGCAGGTCGGTCTGGGTCGTCTGGATCCGGTCGTCCCTCGGCACGACGTGAGGACCAGCGTGGAGAGCGACCGGCGTCGGCTTCGGGCGAGCGTTCGACCTGGAAGCCTCGAGCTGAGGGTGGTCGGCCATCGGCCCGTCCGAGCTCCGGGCGCCCCGGCGATCGGAGGGACGGTGCTCGCTCTGGAACTGAGCGGCCCGCTCGCCCGACCCGTGATGGTGGCGATGGGGCAACCTGGCGCCCTCGCCGAGACGATGATCGACCGAGTGCGCCTCGACCGCGAGCCGAAGGCGGCGCCCGCCCCTACCAGCGTCGTGACGACGATCGCCCACAGCGACCCCGATCAGACGGTGGTGCCCGCCCCTCCGTCCGAAGAGATGACGACCGTTCAGGAACACCGCGGCCTCGTCCTAGCGGCGAACGCCCCGCTCGCCCGACCCGTGATGGTGGCGATGGGGCAACCTGGCGCCCTCGCCGTGACGACGATCGCCCACAGCGACCCCGTGCCGATGGTGGCACCCGTCGTCCGGGTGCAGGTCCGCGCCCCGATGGGCCGTCGCGCCCCTACCAGCGCCGTGACGACGATCGCCCTCAACGGCCTCGGGCAGAAGGTGCAGGTCGTCCAGCCCCCCGTCGTGACGGCGATCGTCCGTTCACGCCAAGACCCCGGGCCGAAGGCGGCGCCCGCCCCTACCAGCGTCGTGACGACGATCGCCCACAGCGCCCTCGCCGGGATGATCGGTTCGGTGGAGAACGCGCACCTGAGCGACCCTTGCCGAAGGGCTGGGGAGGCGTTGCCCGTCGCGGCGCCTTCCAAGTCGATCGATCCAACGAAGAAGCAGGCCATCCTGGCGTCGTGCAGTCTGGCGCTCCAGTCGAGGGTCCGCCCGAGCAGGACCAGTGGGTGCGTGTCGATGAGCGGCCATCGAAGCGTGCTGGTCTGACCGGTGACGGGGTTCGTCGAGGGACAGGTCGGGAGCGTCCCCTGCCAGCAGATATTGCGGCGACGATCCGCAAGGCAGCCGACACTGCAACCGCGCACCGCCGAGAGGTGCTGGTGAGCTACATGCAAGATGCCATGGCTGCCTACGACCGACACCGCTACGGCGAGGCCATTGCCGCGCTTCGCCCGCTCCTCGATGAGGTTCCTGGTGTGGAATCGGTGCGAGAGATTGCGGGACTCGCGAACTACCGAGGAGGGCGGTGGCGCGATGCTGCCAAGCACTTGGAGGCCTACTTCGAGTTGAGTGGCGATCCGCAGTACCTCCCGGCAGAGATGGACTGCCAGCGGGCGCTCGGACACCCGCGCTCGGTGAAGAAGCTCTACGACCGCCTCCGCGGCATGTCGCCCGAACCCGATGTGCTGGCCGAGGCCCGCATCGTCTACGCCGGAGCGCTCGCCGACGCTGGGAACTTGACCGAGGCGATTTCGGTGTTAGTGGGGGAGGGTGGAGCCAAGGTGCTCCGCAACCCGTCGGCTCGACACATCCGTCAGTGGTACACCTTGGCGGATCTCTACGACCGAGCAGGTGATCTGCCCGCCGCGAGAGAGTGGTTCGGTCGCGTCTTCCAAGCAGAGCCCGATGCCTACGACGTTCGGGATCGACTCGAAGCGCTGGGCACGGGACGTCCGAAGAAGAACAAGAAGCGTCCGACCGTACCCGTCTCGACGAAGAAGCGCGACGAGTAGCGCCGAACTGGGGGAGCCACTCTCGCTGCGGCGAACGGCGAGTGGTGTGGGCAGGTTGGTTCCCCCAGATGGGTCACGAACCTCGCTAGATTGAGGGCATGGATCTCAACCACTTGCTCGGCGCTGAAGCCGAATCGCTCCTTAACTTCTCGACCCCGGCGATCTCGAAAGACCTGCTCACGCTGCCTGGGCCGGACTTCATCGACGACGTGTTCTTGGAGAGCGACCGCACGCCTTCGGTGCTGCGCAGCCTCGGCACGCTCTACAACCACGGACGACTCGGTGGTACGGGCTACCTGTCGATCCTGCCCGTCGACCAGGGGATCGAGCACTCCGGCGCAGCATCGTTCGCCAAGGTGCCGAAGTACTTCAACCCTGCTGAACTCTGTGAGCTCGCCATTGCCGGCGACTGCTCGGCGATTGCAACGACACTTGGCGTCCTCAAGTCGGTGTCGCGTCGCTACGTGCACAAGATGCCATTCATCGTGAAGCTCAACCACAACGACTGGCTCCACTACCCGAACACCTACGACCAGATCATGTTCTCCTCGGCGCAGCAGGCCGCTGACCTCGGTGCGGTTGGTGTGGGCGCCACGATCTACTTCGGCTCGAAGGAGTCCGACCGCCAACTCCAAGAGGTTGCCGCTGCGTTCGAAGAGGCACACCGACTGGGCATGTTCACGGTGCTGTGGTGCTACCTGCGCAACCCCGGATTCAAGACGGACCAGGGTGACTTCCACACCGCAGCTGACTTAACCGGTCAGGCCAACCATTTGGGCGTCACCATTGGTGCCGACATCATCAAGCAGAAGCAGGCGGAGTCCAACGGGGGCTACAACGCCGTGGGCTTCGGCAAGACCGACCCCAAGGTCTACAGCGAACTGACGACGGATCACCCCATCGACCTCACGAGGTGGCAAGTGGTGAACTGCTACGCCGGTCGCATCGGGCTCATCAACTCCGGTGGTGAGTCCAAGGGTGACTCCGATTTGGCGCAGGCGGTTCGCACTGCCGTTATCAACAAGCGCGCTGGCGGTCAAGGCCTCATCGTGGGTCGCAAGGCGTTCCAGCGCCCGACTGCAGAGGGAGCGGCGCTCATCCACGCCATCCAAGACGTCTACCTCGACCAGAGTGTGACGATCGCGTAATTCGCAGCAAGAGCGCCAATCTGGAGAGGTTTGGCGCCTCGGCGCCACAGGTAGGGTGGAGCGGCGATATCGCACGTTGGGTTCCATGAGTGCGCGCCAAGGTTCGAGATGAGAGGTGGTCAACGGTGACGTCGAAGCATGTGGAGCAACTTGATCGGGTGGTGATTCGGTTCGCTGGAGACTCCGGCGACGGCATGCAGTTGACCGGTGATCGGTTCACCGCAGAGAGCGCGACGCTCGGCAACGACCTCGCCACGTTTCCGGACTACCCTGCGGAGATTCGGGCCCCAGCCGGAACGATCGCCGGCGTGTCGGCGTTCCAGGTCGCGATCTCGGACCACGAGATCTCGACGCCTGGTGACACCCCGAACGTGCTCGTGGCCATGAACCCCGCGGGCCTGAAGGCCAACATGGCGGTCATGGAGCGTGGCTCGACGCTCATTGTCAACGTGGACGCGTTCGACGACCGTGCGCTGGCTAAGGCCGGCTACGCCTCAAACCCTCTGACCGATGGCGCCCTCAACCACTTCACGGTGTACGAGGTCCCGATGACCTCCATCACCCAAGAGGCCTGCAAGGAAGCCGGCGTCAAGCCTCGTGACGCAGAGCGGTCGAAGAACTTCTTCGCCCTCGGCCTCGTGAGCTGGCTCTACACCCGCCCAACGGAGTCGACCCTCGCCTGGATCCACGCCAAGTTCGGTGGCAAGCCCCAGGTTGAAGATGCCAACACCCGGGCGTTCCGCGCCGGGTACGACTTCGGTGAAACCGCCGAGCTCTTCGACGCTCGCTACGAAGTGCGTCCGTCGACCTTCGAGGCCGGCGACTACGTCAACGTCTCAGGCAACACGGCGCTGTCATGGGGCCTCATCGCCGCTGGTCAGCTCTCGGGTCTCGAGATCTTCCTCGGCTCCTACCCAATTACCCCTGCGTCGGACATCTTGCACGAGTTGTCCAAGCGCAAGGAGTTCGGCGTTCGCACCTTCCAAGCCGAAGACGAGATCGCCGGTATCGGCACGGCAATCGGGGCAGCCTACGGTGGGTCCCTCGGAGTGACCACGACCTCAGGCCCGGGTTTGGCCCTCAAGGGTGAGGCCCTTGGCTTGGCGGTCAGCCTGGAACTCCCACTCGTCGTCGTCGACATCCAGCGTGGTGGACCGTCAACTGGTCTGCCCACCAAGACGGAGCAGGCTGACCTCCTTCAGGCGATGTACGGCCGTCACGGCGAAGCCCCACTGCCAATCGTCGCTGCGCAGAGCCCAAGTGACTGCTTCGACGCAGCGATCGAGGCCTCTCGGATCGCCATCAAGTACCGCACGCCGGTGATCTTGCTCTCCGATGGCTACCTCGGTAACGGCACCGAGCCGTGGAAGCTGCCCGATATATCGACCCTCGCTCCGATCGAGCCCAACTTCGCAACGGAGCCCAACCACACGAAGGACGACGGAACACAGGTGTTCTGGCCCTACCTCCGTGACGAAGAGACCCTCGCTCGCCCGTGGGCACCGCCTGGCTTGGCCGGACTCGAGCACCGCATTGGTGGTCTCGAGAAAGCTGATGGATCGGGCAACGTCTCCTACGACCTCGCCAACCACGAGAAGATGGTGCACCTGCGAGCGGCCAAGATCGCCGGCATCGCCAAGGACATTGCTCCGCTCGAGGTCGATGACGAGACTGGCGACGCCGAGCTCCTCGTCATTGGATGGGGTTCGACCTATGGCTCCATCGCTGCTGGCGTGCAGCGCACCCGTGCCCGCGGCGGCAAAGTTGCTCAAGCGCACCTGCGTCATTTGAACCCCTTCCCAGCGAACTTGGGCGAGGTACTGCGTCGCTACAAGGCTGTGCTCGTTCCAGAAATGAACATGGGCCAGTTGTCGAAGATGATCCGTGCCGAGTACCTCGTGGACGCCAAGGCGTTCACCAAGGTGCAGGGCAGTCCGTTCCGTGCCGTGGAAATGGAAGCGGCCATTGCTGAAATGTTGGGAGCCCTCTGATGACCACCGTTGAGATTCCATTGACCACCCGCAAGGACTGGTCGAGCGACCAGGAGGTGAAGTGGTGCCCTGGTTGTGGTGACTACTCCATCCTCGCGGCCGTGCAGATGCTCATGCCCGACCTCGGCGTGCGTCGTGAGAACACGGTGTTCGTGTCCGGCATTGGCTGCGCCGCTCGGTTCCCGTACTACATGAACACCTACGGGATGCACTCCATCCACGGCCGTGCCGCAGCGATTGCCACCGGACTCGCCACCACACGGCCCGACCTCGACGTCTGGGTGGTCGGTGGAGATGGTGACTCGTTGTCAATTGGTGGAAACCACCTGATCCACGCACTGCGTCGCAACGTGAACCTGCACATTCTCATGTTCAACAACCAGATCTACGGTCTCACCAAGGGTCAGTACTCGCCGACCTCTGAAGAGGGCAAGATCACCAAGTCGACGCCGTTCGGTTCACTCGACCACCCGTTCAACCCGGTGAGCTTGGCCATTGGTGCAGAGGCGACCTTCGTTGCTCGGACCCACGACATGGACCGCGCCCACATGCAGGAGACCTTCCGTCGGGCTCACGCCCACAAGGGGACCTCCTTCGTCGAGGTCTACCAGAACTGCAACGTCTTCAACGACGCAGCCTTCGAAGGCATCACGGCCAAGGACAACCGGGCTGAGATGCTCATCGACCTGAAGCACGGTGAGCCAATCCTCTTCGGCGTCGATGGACACCGTGGGGTCTCCCAGCGTGCTGATGGCTCTCTGGAGATCGTCGAAGTGGCAGAGGTCGGTCTCGACGCCATCCTCCGTCACGACGAGCACCGTGAAGACCCAGCGCTTGCCTTTGCCATTTCCCGCTTGAGTTCTGGCCCGACGATGCCAACCCCAGTTGGCGTCTTCCGGGACGTGCAGCGCCAAGAGTACGGCGAGGCAATGACCGCGCAGGTGGAGCACGCCAAGGCGCAGAAGGCCCCTGACCTGGCGAAGTTGCTGCGGTCGTCTGGCTTCTGGACGGTCGACTGAGGCCTCATGGCTTCCGAACCTGAGCAGCGGGAGATCATCCTTCAGGCGACCTACGCCTGCATTGCCCGCTGGGGCGTGAAGCGCACCTCCCTCGAAGACGCCGCGAGTGAAGCTGGTGTCTCGAGGGCGACGCTGTACCGGTACTTCGGTTCTCGAGAGCAACTGATGAACGCAGTCGTGGCCTGGGAGTACCGACGCTTCTTCGAACAACTGATCGATGATGTGAGCGACGCTTCATCGCTGGCCGAGGTCATGGAGCTCGGCCTCCAATCGGCTCGCAAGGCCATTGCTGAGCACGAGGTGCTCCAGATGGTGCTGCAGACCGAACCGGCGCTCTTGGAGCCGACGTTCTCCGCCGTTGGATCGACGACCAGAGATCGTGTCGCGCAGTTCCTCTTGCCCTACGTGCTCGCCGCGACGCTGGCGCCCGGTCGCGATCCCGAAGCCGTCGCGGACTACTTGGCCCGCATGTTCCTCAGCTACATGGGGGCTCCCGGGCGCTGGGATCTCGCCGAGAGCGACCAGGTGAAGTCGCTCGTTGAGTACGAACTCCTCGGGGGAATCCTGGCCTCGTAGGGCCGACGCCAGGGTGAGGAACCTTCGGTCGAGATGTGTTGCATTGGAACAAATTCAGTTCTATTGTTCCACTGATGCCAACGGTGACTGAAGCGCACGAGACGACGGCTGCGGGAAACCGCATGCGGATCATCGACGCAGCGCTGGCCTGCGTCACTCGTTCGGGAACTCGAAAGCTCACGATCGACGACATCGCTAGCCAGGCGGGAGTTTCCCGGGCCACGATCTACCGAACCTTCGACGGTGGGCGAGACGCGATCCTCGGCGCCACCGTTGAAACCGAAGTGGCGCGCTTCTTCTCGACGATGGCCGCAGCGATGGGTCGAGCGCACGATCTGAGCGAGCTCATCGTCACGATGATCACCGTGTCGGCGACCTACCTCTCGAACCACCAGACCCTCGCGTTCCTGCGGGCCCACGAGCCTGAGACGGTCTTCACCCACCTCACCTTCGGTCGGATCGACACCACGCTCGACGCCGCTACCTCCTTCGCTGCACCGTTCTTCGTGCAGTGGCTCGAGCCCGAAGAGGCCAGTCGGGCAGCTGAACTCGTCGTTCGGATCGTGGTCTCACACCTGACCGACCCCGACCCAGCCTTCGACCTCCAAGACGCCGCCGCCGTCACCTCGTTCGTCGATACCTTCGTCGTCGCTGCACTCGTCGCACCGATGGCACCGCGTTCTCGTAGCACCTCAACGAAGCAGCAGAAAGGACGGTCGTCATGACCATCGCCCCAGACCAGAACGACGCCATGCGGTCGAACTTCGACCTCATTGGCCGTCAAGACGTCGTGGACTACGACGCCATTTTCTCCCTCGTGGGTCACGAAGAGGAGAACGGCGTCCACTTGACGCCGAACAACTGCCCGACCTCGTTCACGTGGGACTACACCAAGGGCGCTCGTCCTGCCCTCGACAAGTTGTACGAGAAGTCGAAGAAGGCGCAGTGGAATGGCCAGACCGACCTCCCCTGGCACTTGGACGTCGACGTCGAGAAGCTCGCCTGGGAGGCCTACAACGACGACCAGTCAGGCTTCTTCAACGCTGACCTCTCCGGCACCGTGGTGGAGAAGTGGGGCGCCAAGGAGTGGGTGCAGTTCGGGATCGAGAACCAGAACTGGTCGCTCAGTCAGTTCATGCACGGCGAGCAGGGTGCGCTCGTGTGCACGGCGAAGATCGTCGAGACGGTGCCGTGGATCGACGCCAAGTACTACGCCGCCCAGCAGGTGGCCGACGAAGCCCGTCACGTTGAGGTCTTCTCCAAGTACCTGAACGAGAAGATGAACGGCCACTACCAGTTGAACGGCCACCTCGGTCTCCTCCTCGACGACATCATCAACGACTCGAACTGGGACATGACCTACCTCGGCATGCAGGTGATGGTCGAAGGTCTGGCCCTCGCCGCCTTCGGGTTCGCCCACCAAATGACGACGGAGCCCCTGCTCAAGCAGCTGCTCCGCTACGTCATGGCTGATGAGGCTCGCCACGTGGCCTTCGGCATCTTGTCGCTGCAGGAGTACTACGCCGGTCTCACCCAAGCGGAACTGCGCACCCGACAGGAATTCGCCTTCGAAGCTGCCGTTCGCATGAACGACCGCTTGGCCTCCCAAGAGGTGTGGGAGAAGATGGGTGTGCCGCAGAAGGACGCCGTCAAGCTCTTGACGCAGGCAACGGACCGCAAGGACTTCCAGGTTCTGCTGTTCTCCAAGATCGTTCCGAACTGCAAGAAGCTCGGCCTCTTGGACGCTGGTGACGGCTGGCTGCGCCAGAAGTTCACCGAGCTCGGCGCCATTGCGTTCGAGGACTGGCAGGACACCACGCTCGACGAGGACGCCATGGCCGAGTCCTCGCCCATGGAGCGTGGCTTGGTCTAAGCCCGCAGCACTGCACAATCGCGCAACGGCCGGGTCGCCTTCGGGTGGCCCGGCCGTTGTCGTCGATGCCACCACTGCGTCCCTCGGAGCGATCGGCGGGTGCTGGTAGCGTGGGGGCACCATGAGTGGCTCGGGACGGTTCGGAACGGTAGTGACAGCCATGGTCACGCCGTTCACGAGTGACGGCGCCCTCGACCTCAATGAAGCGGCCCGCCTCGCCAAGGCGCTCGTCGCCAGTGGCTCTGATGGCCTCGTCGTCGGTGGCACGACCGGCGAAGGATCGACCCTCACCGATGACGAGAAGTTGGACCTCTTCGCAGCTGTCGCCGAGGCCGTCACCGTTCCCGTGCTGGCTGGTTCGACGTCGAACGACACGCCGCACTCGGTGAATCTCTCCGCTGCAGCTTCGGCCACCGGTGTCGCTGGAATCTTGGCCGTCTGTCCGTACTACAACCGACCGAGTCAACACGGCATCGCCGCACACTTCGCCGCCGTGGCGGAGGCAACGCCACTACCCGTCGTGCTCTACGACATCCCCGTGCGAACTGGTCGCCGCGTCGAACCGGCGACGGTTGCAGCCATCGCCGCTCGGAGTGCCAACGTCGTTGCCGTGAAGGATGCCTCCGGTGATCTGACCGCTGCGGCATCGTCGATCGCCGCACACCACGGTCGTCTCGAGTGGTACTCGGGCGACGATTCACTCACCTTGGCCTTCGCTGCGCTCGGCGCAGTGGGTGTCATCTCAGTGGCCTCCCATTGGGCGGCCGAGGAGTTCCATGCCCTCTTCGACGGTGCAGCACAGGGAGATCTCGCCAGTGCTCGAGCAGCCAATGCTCGACTCTTCGAGTCCTACAGCTTCCAAGGTGGCGATCAGACCCCCAATCCACTTCCCGCGAAGGCCATGATGCGCACGCTCGGATTCGCTGTTGGTCAGTGTCGCCTCCCCATGGGCGCAGCAGACCCCTCCCTCGACGCCGAAGCTGCTGGTGTTCTCACTCGTCTGCAGGCCACCCGTGGCTAAGCCACGGACGAGAGCAGCGTCCGGTGTGGCGCGAACGACGACGAAGCCCAAGGCGCCGGTGACCCGGAACCGACCGACCCGACCAGCTGCCGATGACGTGCGAGTGGTCTTCCTCGGCGGACTCGGTGAGATTGGCCGGAACTGCGCCGCCATTGAGGTCAATGGCAGGATCTTGCTGATCGACTGCGGGGTGATGTTCCCCGAGCCCGACATGTTGGGCGTCGACGTGATCATCCCGGACTTCACCTGGCTCATGGATCGCCTCGACGCCATCGACGGCATCGTGCTGACCCACGGCCACGAAGACCACACCGGCTCCATTCGCTACCTCGCCAATCAGGTGGACCTGAAGGTCTACGGCTCTGCACTCTCCCTCGCCTTGGCTCGCCCGCGCATCGAAGAAGCCCACCTGCTCCGCCACGTGGACTTCGTCGAAGTGGGCGATGGAGAGCGCCGCAAGATCGGCGCGTTCGACGTCGAGTTCTTGGCCCAGACCCACTCCGTGCCGTCGGCCTTCGCCCTCGCCATCCACACCCCGCAAGGCGTCATCATCCACTCTGGTGACTTCAAGATCGACCTCACCCCGATCGATGGCCGACGAGCGGACCTCACCCGCATCGCCCACTTGGCGGCAACCGAGGGCATTCGACTCCTCCTCTCGGACTCCACCAACGCGGAGAATCCCGGGTTCACCGAATCCGAGGCCACGGTCGGACCAGTCCTGCGAGCGGTGTTCTCCACCCACCCGCGCCAACGCATCATCGTGTCGTGCTTCGCCAGCCACCTGCATCGAATCCAGCAGATCATCGACGCTGCGGTGTCGTGTGGGCGAAAGGTCACGACGCTTGGACGCTCCATGCAGCGCAACATCGACTTAGGAGTCGACCTCGGCCTGCTTGAGATTCCAGCCGGAACCCTCATCTCGCTCGAGAGCGCAGAGCAACTGCCTCCCTCGCAGGTGTGTGTGATCTCAACAGGTTCCCAGGGGGAGTCGCTCTCGGCGATGACCCTCCTCGCCCGAGGGGCGAACCGGTTCTTGACCTTGGAGCCGAGTGACGTCGTCATCTTGTCGGCCCACCCCATCCCCGGGAACGAGCACTCCGTCGGCCAGGTCATCGACGACCTGCACCGCCGAGGCGTGGACGTGGTGCACTCCGACCACGCCCATGTCCACGTCTCGGGTCACGCCCGCCAAGGCGAGTTGGCGCTGCTGATGCAACTCGCACAGCCCGAGTTCTTCATCCCCGTGCACGGAGAATTCCGCCACCTCGTCCACCATGCAGAGCTCGCTGAGCGCATGGGGCTCGCTCGCTCGAACGTGCTCCTGTGTGAAGACGGCGACGTGGTGAGCTTGTCCGATGACGGGATCTCCCTCGGCGACCCGGTCCCCGCTGCCTACGTCTACGTTGACGGCAACACGGTGGACCTCGGTGGGGCTGTCGTCGCCACACGCCGCACCCTGGCCGACGAAGGCCTCGTGGTCGTTGCCTGTGCGGTCGACGTTGCTGCAGGCACCTTGCTCACCCCGCCAACGGTGACCGCTCATGGCTGGCTGGCTGATGAGCGCACGACGGCGACCCTCGCCGCAGCGGTCGACGCGGTGACCCGAGCGGTGACAGCAGAGCTCGCTGCTCCCGATCGATCCGCGGCGTCGGTGGAGAAGGCGGCTCGACGGGCACTCGGCAAGCACGTGGGGGAGAAGACCCGGCGCAAGCCCATGATCATCCCCGTCGTGCTCGACGCAGGTTCGAGCGTCAGTCCTTCGGCGGCTCGCCGTGGACGGCGTTAGCACGCCCCTGACGCCAGTAGGCCTTGGTCGCGATCGCGGCCTCGGGGATTCCTCGGTCCATCAACGCCGACTTCACGGCCCGCACCACTGAGAACTCGGCGTTCACGTAGACGGCGAGGCCTTCGGTTGCGAGGTCGAGCTCACTGAGTTCGTTCACGATGGGCGCTGCATCTCCTGGTGCTGCCTCGACCACGTGGATCGACGTCGCAGGAGCCACGAGGTGGAGGGGGAGCGCGTCCTCGAGATTCGCCACCGCGAGCACCACGAGGACGGTACCTTCGGTGATGGACTCCGCCATTGACTGGGTGGCGCCGAAGGAGGACGCCTCGCCGACGAACAGATGCGTGGTCGCCGACTGCTGCACCACCTGCTTGCCACGGGGGCCAACGGCGTCGATGACGTCGCCAACGGTGAGCGAACGCGTCCACGCTGCACCCTCGCCCTGGTCGTGGTCGACGATGAGCAGCGACGCGGTGCCGAGGACGGGATCGTGGTCGCAGATGCTGTAGCGCCGGCGTGGGCCAGTGCCGTCAGCAACCGCCACCATGAGGTCTTGGCCGGGCAGGATGGTGAGCCCAACGAGGGCATCGCCAGCGAGGTCGATTCGACGGAGTGCGGGGCTCACCATGGCCGTCGAGGTCACCGTGAGGTCGAGGGGGATGACATCGCCGAGACGAGCCACCAAGCTCGCTCGATCGGTGCGTGATTTGTCGGGCTGCATGGTCGTTGGCGTCCTCTCGATCGAGCGAATCCTAGGGCAGATGCCCACGCACGGCGGAGGGTGACGGGTACCATTGAGGAACTGTGGCCACCAATTCTGGACGATCGTCGGCATCTCGAGCTGCGCATGGCAAGAAGAAGCCGGCGACCAAGAAGCAACCGGCCAAGCGGGCGCCGAGCGCACCCCGCTCCACCGCCGAACGCACCTCACCGCCTCCATCGACGGGGACGAGCGGCATTGACCTCTCGGCCATCGCGCTCGTCACCGTGGCCATCTTGTTGGCCATTGCGAGTTGGTTCCACGCGCTTGGGCCAGTTGGATCCTTCGTCGACCGGGTCTTGGCGGACATCTTCGGCCTCAGTCGGTTCGTCATTCCACTGGCCGCTGGTGCAGCCGGCATCATCGTGCTGGCCAACCACCTGCGCCTCAATTGGCGTCGATTCGCCGCTGGTGGATCAGCAGGGTTGATCGCCCTCGCTGCTCTCGCCGACCTCGCCAAGGGCTCGCCCAAGATCGGGGCTCCCGTTGCCACCTTGGCCAAGGCCGGTGGCTACGTCGGCGCAGCGACGGGCACGTCATTGGCGCGTGCCATTGGCACTGCTGGTGCCGTGGTGGTTGCCTGCTCGATCCTCATCACTGCTGTCATCGTCGGCAGCGGTGCACCGCTCTCGGTCGTCCTGCGGAGCTTGCGCCAATGGAGTGCGGCAGCGATGGACTGGGTTCGGGCCTTCTTCGCTTCGACGCGGTTCGAGACGCCGAGTGGCCTCGACGAGGTGGACATCACCAGCCCGGCTCCCAAGGCCACAGCCCCGAAGACCATCGCTCCCGAACCCAAGGTGCTTCCAGAGCCCGCTCCGGCGCCAACGGCAGTGCCCGATGAGGCGGGCGCGGAGGTCATCGCCATCAACCGTCCCGCCCCCAAGTCCAAGAAGCTTGCTCGACCAACGCCCCGAGGCAACTGGGTCCTGCCCACGATGGATCTCCTCCACCGTTCCAAGGAGCACCGCCATGACGAGCGCCAAGTTGAAGAGGCGGGCACCCAGCTCGTCGCAGCGCTCGCAACCCACGGGGTCGACACCACGCTCATTGGCTGGACCATTGGACCAACGGTCACCCGCTATGAGTTAGAACTCGGCCCCGGCGTGAAGGTGGCTCGCATCACCTCGCTCAACCGGGACATCGCCTACGCCATGGCCAGCCCCGACGTGCGCATCTTGGCGCCGATTCCTGGTCGCCAGGCCATTGGGATTGAGGTGCCGAACCGCCAACGCCAACTCGTGGCCCTGGGCGACATCTTGGCCTCAGAGGAAGCGGCGGCGGCGCACCACCCACTAGAAGTCGCAGTGGGACGAGACATCTCGGGTCGAGCGGTCATGGTGAACCTGGCTGAGATGCCCCACATCCTGATCGCCGGTGCCACGGGTTCAGGAAAGTCCTCGTGCATGAACTCCCTCATCACCTCGGTGCTCATGCGCTCGACCCCCGAAGAGGTCGAGATGATCTTGATTGACCCGAAGCGGGTGGAACTCGGGCAGTACAACGGGTTGCCGCACTTGAAGACCCCGGTGGTCGTCGACCCAAAGAAGGCGGCCAACGCCCTCAACTGGGCGGTCAAGGAAATGGAACGTCGCTACGACCTCCTCGCCGAGTTCGGTCTGCGGGACATCACCGGGTGGAACGAAGCGTTCGATCGTGGTGAGCTCCACTCGCCGAAGCGACCGAACGACAAGGCTCGCATCGCCGAAGCTCGAGCTGCTGCGCACTTGGCAGTCCACGGTGAAGAGCTCCACCTCGACCCTGCAGAGGCTGAAGAGGACGACGATGCCCCGAAGCGCATGCCGTTCATGTTGGTCATCGTCGACGAGTTGAACGACCTCATGATGGTGGCCGCCCGAGACGTCGAAGAGTCCATCGTCCGCATCGCCCAGATGGCCCGTGCCGTTGGGATCCACCTCGTTCTCGCCACCCAGCGACCGTCGGTCAACGTGGTCACCGGCGTGATCAAGGCCAACGTCCCCTCACGGATGGCGTTCTCGGTCTCCTCGCTCGCCGACAGTCGCGTCATCTTGGATCAGAGCGGGGCAGAGCGTCTCGTCGGCAAGGGCGACATGTTGCTGCTCACCGCCTCATCGAACGTGGCCCGCCGCATCCAGGCCCCGTGGGTCTCTGAGGAAGAAGTGCGCTCGGTGGTGGCCGAATGGCAGCGCCAAGGGGGAACCCGTGAGCCGGTCATCGCGCTCTCCGATCTCGAAGCACCACGGCTCGGATCGACGGCATCGTCGGGCGGCAGCAGCAGCAGCGGTGGCGACGACGAGCTGTACCTGAAGGCTCGAGACCTCGTCGTGCGCAACCAAACCGGTTCAACCTCCATGCTGCAGCGCAGCCTTCGGGTGGGCTTCGCACGAGCGGGCCGCCTGATGGACATGCTGGAAGAAGAAGGTGTCGTCGGGCCGTCGGATGGATCGAAGACCCGCGAGGTTCTCTGGTCGCCCGAGCAGCTCGACGCTGAACTGCAGTGACCCCCCGGCACCGGGCAGAGCGAGCAGCGCTCGCTGTGCTCGCCACGCTGGTGGTGGTCATCGGCGGGGGAGCGATCGTCATGGTGCGGGCTGCGGCTCCCGCCATGACGTGGACGGCATCACCGGTCAACGTGGTGGCTGGTGGATCGACACCGGCGTTCTCGTGGCCGAAGGATCAAGCAGCGGTCGCGATTCCCGGCTTCGCCCTCACGGCATCACCGGGGTTCGAACGGCCCGAACCGATCGCCAGCGTGACCAAGATGATGACCGCACTGGTGGTCGAGCAGTACCTGCCGCTCACCGGAGACGGATCGGGTCCGACCTGGACGGTGACAACCCACGACGTCGCACAGTGGCAAAAGGTCGTGGCTGAGGGTGGCTCCAACCTCTCGGTTGACGTCGGTGAGCGGCTGAGCGAGCGCCAACTCCTCGAGGGCCTGCTCATCCACTCGGCCAACAACTTCGCCTTCCTCCTCGTCGACCTCTGTGGCGTGTCGTCATCGACCTTCGTGGCACAGATGAACGCCACCGCACGGTCCTTCGGTCTGATCGCCACCACCTACGTCGACCCGACGGGGTTCCCGGCAGGCAACGTGTCGACGCCGAGCGATCAGCTCATCGTGGCTGAGCACCTCCTCGCCGACCCTCAGCTCGCTTCCATCGTGGAAATGACGAGCGCCGCTCTTCCCAACGGTGCTCCCGATATGACCTACACCCCCATGCTCGGCCGCTACGGCATCGACGGCGTCAAGACGGGGTACTCGAGCGCCGCAGGGGGGTGCGACGTGGTGGCGGTGCACCGGAGGATTGGCGGCGTCACCGTTCAGTTCCTCGCCGTGGTCCTCGGTGCTCGCGCCGGAGGTGAATTTCCCTCACTCGACAAGGCAGCACGTGAAGCCCTTGCGCTCATCGACCAAGCGGCAGCGAGCGTGGTCGTGACCACGATTCCTGCCGGGACGGTGATCGGTGTCCTCCACGCCGGAGGTTCGAACGTGCCGGTCGCCCTCGGCACCGCCCTCGCGGTGCCCATGGTCCCTGGAACCACCCTCCCGGTGCACTACTTCCCTGTGGTCGACGGCGGGTTCGTGGCCACCGGGAGCTCGGTCGGCAGTGGCGGGATGACCATTGGCAATCAGACGGTGCTCGTGCCCGCTCTCGCCACAACCGCCATTGCACCACGCTCCACGCTCGACCGCGTAGGGTGAGCAGATGCGCGCTCTCGCTCCTGGTTCAGCCGCCAATCTCGGTCCCGGCTTCGACGCGTTGGCCCTCGCGGTCAACCGCTACGTCGAAGTGGAGATCACCCCTGCACCCTCGCTGACGCTCATCACCCGAGGGGAGGGGGCTGAGCAATTCGCCCCCGAAGACCACCTCGCCGTGCAGGTGGCACGCCAAGTCGTCGGCCACGATCGCCTCGCCATCACCGTCACCAGCCAGATTCCGTTAGCCCGTGGGCTCGGATCCTCTGCGGCCCTCGCGGTGGCCGCTGCCGCCGCAGCGGGGTCTCCTGACCCGCTCGGCGTCGCCGTGGCCATCGAGGGCCATCCCGAGAATGCCGGCGCCAGCGTCGTCGGCGGTCTGGTCTCTGCCTGCATGGTTGGCGGTGCACCGAACGTGGTGCAGTTGCCGCTCGATCCAGCATTGGCGGTCGTCGTGATCATCCCTGAACGGACCCTCAAGACCAAGGACGCCCGAGCGGCCCTCCCTCAAGTGATCGATCGCGGGGATGCGACCTTCAACTTGGGTCGAATGGGCCTCCTCTTGGCTGGCCTCGCCGACGCTCGGTTCTTGATCCCCGATGCCACTGATGACCGGTTGCACCAGCGGCAGCGCACGCCGCTGTTCCCCGAGGCGCCAGAGCTCCTCGCTGCCCTCATCGAGTCGGGATGTCTGGCGTCGTGCTGGTCAGGGGCTGGACCCACGCTGCTCGGATTCGTCGAGACCGCCAACGCCGACCGTGCCTCCGAGGCGGTTCGCAGTCGCATGGAGCGAGCCGGGGTCGCCGGCAGCGTTGCGGTGCTCCAGCCCGATCACCACGGGCTCGTGATCGGCGCGCCGCCGCTCGCACTGTCCTGACCTGCGTGCGCAGCACGGTGCGCCGACTCCGTAGGCTTGGGCAATGACCGAGAAGTTCCTCATCCGTACCTACGGGTGCCAGATGAACGACCACGATTCCGAGCGCATTGCCGGGTTGCTCCGCGCCAAGGGGATGGAGCCGACGACCGAGGTCGACGAGGCCAACGTCATTATCTTCAACACCTGCACCATTCGAGAGAACGCCGACACCAAGTTCTACGCCCACCTCGGTCACGTCAAGCAACGACGGGAGTTCGGGGAGAACGTGCTGGTGGCGGTTGGGGGCTGCATGGCCCAGGCTCAAGGCGGCGCCATCTTGGACAAAGTGGGCCACGTAGATCTCGTCTTTGGTACCCACAACGTGAGCCAATTGCCGCACCTCATCGACCGGGTACGCGCCGAGGGTCGGTTGGCCATCGTCCCCGACGCGCCCGATCCGTCCGGTGGTGATCTCAGCGAAGCGCTGACTGCGGTTCGAGAGCTCCCCTACGCAGCGTGGATCACACTGCAGACCGGGTGCGACAACACCTGTGCCTACTGCATCGTCCCCGACGTTCGTGGTCCCGAGGTCTCACGACCCTTCGCCGATCTCGTCGCTGAGGCTACCGAACTCGCACGACGTGGGGTGACCGAGGTCACCCTGCTCGGCCAGAACGTGAACAGCTACGGCCGTGACCTGACGGGGCGCTCGCCGCTGTTCGCTGACTTGCTCCGTGCCCTCGGCGAGGTTCCCGGCATTCGCCGAATTCGGTTCACCTCGCCGCACCCGAAGGATCTCCGTCCTGAGACCATTGCCGCGATGGCTGAGACCGAGGCGGTGTGCAACCAACTCCACTTGCCGCTGCAGTCGGGCTCCAACCGCATCTTGACGGCCATGCGTCGCGGCTACACCGCGGAGCGGTACTTAGAGCGCTTGGCTGCTGCTCGGGCGGCGATTCCGGACTTGGCGGTGACCACCGATCTGATTGTGGGCTTCCCTGGGGAGACCGACGAGGACTTCGCCGAGACCCTGGAGGTTGCGGCCGAGGCGGAGTGGGACTCGGCGTTCACCTTCATCTTCAGTCCTCGAGAGGGAACGAGGGCAGCGGCGATGGTGGACCGGTTCTGCGACCCCGACGCCGTCGCGGAGCGCTTCGAGCAACTCTTGGCCGTCGTGGAGCGCTCCAGCCTGCGCCGCAACGAAGCCCGAGTTGGGCGCTTGGAAGAACTCCTCATCGTCGGACCATCCAAGACGAAGAACGAAATGACCTCCGGCCGCACCTCGCAGGGCAAGCTCGTCCACATCGCCACCCCCGAGGTCGCACTCCTGCCGGGAGCGTATGCGACCGCCACGATCACCCACGGGGCTCGCCACCACCTGCTCGGCACCTTCGAGGAACTGATCGCCCCGCCGCGGCACCGCCGCACGCTCTCGGTGGTGGCCCGCTGAGCTCGAGGACCATCTCGGCGGTCGCGCTCGTCGGAATGACGGCATCGGGAAAGTCCCAGGTGGCGCTCGAGGTCGCAGCGCAGTGCGGTGACGTCGCCATCTGCTCCGTCGATTCAATGACCGTCTACACCGAGATGGATATCGGCACGGCGAAGCCGACTGCCGAGGATCGAGCACTCGTCCCGCACTTCTTGCTCGACCTCGTCGACCCGGCGCAGGAGTTCTCCGTCGCTGAGTTTCAGCAGTTTGGACGGGCAGCGATGGAGGAGGCGAGCGGACGCGGTCTCGTGCCCTTACTGGTGGGCGGCACAGGGCTCTACCACCGTGCCATTGTCGACAACTTGGAGCTGCCCGGACAATTCCCTGCCGTGGCTCGTGACCTCGCGGATCGACTGGAGGCTGACGGGCTCGCTTCCCTCTACGCCGAACTCGAGCGGCTCGATCCACTGGCGGCGACCCGGATGGAGCCCACCAACGAGCGACGCATCCTGCGAGCGCTCGAGGTGGCCATCGGGAGCGGTCGACCCTTCTCCTCCTTTGGCCCTGGCCTTGAGGCTTATGGTCCATCCCCGGTCATCCAACTCGGGTGCCTCGTCGATCGCACCAACCTCAATGGTCGCATCGCTGCTCGAGTGGCGCAGTTCATGGACCAGGGGTTCCTCGCCGAGGTGCAGCGCCTCGCCGAGCGTCCGGGCGGGCTCTCTCGGACCGCTCGCCAGGCCGTTGGGTACCGCGAACTGCTCGCCCACGTGGACGGCGCCTGCAGCCTCGATGAGGCGGTGGCGAACACCGTGACCGCCACGCGCCAGTTGGCGCGGCGACAGTGGTCGTGGTTCCGTCGAGATCCGAGGATCACCTGGGTGGAGCGGGATGATCTCGGGGCCACCCTCAGGTCTGCGCTGGCAACCGTCCGAGCAACTGGGAGAATGGAGACATGATCACCGTCACCCACCACGACGGCGCTGGCAACGACTTCCTCGTGGCCATGGCCGATGACCGCCTCGGTCCGAGTGTGGCCCGGACGTGGTGCGATCGGGTCCACGGCATCGGCGCCGATGGCCTCCTCGCCGTTGGTGTGGGGACGACGACGGATCTCACGATGCGCCTGTGGAACGCCGATGGGTCGCTTGCGGAGATGAGCGGCAACGGCATCCGGTGTCTCGTCCATGGGGCGGTTCTGGCCGGACTGGTTGCACCGGGGACCATTTCGGTTGCGACCGATGCGGGAGTGCGGACCGTCGAGTTCTCGGCGACGGGCGACGGTGAGGGGTGGGCGTCGGTGGCCATGGGAGCGGTCACCCTCGGCGAGGACGTCGTCCTCGCTGGTGGGGGCTCGGCGCAGCGGGCCAGCGTTGGCAACCCGCACCTCGTCTGCCTCTGCGATTCGGTGGAGGATCTCGATCCGATGATTGACGGTCCGGCGCTGTCTGCAGCCCCAGAAGGTGGAACCAACGTCGAGTGGATTTCGGTGCGGGCTGATGGCGGCCTCGATTTCGTGGTCTACGAGCGTGGCGTCGGCCCGACGAAGGCCTGTGGCACCGGGAGCTGCGCGGCGGCGGTGGTGGCACATGCCCACGGCCTCGTCGGCACCACGGTTGCCGTGCACAACCCCGGGGGTGTGCTGAGCGTCGACGTTGCTGACGTAGATGCCGTCGTGCTCTCCGGTCCGGTCCGATACCTCGGCACCGCGACGGTGGCGTTCCCCGATGAAGGTGCAGCGTGACGACCGCGTTCACCGACACCCTCATCTCGAGGGAAATTCGAGAGAAGATCATTCTCGTTGGGGTGACCCTGTCCGGTAGTACCGTCGAGGAGACCGACGCCCACCTCCACGAACTGAGCCAACTCGTCGAAACTGCTGGTGCCGACGTGGTCGGTATCGTCACCCAGAAGCGAGAGAGTCCCGATCCTGCGACCTACATCGGAAAGGGCAAGGTGGCAGAGCTCGTCGAACTCGCCTACGCAGAAGACGCCGACACCGTCGTGTTCGACGATGAGCTCACCCCGGCCCAGAGCCGGAACTTAGAGAAGCAACTCGGACGCACGGCGATCACCCGGACCGCGGTCATCTTGGACATCTTCGCCCAGAACGCGGTCAGCCCTGAAGGCAAGGCCCAGGTGGAATTGGCCCTCCTGCGTTACCGCCTCCCACGGCTGCGGGGCCGAGGCATCGCCCTCTCGCAGCAATCCGGCGTGATTGGAACGAGGGGTCCTGGTGAGACCCAGCTCGAAGTCGACCGCCGACGACTCGTCAAGCGCATGCTCCAGCTGGAGCGGGAGCTGAAGCAGGTCACGGCCACCCGAGCGACCCAGCGGGCCCAGCGGGCCCGAGGTCGCCGTCACGAAGTGGCCCTCGTTGGCTACACGAACGCGGGCAAGTCCAGTCTGCTCAACGCGTTGACCGGAGCCGACGTCTTGGCAGCGGATCGGCTCTTCGCCACCTTGGACCCGAGGACCCGCCAGTTCGCCCTGCCTGGTGGAGAGACCATCTTGGTCACCGACACGGTGGGCTTCATCCGCAAACTGCCGCACGAACTCGTCGAAGCGTTCCGGTCCACGCTCGACTCGGTGCACTTGGCCGAACTCATCATCCACGTGGTCGACGGACTCGCGGAGGACCCCTACGCCCAGATCCGCGCCGTCGACGAGGTCTTGTCCGAGATCGGCGCCCAGCACGTGCCACAACTCTTGGTGGTCAACAAGATCGACGCCAAGAGCGATGCTCGGAATCTGGCACAGAACCTCGGCGCAGTGCCGATTTCGGCCATGACGGGGGAGGGGATCCCAGAGCTGCTCGAGATCCTCGGGAATCGGTTGCGGCGAGAGAGTCGGGCCATCACCGTTGTGGTGCCCTTCGACCGAGGCGATGTCTTGGCAGCATTGCACCGTGAAGGTGAAGTCTTGAGCGAGACCGAAGAGGAGAACGCCATGGTGGTGCGCGCCGTGCTCGACCAGGCCTCGACCGCAGCATTCGCTCTCTATCTCCGAGGAGGACAGTGATGGGGTTCACCCCGCCGCCGTACCCCTACGACCGCGTGGACGCCATCCGTGACCTCGCCGTCGCGCGATTCGGCAGCGCCATCGACTGCACGATTGGGACCCCATGCGATCCGCCGCCGCAGGCAGTCATCGATCGGCTTGGATCCTCTGGGCTCGAGCGCGGATATCCAACCTCGGTGGGGTCCCCAGAACTGCGATCGTCGATCGCTGCGTACCTCGCCCGTCGCCTCCAGGTGAGTGTTGCTCCCGATGATCTCGCCATCTGCATGGGCACGAAGGAGTTCGTGGCATCGACGGCCTACTACCTGCACCTGCGTGATCCAGAGAAGGATACGGTGCTCTACCCGGCGATTTCGTATCCGACCTACGCCATGAGCGCCACGCTCGCCGGCCTCCGCGCCGTGCCCGTCGCCCTCGACGCACAGGGTCGCCTCGATCTCACCTCGATCTCGAGCGACGATGCCGATCGAGCCCAGTGCCTGTGGTCCAACTCGCCGATGAATCCGACCGGTTCGTTAGATGACCTCGGTGCAGTGGCCGAGTGGGGGAGAGCCCACGGCGTTCCCGTGCTCTCGGACGAGTGCTACGCCGAGTTCACGTGGGCCGATCGACCGCGGACCATCCTCGAACACGGGGCCGATGGGGTGCTGGCCGTTCACTCGGTCTCCAAGCGGTCCAACCTCGCTGGCATGCGCTGCGGTTTCTACGCTGGGGACCGCGAGCTCGTGACCTTCCTACGGTCGGTGCGCCAGCACGCAGGTGCCATGGTGCCCGGACCGGTGCAGGCTGCGGTGACGGTGGCCTACGACGACGACGCCCACGTGGATGCCCAGCGCGCGGTCTACGCCGGCCGGATCGCTCGCACGGTCGAAGCGTTCGCTGCCGCGGGATTCGCCTGCCCTGCCCCTGAGGGGGCCTTCTACTGCTGGATTCCGGTTCCCGAGCGCTTCACGGATGCCTGGCACTTCGCCCAGTTCCTCGCTGAGACGACGGGCATCATCGTGAGCCCTGGTGACCTCTACGGTCCGACCGGTGCTGGAACAGTCCGACTCGCCGTCGTTGTTCCCGATGCCGAGTTTGACGTCGGGCTGGCACGTCTCGCTGGCTGACACGGGGGTGGCGACGCTCGCACGGTGAGGGAGCGCCGCGTAGATTGGCACCATGGCAGATCTCGCAACGCAGCTGACCGAACTCTACGACCGTCGCAGCGAGGTGACACCAGCGGACCTCGACGCGCACGCGCTCGTCGACGAAGCGATCACGCTGCTCGACACCGGTGCTGCCCGTGTGGCGGAGTTCGCAGCCGATGGCACGATGGTGGTCAACGAGTGGTTGAAGAAGGCCATCTTGCTGCTGTTCCAACTCCGCCAGATCGAGACGACCAACCTTGGACCCTTCGAGTACGCGGACAAGCTGCCTCTCAAGCACAACTTCGCCGAGGCCGGGGTGCGCGTCGTTCCTGGTGCGTCAGCGCGGTGGGGTTCCTTCCTCAGCCGAGGCGTGGTCCTCATGCCCTCCTACGTCAACATCGGCGCATGGGTGGGGGAAGGCACGATGGTCGACACCTGGGCGACGGTGGCATCGTGCGCACAGATCGGCGCCCGGGTGCACCTCTCTGGTGGCGTCGGCATCGGTGGCGTCTTGGAGCCACCGAACGCAGTCCCCGTGGTCGTGGAAGATGAGGCGTTCATCGGGAGCCGGTCGATGATCACCGACGGCGCTCGGGTGGGCCGCGGTGCGGTGCTCGGGGCTGGGACCATCCTCAACCCCTCGATTCCCGTCATCGATGCCGAAACCGGAGAGGAGATCTCCCGCGGCGTCGTGCCGCCGTGGTCGGTGGCGGTCTCTGCGAACCGCAAGCGCACCTTCCCCGGTGGTGACTTCTACCTCCCGTGTGTGCTCGTGCTCAAGACCCTGACCGAGGGCGAACGCCACGACAAGGTGGCGCTCAACGAGGTGCTCCGGACCCACTCGGTGGCGACCTGATGGATCTGCTCGCCTTCACCGAGCAGCTCATGGCCATCTCGTCGGTGAGCCGGGACGAAGACGCCATCGCCACCTTCGTCGCCGAGTACCTCGCTCCCTTTGGGCACTTGGACGTCGTGCGAGTGGGGGACAACGTGGTGGCGAGGACGGCAGGGGACGATGCCGATCGCATCGTGGTGGGCGGACACTTGGACACGGTGCCCCCACACGACGGCCAGAGCATCCGCATCGTCGACAACGTCCTCTACGGTCTGGGCGCAGCCGACATGAAGTCCTCCATTTCGATCATGGTGGACCTGGCAACGACGATTGAGCGTCCACGGCGACCGATCACCTGGGTCTTCTACGCCCGAGAAGAAATTGGTCGGGCAGAATCGGGCTTGGAAGACCTCTTCGCTGTTCCGGGACTCGTGAGTGGTTCCGTGGCCCTCCTCTTGGAGCCCACCGACCTCGCGGTCGAAGCAGGGTGTCAGGGAACGCTTCGCTTGGAGATCACCATGGCTGGAGCACCGGCGCACACCGCTCGGCCGTTCATGGGGCGCAACGCCATCCACCGGCTCGCTCCGGTCCTCGCCACCTTGGCGTCCACGCAGCCAGCACCAGTCATCGTCGATGGCCTCTCCTACGGCGAACAACTCCAAGTGGTGAAGGTGAGCGGGGGAACCGCCGGCAATGTCGTCCCCGCGTCGGCGAGTTGCGCGGTGAACTACCGCTTCGCCCCGACGAAGTCCTTGGAGGATGCAGCAGCCTGGGTGACCTCACTCATCGAGCACCACCTCGACCGAGAAGGTGGCGACACGGTGGTTCTGGCCGATGGTGCCGCTGGCGGCATGCCGAACCTCAACCACCCGGTGATCCACGAGCTGGTGGCCGCCACCGCTGTCACCCCGGTAGCCAAGGTGGGTTGGACTGACGTCGCCACCTTCGCGCAGCGAGGTATTCCGGCGTGTAACTACGGACCGGGGAGCCCGCTGGTTGCCCACCATGCCGATGAGCACGTCCGCGGCGATGCCCTCGTGACCGCCCGATCGGTCCTCGAGAACCTGCTGCACTGAGGGAGGCGCTGCTAGGTTCGCACCATGGCGCAGACCCCACCTGTTGCAACCTTCACCCTGACCGCCAGTGCTGAGCCCATTGCCCTCGGCTCGATCCTCCTCACCGTGGTGGAGCCACACCGGGGCCATGAGGTCGCCTACAACCGGTGGTACGAGCGGGATCACTTCTACGCCGGGTGCATGGTTGGGGCGTACCAATTCGCCGGCAAGCGCTTCGTCGCCACCGCTCCGCTGAAGGCCCTTCGACCTGCAGGCTCAGCGGCCATCACGGGGGAGCCCGGCAAGGGCTCCTACGTGGCCTGCTACTTCGTCCTCGCCGGTTACCACGACTACTGGAACGCGTGGGCGGTTGCCCAGGTGAACCAGCTCCACGCCAAGGGTCGGATGTTCGCCGAACGTGACCACGTCCACACCCTGCTCTACGACTACCAGTTCGAGGTTCGACGCGACGCTGACGGCGTGCCCGTGGAACTGGCCCTCGATCACCCCTTCGGTGGGTTCGTCCCGGTCTGGGTGGACAAGACGACGAACGACAGCGACGCGGTGTTCTTCGAGCGTCTCCAGCGAGAGGTGCTGCCAGAGGTGATGGCCGGGACCACCCTGGCGCTCGCTGCTGGGTTCACCCCACAGGCCCTCCGAGACGATGCCCCCGCTGACGTACCGCGAGCAGCCGCTAACGGTGGGCGAGTGCTCCTCCTGTGCTTCCTCGAAGATTCTCCCCTCGAGTCCTTCGACGCAACCATCGGCGCGCTCGGACGAGTCCTCGACGCCAGTGGCGTCGGCACCATGGTCGCAGCGCTGCCGTTCATCCCGACCATTCCTGGGACCGACCGCTACACCGACGAACTGTGGGCCGACTGATGCAGCTCACGCCGGTCGACGTCGACGTCCTCATCCTCGGAGCTGGGTTGTCGGGAATTGGATCCGCCTGTCACCTGCAGAAGACCTGTCCCGACAAGTCCTACGCCATCCTCGAAGCTCGAGCCGTCTCAGGTGGAACGTGGGATCTCTTCCGCTACCCAGCCGTTCGTTCGGACTCGGACATGTTCACCCTCGGGTGGCGCTTCGAACCTTGGCGAGACGCCAAGGCCATCGCCGACGGTCCAGCGATCTTGGACTACATCCGCCACACCGCCGCGACCTACGGCGTCGAGCAGCACATCACCTACAACGCCAAGGCGGTTGCGGCGTCGTTCTCGAGCGACACCGCGGTGTGGACCGTCGCCGTCGAGAATCCCGAGACCGGGGTAACTCGGGAGATGACCTGTCGGTTCATCATGGGGTGCACGGGCTACTACCGCTACGACGCTGGGTACCGTCCGACGTTCCCCGGCGAGGAGCGCTTCACCGGAACGTTCATCCACCCGCAGCACTGGCCGCAGGACTTCGACCCGACGGCGAAGAAGATCGTGGTGATCGGGAGCGGGGCGACGGCGATGACCCTCATCCCCGCACTGGCCAAGACCGCAGCGTCGGTCACCATGCTGCAGCGGAGTCCGACCTATGTGGTGGCTCGACCCGATCGAGACCGTGTCGCCGACCTGCTCCGCAAGTACCTCCCGGCCAAGGTCGCCTACGCCCTCGTGCGGGGGAAGAACATCTTCGGCGGCACGCTCACCTACCAACTCGCGCAGCGACGCCCTGCGCTCGTGAAGAAGGCGTTGCGCCAGGCAGCGGTCGAGGCCCTGCCCGAGGGCTTCGACGTCGACACGCACTTCAACCCGTCCTACAAGCCGTGGGACCAGCGCATCTGCCTGGTCCCGAACGGCGACCTCTTCGCTGCGATCTCGAGTGGAGCGGCGTCGGTCGTGACCGACACCATCGCCGAGATCACTGAGACGGGGATCACGACGACCAACGGGACCGTCCTCGAGGCGGACATCATTGTCACGGCCACTGGGCTCCAGATGGAACTCCTGAGCGGACTCGCCCTCACGGTCGATGGGCGAGCCATCAACTACGCCGACACCATTGCCTACAAGGGCATCATGCTCTGCGGGGTGCCGAACTTGAGCTTGACCTTCGGGTACACGAACGCCTCGTGGACCCTCAAGGCGGACCTCACCTCGGACTACATCTGCCGGTTGCTCAAGTTGATGGACCGAAAGCACGTCCGCATGGCGATCCCGGTAGCTCCAGAGCCTGGAGCGCCAACCCAACCGTTCCTCAACTTGACGTCGGGGTACGTGACCCGAACCTCGGCTGCGCTCCCGAAGCAAGGGACGAAGGCGCCCTGGCGTCTGCATCAGAACTACTACTTGGACGTCCTCATGTACCGCCTCGGGCGACTCGATCGGGCGATGGAGTTCAAGCCCTGACGTTCGTCATCCCTAGAGCGAGCGGATGACCGTGACGACCTTGCCGAAGATGGTGATCTCGTCGGAGCGGAACTCCATGGGGGCGTAGGACGCATTGGCTGGCTGGAGCACGATCGTTGCCCCGTTGCGCTGGAGGAACTTGACCGTTGCCTCCTCGCCGGGAATTCCTGCAACCACGATCTCGCCGTTCTCTGCGGTGACCTGCTCGCGAACCACCACGTAGTCGCCGTCGAAGATCCCCGCCTCGATCATCGAATCACCGCGAACTTGCAGCATGAAGACGTTGCCGGCGCCGGTGAAGCTCTCCGGCAGCGGCAACAGCTCTTCGACCTGCTGATCGGCCAAGACGCCAGTTCCAGCGGCGACCGATCCAATGAGGGGAACGTGGCGGAGTGAGCTCGTCTGGATCTGGGTGGGTCGTTGCTCGGGGGTGTAGCGAACCTGAATAGCTCGGGGCTTCGTCGGGTCCTTGTAGAGGTAACCCTCACGCTGCAGGACGGCGAGGTGCGTGTGGACCGTCGCCGACGAGGTCAAGCCGACGTGCTCCCCAATCTCCCGAACTGATGGCGGGTAGCCCCGGTCACGGGTCGAACTGGCGATGAAATCGAGGATCATCTTGCGCTTTGGCGTCAGGACTTCGGACACGTCGACCTCCAGATCGAGTCAAGGTTCAATCGAACACCTGTTTGGCATGCTACTGATTGTCGAGGCAGAAAGCAAACATCTGTTCGACTTGACACGAACATTTGTTCGTGTTGAACTCTGATCGAAGCGAACAAGCGTTCGCACGAGATGTGCGATGCGGTTGAGGAGGCAGTGATGGTGATGGTTCCAATGTTCGACGTGGATGAGCTCGACGAATTGGTGTGGCCACGTCCCGAGCTGCGCGTGATCACCGGTGGTCGTGATGAAGATGGATCGACGGCGCAGCCGCTCCGCCGTCCATCGCACCGGCGCCCGTCGGCTCGAGTGCTGCGTCGACGCCGCCAGGTAGTTGGTCTCCTCGCTGCGACCATCGTGGCGTTGGCATTCTGGGCGCTTTCGGCGATGCTCCCCTCGCCGCTTCCGGTTGGTGCCGCATCGACGATGGCTCCAGGCGTGGCGCTCGACGGGTACTACACCGTGCAAGCGGGGGACACCGTTTCATCCATTGCCGCATCGGTGGCGGGCGGACGATCCGTCGCTGCCGTGCAGTCAGCGATCCTCAATGACCTCGGCACCTCGGTCATCGTGCCCGGCGAGCGCATCCCGATTCCCTAAATCACCCCGAAAACTGCAGCGGCCGTGGGTGATGATGGCGTTAGGGTTGGAGGGTGCGATGTCCATGGTGCTCTGCAGATGACGACCGCGTGGTCGACTCGCGAGTTTCTGATGAGGGAAGCGCGATTCGTCGTCGACGCGAGTGTCAAGGATGCGGTCAGCGCTTCACGACGTTCGAGCGCGTGGAAGAGGTGCCGCTGTGGATCGTCAAGCGTGACGGTTCTCGGGAGCCCTTCGACCGACTCAAGGTCATCCGTGGCGTTGAAGCCGCGTGCAAGAACCGACCGGTGGAACCAGCCATGATCGATACCTTGGTGCAAGAAGTCGAAGACGTTCTTCGCGACCTCTCGGGCGATCCGACCTCCGAAGCAGTTGGCAAGGCAGTACTTGAGCATCTCGGCAAGCTCGACCAGGTGGCCTACGTGCGTTTCGCCAGCGTCTACAAGGGATTCGACGACATCGGTGACTTCCAGCGAGAGGTGGGAGCGCTGATCAAGAGCACCCAACCGAAGGCCAGGAAGTGAGCACGCTCGACCTCCACACGGCGACGCCGGAGATCGTGCTCGCCATCTATGCCCACCCTGACGACGCTGATGTGGCAGCTGCTGGCACCCTCAGCCGGTGGGTGAAGGAGGGTACCGCGGTGCACCTCGTCGTCGTCGCCGACGGTGGGCGAGGATCGACCGATCCCGACGTCACGCCGACGGCGACGGCTGCACTGCGTGCTGAAGAGCTCGAGGCTGCCTGTGCGATCACGGGCGTCTCGGTCGAGGTGCTCGGCGTTGGCGATGGGGACATCGTGAACGACCAACTGCTCCGGTCGATGCTCGTGCAGCGCATTCGACACCTCCGTCCAGACGTGGTGCTCAGTCATGATCCAACGGCGATCTTCTTCGGCCAGCACTACTTCAACCACGCTGATCACCGAGCGCTCGGTTGGGCGGTGCTCGATGCCGTCGCTCCAGCTGCGGCGATGCCGCACTACTTCCCCGAGGCGGGGTCGCCCCATGGGGTGAGCGAAGTCCTGCTGTCGGGGACCCTCGAACCGAACTGCGTGGTCGACATCTCCGCAACGCTCGACGTCAAGATCTCGGCTGTTGCCTGCCACCGGAGTCAATTCGACGGCCAGGGGGATGCAATTGGCGACGTGCTCCGGCACCGAGCGGGAGAAGATGGCCGTCGGGCCGGGCTGAAGGCGGCGGAGTCGTTCCGCCTACTCCGTCCCAATGGCTGAGGCACCCCTTCCGACCCCCACCATCCTCCACGTCGACATGGACGCGTTCTTCGCATCCGTGGAGGTCCTCGATCACCCAGAACTCTCCGGCAAGCCGGTCATCGTGGGCGGAACGGGAAACCGCGGCGTGGTCGCCGCGTGCACCTACGAAGCTCGAGCGTTCGGCGTTCGATCGGCCATGGCGATGGTCAAAGCCCGCCAACTCTGTCCTGACGCCATCGTGCTACCTGGAAACTTCGCTCGCTACCACGAGGTGAGCACGCAGGTACACGCGGTGTTCGCTGAGGTCACCGACCAGATCGAAGCCATTGGGCTCGATGAAGCGTTCTTGGACGTCGCCCCTGCGGTTCGTCGCATGGGTGACCCACTCGAGATCGCGCACTTCCTCCGGGAACGAATCGCTACCACGACGGGGCTTCGGGCATCGGTGGGGATTGGCGCCACGAAGATGGTGGCCAAGTTGGCCAGTCGCCAGGCCAAGCCCCGTGCGACGGCAACAGGCGTCGAGGATGGTCCTGGCGTGGTCGTCGTTCCGGCCGGCACGGAGCGAGCCTTCGTTGCACCGCTCCCAGTGCGGGCGCTGTGGGGCATCGGTCCCTCCACCGCGGCGAAGCTCGCAGGAGTCGGCATCACGACGGTGGCAGAACTCGCGGACATCGGCGAGGCGGTGCTCATCGGCCTCCTCGGCGGAGGAGCTGGTCGGCACCTCTCGGCAATGGCGAATGGTCGAGATCCCGATCCGGTGTCGAGTGGTCGACCAGTGCAATCCATCAGCCAAGAATCAACCTTTCCTGTGGACCTCCACGACGCGGGGGAGCTGGCGGCGGTGCTCACCGAACACGCCGAACGAGTGGCAGCCCAGTTGCGGTCGAAGGGCATGGTGGCCCGAACCATTGCGATCAAGGTGCGATTCGGGGACTTCACCACGGTGTCACGCCGAGCCACACAGGCTCGTGGTCTCAACACCGGCCAGGCAATCGCCAAGGTGGCGACCGACCTCTTGACCACCGTTGCGATCCGTGGGGGCGTCCGCCTCCTCGGGGTGGGCGCCAGCGGCCTCAGCGAGTCCGCAGATGAGCAGCTGACGATGTTCATGGACGACGGCGCCGTCCAGGCCATTGAGGAGGAGTGGACGCCGGTGACGACGGCGATCGACGCGGTGCGGGACCGCTTCGGGCCAACAGCCGTTGGACTTGGTCGCGACCTCGACGCTTCGGGACTCCTCGACCGAACGGGTCGTCGGCCCGATCGTTGGGGTCCGACTGCGCCGAACCCTACGCCGTGAGATTCAGCCAGTAGCCGTGATGGTGGGAGGTCCCGAGGAGGCGCGGTGTGAAGGAACCGCCGGTGAGGGTGGTGGCCACCACCACGGTCTGCTGGTTGAGTGACGAAGCAGCGGCATCGTCGAGGAGGCCGAGCCTGTGCGCGGCACCCGCGGGCTCCATGGCGATCCACGTTGCTTCTTGGCGCTGACCAATGGTGTGGAGTTGGTCGAGGAATGCCTCATGGGCTCCTTCTGGAAGGTAGGCGGCGGCCCACGAGGTGATCACGATGAGGTGCGTCGACGGGTCGCTCAGCTGCGCGCACGCCGCCAACTCGTGCTCGAGGGCGCCGGTGCGGATGGTGCAGCTCGCTCGTTCTCGACGCGCGATGGCGAGCGCCTTCTGGAGGCGGGTGAATCGCTCGAGGTCATCGGGCCACAGGCAGGCTTCGAGCCAGCGACTGTCGGAGTCATCAGCTGGGTCGAGCGGATGTTGGTCGAGGCCCACGCGCTGAACAATGGTCGGCATGGTGCCCGTGGGTGCAGCTCCTCGGTGCTCGACCGTGATCGTCACGTCACTTGTGGGGTCACCAACGCTCACCCCTGGAGCGTTCGTGATGGCGTAGTGGTCGAGGAAGAGGTTGAGTCCTGCAGAGCAACCCGCATCGAGGAGCGTCACTGGGTCATGAGCGCCGAGCCCAACTGACCGAATCGCAGCGTGGAGCACGCCGCATCGCTGCACTTCATTGGTCTGCGTGAATCGCTGCTCGAGGAGGGGGATGATCCTCGGGCGATGCTCGGTGACGAAGTCGCTGAAGAGCGCGCCGATTTCGGCGGGGGAGCGGTGCGTGCCAGCAAGTCCCCTGCTCGCTACCACCGAGGCGTAGGAGGTGGCGAGGGGATGGTCCACGCCACCCAAGAGGAGGTCGTGCACCGATGCGAAGAGGAGGTTCGCCGGGAACTGCGGTCGCGGCACGAGCGCAGCGAGCGCCAAGAGGTCATCGCTGCCCATCACGGCGTCGACGAGGGCGACGTAGGTGGGGTTGGCGCCACGGGAGTCCTCAGGGATCCACGACGAGAAGTGGCGGAGGAGTCCATCACGAGTAGCAGCGTCCACGTCAGAATCCTCCAGGGAGTGCTCGAGCGATGAGGGTGTAGGTCACACAGAGTGCGGCGA
>Ga0208745_1000049_pt1 | contig 51627 bp, 51 predicted proteins | sample CryBogCBH23Jun09_FD_184622 | JGI IMG/M metagenome (GOLD analysis project Ga0208745, IMG submission 184622) | Freshwater microbial communities from Crystal Bog, Wisconsin, USA - CBH23Jun09 (SPAdes) | ecosystem: Environmental > Aquatic > Freshwater > Lake | place: Crystal Bog, Wisconsin, USA... | reverse complement strand
CGGCAACAGCGATCGTGGCTGGGTGGATTGAAGCCTCTCGCCACGCTGCAGCGGGCATGTGCCTCTTGCTCGGCGCCATTGTCGGCGCAGGCGTTCCGAGCCACCGGTCACCCTCCATCGCTGCGCTGGTGATGTTCGGTGGATCGGCGTGGGTCTTCGCACTTGCTGCCGTCACCGATGCGACGAGTCGGAAGGCGGCTGGAGCATCTGCGGTCGGAGAAGCGTTCGCCGTCTTGAGCGAGCGCTACCTCCACCCCGGTGACGGTCGACTCCGGCGGAGGAGCATCGTCGCATTGAACGTGGTTGAGGACGTCTTGCCGCTCGGAGGATCGATCGACGGCCCTCGAGACCTCGTGGCGCTCCAGCAGTGTGCGGTCGTCGCCTTTCAACTCGGCGAACTCTCGACGGTTCTTGCTGATCCCGGAGGACCGCTGACCGAGTCAATCCGGGTGCAGATTGGCGGAGCATGTGCGGCTGCCTCGGCCGCACTCCTCGACCGGGATCCTCTGCTCGCTCGCACGGTCCTCAGCGACGCGCACGATGCGTTCTCCGAGTCCCTCGCAGGACCGCAGCGCAGGGCGCTGATGGTTCCGATGCCATCGATCCTCCGGCAGAGCCCTTCGTCCAAGCGCATCGCTCCGCCGCCGCGGTCAGAGCGTCTGCGGTTCGGCCTGCAGCTGAGTTGCGGTGTCGTCGCCGCGGCCCTGCTCGGTGCGGCACTCCACGGGCCTCGGGCCTACTGGCTCCCACTCGCCGTGGCCTTCATCGCTCGGCCAGACCTCGGTCCCGTGGTGCAACGTGCTGCAGCGCGCACCATCGGCACCTTGCTCGGCGTTGGCGTCGCGGCAGTCCTCACGGTGACCGGTGGGGCAACGGTGTGGCTGATCGCGCTGTGCTGCCTGATGGCAGCGCTCCTCCCGCTGGCCGCAGCCCGAAGTCACGCCCTGGCGGTGATGTGCTTCACGCCAATCGTCTTCGTCTTCATCAGTGCCCTCGGCCCAACAGAGCAACTCCTCATGCCACGCGTCCTCGACACGGCGCTCGGAGCCCTCATCGTCTTGGTCCTCGACGGCCTGGCCTGGATGCAGGTTCCGTCCCGGCGTCCGCAGGCGCTCTACGACGCTGCGCGAGATGCGGCGGCTGCGTACCGAGCGGCGACGGTTGCGACGCCCGCGCTCGAGCGGCACGTGCTCCGCCGCCACGCCCTCCGCTCCGTGCACCTCGGTCGACTCCGCGTCGAAGAAGTTCGGCGAGAGGTGATTGCCCGGCGACGCGATGGCGCAGTGACCACCGAGGACTTCGCTGCGATCGAGCGGGCAATCAACGACCACACGAGGTCGCTCCTCGCTCCCTGACGGCCGCAGCCGCTCGAAGCGCTGCTTGCGGCTTAGCGGTGCAGCTCCAGGAGCAGCGTGACCACGGCGAGGATGAAGATGACGAGCGCCGGAGCGAATTCCTTCGGACCGTCGTGGTGGCGGAGGTGGGCGCCGACCGCGCCGGCGAAGTAGAGCACGAGGCCGAAGGCTGCTGCCACGCCAAGGCCCGGCACCCAGATGCCGATGAGCAGGCCCAAGGCGCCAGCGATCTCCAAGAGGCCGAGCAGTGGGATTTGTGCGGCGGGAATACCGAGACCCGTCAGCTGGGTCATGAGGGCTTCCTTGCGCTGCAACTTTCCGGCTGCTGAGCCTGCGGCGACGAGTCCGAGAAGCGTGGCGGTGATGATCAGGGCGATGGTCATTGAATCTCCTTTGGGCAACAAGTCTCGCATGGGAGCGAGGAACATGGTGGAACAATATATGTTAAAACAAATAAATGCTGAGGCTCGTCGCTCGGTCGAACAGGAGAGGTCATGGTTGACGTTGAGGTTCCCGTACTCATCATCGGCGGCGGCGGCGCAGGGCTCACGGCGTCGATGCTGCTGTCAGGCCTCGGCGTCGAGCACCTCCTCGTGAGCGCGCTGCCCACGACCTCGGTGTTGCCGAAGGCACACCTCCTCAACCAACGGACCATGGAGATCCTCACTGACTGTGGAGTGGCTCCTGTGATCTACGACGCAGGGACTCCACAGGCCAACATGGCCAAGACCGCCTTCTACGCCGGCTTTGCCGGATGGCCGGATGCAGGTCGCCAGATTGGGATTCTCGACGCCTGGGGCGGGGGAGGCACGGACCTCTCGTGGGAAGCAGCCAGTCCTCGCGCCAGTGCGAACCTGCCGCAGATCCGCCTCGAACCCCTCATGAAGACGCATGCCGAATCGTTGGCACCTGGTGCTATCAGGTTCGGGCACGAGGTGACGTCCATCACCAACGTCGATGGAGGGGTCGTGGCCACCGTGCTCGATCGCTCGAGTGGTGCAACGTACTCGGTGAAGGCGCGCTTCGCCCTTGCCTGTGATGGTGGACGCTTCGTTGGTCCGCAGCTCGGCGTTGAGTACGAGGGGCTCCGTGAGGTTGGGTCGATGGTCTCCATACACCTCTCGGCTGATCTTTCTGCGTGGGCTCGAGACCCGGAGGTTCTCATCCGGTGGATCTGGCTGCCGCACATGGCCGCCATGGCCACCCTCGTGCCGATGGGCCCGTCCAACTGGGGTCCGACGTCTGAGGAGTGGGTCTTCCACCTCAACTACTCCAATGAAGACCCCCGACGCTTGAGCGATGAGGACGTCGAGGCGGATATGCGCCGTGCGCTCGGCATCGAAGATCATCCAGTCGCCATCCACATGGTGACCAGGTGGGAACTCATGGGCGTGGTGGCCTCCACCATGAAGGTGGGCAACGTGTTCATCCTCGGCGACGCAGCGCACCGTCATCCGCCAACGGGAGGCCTCGGCCTCACGAGCGCAACGCAAGACGCGCACAACCTCTGCTGGAAACTCGGCCTCGTGCTCCACGGTCTAGCCGACGACGGCCTGCTCGACACCTACGAAGCTGAGCGTCGTCCCTCGGTGCAGCAGAACGTCACGAACTCCCTCGACAGCGCGCTCAACCACATCATGATCGGCGATGCGCTCGGCATCATCGATCCGGGTCAAGATCCCGACGTTGCTTGGGCCACGGTTGCAAAGCTCTGGAGTAACGACGCAGCCGATGAGGCGTACCGAGAGAAGGTGCGCTGCGCCATTGCCAGCCAAACTCAAGAGTTCCGGAAGCTGAACGTTGAGTACGGCTACCACTACGACTCGACAGCGGTCCTCTCTAATGGGTCAACAGTCCGGTCCAATCCCGACCCCACGCGGATCTACCTCCCTTCGACCCGACCCGGCGCACCTCTTCCACACGCCTTCGTCACCGATCGACGTGGCGTTCGGCGATCAACGGTGGACCTGGTACAGCCCGGCCGATTCCTCTTGATTGGCGGAACCGACGCTGCTCCATGGATCACTGCGGCTCACGCACTCGCCGAAGAGTTCGGGCTCCCACTCGATGCCTGCACGATTGGAACCGTGAGCGGGGACTACCTCGACCTCGAGTGCACGTGGCTGACGCACCGGGAGTTCACCGATGCTGGAGCGATCCTCGTGCGGCCTGACCGTTACGTGGCATGGAGGAGTGATGGAGCAGCCGAGGATGCACAGGGTGTGCTGGCTCCGGCGCTGCAGTCCATCTTGGCGACGACGTGGTCGTGAAGGCTGGTGCCCTGGAGCGAGCGAAGGAGAAGGAAGTGATGCAGGAGAGAGAGAACGAGCGAGACCGCCTCGAGCGCGAAGCGTTCATCACCATGTTCATCGTGGGCAACCGGTTCGAAGAGCAGGTTGACGCCTGCTGCCGAGCGGCTGGCATCTCACACCCGCAGTACTCAGTGCTGTGGGTCCTCTGTCTGTCTGACCTCCCCTTCGGCGTACCGATGGGCATGCTCGCCGATGGACTCCTCCACCGCGCAGCTGATGCCACTCGCCTCGTCGACCGCTTGGTCGCGGCCGGTCTCGTCACTCGCACCTCGTCTGCCAGTGACCGACGCGTCGTGCTCGTGCAACCAACCCCCGAAGGAAGGGCAACGTTCGAAACGGTGACCTCGGGCATCAAGGCGTTGCACCGTGAACAGTTCAGCGCGCTCACCAGCGAGCAGCTCTCGACGATTACCCACCTCTTGAACACCGCGTTTTGGTCGGAAACTCCCGACACCGACGGAGGAGCACCTCCACGTCCACCCCGAACCACCAAGGAGATGCCATGACCACGCCCCCGCACCGCATTGATGTCCACCACCACCAGGTGACCGACGAGTACCGCGGCGCCCTCGCGAAGCACAACATTGGATCAGCAGGTGGCCGGGATCTCCCCGACTGGAGTCCGAGCGAAGCACTCGCCCTCATGGACCGACACGGAATCGGGACGACGATCCTGTCGGTCTCGACGCCAGGAACCCACTTCGGCAACGACGCTGAGGCTCGCACCCTCGCTCGGCAGAGCAACGAGTACTCGGCCGGGCTCGTGCAGGACCACCCCACTCGCTTCGGCTTCTTCGCGACGGTCCCACTCCCCGACGTCGAAGGGGCGACTGCAGAAGCCATCTTCGCCCTCGACCACCTCGGTGCAGATGGTGTCGTGCTGCTCTCATCCAACAACGACGGCAGCTACCTCGGAGATCCCCGGTTCGATGAGCTCATGGCTGAACTCGATGCCCGAGGTGCCGTGGTCTTCATCCACCCCTCCGAACCGGCCTTCATCGATGCCATCCACGTCGACATCCCGACCTTCGCCATGGAGTTCACCTTCGACACCACGAGAGCGGCGTTCAACTTGGCCTACACCGGCACGCTCGAGAAATACCCGAACATCTCCTACATCCTCTCCCATGCCGGCGGCACCGTCCCCTACCTCGTCGCCCGGTTCGACCTCTTGTGGTTCACCGACGACGCTCTGGCGGCCCGGGCGCCAAAGGGCGGCTCTGCCTACCTGCGCGACCTCTACTACGACACGGCCCTATCGGCCAACCCCCATGCGTTCTCGTCACTGTCAACGCTCGTCGGGGCAGACCACATTCTCTTCGGCAGCGACTACCCCTTCGCTCCAGAGATCGTGACCGGCATGACCGTCGACGGTCTCGCCGCCTCGCACTTCAGCGACGACGAGCGATCGGCCATTGAGCGAGGAAACGCCGTTCGCCTGTTGCCCACCCTGGCTCGCCGCCTCGGCGAGACCACCATCTGAGGAGATCCATGTTCCGACTGACCACCATCAACGGCCGTGCAGGCCTCGACCACGACGGCGGCTGGCACGACCTCGCAGCGGTCACCGGTGACGCGCAGCTCGCTGACCCGCTCGTCGCCGTCGCCCACCACCACGAGCTCCACGACCTCGCAGCGAGCCTCGCAACTCGAACCCCGGAGCGGGTGCTGGCTGAGGAAGTGCTCGATGCGCCAATTCCATTCCCACGACAGGTCTTCGCCATTGGCCTCAACTACAGCGAGCACGCCGGCGAGAGCGGGATGGAGGTGCCTCCAGCTCCGCTTACCTTCGCCAAGTTCCCGAGTTCGATCGCTGGTCCAACCGCAGAGGTTCCCCTCTCCGGGGTTGCAGTGGACTGGGAGGTAGAGGTCGTCGCCGTTGTGGGAACGGAGTGCACCAACGTCGACGTTGACGATGCCTGGGACATCCTCGCTGGACTCACCCTCGGACAAGACATCTCGGATCGCATCGTGCAGTTCACTGGGAATCCACCCCAGTTCAGCTTGGGGAAGTCCTTCCCCGCCTACAGCCCGATCGGACCGTCCATCGTCTCGCTCGATACCTTCGATGACGTCACCGACATTGGGCTCTGGTGCGACGTTTCGGGCGAGCGAATGCAAGATGCCCGGACGACGGAGCTGATCTTCTCGATCCCCGTCCTCGTGGCCTACCTCTCGTCGATCTGCACCCTCTACCCCGGGGACTTGATCTTCACGGGGACGCCATCAGGGATCGGCGCAGCGCGAGGTCGATTCCTCGTTGACGGCGACGTCATCACGAGCGGGGCAGAGGGCATTGGGACCCTCACCAATCGCTGCGTCCCCGGTGCCGGTCCACTCGTGACCACCCACCGCTCCTGAGTCGAGAACGGAGAACTCGTCATGGACCATGAACTCGAATTCGCCTACCTGGACGTCGAAGTTGCAGACCCACACGCGCTCGGGTCGATTTTCGCCGACGTGGTGGGTCTCGTCCCCGGGACGCCGGGTCCTCGAGGGGAGCTGACCTTCTGCAACGACGAGGTCGATGGTCGAGTGGTCATCACCGAGGGACCCCGTGACGATTGCACCGTCCTCGGCTACGAAGCCATCGACGACGCTGCCTTCACCGCAGTGTCGGAGCGCCTCTCGGAGTTGGGATTCGTGCTCACCGATGCCAGTGACCGAGATGCTGCAGCTCGCGGGGTGGAGCGGCTCCAGCGTTGTGCGACCCCATGGCGAATCACCTTCGAGCTCGCGCTCGGTCTGAAGCGGCGGTCGACAGCACTTCCGACACCGCTCGTCCCTGGGGGATTTCAGACCCAGGGCGTCGGCGTTGGTCACGTGGCGCTCGCGGTCTTGGACTACGAGGCATCAGAGCGATTCCTCATCGATGGGCTCGGCATGGTTCAATCTGACTGGATCGAAACGGAGTTCATGGAGGGCATCGACCTCGAGGTGCGCTTCTACCACTGCAACTCCCGCCACCACTCGATCGCCCTGGCGAAGGTGCCCTTCGATTTCGGGAAGTCGCTGCACCACTTCCAGGTGGAAGTGAACGAGCGCGATGCAGTGGGTGCCGCCTTCGACCGGGCCTGGGACGCGAACCTGCCGTTCGCCAATGGGCTCGGCGTCCACGACAACGAAGGAGCGTTCAGCTTCTACGTCACGACTGCTGCGGGGTTCTTGGTGGAAGTTGGCCACGGGACGAAGATCGTCACCACACCCTGGCAGGGCAATCGGAAGTATGACTCGATCAGTCGTTGGGGACACCAACCGCTGCCGGAACGAACGGTTGGGGACCAAGAAATATCCGTGGCGAAGCGTTGATTCTCCTCACGCGCCGTATGCGCCGTTGGATGCAGCGACGGTCATTGGAGTCCCGTTGCTGAGTTTGCGCCTCAACCTTGATCGATTGAGCGCTGTGTTTTCCGGAGATGCCGAATGAGCGCAGGCAGGACTTGGAGATCTTTTGGCCTACCCGCGGCTTCTTTGGAGGCGATGACGTCGGCCAAGTCGGCAATCACCACGATGGATCCATTGATGCTCACTTGACGGGCATGCTCTGCGAGTTGTGCGTAGCCCCCATCGAAGGCACTCGGGAAGAAGGAGAGATCGAATTCACCGTGGCGACAGATGAGGTTCCAAACCGTCGCACGACCGAGTGAGGTGGCATCGTGATCGAAAGTCAAACCCTCTGGGATTCCCTCGACGCGAATCCGCGCCTCGAGTTCATCGAGTGCCTTCGATAGGCGAGCCAAGTTGCCGCTCGAGGTGCTTGGGGTGAGATCGATATCTCGGGTGGCTGGAATCGGCGCCTGTTGTGCAATAGCTGCGAAGGCGCCAATGACGACATACTCGACGGCGTTACGGTTGAACGCGTCAATGATCGCCGCAGCGTTGAGTTCGTACTGGGTCATCGGGTGCCGCTGGATTCGACGAGGCGTGCGCGACGCCAGGCCTCCTGCTGCGCATCACGTTGGGCGCGGCTGCGTTCGGACCGGCTTGCCTCAAGCTCTTCAAGCACCCGGTCATGATCATCGAGGGGTTCGAGGTGCATTCTCAGGTCGTAGCCGGCTGCGTTCAAGAGGCGGAGCAACGTTGGGAGCGACGGTTGACGGAGGTCGCGCTCGTACGCCGAGATCATGGTGGCGGGGACGTTCGCTCGGTCGGCGAGACCTTTCTGACTCAATCCGCTCTTCAGGCGAGCGAGCTGCAGTAAACCAGCGGCAGGTGACACTGAAACATACGATTGCGTCATGATGCGATTGTATCAGTCACGCATAGATTGAACGAGGCGGTTCACCGAGGTCAGAGATGTCCTCGCTGAATTTCGGCGGCGAAGACGACATCAGATTTTCGCCCAGGCTGACGATGATTCTCGAATGTCGAGAGCTCGAGCCGACATCCATTGAGTCAATGATCTCGTTTGACGTTGGTGATCTTCAGCAACCGTGTACGACGGATCAACCACCGAAGGGCGGATGTCGCGCTTGGCGTAGTGGTGGGAACTTCTTCGTCCTGAGATCTGTGGATTTCTGCGTGAGTTGTTTATTATTCCTAAATTGGTACAATAAATGACATGTCGAGCGACCTGATGACTCTTGAAGAGGCGGCAGTGGAACTCGGAGTTTCGCGTCGTCGCGCACAAGCGCTCGTCCAGAGTGGTGCACTCCCAGCAGAACGCGTGGGTGCGAGATGGATTGTTTCTGCGGAGAAGCTTCGTTGGGCTGAGCACAACCTCTGGCGAGAGGCTGGTCGTCCACTATCGCAAAGATCAGCGTGGCGACTCATGAAGCAGGTGAGAACCACTGAGCCGATGAGCGGACCCGAGCTCGATCGCATGCGGCGGCGATTGAGGTCCCGGGCCAATCACCTCAGCATGTACGTCCACCCGAGCCAAATCGCACGAGTGCGTGAATCATCAGACGTCATCCTCGGTGGTCGCGACGCTGGCCAAGTTGCCGGTGCGCCCATCGACATCTCGGACAAGACCGACGCCTACGTCCGAGCCAGCAGTGTCGAAGAGATCGTCCGTGAGTTTGCCGCGCGGCCAGTGAGTGATGAGGCCAACCTCGTTCTGCATGTGATCGACGACCATCTGTGGCCGTTTGACCCTGCGCAACGCTACGTGGATGCGTGGGTCGCCTGGCTTGACCTCGCAGACAGCAGAGATCGGGCCGCAGACACGCTTCTCGATCGGATCGTCGGCGGTAGGAGTTGACACGCTCATTCGATTGTCGAAACTGCAGAACGACTCGGACCGGCGTGATGGCGCCTGGAGAAGATTCATGACCAACCTGTTGATCTCCATGGTCTTCCTCCTTTGGTGCGGAGGGGGTGTCGTCTTCGGGATCACTCGGTGGAGGCGATCCGCCATCGACCCGAAGACCGTCAAGTTCGACGAACGCTGGCGAACAGGAGAATTCCACGTCAACGCCCAGCCAAATTTGCGCGCCGTCGTCCAACGAGCGCTCGAAACGTGCGGGTCGAAATCCGTTGAGGCATCGGACCCAAGCCGATTGGTGGCGCAATTTGGTGAGTTGCTCTCGAACGTGGCGAAGTTCGCAGCGTGCCAAGTTGTGGTTGACATTTCGCCACCGGTCAGTGATGCCAGCGATCGTTGCTTGGTGGTCATCAGAGCGAGAGTTCGAGTCTCGGCAGTTGGGAATGTCGACAAACGCCTCAACGAACTCATCGCTCGCATCGGGTCCGAGATTCAGCAACGCAGTTCGGCTAGCCCGACGGCTACCTGAAGATGTTGGCGCTGACTCCTGCCCAAGCGAGGTGAGGGAGCCCTGGCACAACGCCAGGTCTGGTCGAAGCCGATCACGCCAGGAACGGGACGTTTGGATCCACCAAGACTCTTCGCAATTTCGAACCAACGTGAATCGGAACACCCGTCGGTGCCAGAGCCCGACATCCGGGACGTGAGGTATTCCCGCAACCCCGTACATTGCGTTCCGGAGGGTCTTCTTGGAGCGGGTGACGGGAATCGAACCCGCATGGCCAGCTTGGAAGGCTGGAGCTCTACCATTGAGCTACACCCGCATGAGTGCCCCACCACGCTACAAGACGAGCGGGGGAGTGAGCGCACCACGGATTACGTATGCCTTGACAAGTAGTTCGCGTTCCAATAATCTACAAAATCAGTAGAAATGATGCAGTCACTCAGAATTATGGATGACTGCTCCAAAGTCCGAGGACACGAAAGGAATCAACCATGAAGCGAATCCCAACCACGAGGTGGAGGGCCCTCATCGGCGCCACCGCACTCCTCGCAGCTGCTGCATCGAGCGCACCGGCAGTCAGTGGAGCAGCTGCCGAGAAGAGTCACGGCACCGTGGCGCTCCGCCTCGGCTACTTGCCCAACCTGACCCACGCCGCTGACCTCATCGGGATCTCGGGTGGCTACTTCGCCAACGATCTCGGATCGGGTGTGTCGCTGCAGACCACGGCGTTCAACGCCGGCCCTGATGTCGTCACCGCGCTCTTCGGTGGCCAGCTCGACGCTGCCTACCTCGGGCCAAGCCCCGCGATCACCGCCTTCGAGAACTCCCACGGCGCCTACCAAATCGTCGCCGGTGCCGCTTCTGGTGGTGCAGCGCTCGTCGTGCAGCCGACCATCACCTCGGTCGCGCAGTTGAAGGGCACCACCTTGTCGACCCCGCAGCTCGGCAATACCCAGGACGTGTCGCTCCGGGTGTGGCTGAAGAGCAAGGGCCTCAAGACCACGGTGGTTGGCACCGGTGACGTGACGATCCTGCCCCAGACCAACTCCAACATCGTGACGGCCTTCCAAGCCAAGGCGATCGCTGGCGCTTGGGTGCCTGAGCCCTACGTCTCCACGCTGGTTGCCGACGGTGGTCACGTCCTCCTCAACGAGGCGTCGCTGTGGCCGAAGGGCAAGTTCGCAACCACCGTGCTGCTCGTGAACAAGGCCTACCTGAAGGCCTACCCGACAGTCATCAGTGGACTCATCCAAGGTGAGCTCGACGCCATCAACCACCTGAACTCGAACCTGCCGAGCGCGGAGACTGAGATCAACAACGCCATCAAGGCGGTGACTGGCAAGAGCCTCTCGCCCGCAATCATGCACTCGGCGCTGAGCGACGTGACGCTCACCTACGACCCGATCGCCAGTTCGATCGACAAGGACGCGACCAACGCCTACAAGCTCAACTTCTTGACCTCGGGGTCGATCAAGGGCATCTACAACGTGACCTTGCTCAACGCCTTGTTGAAGAAGGCCAAGTTGCCTGCGGTGGTGGCCGATTGACCGCCACGCTCGACGGCGCCACCACTGCTGCGCACGCGTCGAAGGCTGCGGTGACCCTTTCGGGGGTCACCAAAGCCTTCGGCGCGGGGAATCGGCGCGTCCTCGCCATTGACGGCATTGACCTTGAGGTTCCCATCGGATCGTTCACCTGCATCGTCGGCGCGTCCGGGTGCGGCAAGAGCACTTTGCTGTCCCTCGTCGCCGGTCTCGAGCAACCGACGAGCGGGGCTCTCTCCGTTGAGGGCAAGACGGCGCTCATGTTCCAAGAGTCGGCCCTGTTCTCGTGGCTGACCCTCCAGGGCAACGTTGAGCTCGCCATCAAGCTCCGTGGTGGCACCTCGAAGGCAGACCGTGCAGCCGAGGCGCGAGCGATGCTCGAGCTCGTGCACCTCGGGGACTTCGCCCGCCACCGCCCCCACGAGGTTTCCGGTGGCATGCGCCAACGCGCCGCCCTCGCCCGTGCCCTCGCCCAACAACCAGAGGTGCTGTTGATGGACGAGCCGTTCGGGGCGCTCGACGCCATCACCCGAGATCTCCTCCACGAAGAGCTCGAGCAGTTGTGGAGCTCGAGGGGTACCACCGTCCTCTTCGTCACCCACAACGTGCGAGAGGCCGTTCGGCTCGGCGACCGGGTGGTCGTGCTCTCGAGCCGCCCTGGACGGGTTGTCGAGTCCATCGACGTCCCCATCGACCGCCCGCGGCGCATCGAGTCGAGTGCGGTTGCTGATCTCGCAGCCCATGTGGCCGATCGGCTCCGAGTGGAGGTGAGCCGTCATGGTCGTTGAGACTGAGCAACTCTCCGCAGCGTTGAGTGGCCTCGATGCCCTCGATGTGGTCGTCGCTCCATCTGGTCGACTCCGGCGCGCTCGAGCCGTCATCTTGCCCAAGGTGGCAGCCACCATCGTGTTCATTGGACTGTGGCAACTCCTCGTCGCCTCGAAGTGGAAGCCGGAGTACGTCGTGCCGAGCCCGTTCTCGGTGCTGCATTGGATGGGCCAGAACCCCGGGTCCTTGCTGTCGGCGTCGTGGGTGACGCTCTCTCGAGGGCTCCTCGGCTTCGCCATCGCCATCGCCATTGGCGGAGCGATCGGCATTCTGAACGCCAGTGTCCCCGTGGTGCGTTCAGCAATGGGGTCGATGATCACCGGGCTTCAGACCATGCCGTCAATCGCGTGGTATCCGCTCGCCATCGTGTTCTTCGGTCTCGGCGAGCACGCAATTCTGTTCGTGGTGGTCGTCGGCGCCGCCCCCTCGATCGCCAACGGCATCATGTCGGGCGTCGACCAGGTGCCGCCGCTGCTGCGTCGGGCCGGACGGACGATGGGGGCTCGTGGGCTCACGCAACTGCGCTACATCGTGCTTCCGGCAGCTCTGCCGGTGTTCTTCTCTGGGCTGAAGCAGGGCTGGGCCTTCTGCTGGAGGAGTTTGCTCGCCGGCGAGATCATCGTCGTGGCGCTCACCAATCGTGGGCTTGGGACCTTGCTGCAGGAGAACAAGGACTTCCTCAACTACGTCGGTCTCTACGGCGTGATGGTGACGATCTTCGTCCTCGGCGTGATCGTCGATGGGGTCCTCTTCGGGACCTTCGACCAACTCATCCGACGTCGGTGGGGTCTCGTCGAAGCATGACCTCGTGAGGTCCGGCCGGTAGTCTGGGGGCGAACCCGAAGGGGGCTGATCCCGGCACCGGCCGGATCTCATGGTTGAACCGCACAGCAACGACGTTCTCCAGCACTTAGCCGACGCCCAACCGACGAACTGGTGGCTCGACGAAGATCCTTTGGAGCCAGATCCCCACCCCGCCCTCGTCGGCGAGCACCGAGCTGACCTCTGTGTGGTGGGTGGTGGTTACACCGGTCTGTGGACCGCGCTGCGAGCCAAGGAGCGGCGACCGGAGTGCTCGGTCATCGTGCTCGAGCAGCTCGAGACCGGGGCGGGAGCCTCGGGCCGCAACGGTGGCTTCTGCAGCTCATCGCTCACCCATGGCTTCACCAATGGGCTCCGACGCTTCCCGAAGGAGATCGCCACCCTGGAGCGCATGGGTCGAGAGAACCTCGACGCCATTGAGGCGACGATTGCCCGCTACGGCATCGAGTGCGACTTCGAGCGCACCGGTGAGCTGAACGTCGCCCTCGAGCAGTGGCAGTTCGACGACCTCGTCCACGAGGCAGAACTCCGGAACCAGATGGGCGACCACGTCGAGATTTTGGACGCCGACGCAGTCCGCCAGCGCGTGAACTCTCCTCGCTACGTCGGCGGCACCTTCGATCCTGACGGCACCGCGCTCGTGGACCCGGCACGACTGGTCTGGGGCTTAGAACGCGCCTGTCGGTCGCTCGGCGTGCAGATCTTCGAGCACACCAAGGTGGATTCGCTCACGGATAGCGATGACCACGTGGTGGTCGACGCCGCCTACGGGCGGGTGCTGGCCAGTCGGGTGGCCCTCGCCACCAACGCGTACCCTTCCCTCGTCCGCTCGGCACGCAAGTACGTGGTCCCCGTCTACGACTACCAAATCGCCACTGAACCCTTGAGCGAGGCCCAGCGGGCTGCCATTGGTTGGGAGGGGCGTGAGGGCCTCTCCGATGCGGGCTACCAGTTCCACTACTCGCGGCTCACCGCCGACGGGTCGATCCTGTGGGGTGGCTACGACGCCGTCTACAAGTTCCGAGGACGACTCCGGAGTGAGTACGAGGTGAACCCCGAGGTCGTCGCACGCTTGGCCTCGCACTTCCTCGAGACCTTCCCTCAGCTCCACGGCATTCGGTTCACCCACACCTGGGCCGGAGCGATCGACACCTGCTCGCGCTTCTCGCCTTTCTGGGGAACGGCGCACCGTGGCCGCGTCGCCTACGTGCTCGGCTTCACGGGGCTCGGTGTCGGGGCATCACGCTTCGGGGCTGAGGTGATGCTCGATCTGCTCTGGGGCCTCCACACCGAACGGACGGAGTTGGCCATGGTGCGGCGCAAGCCCTTCCCATTTCCTCCAGAACCGTTCCGGTATCCGATCATCAAGTACACGACGCACGCCATTGCCAAGGCTGATGCCAATGGGGGCAAGCGGAACCTCTGGCTCCGCCTCCTCGACGCGCTCGGGATGGGCTTCGACTCCTAGGCGACCGCCTCGCCCCACGGGGTGACCGGGGTGATGGAGCCGAGCACGGACTCGATCGCCGCTGCCACGTCGAGGCAGAGGTCATCGCACCAGGCGTTGCCCACCACTTGGACCCCGACCGGAACGCCTCCTGCGAGGCCGGTGGGCACGCAGGCTGCGGGGAGGCCGAGGCCGTTCATCGGGGCCACGAATCGACTGAGCTCGCTGACCTGGGCTTCGCCGGCTGCTGAGGCCACGTCGAGGTCGTGGATGAAGGCTTGCTCGGTCCACACCGGAGCGACGAGGACGGGGAACTCTTGGAAGAACGTCGCCCACGCTCGCTGCACGACGTAGCGGCGCTGGTGGAGTTCGTAGGCCGAGCCGAGGGTTGCTGCCGGCAGGCGATCGATGGCCCGTTGGAGGACCCACATGGCCTCATCGGACATCACGCCGTCGAACTCCTTGATGGCGACGGTGAGGTCGGCCAAGAGGAGTCCAGCCCAGATGGCGTGAGCGTCCTCCACCATGGGCGGGCAGGCCTCGACCACGTCGTAGCCGAGCGAAGAGAGCGCCTCGCCTGCTCGCCGGACCCCGTCTGCAACCGCAGGGCTCGTCGATCCCCCTGGGGGCTCAGGCAGGAGTGCGACCCGGAGAGGTCCGAAGTCGCGACCGAGCGGCACGAGGGGTCCAACTCGGGGATCTCTCGGGTCGGGCCCCATGAGGACGTCGGCCATGGCTCGCACATCAGCCACGGTTCGAGCCATCGGTCCCGCCACCGCCATGATCTGCGCGGTGAGGTTGGGGGCAGTAGGCGAAGTGGAACCAGCGACCGCGATACGCCCGGGGGTGGGCTTGAGCGAAGCGATGCCGCAACAGAAGGCGGGGTTGCGCAGTGAGCCACCGATGTCGTTGCCGAGACCCATGGGGCTCATCCCAGCGGCGATGGCCGAGCCCTCGCCACCGGAGGACCCGCCAGCGGTCACGTTGGGGTTGAAGGGGTTCTTCGTGAGGCCGTAGAGGGAGGAGCGGGTGTGGAGCCGCATGCCGAAGTCGGGCATGTTGGTTCGAGCGAACGGAATCGCCCCCGCTCGGCGCATCCTGGCGACGACGGGAGCATCGATGGGGGCGATGGCGCCTTCGAGGAGGGGAACGCCTTGCGTGGTCGGGTGGCCCTCGACGTCGATGTTCTCCTTGACCGTCAACGGAACGCCATGGAAGAGCCCAAGGACCTCGCCGTTGGCGATCGCTCGGTCCGCAGCTTCTGCGGCGGCAACTGCTCCAGCGATGGGGCGAACGATGGCGTTGAGTCCACCGTTCACCGCTTCAGCGCGAGCGAGGTGGGCGTGGAGGACCTCGACGGCACTGACCTCCTTGGCCGCGATCATCGCTGCGAGGTCAACCGCCCGCTTCGTCCACAACTCGTCCATGGTCCCCCCTCGGTCCAATCGTCAATCTAGGACGCACGGAAGATCGATGGAGGGGAGTGGGTAGCGTGGACTCGTGGGAATTCGCCTCGGGCACAAGACACCTCCAGAACCGGTCTACGAGCGCGTGGGTGGCATGGCGTTCTTCACGGATCTCGTCGAGGCCTTCTACGTCGGCGTCCAGGCTCGCCCAGTGCTCCGAGCGATGTACCCAGAGGACTTAACCGAATCCAAGGAGCACCTAGCGCTGTTCTTGGCGCAGTACTTCGGGGGACCCGCCACCTACAACGAAGTCCGTGGACACCCACGGCTCAAGATGCGCCACAGCCCCTACGTCATCGACGTGGAGGCTCGAGACCAGTGGCTCTCGGCCATGTTGGAGGCTCTCGACGCAGTGGACCCAGCGCCAGAGATCCGTGGTGAACTCGCCGCCTATCTCGACATGGCGGCCCACCAACTCCGAAACGCCTGAGGCTTCAGTCGGTGAAGTTCGGCGGTCGCTTGTCTCGACGAGCGCGAATGGCCTCTTCGAAGTTCTTGGTGGTGAGACGAATGAAGAGCTGACCGAGGCCTTCGTGCTCCATGTGGTTCTCGAGGCTCGAGGCATCGAGGGACTGCCACAGTGACCGCTTGGTCATCTCGATGCCGGCCTGGCTGAAGCCGATGATCTTCTCGGCGAGGGCGAAGGCGGCGGTCAAGAGCTCGTCGTCGGCGACGACGCTCGTGACCATGCCGAGACGCTCGGCTTCCTCGGCGCTCACGTCGCGCCCGGTCAACATGATCTCGGTCGCTCGGGTTTGACCGATGGACCGGGGGAGCAGGTAGCTGAGGCCGAGCTCAGACGCGGTGAGGCCGTTGTTGATTCCCGCAGCTCGGAAGTAGGCGGACGATGCGGCGATGCGCAGGTCGGTGGCCATGGCCAAGCAGAACCCTCCACCAATGGCGGCGCCGTTGACGGCGGCGATGATCGGTTGGTGGACGTGGCGCAGGGTGCGGATCACGTCTTCTAAGAGGCCCATGGACCGGAGGGCAATGGTCGGGAGTCCAAGTCCGTCGATGTCGGGGATGACGCCGGGATCTTCCAAGTCCGCTCCCGAACAGAAGCCGTGACCAGCCCCAGTTAGCACGATGACGCGACAGTCGTTGTCTCGAGAGAGCGCCTCCAAGGCTTCACGGAGGGGGATCATGACGTCGAAGGCCATGGCGTTCATCCGCTCAGGCCGGTTGAGCGTCAACAGTCGGATGTGGGGCCTCGGCGTCGACAGCTCGATGAAGCCCATGACTCAGGCGTCCTCGTCGGCCCAGGCGAGTTGCCCGCCGTCCAGGTTGGCCACCGAGTAGCCCTGCTCGTCGAGGAAGGCGGCAGCCTTCATCGACCGTCCACCGGACCGACAGCAGCAGATGATGTCGGCGTCCTTCGGGAGTTCACCGAATCGCTCCGTGAGCTCACCGAGCGGGATGCAGGTGGCACCGGGGTAGGACCAGGCGGCGACTTCGTCGGGCTCGCGCACGTCGAGGAGGAACACGGTCTCGCCGGCGGCGAGTGCGGCCTTCACCGCTGCTGGGGTCGTCACGGCAATGGTCATGGTCACTCCTCGGTCGGGCTCTGGCGAAGCATAGGCACGGCTGCCGTGCCGTTGCGGCGACGGAGGGCGAGCAGCGCCACGCCGAGCAGGGTCATCGCTGCACCGAGTGCGATCGTGCCGTCGGTGTTGGCGCCGGTGTAGGGGAGCTCTGGGGTATGGCGCTCGGGCACGGCAACGACCGTCGGGTGCTGCGCACTCGAGGTGGTGAGGACGCCTCCGGTGCAGTGGAGCGCAGGATCGAGGAGGTAGTCCGCCGGTGCCGTCCGTTCTCGAACGCACCAGTGGTAGCCCGACGGGAGGGTGAAGTGGAGATCACCGGAGTTGCCGGTGACGCCGCTCGCAAAGAACGCCATGCCCGCTGGAACCGCCACGCCACTCGGTGGCGCCGGAGGGGCGAAGCCGGTGGGGAAGGGGGTGGTGACGAAGAGGTCGTAGACGGCGTGGGGGATGCCGCTTCCGGGTTGCGCAGCGTTGTACTTGTGCACCGCCAGGGTGACCTCGTGGGGAACTTCCGCCACGGCGATGGTCCGAGGCGCGTGGTCGACGACGCCACTCGTGCAGCGCAGTGCGGGGTCGAGGGCGAAGCCTGGAGGACTCGAGTGCTCGAGGACGCACCACGCCGAACCCACGGGCACGGTGAAGTGCAGGTGACCGGCGTCATCGGTGGTGCCCCGGTCGTACCACGACAACTGCGCGAGTACGGCTGCGTCGGTGGGCGGGTGCTCGGGCACGCCACCAGCGGGTCCCGGGTCGACGGCGTAGAGGTCGTAGACCGCACCGGGCACACCGGTGCCGGGCTGGGTGCTGTTGGCCTTGTGCACGGTGATGGTGGTGGTGATCGGAGCGTCACGGAAGGTGATGGTGCGCACCTCGCCGGGGATGAGGCGGACGATCTCCTGGTTGGGCACAGGGAGGTGGTATCCAGGCGGGGCAGACACCTCGGTGATCTCGTAGTCGCCTGGGAGCAGCGTCGCCAGATCGTTCAACCCGCAGTCACCGTTGCTGAGGGTCACGCAGGTGCCGATGAGCGTGTCGAAGACGCCGGTGTTGCTGGCGTCGTAGGCAATGGAGAAGGTGGCACCGGCAACGCCTCGTCCGGTGTCGGCGTCGACTTTTCGGAGGCCGAGGTCGGCACGGATCACCTGTTCGATCGTCGCTCCGTCGTAGGTGACGGTCGACACCGCTCCGCTCGTCACGGTGACGGTCTGATCTGGAGCGGGCTCGTAGCCCCACGGTGGAGTGGTCTCGGTCACGGTGTAGGTCCCGACCGGGAGCTGATCCGTGGGTCCAGCGGTTCCGTCAGCAGCGGTGGTGAGGGCGCCGACCACGTTGCCGCCACCGTCGAGAATGGAGAACTCCGCTCCTCCCGGCCCGACCCAAGCGGGATCGTCGACGTGCTTGGAGATCGCGATGGCCCCCGTTTGTGGTCCAGCATCCACCGTGAGCGATGTTGCGATCCGGGTCGGTCCATTCGCCGCTGCCACCACTTGCGCGTCGGGGACGTAGAGCGTGGGCACGAGGTAGGTGAGCCCCCGCTGGCCAACGGTTCCGGTGGCGCTGATGGTGATGGGGTGCGCAGGTCCTCCAGTGTTGACGACGACGGCGCTGAAGCGTCCCGTCGACGAGGTCGTGACCGTCGTGGTGCTCGGTCCACCTGGTGTGGAGAACGTTCCCCCCGAAACCGACAGCGTCACCGACGTGCCCGACAGTGCCGTGCCTGAACCCGGGAAGGAGAGGAGGCCGTTGACGGTGGCCGAGGTGGCAATGGTCGGATCCCCGGCGATCGAGAGCGAGAGCCGCGGCGTAGCCGTGGCACCAATGGCAGCGGCCACGAGTGCGTCGAGGGCGGTGTAGGCGCGGGTGAGGCCGGCGTCCATGGTGGGCAGCGGCTGGTTCCAGAAGCGGTTGAGGGTCACGATGCGCATCGCCGCCCCCAACTGATTGGCGGTGAACTGTCCAGGAACGCCGTTCGTCACCCAGCCCCGGGCTTGGGCCTCGGAGAACGCGAAGCCAACCGCTGGCGCCCTCGTGGCGTTCATCCCCGAAGGTGCTGACCCAGCCACGTAGCTGTAGTTGGGGTGCGGATAGGAGCCGGGGTGGTTGGGGTCGTTCACGCACAGCACCCAGCCGAGCGTTCCCGGGAATCCGAGGCCGTAGGTGCCGAACCACCCATTCCTTCCGTTGTAGGTGCCGCAGTACCCCTTGTAGGGCGATGGTGGGGTGCCCGTTGAGCACGCCGCTGGGCCGTCGCCGACGGCCGCTCCAGCTGGAGCGATGGGGAACATCGTTGGCGCCACCACGAGGGGAGCGGCCATCAGCAGCGCTCCCACGGTCACCCGCAAAAGTCGAATGTGCATTTGGGCACCGTAGGCCACGAATCTGATTCGTCGGGGGACCCACCACTAGCCTGAAACCGTGCCCATCGCTCGACGCCACCTCGCTGATGACGAAGAGGTCGTGGTCGAAGTTCGGCCCCACTGGTCCGTTGTGGCTCGACCGATCCTCGGAGGAATCCTCGCCGTTTCGGGAGCGATCGCCCTCGTCGTGGCGTTTGGTCCGCTTCCAACGTGGCTCACCATCGCCATCATCTGCCTCGTCGCCTTCCCAGCGCTCCGTGCCGGCGTTGCGCTCGGGAGGTGGTGGCAGACGGTCACGGTCCTCACATCGCACCGACTGCTGTTCCGTTCCGGCGTGCTGCAACGGTCCTTCGTCCAGATCAACCTCGACCGCATCGTCGACGTGCACTGCAGCCAGAGCCTCCTCGACCGGCTCCTCGGCCGTGGCGTGATCACCTTGGAGGTCGACAGCGGCCCTCCGGTGACCCTCGACGACGTCCGCAGACCTCGGGCGTTTCAGCAGGTGATCTCCGCTGAGCTCCGCCTCCAACGCACCTCGGGGACGGCTCCTCAACTCTCGTCAGGGGAAGGCGAATGGGAGGGAAGCGAGGACGCAGGCCTCGAGCGGAGGGAGGATCGTCCGATCCGTCGCCGGAGCCGGAGGGGGAGTCGCCACCTTCGCCCCTTCGACGACGCCGACGACGAGGTTGACCTCTTGGCGGAGGATCTCCCGGCGATCGTCGAGGAGCGCCTCGCTGAACTCTTAGAGGAATTCCGAAACGACGAGATCTCTGCTGCCCAGTACGAGGCGTCGCGCCATGAAGTCCTGAAGCGTTGGAACCTCGATGGAGGGGGAAGCCGGTAGGTTGAGGAGGTGACGACTCCTCGATACCGATGCACGGCCTGTGGCAACCTCACCCGCTTCGACGTGACCACCACCACGACGGAGAAGGCCTTCTACCACTACTCCGTTGGCGGAGATCTGACGATTGAGGACCCGACGATCGTCAAAATGACGGTCGACGAGGTGTCGTGTCGGTGGTGCGGCCACGGCCGTGCGGTCGAAGAACTCCGAGATGACACCACCGGCACCGATGCTGTTCCGGAGGAAGCGGGCCAGTGAAGTGGCGCCGGCGACAACCGCCGGTCCTCGACCTCTCGGCCCTCGTCGACGGGTCAGGTGGTCGCGAGCGACCCTCAGCTCCACTCTCGGACCTCGTGGTCGGCTTGAGCGATCTTCCCTCGACCGCCCTGCTCCTCTTCGTGTTCGTCAAGCCCGACTGCGATGGTTGCGAGGAGCTCATCCGCGCTGGAACCGGTGAGGATGCGCTGCTCGAGGGTCCCTGGACCATCCTCTGGTGTCTCAGAGGGGCGTCACCCGAGGTCGACGCACTCGCTGCTCGCCTCTGCGGTCCGGTTCTCCGCGGCGAGGCCGCGTTCACGAGGTTCTCGGTGACGAGTGGGCCGTTCTTCGTGGTCGCGACCCTCGATGGCGTCGTTCTCGGCGAGGGCGTGCCCTTTGGGGCGACCCATCTCCGCGAGCAGCTCGACGCCGTGCTCGCAGGTCGAGGTACTCCGGTCCATCGCTTGGAACCGGGGGCTGAGCAGCCATGACGTCGGCAGTGACCACGACCTGCGTGCCACAGCCTCGGTGCAGGATTTCGCCATGGACACCACCGAACACCACGAGGACAGCACCAGCCTCTCCATTAGCTGTGCTGACTGCTGCCACAAAGACAGCGCAACGTGCAGTGATTGCGTCGTCACCTTCCTGTGCAACCGTGAGCCCGATGACGCCGTTGTCATCGACGTCACCGAAGCCCGAGGACTCCGCCTGCTCCAACAGGTGGGTCTCGTCCCCGGCATTCGTTTCGCCGATCGCACCGCCTAGCAGCGGGCTGAGGGCGCGATGACGCGCCACCTGCTCGTCACCAACGACTTTCCGCCGAAGGTCGGTGGGATCCAGTCGTACTTGGACGAGCTGTGGCGCCGCCTTGATCCCTCGACCTTCGCGGTGCTCACCGCGTCCTCCGACGAGCGAGCGCCGACGTTCGACACTCAGTGGGCATCGACCGGTCGTCAGGTACTGCGCTCGCCCAAGGGCACGCTGTTCCTACCGACGCCGGCCAACCGACGCCGGATAGAGGAGGCCATTGCCGCCACCGGCGCAGAGTTCGTCCTCCTCGACCCAGCCTGGCCGCTCGGACTCCTCGGTCCACAGCTCTCCGTTCCCTACGGTGTCGTCCTCCACGGGGCCGAAGTCACGATTCCGGCCCGAATTCCGTTCATTGCTGCCACGCTGCGTCGAGTGCTCTCGGGATCCTCGGTGGCCATCTGTGCCGGCACCTACCCGGAGGCAGAAGCGGTTCGCTGCCACCGCGGTCCACTCCGTCGGGCAGTGCAGGTTCCCCCGGGCGTCGACACCGCTCGGTTCGCCCCGCTCGAGGCCCACGAGCGTGCTGCGGTACGCGCCGAGCTCAGCATCAGCGACGATGCGCCGTTCCTCTTCAGTTACAGCCGTCTCGTGCCGAGGAAGGGGATGGACGTCCTCATCGCCGCAGCACACGCCATGGCCGCTGCCTACCCCAGCCTCGTCCTCGCCATAGGTGGTCGTGGGCGAGACCGAAAGCGCCTCGAGCGCCTGGCAGGCGCCGGGCCAGCGGATGTGCGGTTCCTCGATTTCATCGCCGACGATGACCTCCCGCGCATCCTCGGGGCGGCCGACTGCTTCGCCATGATGTGTCGGAATCGGTGGTTCGGCCTCGAGCAAGAGGGATTCGGCATCGTCTTCGTCGAAGCAGCGGCGGCGGGGATTCCCGCGGTGGCTGGTCGCAGCGGAGGGTCAGCCGATGCCGTGGTCCACGGTGGAACCGGCCTCATCGTCGACGATCCACGAGACGTTGGGGCGGTCGTCGCCTCGCTCGAACGCGTCCTCGGCGATCCCGCCTACGCCGCCCAGCTCGGCGCTGCTGCTCGAGTGCGAGCGGTGAAATCCTTCGACTACGACATCCTCGGTTCTACATTGGGGCGTAGCCTGTCGTACGAGGATGAATCGGACGCCTAGTTCGATCGAGGAAGGAAGCGGTGTCAGACCACGCCACCGAGCAGATCGTCATCGCAGCATCGCCGCAGCGCTGCTACGAGGTTGCTGCCGATATTGAGGCCTACCCAACGTGGATTTCCGACGTGAAGGCCGTCATTGCGCATGAACGTGACGCAGATGGTCGACCCGTGCTCGCCGAGTTCCGAGCAGCGGCGTTCGGCCGTTCGACGACCTACACCCTCCGCTACGACTTCACCGGTGGACCGGAGCGTTTGGCCTGGGAGCTCACCGAGAGCGACCTCGTGGCCAGCCTCGAGGGCACCTACACCTTCGAGCTCGCCCCTGGTGGCGCAACGACGGTGACCTACGACCTCTCGGTCACCTTGAAGGTGCCGATTCCTGGGTTCGTGAAGAGTCGTGCCGAGCACCGGATTCGTCAAACGGCCCTCCAAGAGTTGAAGGCTCGGGTCGAGTCGACGTCGTGAGTTCGGAGCGGACGGCGTCGCTCGGCGTTGACATCGGTGGCACGAAGGTCCTGGGGCTTGCGCTCAGCGCGAGCGGCGCGGTCCTTGGCCGGGTACGCCAGCCCACGCCGCAGGTGAGCGACGCTGAGCAGGGACGACCCGTCGGGACCTCCGTCGCTGACGTTGCCGCAGCGGTGATCGCCGAACTAGCCGAGAGCGTTGGCGTTGATCCGCGCACGTGCTCCATCGGTGTTGGGGTGCCGGGCATGGTGGACCGTACGGGGACCCTCGTGTTCGCCCCGAACCTCCAAGGAGCCATCGGCGCTGACCTCGCCGAGTTGATCGCCCGGCCCTTCGAGCGAGCACCGGTCGCCATCGACAACGATGCCAACTGCGCAGCGATCGCCGAAGTGCACCTCGGGGCAGCCCGAGGGGTTGACCACGCACTCCTCATCACCCTGGGCACCGGGATTGGTGGAGCGGCCATCGTGAACGGCGCGGTGCTGCGGGGCGCTAACGGATTCGCCGGAGAGTTCGGCCACATGATGGTGAACCCCGACGGCCCGCCGTGTCCGTGTGGATCTCGAGGGTGCTTCGAGCGGTACGCCTCTGGTGCGGGGCTCCGTCACCTCGCGGCCGAAGCCATCAACGCTGGGACCCTCGATCCTCGATTCGCCTCGGCGCCAGAGCTCCTCATTGAGCGCGCGACCAGTGGTGACGCAGCAGCCTTGGCGGTGGTCGACCGATTCTGCTGGTGGCTCGCTCGGGGGATCGCCAACCTCTGTGCGATCTTCGATCCCGAGTTGGTGCTCCTCGGGGGTGGGGTGATCGACGGCAAGGCTGTGGTCCTCGAACCGACCAGGGCCTACTTGGCCACCGAGATCGAAGGGGGAGCACGTCGCCGTCCTCCCCGCGTCGAAGCCACCGTCTTTGGATCCGATGCCGGGGCGATCGGCGCTGCGATCCTGGGTGAGCGGCAGCGGTGAAACTCGGGATTCTGCTCCCGCTCTTTCGGACCGACATCGCTGATGCGAGAGCGTCTGCGGCCGAGGCTGAAGCGGTTGGCCTCGATGGAGTCTTCGCCTACGACCACCTCTGGCCGATCGGCCATCCCGAGCGTCCAGCCTTCCGGCCCTTCCCAATTCTCGCTGAGACCCTCACGACGACGTCAGCACTCTCGGTGGGTCCTCTGGTCGCTCGCGTCGGCCTCGTCGACAACGCCGTGCTCGAAGCGGAGTTCATGGCCCTCCACGCGCTCGGGCCCGGACGGGTGATCGCAGCGCTCGGGATTGGGGACGGACTCTCTGCAGCGGAGAACGCTGCCTATGGGATCGGTCTCGACGCAGCGCCCCTCCGCAGGGAAGCGCTCCGCCTCGAGGCCGGCACGCTCGCTGGTGCCGGCCTCGAGGTGTGGGTGGGGGGAACAGGGTCGAAGACCGTGGAACTCACGCGATCCATTTCGGCCGCGGTCAACTGTTGGGCGGTCACGCCAGACGCGGTTGCCGCACTCGCCGCTGATGGTCCGGTGACCTGGGCGGGAGACCTCCCCGGCGACCTCGACGAAATGGCTCGACACCTCGACGATCTCGCCACCGCTGGGGCGACGTGGTGCGTGACGACCTATGGCACAACGGCGGCGATGGTCGCTGAGGCAGCAGCGAAGGTGGGCCTCAGGCCGACGCGGTAAGTTGCGCTATGGAATTTCGACGGATCAACGGTCTTCCTCCCTACGTCTTCGCCGTCATCAACGGCCTGAAGGACGCGGCTCGCCACGAGGGTGCCGACGTCATCGACCTCGGATTCGGCAACCCCGACCTCCCCTCGCCAGAGTTGGCGGTCGACAAGTTGGCCGAAGCGGCCCACCAGGCGAAGAACCACCGGTACTCGGCCTCCAAGGGCATCCCCAACCTCCGTGGGGCCATCGCCAAGCTCTACGAGCGCAAGTGGGGCGTCTCGCTCGATCCCGACACCGAGGTCGTCACCACCATTGGCGCCAAGGAGGGCTTCAGCCACCTCATGTGGGTGCTGCTCCAGCCCGGCGACTCAATCCTCGTGCCCTCGCCGTCGTATCCGGTGCACATCTACTCGCCGCTGTTCGCCGGCGGTGACGTCCGCCACGTCCGCCTCTACGGTCCGAACACCACCGACGAGGTCCCACCCACCCAGAGCCCTGGCGATGCCTTCTTCGACAACTTGATGGAGGCCTGGGAGACCGCGGTGACCAAGCCCCGGGTCATCGTGCTGTCGTTCCCACACAATCCGACGACCGCCTGCGTGGACCTCGAGTTCATGCAGCGCATCGTGGACTTCGCCCGCGAGCACGAGGTCATCTTGGTCCACGACTTCGCCTACGCCGACCTCGGGTTCGACGGCTACGAGCCGCCGTCCATCCTCCAGGCCGAAGGTGCCAAGGACGTGGCGGTGGAGTTGTACTCGTTGACCAAGTCGTTCTCCATGGCCGGATGGCGTGTGGCCTTCATGGTCGGGAACAAAGAAGTCGTCGCAGCCCTGACCAAGCTGAAGAGCTACCTCGACTACGGCACCTTCCAGCCCATCCAAATTGCCGCCATCGTGGCGATGAACGAAGCACCGGACTACCCCGTGGAGCTCAACCACATCTACCAGTCCCGCAGAGATGTCCTGTGCGAAGGCCTCAACCGCATTGGTTGGGAGATCACGCCGCCGCAGGGGACGATGTTCCTGTGGGCCCCCATCCCTGAGCCCTACCGCGAGATGGGCAGCCTCGAGTTCTCGAAGTACCTCGTCACCGAAGCCTCGGTGGCCACGTCACCGGGCGTGGGGTTCGGTCCTGGTGGTGAGGGCTACGTGCGTTTCGCCCTCATCGAGAACGAGCAGCGCATCTCCCAAGGCATCCGCAACCTCCGAGGTGCACTCGACCGCCTGCGCTGAGCCTTCCTCAGGTGGCGAGGTCGTGGGACTTCGCCACCGCTGCCAGCCAAGCGTCGTAGCCGAGGCGAGAGAACTCGTTGGGAAGCTCAGGGCTGAACCGACGTTCGCACTGCCACGAGGCTGCGATCGACGCCACGTCGTCGATGACCCCTGCGCCGAGCCCGGCGAGCATTGCGGCGCCGAGCGCAGTCGTCTCCACTGAGGCTGGACGTTCCACCGAGGTGCCGAGTTGCTCCGCTTGGAGTTGGCACAGCAGGTCCATCGCTGCCGCTCCGCCGTCGACCCGCAGGGTGCCGAGTGGTGCCCCGCTGGCAGCCACCATGGCGTCGGTCATGGCGGTGACTTGGTAGGCGAGCGCCTCGATCGTGGCCCGAGCGATCTGGGCCCGACCACTGCCACGCGACAGGCCGAAGATGGTGCCCCGGGCTTGCGGGTCAAACCACGGACTGCCGAGGCCAGTGAAGGCCGGCACGATCATCACGCCGTCGCTCGATGCGGTGGTCAGCGCCAAGGGTTCGAGGTCTTCAGAACGTTCGATGATGCCGAGTTCATCTCGCAGCCACTGAACGGTGGCCCCAGCGACGAACGCGGAGCCCTCCAAGGCGTAGGTGAGGGGCTGGTCGCTGCCAAGCTGCCAGGCAATGGAGGTGGTCAGGCCTGCTGGAGGTGCGGGGATAGTCGTGCCGATGTTCTGGAGCACGAAGCACCCGGTGCCGTAGGTGGCCTTGGCCATGCCGACCTCAGTGCAGGACTGACCGAAGAGGGCACCTTGTTGGTCGCCGACCATGGCGGTGATCGGGAGCCCTGCTAACTGCTCACCGAGGTCAGGTCGAAGGGTGCCGAAGGCTGAGACAGTGGGGCGGACCTCGGCGAGTGCAGTGGCCGGGATGCCGAAGGTGGAGAGCAGGTCGGCATCCCAGGTACCGGTTGCGAGGTTGAGCACCATGGTGCGTGATGCATTGGAGACATCGGTGGCGAAGGTGCCGCCGTTCGGTCCACCGGTCAGGTTCCACAGCACCCAGGTGTCAATGGTGGCGAGGGCCAGATCCTCGGCACCATCGCCCACCCCGTGGTCGAGGAGCCAGGCCATCTTGGTCGCCGAGAAGTAGGGGTCGAGGACGAGGCCCGTCGTCGTGCGAACGGCGTCCTCAACCCCGCTCGAGCGCAGTGCGTCGCAGGTGGCAGCGGTGCGGCGGTCCTGCCACACGATGGCTCGAGCGAGGGGTGCCCCCGTTGCTCGATCGAAGGCGACGGTCGTCTCACGCTGGTTGGTGATCCCAATGGCGGCCACGCGGTTGCCGGCCGCCCGTTGGCGCTGGACCACTTCGCCGAGGGTGGACTCGACCGCAGCCAGGATTTCGGTGGCGTCGTGCTCCACCCAGCCCGGTTCTGGGAAGAACTGGGTGAGGGGGCGATAGGCCACGTCGAGCACGGCGCCTGCGGTGGTCATGGCGAGGGTTCGCACGCCCGTGGTGCCGGCGTCAATGGCGCAGAGGAGTTCCATGAAGCCTCACGCTACCGAGATTTGCACCAGCACTTGGGGTCCGGAGATTTCGTCATCTGCCGTTCACAAAACCGCCCGATCCCTGTTGACAGCGTCGTAACTACAATGCTGTAATGCAACTCCATCTTGTGGTGGGGGAAGGAATCAACCACAACATCTTGTGGTTGAGGCAAGATGCAGGTGTTGTTCTGCGTTCGTGGTGTTGGACCAAGAATGCGGCGCTGCAGTTCATAGGGCAGGTAGAGGAGAGATCATGGCAATCGCACCACAGCGACAAGGAATTGGGATTCGCAGACACTTCACGACGGAGGGTGTGCACCCGTTTGACACCGTCACGTGGGAGCTGCGCGACTCTCGCATCACGAACTACCGCGACGGTTCCGTCGCCTTCGAGCAGCTCGGTGTCGAGGTTCCCTCCACCTGGAGCGTGAACGCCACCAACATCCTCGCCCAGAAGTACTTCCGCGGCACCCTCGGCACCCCTGAGCGCGAGACCTCGCTCAAGCAGGTCGCCAACCGCGTGGTCGATACCATCACCGCATGGGGCTTGAAGGACGGCTACTTCGTCTCGACCGAAGAGGCGGAGATCTTCCGTGATGAGCTCAAGTACCTCATCATCCACCAGAAGGCCGCGTTCAACTCGCCCGTGTGGTTCAACATCGGCGTCAAGGGCGTGCCGCAGCAGGCCTCTGCCTGCTTCATCTTGGCCGTCGAGGACTCGATGGACTCCATCCTCAACTGGTACACCGAAGAAGGAACCATCTTCAAGGGTGGTTCCGGTGCTGGCGTGAACCTCTCGAAGATCCGCTCTTCCAAGGAGCTCTTGAAGGGTGGCGGCACCGCATCAGGTCCGGTGTCGTTCATGCGTGGTGCTGACGCCTCAGCAGGAACCATCAAGTCCGGTGGCAAGACCCGTCGTGCCGCCAAGATGGTCATGCTCGACGTCGACCACCCCGACATCGGTGACTTCATCTGGTGCAAGGCCATCGAGGAGCGCAAGGCCCGCGTGCTGCGCGACGCCGGCTTCGACATGGACTTGGACGGCGCCGACAGCTTCTCAATTCAGTACCAGAACGCCAACAACTCGGTGCGGGTGACCGACGAGTTCATGCAGGCAGTCCTGGACGACGCCGAGTGGCCGCTCCGTGCCCGCAACGGCGAGATCGTCGAGACGGTCTCGGCCAAGGAACTCTTCCGAGAGATCTCCCTCGCCGCGTGGGAGTGCGCCGACCCCGGTCTGCAGTACGACACGACGATCAACGACTGGCACACCACGCCTAACGCCGGGAAGATCAACGGCTCGAACCCGTGCTCTGAGTACATGCACTTGGACAACTCGGCCTGCAACCTCGCCAGCCTCAACCTCATGACCTTCTTGAACGACGACGACTCCTTCGACGTCGAGAGCTTCAAGGCTGCCGTCGAGGTCGTCTTCACCGGCCAAGAGATCCTGGTCGGCAACGCCGACTACCCGACCAAGGCCATTGGTGAGAACACCATCAACTACCGCGAGCTCGGCATTGGTTACGCCAACCTCGGTGCTCTCCTCATGGCTGAAGGTCTTCCCTACGACTCCGACGCTGGTCGTGCCTGGGCCGGTGCCATCACCGCCCTCATGACCGGTCACGCGTACGCCACCTCGGCCAAGACGGCTGCTCGCATGGGGCCCTTCGCTGGCTACGCCGCTGACGAGGCCGGCATGCTCCGGGTGCTGCGCAAGCACCAGGCTGCGGCGTCCACCATCAACGAGGACCTCGTCCCCGAGTCGCTGCTGTCGGCAGCCCAGGAGTCGTGGGACCGTGCCGTTGAGCTCGCCGAGCAGTACGGCGTGCGCAACTCGCAAGCCTCGGTGCTCGCCCCGACCGGGACCATTGGTCTCCTCATGGACTGCGACACCACCGGCATCGAGCCCGACCTCGGTCTCGTGAAGACCAAGAAGCTCGTCGGTGGCGGCACCATGTCGATCGTCAACCAGACGATCCCGCGTGCCCTCGCCAAGCTCGGCTACAGCCAAGAGGCCATCGACTCCATCGTCGCCTACATCGACCTGAACAAGACCATCGTCGGTGCCCCTGGCCTCGCCGCGGACCACCTCCCGGTCTTCGCCTGCTCAATGGGCGACAACACCATCCACTACTCGGGCCACGTCCGCATGATGGGTGCAGCCCAGCCGTTCCTGTCCGGTGCGATCTCGAAGACCGTGAACCTCCCGCAAGAGGCCGCGATTGAAGAGGTGGAGCAGCTCCACATCGACGCCTGGCGCCTCGGCGTGAAGGCCGTCGCCATCTACCGCGACAACTGCAAGGTGGGTCAGCCCCTCTCGACGACGAAGAAGGACGGCGAGGAGAACGCGAGTGCTCCTGCTGCCCACGCCCACGACCTGGACGGCAAGATCGCCGAGCTCGAGGCTGCCCTCGCCCACGAGCGTGCCCGGGCCAACACGGTGGTGGTCGGTGCGGTGCGTGAGCGCCTGCCTCGCCGCCGTCGCTCCTCGACCTTCGCCTTCCGCGTAGCGGACTGCGAGGGCTACGTCACCGTTGGTGAGTACGACGATGGACGACCCGGTGAAGTGTTCATCAAGGTGTCCAAGCAAGGTTCCACCCTCGCCGGCATCATGGACGCCTTCTCCATCTCGATCAGCCTCGGCCTCCAGCACGGCGTGCCGCTTGCCACCTACGTGCGCAAGTACGTCAACATGAAGTTCGAGCCCGCCGGCATCACCGACGACGCCGAGCTGCGGATCGCGACCTCGCTCGTGGACTACGTGTTCCGTCGCCTCGCACTCGACTACCTGACGCTCGGTGAGCGTGAGGAGCTCGGCGTGCTGTCCTCCGACGAGCGCACGCAGCCGACCTTGCCGGGTGTTGAGGAAGTGGCGACGCCGACCGCAGGCATCAACCCTGCACCGGCAGCCCCGACCCTCATCAGCCGTGCAGAGCAGGCCGACGCCCCCTACTGCTACAGCTGTGGCGACTCGATGCAGCGTGCGGGTTCTTGCTACGTGTGCTCGAGCTGCGGGACCACCAGCGGCTGCAGCTGATCCAGTTGCGAACGTGAGGGTCAACGCTGACCTTCACCGAGACCAGAGAAGAAGCGGGGCGACTGATCGGTCGCCCCGCTTCTTCGTTTCGCCCCCTCCGCCGTGTGGTTGGCGATCCGGTTCTTCCCTCCCGGTACGCTCCCTGCCATGGCCTCCACTGAAACCTCTTTCGCAACGCTGCGCCGCTACAACCTGAGTGCAGCAGCACTCCACGCACTGTCGGCGATCACGGTCATCGCCCTGGCGAACTCGTTCTCGCTGCCGGTGACGGCCAACTACATGGCTGGCCCTCCGGGAACCACGAAGCACCAGTACGTCCACCTCTTCAGCATCCGCATGGCGTGGCTGATCGGTGCGTTCTTCGCCCTCTCGGCCATCGCCCACCTCGTCGTGGCAACGGTCAAGCGGTCAAGCTACGAGGACAACCTCACGAAGTCCCGCAACCCCTACCGGTGGCTCGAGTACTCGCTGTCGTCGTCCCTCATGATCGTGGCCATCGCGCAGCTCACCGGCATCAGCGACGTGGCTGCACTCGTTGCCCTCGTTGGGGTGAACGCGTCGATGATTGGGTTCGGGTGGATGCAGGAGCGCTACGAGCACCCAGGCGGGAGCCTCCTCCCGTTCTGGCTGGGTTGCGTGGCTGGCATCGCTCCGTGGGTGGCCATTGGCGTCTACCTCATTGGACCCGGCGCTCACGACCACGCTCCAGGCTTCGTCTACGGCATCTACGTCTCGCTCTTCGTGGCCTTCAACTGCTTCGCCATCGTGCAGTACCTGCAGTACAAGAAGATCGGCCGCTTCGCTACCTACCTCGTGGGTGAGAAGACCTACCTCGTCCTCTCTCTCGCCGCCAAGTCACTGCTGGCGTGGCAGATCTTCGCCTCGACGCTCGCTGCTGCGAACGCAGCGGGCCACTGATCTCGTCGTTCAGCGAACGGCGACGAGCGGATCCTCCGCGATCCGACTCTCGATGCCTGTTGGTCCGAACGGCACGGTGCCTCGGAGGGTGATCCGACGCATCCGGCGTGGCTGGTTGGCGTAGTCGTCAACGGCGTAGTGGGTGGTCGCTCGGTTGTCCCACATGACGACGTCGCCGGGCTGCCAGCGGTGCCGGAGGGTGAGCTCGGGTTGGGCCATGTGCTCGTAGAGCAGCTTCAGCAGGTGCTCGCTCTCGATCCGGGAGCAGCCGACGAGGTGCGAGGTGAACCCGGGGTTCACGAAGATCGACGGCCGACCGGTTGACGGGTGAATCCGGACCACAGGGTGGATGACCGGTGGAACGTTCTTGGCGTCTTCGAAGAGGGCGTCGGCATCATCACGGGACAACGCGGTGTCGAAGGGCTCGCCCCAGTAGGCCAGTGGTGCGATGCGGTGGACGGCTTCTAAGTCCACAATGGCGGCTTGGATGGCGGGGTGGAGACGCTCGTAGGCGGTTCTCGTGTCGGACCAGCAGGTGTCGCCGCCGTAGGGCGGGATGATCTCGCCGACGAGTACCGAGGCGGCTGGGGGAGTGGGCACGAAGGTGACGTCGGTGTGCCAGCGTGCGTTCTTGCCGCCTGCCGCTGCTTCCAAGATGAGCATCTCGGGGTAGTCGGGGTGTCCAGGGACGACGGGGTGCGCAGGCGTCGGCTCTCCCATGAGGTGGGCGATCTTCGATTGCGCAGCGTGGCTCAAATGCTGGTTGCGGAACACCAGGACGAGGTGTTCCTCCAAGAGCTCCATGATCTGCGAACCATCGGTCACGGCGCTCAGGTCGCCGTCAACTTCTGCGCCGAATGCGCCGGTAATGGGTTGTATGGAGAGGGTCGGGTTCGTCACGGTTGCGCGCTCCGGAGTGGTCGTGGTGGTCCTTCGAGGATACTTCGGCCCACTCCTCCGCTCCGGGAGCGATCGCCGCCGTCGTCGGCGAGGAGCCGCTCCGGCGTCATCTGGTCATCGTTGGCCGGCCGGGGAACTCGAGGGCCGCGGGGGGTGGAGCGCTCGCCGTTGAGCCACCAGACGCCGAGGGCAATGGACTCGAGCGCCATGAGCGCCGTCCCACCGAACACCATCATCCAGCCCGCACGGTGGACATCGGGGAGTGGACCCATCGCCGAGGTACGCGTCGCGGTCATGACCAGTCCCGACAGGCCCGAAACTGGAATGCCGAGGCACAGGAGCAGGATCCGGTGGCCGAGGTGCTCCAGGGTGTTCGTGCCGACGATGAAGCTCCAGAACTGCACCCCAACGACGAAGAAGACCAGGGTCTCTGCGACGTGGATGCGTTGGTTCTCCATGACCAAGGCGTTGAGTTGCGTCAGGTGGTCAACGGGGATGAGGACCGTGAACGCGGCGAACCACACGAAGGGGTTCCGGAGCACGAGGTGGGTGCTGCGGTGTTCTGCACTGCGGAGCGGAGCGCGGAGCGCCACCGCGGCCAATGGGGCGAGCACCATGAGCACGACGAGGTGTGAGGCCATGTGCGTCGACTCACTCGAGAGGGCGTGCGCCCACAGGAACGAATTGCCGTAGACCAGTCCGCCAAGCCCACAGGCGAAGCCGGCAACGGTGACGACCGTCCGCTCCTCATCGGGAATGGGGTGCTTCGACCGCCAAATCGTGAAGAGCACCACCAGGTTCAACCACACCAAGGTGAAGGGCAGTGAGAGCGACATCGCCCTATCGTCCCACGGTCTCGGCTGGCGAATCCGTCAGCGGTAGTTCACCCCGGTGATCCAGGAGATCGCCTGGAGTGCCTGGGTTGGCGTCCAGCCGCCGGGGTTGATGCCCTTGTAGATGTTGCTGCTCTGGCCCATGAAGGTTGCCAGCTTCTTCGCCAAGGTTCCCGAGAAGGCGGGGAGGTTGCCGCTCTCGAACCGGACGTGCTGCTGCGCGTCGATGACCCAGAAGCCGTCGGAGTGGTCGATGTCGTAGGTCAGGCGGTGGTAGGGGTTCATCCAGTCCTTCGGTGCCGGATCGCCTTGTTCGATGACGTGGACGTCCCAGCCGAAGAACTGCTCGAGCGCGGTCAAGTTGGCGTTCACGTCACCGGCGCCCTGGGTTGCGTTCGGCGTGGTCGTCACGCCGCGCTCCGTCCACAGCTCGAAGTTCGCTCCAACGAGTGAGGCGTAGGCCTTGATGCGCGCCACGGTGTCGCGGTAGGGATCCACGCTGATGCCGATGACCTCGACGTTCTTCGCCTTGTCCTTGTTGAGCTTGTTCTGCAGTTGGAGCAGGTTTCCCGTGGTGAACGGGCAGGTGTCGCCGCACAGCGTGAGGTAGGGGACGAGGAAGACGGTCTTGCCGCGCAGCGATCCGAGGGTGACGACGTGACCGTGTTGGTCGACGAAGGAGGCGCTGGCCACATCGCTCGTGAGCGGGACGTTCGTCGCCACCCCGACGCTGCTCCCTGGCTGCGTCGGTGCCGCCGCCCCGGCGCTCATCGGAATGGTGACCGCAGCGATGAGCGCAGCAGCGGCGATCGTGAGTCGGGGGGTGCGGTGTCGGTTCGTCATGGAGCGAATACTACGAGAAGTAGTAGAAGTCGTCAACTACACCCCGTCGTTGAGTAGAGTCAGAGGCGTGGCGCGCAAGAAGGCGGACCAGCTCGGAGAACTCGAGCGCTCAGTGATGGAGCACCTGTGGGCCGAGCCCGCAGGCCTGACCGTTCGCGAGCTCGACCAGCGGTTCCCCGACCACGCGTACACGACGATCCTCACGGTCTGCGACCGACTGGCGACCAAAGAGTTCGTCCGGCGAGAGCTGCTCGGTCGGTCCTTTCGCTACTACGCCATGGCGAGTAAAGAGGCCTACATCACCAGCCTGATGGAAGCAGCGTTGGCGGCGAGCGGGGATCGGTCGGCGGCGCTGGCGCACTTCGTCCAAGAGGTCGATGCCGAGGATCTCGCCGCCATCCGGTCTGCCCTGCGGCGGCGTCGGTAGCTCGTGGAGACTGCCTACCTCTTCGTGGCGGTCCTCCTCCTGTGGCCGGTGAGCGTTCTGCTTGGACGCGCGCAATGGGTCGCTCGTGCGCCCCGGCTGAGCATCGTGACGTGGTTCGCCGTCGGAGCGAACGCCGCCGTAGCGATCGTGCTCTTCGGATTCTCGATGCTCCCTCGTCGGGGCGGAGCATCGGTCCTCCAAGCGATCGGTGCGCTCGTGGTGGGGCGGAGTCCACTCCACGAGTGGAGCGTCGGGACGGTGGTCGGGCTCTCGGTGAGCGGCGACCTCCTCGTCGTCGGTGCTGCCCTCGTCGTGGTCGCACAGTGGCGCCTCGCTCGCGAGCGACGGTCGTTCCGACTCCTCGTTGATCTGGTCGGAGAACCACTGCGCAACGGCGCAGTTGCGGTGGCCTTCGATCGGCCCTGCGCGTACTTCATCCCCGGTGATGGTGGCCGGGTGGTGCTGAGTACCGATCTCGTCGCCGGAGCGGAGCCGGCGGTCATCGATGCCGTCGTGGGTCACGAACACGGCCACGGTCTCGGGCGGCATGAATTGCTGCTGCTGCCCTTCGAGGCGCTCAGCTCCACGCTGTCGTTCATTCCGTGGGTTCGCCTCGGCCAGCACCGCGTCGCTCAGGCTGCTGAGTTCCTCGCTGATGATCGCGCAGCGCACGTGGCCGGGACTCCCGCGATCCTCGATGCCCTGCGGTACTTCGGACGCATTCGTGTCGCTGGTCCCCGATGCGCACTGGCCATGCACGGAGCGGGAACTGACGTGCGCATCGACCGCCTCACGAACCCGCGCAGCGGGCGGTGGGGTGCTCGGTGGTGGCTCGTCGCCAACGGTTGCGTGGCGGCGGCGATGACCGTCACCGCAATTCGTTAACTACATCCGCATGCCGATCATGGCCGTGTTGAGGTGTGGTGGGGGAGCGATCACCTGAGCGGTGGTCGTGAGGGAGTGCGCAGCACCACCCTCATCGGTCCACTGCACCTCCAAGGGGATCGTCGCCCCTTTCGTGAAGGGGTGGAGGAGTCCCCCGAGCATGGCGCCCTCGTTCCTGAAACCCAGTGGCTGCTCGGCATGGGGAGCCACGTCGATCTCCGGAATCGGGATCATGAGCGTGCCGCCCTGGCACATGTTCGAGTCGATGTGGAGGCGACTCGAGCGAGCATCGGGCGAGCCGACTGCGGTGAGGACGACGGGGTGATCGGTGGCGTTGACGAAGTCGAGTCGAACGACGGAGTTCTGATGCGCCGTCGCTGCGGTGACTTGAGCGCCGAAGACGGTGACACTATGGCCCACTCCCCGGTAGCTCTGGCTCGAGGTCGATGCGCCGTGGTTCGAGAGAGCGAGGGCGGCACCGGTGGCAACCGTCGCGAGGAGGAGAACCGCGAGACCGACTACTACGAACCGTCGTTGCACACCACCACGCTACCTGCAGGGAACCGAGATGATCCCGCAGGATGGGCGAGGGTAGGTTGGGTGGGGTCGGTAGCATGGAGTAACTCGATCGAAAGCGACACGCTGTGACCGCCCCTCATCACTCCACCTCCTTCATCGACCAAGTGCGCAGTGGTGCACGTCGTCCGTCCTTCACGGGCCGCCGGACCCGGATCGTGGCGACGATTGGGCCGGCCTCTGATGACGAGTCCACCCTGGCGTCTCTGGGCTTCGCCGGGATTGACGTGGCTCGGGTGGCCATGGCCCACGGATCAATCGAGGACTGCTTGGCCCGAATCCGTCGGGTGCGAGCAGCGCTGCCGAACATCCCGATCATGGCCGACCTCCCTGGTCCGAAGGTCCGCTCCAGCGCCTTCCCTGAAGGTGGTGTGGTGCTGACCGAGGGCGACACCCTCCTCGTGAGCGACGCCCAGCGCTTCCCGTCGTCGAATGGTGCCGAGCTCGGCGTGAACGTCGACGGTGGCGTTGGTCACCTCGTCGAGGGCGAAGCCCTCATCATCGGCGACGGAGGTGTGACCCTCAAGGTCGTGACCCCGGGACGAGTGCTGACCGCTGAGGTGACCTGCGGTGGACGCGTCCAAGGTCGACCCGGGATCACCATCCCGGCACACCCCATGGTCGCCGAGAACCCAACGCCAGAAGACCTCGAACGCATCACCGCGCTGGTTGCTGAAGGGGTGGAGGCCATCGCGGCATCCTTCGTGCGATCGGCTGCTGACGTCGACGCCATCCGAGCGGCCATCGGGGACCCACAGATCCTCCTCATCGCCAAGATTGAGACCCGTGAAGCGGTCGAGCACATCGACGACATCGTCCGGGCGGCAGACGGCGTGATGGTCGCCCGTGGTGACCTCGGCGTTCGCTGCCCGATCGAAGACGTGCCGTCGCTGCAGAAACAGATCATCCGAGCTGGCGTCCGATTCGGTCGCCCGGTGATCACCGCCACGCAGATGCTCGAGTCGATGATCCACAACAACGTGCCGACGCGCGCCGAGGTCACCGACGTCGCCAACGCGGTCCTCGACGGCACCAGTGCGGTCATGCTCTCGGCCGAAACTGCCGTTGGCCAGAACCCCACCCTCGTCGTCGAGACGATGTCGAAGATCCTCCGACGAGCAGAGCAGGACTTCGACTACATCGGTTGGGGAGCGAACCTCGGCGTCCAGGAGATCTCCGGTGACCGGAGCTCCTCGCTGCGGATCACCGCGTCGATCACCGGCGCTGGGTGGCGAGCGGCACTCGAAGAAGACGCCGCAGCGATCATCGCCTGCTCGCACTCTGGGACGACGGTGCGGTCGATCTCTCGCTTCCGTCCCTCCATGCCCATTGTGGCGGTGACCAAGAGTGACTTCCGGGCCCGACAGCTCCGGATGTCGTGGGGTGTGGCTGAGGTCATCGTGCACCCGAGTGAGGACAGCTACGTCCAGACCTACGCCGCCCTCGACCGACTCCTCGACCAGGGCCTCGTGGCCCCCGGGGACGTCGTGGTCGTCCTGGCTGGTTCTCGAGACACGGTCCACCCCATGACCGACACCGTCCGGCTGCTGCGAGTGCAAGAACGAGGCTGACGCCGATCAGCGCGAAGGGAACACCCATGGGACTGTTGAACAACAAGCACGCCGTGATCACCGGCGCCGCCAGCGGCATCGGAGCGGCAACCGCCACTCGGTTCATCGCTGAAGGGGCGTCGGTCATCCTCTGCGACATCGACGACGCTCGCGGCAACGCCTTGGCCGAATCGCTGGGCGACGCCGCCCGCTACGTCCACGTGGACGTAGCAGAGGATGGGGCGATTGAGCACGCCATTGCTCTCAGCCAATCGGCGTTCGGCGGTTTCGACACCATCTTCAACAACGCCGGTACGCCGGGAACCATTGGGTCGATCCTCGATCTCGACGCAACGGCCTTCGATCGCACGCTCGCCGTGCACCTCCGGGGCGTGTTCCTCGGGATTCGTGCTGCGGGGCGTGCCATGGCTGCCCAGGGCTTCGGCTCCATCATCAACACCGGATCTGTCGCTGGCATGCAGGCGAACTTCGCCGGACACGACTACTCCGCAGCCAAGGCGGCCATCATCCACCTGTCCGAGACCGCAGCCAATGAACTCGGCGAACTCGGCATCCGGGTGAACGCCATCTGCCCGGGCTTCATCGCCACCGCCATCTTCGGCCGGGCCGCTGGTCTCGAGGGTGACCAAGCCCAGGCAACCGTTGAGCTCATGGCGCTGTCCTCCCAGGAGGCAGCCCCCATGCGCCGTAGTGGACTCCCGGAGGACATCGCCAACACCGCCGTCTACTTGGCGAGCGACCTCTCGAGCTTCGTCAACGGGCAGCGGATTGCGGTCGACGGTGGCCTCACCACGGGAAGGCTCTACCGCGAATCGATGGCCAATGCACCGGCGTCGCTCGCCCTGCTCAAAGACGCGGTCAGTGGGGCCTGATCTGGCACGGTCGAGCGAATTGTTGCCCTAGGCTCGGCAATCGTTCGAGGAGGACTTACTCCTCGGTAAGGAGGAGGGGCAGTGGCGGTTTCCTACGAAGAGGCAATGGCCATGGTGACAGGACCGGGCTCGCCGCTCGAGACTGGACCACGTGAGTTCGGTGGGGTCACCTACCGCGCCTTCCTCAACACCCCTCGCTCCATGCGTGACATCTTCGACACCGCACGCACCAAGGAGGGCACCTTCATCGTCTACGAAGACGAGCGCTGGAGCTTCGCCGATCACGTGGCCCAGGTCGACGCCTTGGCCCACGCCCTCGTCCACGAGTACGGCGTACAGAAGGGCGACCGTGTCGCCATTGCGATGCGGAACCTTCCCGAGTGGGTCCAGGCCTTCGCCGCTATCTTGTCCATTGGCGCGGTCTCGGTGTCCTTCAACGCTTGGTGGACTGAAGACGAGTTCGACTACGCCATCTCGGACTCTGGATCGAAGGTCCTCATCGTGGACCCCGAGCGCGTCGAGCGCTCCGTCGCTGGAGCGAAGGCCCACGGTGCACGGGTGCTCGTCGCTCGTGCCGGCGCAGACGCGCTGCCTGAGGGCTTCGACCGCTGGTCCGACGTCGTCCACGTCGGCAACGCCATGCCTGAGGTCGAGATCGACGGCGAGGACTACGCCACCATCCTCTACACCTCCGGCACCACCGGTCGCCCGAAGGGCGCAGTGTCGACGCACCGAGCCATCATCCAAGCGATGCTCTCCTTCGCAGCGAACGCTGGCATCCAGTCGATTCGCCGGGGCGCCGACGTCATCGGCGGGTCGAACCCGCCGTGCTTCATCTTGATCGTCCCGCTCTTCCACGTCACCGGCTGCGTGCCGGTGATGATGACCTGCTACATCATGGGCCTGAAGCTCGTGATGATGTACAAGTGGGACCCCGAAGCTGCGCTGAAGCTCATCGAAGCCGAGAAGGTCACCAACTTCGTCGGTGTGCCGACCCAGAGCTGGGACCTCTTGGAGAGCCCGACGTTCGCTGACTACGACACCTCGACCCTCGTCTCCATCGGTGGCGGTGGCGCTCCTGCGCCCTCCAAGCTCGTCGACCGCGTCGAGAACACCTTCGCCAACGGCCGACCGAACATCGGCTACGGCATGACCGAGACCAACGCCTACGGCCCCGGAAACTACGGCGACGACTACGTCAGCCACCCGACCTCAACCGGTCGGGCCACCATGCCGGTCATGGACACCGAGATTCGTGACGACGACGGGAACACCGTTCCTGCTGGCGTGCGCGGTGAGATCTGGATGAAGGGCCCGAACCTCATCTCTGGGTACTGGAACCGACCGGACGCAACCGCAGAGACCATCGTCGACGGCTGGTTGCGCTCAGGCGACATTGGTCGGATCGACGAAGAGGGCTTCCTCTACATCGAGGACCGGGCCAAGGACATGGTGCTGCGCGGCGGCGAGAACGTGTACTCCGCTGAGGTGGAGTCCGCCATCTACGAGCACCCCGCCATCTACGAAGCAGCCGTGTTCGGCATCCCCCACGAGCGCCTCGGTGAAGAGGTTGCCGCAGTCATCGTGCTGCGTGATGGCGAGACGGTGACCGCTGACGAACTCGCCGCCTTCGTGCGCGAACGCCTCGCAGCGTTCAAGGTGCCGAGTCGCATCCTCGTGACCTACGAGCGCCTTCCCCGCAGCGCGCAGGGCAAGGTCCTAAAGCGCGAGCTGCGCGAGACCGCGTTCGCCGACTGACGATCCCCCTCGTGGGGAGGTCAGACCTCAGCAGAGTAGGTTGAGGGCTTCGAGGGCGTAGGGGGCGACGCGCAGGTCGTGCAGTTGCTCGAGGGGAACCCAGGCTGCCAAGTCAGTGGTCCCGTGCTCTTCGGCGATGAGGACCCCCTCGGGGTTCGTGACCTCGTAGCAGAGGCGAATCGTGTGGATCTTCTCGTCCACCCGTTGGCGGCGTCGCACGTCGCTCAAGGTGCCGAGGAACCGACCAACGGTGACGGTGAGCCCCGTCTCTTCGAGCACCTCTCGGGCGACGGCGGCTTCTGGGTGCTCGCCGAAGTCGACTCCGCCCCCAGGGAGCCACCACCACCCTTCAGCTTCGGTGAGTGCCGAGGCGCGACACAGCAGCACCTGGCCGTCGACGACGCAGATGCCGTAGGCGGCGATGCGTTGGCGCTCGGGGATCTCGGCCACTGCCTAGCGGGTTCTCGGGAACCCGAGGTCGACCGACGAGGTCGCCGGGTCTGGCCACCTCGTCGTCGTGACCTTGGTGCGGGTGTAGAAGGCGAACCCTTCGGGGCCGTAGATGTGGTGGCTGCCGTAGAGGGAGTCCTTCCACCCGCCGAAGGAGTAGGACGAGACCGGCACCGGGATGGGCACGTTGATGCCCACCATGCCGACCTCGACCCGGTCGTTGAAGGCTCGAGCAGCGCCGCCATCCCTCGTGAAGATGGCGGTGCCGTTGCCGTAGGGGTTGGCGTTGATGAGCGCCACGGCGTCGTCGAAGGTGGGGACGCGCACGACGACCAACACCGGGCCGAAGACTTCGGCGTCGTAGGCCGACATGTCCGTCGTCACGTGATCGAGGAGGCAGGGGCCGACGAAGAACCCCTCTTCGTGTCCCGGGACCACGATGGAGCGTCCGTCGATGACGGCGGTTGCGCCAGCAGCGACGGCGGCATCGACGTGGCCGAGGACGGATCTGCGGTGCACGGCGCTGATGAGCGGGCCCATCTGGGTTGCCGGGTCGCTCGCCGGCCCGGTCACGAGGGCGGCGGTGCGGCTGGCCAACTTCTCGACGAGCGCATCACCGACGGGGTCGACGGCGACGACCACCGAGATGGCCATGCAGCGCTCACCCGTCGAGCCGTAGGCGGCGGAGACGGCGGCATCGGCGGCGAGGTCGAGGTCGGCGTCGGGGAGCACGACCATGTGGTTCTTGGCACCACCGAGGGCCTGGACACGCTTTCCCGCCTTAGTGCCGGTTTCGTAGATGGACTTCGCGATGGGGGTCGACCCCACGAACGACACCGCGGCGACGTCGTCGTGGGCGAGGAGGTGCTGGACCGTCGTGGGGTCGCCGTGGACCACGCTGAACACACCGTCGGGGAGCCCAGCTTCTCGCCAGATCGAGGCCAGGATCACCGCAGCAGAGGGATCCTTCTCGCTCGGCTTCAGCACGAAGGCGTTCCCTGCTGCAATGGCGTTCGCCGCCATCCACAGCGGCACCATGGCGGGGAAGTTGAAGGGGGTGATGCCGACCACGACCCCGAGAGGGCGGCTGCTCGAGTGGACGTCGACGCCGCTCGCCACCTCTGCCGAGAACGAGCCCTTCAGATGCTCGACGAGTCCGCAGGCGTACTCCACGTTCTCCAGCCCACGGGCAAGTTCGCCGTGCGCGTCCGAGCGCACCTTGCCGTGCTCGGTGCTGATGACGTCGACCAGTTCCTCTGAGCGTTGGAGCAGCAGGTGGCGGAAGGCGAAGAGGACCTCGGTGCGCTTCGACAGCGAGGTCGCCCCCCAGGCCTCCGCAGATACCGCAGCGCTCTCGACCACTGCATCGACGGTTGCTGCGTCAGCGAAAGGCACGGTGCCGATGACCGCACCGGTCGCTGGGTTGGTGATGGCGCCCTCGCCGTGCGCGCTGCCTTCGAACGGCTGGCCGCTCAGAACGTGGTGGACGGTGTACATGGGGCCTCCTCGGCGAACAGATGCAGGTTAGCCAAGGAGGCTCGGTCGGCTTTGCTACCTTCAGCCCATGCGCGTCTACCAGCAACCCCTTGGAGCCGAGGATTTGGACCGGGCGGTCGCCTGCTGGGTGGAGCACTTCGGCGCTCGCCACGTGGCCACCTTCGACCCGGCTGGGCTGGCCTTCGTCGAGGTTGGTGACCTGCGGATCATGTTCGAGCGAGGGGCGCACCGTCGCGCTGCTACCTCGCCACTGAAGACGCAGCGGTCACGCTCGAGCGCCTGCTCGCCAGCGGCCTCACGCTCCACTCCGAGCTCGGGGACGTCTTCGACGACGCTTCAGGGCTCTTCGGTGCGCCAGCGATCGAGTCGCTCGCCATGGTCCTCGACACCGAGGGCAACATGGTGGGCATCTCCTCTCGTCGGCCCCATCAGGCTGAGTGAGCGAAGTAAGTTCGCACCATGCATCCTGATGACCACGCGGCGATCTGCGCCCTCAAGTACGCGTACTTCCGGCACCTCGACCTGAAGGAGTACGACGCCCTCGAGGCCCTCTTCACGGTGGACGCCACCTCGTCCTACAGCGACGGTCGCAAGTCGTACAACGGTGCCGCCGAAATCGTGGGGTTCTTGCGCCGGACCATGGATACGCCCTCGCTGATCTCCATGCACCAGGGCCACCACCCAGAGCTGCGCATGATCGACGACCACACCGCCGAGGGCACCTGGTACTTGGTCGACCGGGTCATCCTCCCCGAGTCGGACTACGAGATCAGCGGCACCGCCTTCTACGCCGATCGGTACGTGCGTGATGGTGGACACTGGAAGATCGCCCACACGGGCTACTCCCGGGTCTTCGAAGAGCACCGGACCCACTCCACCGGGGCGCTCCTCTCCTTCACCTCCCGCTTCTCGGCGCCCTCCTGAGATGGCGGAATCCTTCGCTGCCGCCACTGCGGTCGCCTCGCTCGGTGGTGCTCGTTACGGCGTGAACCTGTCTGCGGACTGGACCGTGATGGGCAAACCCAACGGTGGCTACCTCATGGCGGTCATGGCGCGTGCTGCTGAGGCACACCTGCGCTCCATTGGGGTCATGCACCCCTACCCGGTGGCGGCTTCCACCATCTACGCCACCGTGCCGGACTGCGGTCCAGCCACCTGCGAGGTGCAGGTGCTGCGCACCGGTCGCTCGGCCAGCCAAGTTCTCGTCCACGTCGTGAGCGAGGAGCAGATCGTCGTGAGCGCGCAGTTCACCTTCGGTGGACTCGACCACGACGAACACCCCCGGTACTCCGTCCTCGAGGCCATCGACGTCGCACCCTTCGAGGACTGCGTCCGCCTGCCGGCCGTCAACCAGCACGGCACGCACGTGGCGATCCTCGAGGGCAGTGAACAGCGCCTCGATTGGCGGACGATGGCCTTCGCCCGTGGTGAGGTCGGCGACGTCGGTGAGCTTCGAGGTTGGGTGCGCTTCGACGATGGCACCGAGTTCGACCCGTTCAGCTTGCTGTTCGCCGGGGACTGCTTCCCACCCGCCACCTTCAACCTCGGCTCGATTGGTTGGGTTCCCACCCTCCAGTTGACCGTCTACCTCCGAGCGATGCCGGCACCGGGACCGCTGAAGGTTCGCCAGTCCATCACCGTGGTCCACGGGCGGCTCGTCGACGAGGTGTGCCACATCGTCGACAGCGAGGGTGTCTTGGTTGCTCAAGCCACCCAGTTGGCCCAAGCCCGCTTCGCCTAATGGTCACGGTGACGGCGACCCATCTGGTCGTCCACCGCTCGGTGCACCTGCCGATCAGCGAGGTGCAGCTCTCGACGACCACGTCGTCAGGCCCTGGGGGTCAGCACGCCAACCGGACCCAGTCCAAGGTGGTTGGCAGAATTGATCTCACGACGATTTCAGGGCTTGGTCCAATACTCCGTCAACGAGCGATCGATGCCCTCGGCCACACCGTCGAGGCGAGTTCGCAGGCGCAGCGCTCTCAGGTGCAGAACAAAGCTGCGGTGCTCCAGCGCTTGGCCGAGAAGATTGACGCCGCGCTGGTGGTCGCCCCGCCTCGGCGAGCCACCCGACCAACGAAAGCGTCGGCAACTCGGCGCGTCGACGCCAAACAACGCCGTTCCTCGGTGAAGCAGAACCGTCGTCGACCGACGAGCGACGACTGAGCGCGCCTACTGCCTCGACGTGAAGGTCGTGAGGTGGTGGATCGTGGACCGGGCGAGGAGGTCGCTCGCCTCATCGGTCGCTTCGCTCACCGAGCGCAACACGGTGACCGAGGCGTAGCCAGCGGCCACGAGCGCACCGTCGTCATCGGGATCCTCGTCGCTCACGTCGCCGAGGTCAGGGACGGCGGACCCAACGGTCAGGGGGATCTTGCCGGCTGCAGCAGCCGGCAGGGAGGGCTCACCCGCAGTGGTCGACTTGATGATCCCGGCGGTCGAGATCCGCCCGTGGCGGACGCCCTTCAAGTCCTCTGGGGTGACGTTGGGCACGTTGATGTTGATGACCGTCCGACTGGGGGCTGCCGCCAAGTCCTCGAGGGCTGCCACGGCCAAGGCAGCGGCGGTGGCGTAGCCGACGCTCGTGTGGGCGTGGGTCTGCACGGAGACCGCGAGTCCCGACATGCCGAGCTGGGTGCCGGTGAGGCATGCCCCGACGGTGCCCGAATGGAGCACGGAGCGACCGACGTTCACGCCAGCGTTGATCCCTGAGACCACCACGTCGAAGCGGGGGCCGAAGCCGCCGAGGGCGCCGGCGATGGTGCACAGCGCCGGAGTGGCGTCGAGGCCGAAGCAGGGGATGTGGGTGACTCCGTCGAGGGCGACGCGGACGTAGTCGAGGCCAGGTTTCAAGTACATGTCGCCCACAGCGGCACCGGCCCCGGAGTAGTTCACCTGTGGGGCGACCACCACCACCTGGCGGTTGGCGGGATCTTCAGCCACCCAGGCGTCGAGGGCTTGGGTGAGGGCGAGGAGCCCAGGGGCGGCGATGCCGTCGTCATTCGTTACGAGTACGCGCATGGGGCGTACGCTACCGGTGGCAGGTGAACGGGGGGAGACGTTCCGATGGAACGAACACAGTACGGCGTCGTCCCGACCGGTGAGCAGTTCACGCTGCGCCACGGTGACGACACCGCTGTCGTGACCGAGGTCGGGGCAACGCTCCGATCGTTCACTCACCGAGGCGTAGCCCTCCTCGAAGGCTTCGACCGCTTCGAGCTCCCCGTCGCTGGGCGGGGCCAAGTCCTCGCCCCCTGGCCCAATCGCCTCGACCGCGGCGTCTTCACCTTCTCGGGCCGCACGTCCAAGGCACCGATCGACGACGTCGCCAATGGGTGCGCCAACCACGGCACCGTCCGGTGGCGACCCTTCACCGCTCGGGCTACCGCACAGAACCGCGTCGCGCTCGGTTGCACCCTCTTGCCGACGCCCGCCTACCCCTTCGCGCTCGACCTCGAGGTCGCCTACCACCTCAGTCGCAGCGGGCTCACGGTGACGACGACGGCGACCTCGCTCGACGCGGTGCCGGTGCCCTTCGGTGTGGGCTTCCACCCCTACTTCGCGGTGGGTCCAGTCCTCGACGACTGCGAGCTCGAGGTCCGTGCCCACGACGTCGTGCCCATCAACGAGCGCCTGCTGCCTGAGGGACCGGTGCAGACGACGGCAGGAACGCCACTCGACTTCACGACCCCACGGCGCATCGGTTCCCAAGCACTGAACGCCACCTTGACCGGCCTCGAGCGGGACCTCGAGGGCAAGGCGTGGGCCCACCTCGTCGACCGCTGGCGAGGCCGGTCGATCTCGGTGTGGATGGACCAGACCTTCCCCTACGTCCAGATCTACTCCGGCGACGCCATCGGTGATCCCGCACTCCGCCGTTCAGCACTCGCCATCGAGCCCATGACCTGTCCCCCCAACGCCATGGTGAGTGGTGTTGACTGCATTGTCTTAGAACCAGGTCAGCGGTGGTCGGGGAGTTTCGGCATCGTTGGCCACACCGAGGAGGATGACCGCCCATGACGGCACGAATGGAGCTCAACGGCAAGGTGGTGCTCGTCACCGGTTCGTCGAGCGGGATTGGTGAGGCCATCGCCCACAGCGCCGACGCTCGAGGGGCGAGCGTGGTCGTCAACTCCGCACGATCGGTCGACGAAGGGCGCGCCGTGGCCGCATCCCTCAAACGTGGCCACTACGTCCAAGGCGACATCTCGAACGCTGAGGACTGCGCGAACCTCGTCGCCGAAACCCTCGCCACCTTCGGTCGACTCGACGTCCTCATCAACAACGCTGGGGTGACCGCCGTCATCGACCACCGGGATCTGAAGGCGGCCACCGTCGACGTCTTCCGTCGCATCTTCGAGGTCAACGTCTTTGGGACCTGGCAGATGACGATGGCGGCCATGGACGCCTTGAGCGCCGATGGGGGATCAGTCCTCAACATGACCTCCATCGCCGGTGTGCGCCCGACGGGGAGCTCCATCCCCTACGCCGCCTCCAAGGCGGCCCTCAACCACCTGACGGTGCTGCTGGCCAAAGTGGCTGGTCCCTCGGTGCGGGTGAACGCCATTGCCCCTGGCCTCGTGGCCACGCCGTGGACCGCAGAGTGGGATGGCCTGAAGGACCTCGTGAGCGCCGTGGCGCCGCTGCGTCGGGTGGCGACCCCTGAGGACGTCGCCGAACTCAGCATGGACATCGCCACCTCCACCTACGTCACCGGCCAGGTCGTCGTGATCGACGGCGGCCTCACCATTTCGACCTGAGGCCCTAGACGAGCGGTGGGGTCGGCACCGCCAGGCGAATCGTGGTGGCGAACGCGGTTGCCGCTGGGACGATGAGCAGTGGCCGGGCGAGGGGCACGAGCGGCAGGTGGAGCATCCGACGGGCCCACGGTGGCAGGAGCGCGATGGCCGCGGCGACGACGACGCCGTAGCCAGCGATCTGGGCCGGGGTCTTGGCCACGCCACGCAGGAGGAACTTGCGGATCTCACGCGCCTCGGCGGTGAAGGCGAGTTCTGGCCGAACGGCGGAGAAGTACTCGGCGACCCCTCGGGCGCTGCTGGGCACCGACGTTGCTCCGAGCGCGAGGGCCTGGGGGGCGAGTTCTGCGTAGTAGGTGTCGAGGAACTCCTCGGTCACGGGGGTGGTCCCGTAGCGAGCAGCGGCGGCAGCGAACATGGCGACCTCCGCCACGTGCACCCAGGTCACGAGGTCCGGGTCGAGGGCGCTGTAGGGGCGGCCGTCTGCGGTCGTTCCCTGCACTCGAGCGTGGATCCGTCGCACCATGGCGACCTGGCGAGCGGCGTCATCCTTCGTGCCGTAGGTCACGGTGCCGACGAAGTTGGCGGTGCGCTGGAGGCGACCTAAGGGATCGGTTCGATACGACGAGTGCTGGACCACACCAGCAACCGCCAAGGGGTGGAGGCTCTGGAGGAACAGCGAGGCGACGCCGCCGATCACCATCGAGGCCAGATCAGCGTGGAGGGTGCGTGCGGCGCCACCGATGGGGAGTGCGCTGACCTCAGGGTCGAGGCATGGAGGCACGGGCTCGCCTCGCAGTCCCATGGCGTTGCGCACGCCTTCGGCGGCGTTGGTGCGGAACGCAGCTGCTGCGTCCATCGACCGACGGTGGGCGAGCTGCCGAGCGGCATCGGCCAGCTCGCTCCAGGTGAGGTCGTCGCCCGAGACTCGACGCTCTGAGGAGTTGGTGGTCGCCACCCCTCCAGCGTAGGGAGGAGTGCGTCGAGGAGGAACGCTCGCTAGTTGATCGACCGGTCGTGTCCAGCCCAGAACTCGGCGCGCAACTTGTACTTCTGCAGCTTGCCAGTGGCGGTCCTCGCCAACTCATCTCGAAGAACGACGCGTTTCGGCGCCTTGAAGTGCGCGAGGTGCTGGCGGCAGTGGGCGATCAAGTCATCTTCGGTTGCCGTCGCATCTGGGCGCAGCACGACGAGTGCGGTGACCATCTCGCCCCACTGCGCATCGGGAATGCCGATGACGGCGACCTCCGCCACCGCCTCGTGGCTGAAGAGGCAGTCCTCAACCTCAATGGAGCTCACGTTCTCGCCACCGGTGATGATGACGTCCTTCTTTCGGTCGGTGATGACGGTGTAGGGCCCGTCCAAGTACCCGCCGTCGCCGGTGTGGAACCACCCACCTTCGAGCGCTTCGCTGGTCGCATCGGGCTGGTTCCAGTAGGACGCGAAGACGTGGTTCGCCCGAGCGAGGACCTCGCCCTGGTCATCAACGGCGATCTCCACGCCCACCGCGGGAACCCCAGCTCGAGCGAGCAGTTTGGCTCGCGCTGCAGCAGGGAGCGCCGCCATCTCCGCAGTTGCCCGGTTGACGGTGAGGAGCGGCGAGGTCTCGGTCAAGCCGTAGATCTGGATGAACTCGAAGCCGAGCTCAGTCTCGACGCGCTCGATGGTCTTGCTCGGTGGCGGAGCACCGGCGACGACGACTCGCACCGCACTGCGTGGCGTGAACCCGAGCCCCGCAGCTCGCCGGGCAGCGAGGGCATCGAGCATGGCGGCAACGACCGCGGGAGCGCAGCACAGCACCGTCACCCCTTCTCGCTCGATGCGTCCCAAGATGTCCTCACCATCGATCTTGCGGAGCACGATGTGGCGCGCCGCCATCGCCGTTGCCGCGTAGGGCATCCCCCAGCCGTTGGCGTGGAACATCGGCAGGGTGTGGAGCAGGACGTCACGGTCGGAGATGCCCACGTGCCATCCGAAGGTGGTGGCGTTCGTCCAGCAGTTGCGGTGGGTGAGCTGCACGCCCTTCGGCCGAGCGGTCGTCCCTGAGGTGTAGTTGATCGAGCAGGTGGCGTCTTCGTCAGCCTCCCAGAGCACGGGGGAGCGCTCACCGAGCGGGGCGAAGAGCGCTGCGTCGCGAACGCCATCCAACACGACGATGTCGAGATCCGGCCGAGATGGGACGAGGTGGGCCTGGTCGGGATCGACGAGGACGAGTCGAGATCCGGAGTGCTCGAGGATGTAGGCGATGTCCTCTTCGCTCAACCGGTAGTTGATCGGCACGAGGATGCGCCCAGCACCACTGACGCCGAAGAAGCAGATGAGGAACTTCGCGGCGTTGGGGCTGATGATGGCGACGCGATCACCTTCGGCGATGCCTCGATCAGCGAGGCTTCGGGCGAGACCTTGCGCTCGGGCGGAGAGCTCGGCGTAGGTGAGGCTGCCGAGACTGCCGACCGCTCCTGGTTCGTCGACGCACGCAGTACCCGTTGGCTGGACGAGTGCCGCCCGCGCCAGGAATGAACCAACGGTGAAGTCAATGCGCATGAAACCCCTCCCCATGAAGTGGTTGGCACTGTAGTCCTCCAAGCTGCGACGGCGAGGTTCGCGATGGGACGAGGGCGGGGTGCCCCGGTACAGTTGGAGCCACTGGGGATCATCGTTACGGACCGCAGAGGAACGGACGAGGAGCAAGAAGGGATCGCTGTGGCACGAGGACTGACGCTGAAGGGACGAATGGCGACGAGCCTGGCACTCGCTGCGGCGTGCGTTGCGGTCGTTGCTGGTCCCGCAGTCGCCCACACCTACGACCCGACCAACCCCTACGGTGATGCGACCGCGGTCTACGGTCGCCGTGCAGTGCTCGGGGTGCCTGGTGCCGATGGCAACACTGGCATCTTGTACCAGTACCGCTTCGGCACCACGGGCTGGAAGAAGATGGCCACCCTCGTCCCCGGTGGCATTGTCGCAGGAGATTCCCTCGGTGCAGCAGTGGCCTTCGACGGCAACTTCGTGCTGGCTGGAGCTCCGGGGAAGTCGAGCGGCGAAGGATCCGTCTACGTCATCTCTCACCTGAACGGACAGTGGGGCACCATCGCGATCTCCCACGCCACGACACCGGAAGCCGGAGCGCACTTCGGCCAAGCGATCGCCCTGTCTGGCCTGACCGTCGCCATCGGCGCACCCGGTGCTTCGGTGGCCGGCTCGGTGGCCCTCGGCTCGCTCGCTCCATCAGGGGTGATCATCAAGTCGACCTTGCAAGCGCCAACCCCAGCCATCGGCGACGGGTTCGGTACGTCCGTGGCACTCGGTCCGAACACCGTGGTGGTCGGAGCCCCGGGTACCAACGGTGGCGAAGGCGCCGCCTACCTCTACCACTTCACCGCGCATGCCTGGCACTTGACCGCCACGTTGGGGCTCTCCTCGCCAGCAGTTGGGAACGACTTCGGGCAATCGGTTGCGGTGAGCGGAGCGACGGTGGCCGTTGGGGCGCCGGGGCGAACCGTTGATGGGCACGCAGGAGCTGGTGTCGTCGCAACCTTCAACGCAGTGACCGGAGCAGAGGGGGCGGTGCTCACCGAGCAGACCCCAACGGCTGGTCGTCACCTCGGCCGATCGCTCTCGGCGTTCAAGTCAACGCTGGCTGCTGGAGCACCTGGCGACACAGGGGTGAACGGGGGAGCAACGTTGTTCACGCAGACCGGCGGTACCTGGTCAGTCGCCTCCACGCTCACGAGTAGTTCATCGCACAACCTTGGGTGGGCAGTTGGCGCAGGACGAGGAACCTCGACCATTGGTCCACACCACCTCGCCAGTCCGCTGCTCGTCGTCGTGACGGGGCGGACCTTCTCCGGTGCTCTCGGCGCATAATTTCCAGGAATTTCGGCAGAAAATTTGGTCGTAGAAATATTTTCCGGGGCGACTTGCATCACCCCCCACCTATGGATAACAATGATCTCTCATTCTGGATAGCAATGTTCCTTCATTGCTGTTGAGGATGGGGCAACCGGGGGAGAGACCGGGCGTGAACGACGTACTCAAGGGACTGCAGCCCGAGAGTTGAGCGGAGGAATTCAGATGGCCAAGCGCAACCAGCCCAAGAAGAACGGTCGCTACACCGAGCCGAAGTGGAAGAAGGTTTCGAGCGCTGCGATGGCGCTGGCCGGAATCACCTCGACTGGTGTTGCCACTGGCCTCCTCCCACAGGGTGTCGCCGCTGCGTCCACGCAGCTCGTGCCTCGCGGGGCAACCCCTGTTTCGTCCACGTCGACTGCAGCGACTGGCTCGAACTCCACGCTCGTGAGCGGCCCGTCGGTCAGCTCGTGGTCCTCCAATGCCACCACCGTGAAGCCGAAGGCCACCGGCACCCAAGGTGCGCAAGGTGCGCAAGGTGCGCAAGGTGCGAAGGGTGCTCAGGGATCACAAGGTGCACAGGGTGTCCAAGGTGCGAAGGGTGCGCAAGGCGCACAAGGCGCCGCCGGCGCAACTGGTGCACAAGGTGCACAGGGTCGTGCTGGTGCCGCAGGTCAGACTGGTTTCCAGGGTGCCAACGGAGCGCAGGGCGCCCAGGGTGCTCAGGGCGTAGCGGGAATTGCAGGTGCAACTGGAGCTCAGGGCGCAACTGGTGCTCAGGGCGCGCAAGGTGTTCACGGCACGAACGGCACGAACGGCACGAACGGATCGAACGGTGCTCAAGGCGCCCAGGGCGCTACCGGTGCCCAAGGTGCTGCAGGCCAAGACGGACTGAACGGCACGAACGGTGCCCAGGGTGTCCAAGGAGCTGACGGCGCCCAGGGTGCAACTGGTAGTCAGGGCGCAACGGGTGCCACCGGTGCAACGGGTGCCACCGGCGCTCAGGGATCAACCGGATCGCAAGGTGCCACTGGCGCCCAAGGCTCGACCGGCGCTCAAGGCTCGACTGGCGCTCAGGGATCAACCGGAGCTCAAGGCTTCCAAGGTGTGACTGGCGCTACCGGTGCCCAAGGCGTCACTGGCGCCCAGGGTGCAACCGGTAGTC
>Ga0208745_1000046_pt1 | contig 51930 bp, 71 predicted proteins | sample CryBogCBH23Jun09_FD_184622 | JGI IMG/M metagenome (GOLD analysis project Ga0208745, IMG submission 184622) | Freshwater microbial communities from Crystal Bog, Wisconsin, USA - CBH23Jun09 (SPAdes) | ecosystem: Environmental > Aquatic > Freshwater > Lake | place: Crystal Bog, Wisconsin, USA... | reverse complement strand
AGCATACCGGTAATAGTGCAAGTTTTAGTGCTAGTATTAGCACTAACACCCTCACTGTAACTGGCACAGCAACTGTAGGTGGGTTTAATAACCTAGGTAATGAAACTATCAGTGGTAACTTAACAGTTACAGGTACTTCAACTCTTATTGGTAACGCTACTTTTAATGGCACAGTTTCTACTAGCGGTAACGTAGGGATTAGTGGCACTCTTACAGTTGCAAGTGCCGTTATTAACCCCATTCTTCAGGGTGCCTATGAAGTTGTATCAGTTATTTCTGGTACAGTTTTGAGTGGTTCAGCCACACCAGCATCTCTTAACAGTGCTAACAGCTCGTTCTACTATTATCAATCAAACCCTACAGCCAACTTTACGGTAGCAATCACTGGTGCTCCAACAGTGTCAGGTAGAAGTGCAACGTATGCTCTATTGGTTAATAACGGTGCCACTGGTTATTACCCGATCAACGTGACTGTTAACGGCAATGGTATTTCTACTTCAGGTACAGCTATGCCAGCTAATGGCACTACAGCAAGTGGTATCACTACTTATTACCAGGGTGGAACTCCATGGAATTCTTCTGACACTAGTCAGTTGGATTCTTATACATTTACTGTAATTTGTACAGCCACTGGTACGCCAAACTCTTACACGCTGCTAGCAGGACAAACTAAGTTCTAATGCCATTAGCTACTACTTTTGCCGAAGATTCAGCTCGAGCATTGGGTTTATTCTCATCTTCTATCACGGGGTTCTTGCTTGACTACCTTGTTGCTGGTGGAGGAGGCGGCGGCGGTGGTTCTGGTCCTTCTCGCTTTGGTGGTGGCGGTGGTGCTGGTGATATTCAGTCATCTGTCGCTTTTGCATCTGGCGGTGTAACTGGCTCCACCCTCAGCGGTATTGCAGTCGGTACAGTTCTTACCATTACAGTCGGCACTGGTGGTGGCGGTGGTGCTGGAGGAAGTACCACAACGGCGGGCCTGAGTGGTGGCACTTCGTCAATTATCAAGTCCGGTTCAACTCTTGTCAGTAGCGTCGGCGGTGGTGGCGGTGGTCTTGGTGGTACAACAGGAACAAACGGTGTTGCCGGTGGCTCCGGTGGTGGTGGTGGACGAGCCTCTGGTGTTGGTGGTGGTGCAACTGGTACAAACGGACACGCAGGTGGTACAGAACTTAGCGGTACTGGCAACGGCGCCGGAGGTGGTGGCGCAGGAACGGCAGGAAACGCAAACGGCACTGCTGGGTCGGGACTTACAAACAGCATCACTGGCTCCGCAGTTGTCTACGGCATCGGCGGTAGTGGTCTTGGTACGGGTACTGTGGCTAATGATGGTTCTGGTGGTTGGGCTGCGAACGCCGTGAATACCCTCGGTACATCCGGCAACCCTGGCGTAGTAATTGTCTCATGGTCTACGTCTAGTTATTCAGGGACCCCAGCAATTACAGGCACCTATACAAGCGGAACCAATGGTTCTAAAAAATGGGTGCGGTGGACTTCTAGCGGTACCATCACTTTTTGATGATCATAAAACTTAAAATAATGTACTATAACCCTTATTTTGCATAAGATATTATGAAGACGATTACAGTTAGCAATGGCGACATACAGTTAAACAATGGTAAAATTCAATTTGTCACAGGTCAAAGCAAGTTGGCTCAAGACATTAAACTATGGCTTACTGAACCGCTTGGAACAGGATTTACTACGCCAAACTTTGGTAGTCTTCTCCCAGGAATGATCGGTGGTGCTCAGAATGGCAACACACAAAGCAAAATTGCAAATGAAATTAAAAGAATTTTGCAACTTTATCAAGGTCAGCAAGTTCAATATTTAAAAACAGCTCAGAATACAGCAACTTTATCAAATTGGAATAGAGATGAAATTATTCAGAGCATTGGTGCTGTAAACGTCACAGTTAACAATTCAACTGCAATAGCAAGTATTAGCCTATTGACACTGGCGAATAGCAATATTAATCTTAATGTAATTATCAATAGCAATGGAGTCAGTGTAAATGGCTGATACAACAGGTGTACTTGCCAGGCTGCAGGCAGCATTATCTATCTATGACCCAACATGGGACGTTAGCCCAGGTAGTGCTACCTATAAGATCTTGGAATCCGTAGCGCAAGAGATAGCTATCGCTAATAACAACTCAACGCTACAAACATATAGTTATGATGTTAATACAAAGTTCGGCGCTGAGCTAGACGCATTTACCAACCTTTTTGGTGTTTATCGCCAGATTGGTAAGAGAGCTTCTGGCCTTGTAACTTTCTCTACTGGTGGAACTGCCGCTACTGCCATTCTTGACATCCCAGTGGGTACGCAAGTTGCTGTACCGATTAGCACTGGATACGTTTCGGCGGTCTATTTTTCGACAACAGCACCAGCTATTATCGGCATTGGTGACACTTCAACTGATGTACCAGTAGTTGCTACTATTCCTGGCATTGTTGGGAACGTACCTGCCAATGCAATTACTAGCATGGTCAGTGCCGTTGTAGGCGTTGCATCAGTAAACAATGCAAATGCTATGACTGGCGGTATTGATCCTGAACCAGACGTAGCTCTTAGAACTAGATGGCAAAATACTGCTTTTAATAACACAACTGGTACATATGGTAAGTATAATCTTACTGCTTTGCAGAACCCAAATGTAACCTATGCGAACTCAATTGGCCCAGAAACTTTTTACTCAGAACAGCTTCAAATTAACAGCATTTTGGGTGCAACTGCAAGTGGTGGCATAGCAACATTAAACCTTGTTGCTTATAACGGTATGACCGTTAATAACATTACCTATACAAGTGGTACAACCGTAACTGGTATGACAATCAGTGGGACTACCACACCAGCGTTTCTGCAGACAACGCTTAATACAATGATCTCGGGCGCTTACCCATCAATTGTTATAAACAGTGGTTTTGCGTACACAGTATCAGGTAACAATAATATTCTTAATCTTGGTGCTACCGGTACGTTTACAATTGGCACAAACTTGCCAAGTCCATACCGTTTACTTATGGTTGGTAGCGGAGGTACAGCTACAAACAGTGGTATTACTAGCAGCGGTAACTATTATTTTTACGATTACGTGACTTCAAATAACCCAGATATTGGTGTTTCTGGAACACTTTCTTATAATGATGGCAATACTGTTTCAGGATCTCCAACGTTCCCAGGTCAATATGCATTCAATGGCGAACTATACCCACAAGGTAATGAACTTGTTGGTAATAACATCAACTCTTGGAACCAAACTGTTTATTCTAATAACACAGATTATTATTACCCAAGCGGCACATTAACGCCACCTTTGACATTAAACATTATTAATGGAACTAACAACGTAAATTTGTTCAATGGTAACACCCTTCAAGTAATTTCAGAATATATTCCAGCATCTAGTAGAATTACTTCTGTTACTAGCGGTAACTGTGTTGATATTTTTACCAATGGTACAACAGCTGCAATTGCTCAATCTCAATCTGTTTTTAATACATCATTCACGTTGTCTTCTGGTAATAGTGCAAATTATTTAAATACTAATTATTACATTCTTGCTAGTGGCACAATTGCATCACAGAACACTTCTACATCTGGTGACATTTATGTGCCGCTTGATTTTCAACCAGTTATTAATTTCCCAAGCCAGTTGAGCACGGCTACAAGTGGTGTTGCAGATACTGTATTCGTTTTTAACCCAACAACTGGTAGCGGTGTAACATACCCAATTGCTTTAAACCGTTACCCATATATTAGTTTCAATGGAACTGTTTCATCGGGTTCAGCTACATCCGGAACAAACTTTGTTAATGTGGCTAACGCAAACACTTTCCTTTACCCAGGGCTTGCGTTGGCTAATAACAATTTGATTGTTTCTGGATCTCAGTATTACATTAGCAGTGTTTCTAGCAGTGGTATTACACTTAACAAAAATGTAACTAGTAGTGGAACCAATGTTGCTTTGAGTGGTAAAGCGTTGGTATACCCAATTTATGATAACAGTATTTACCAAAACAGTGTGTTTGATACAACGGGCTTAGCATTTGTCCCCGGCGCAGGACCATCTGGTTGGCCAACTTTGCAAAACACAAATGGTTATGTATCATATAAGTACAACTACAACAACGATACAGTAATCGTAGAAAACCTTGTGCAACAAAGTAGACCAATTGGTGTTAACACTCTTGTACACACTGCATCTTTTATTCCATTAACAATTAATGCAACAATTGTTGCTGTTAATGGATACAGTTTGAGCACTATTGAAGCAAATATTTATAACCAAATAAACGCTTTGTTTAATAAATATTCGTACCTTGGAACAATTTCATTTGCAAATTTGAACACAAACATTTTGAACGTGCCAGGGGTTTCTAACTCACGAGTAACAAGCGTTTCTACAGTTTCTTATGATGGCACGGTGCTCAACACATTTACTAAAGACTTCAACCTTGCAAGCAATCAACTTCCACAGCTTACCTCAATTAACTTTACAATTAGAGGGGCTAATAACTTCTAATGGCTGGTAACCTGTTCCCAATTAACCTTCACTCTACTTTTTTACAGAAGGTAATTAATTTTCCTCAAGATGTTTATAATTTTAATGATGGTGACAACCTCACCACATTGATGAAAATCCTTCTTGGTAATAGTGGAACAGGACAATTAAGCAACTTGCAGCTTGTAGCAAGACTTAGTCAACAACAAATTGAATTTAGTAACTTAGATAATATTCTTGGAATCATTTTAGATATTAAAAGAAATTCTTCTGAAATCTACAGCTTTTCTACAAACCCATTTATTGACCAGCTGTTGCAGACCCAATGGCAAGAGATCATAACAAAAGATGCTAGCTACCGAGAACGCTTGCTTGGTGCCGCTGAAGCCTTCCAAATTGGCTGTACTCTCTGGGGTGTCCTTACGTTGTGTGAAGCAATGACACAAATGGATTTTTATGTAGTAGAGTCCTGGAGAACACCAGGGTATGGCAGAGCAGTTAATAAACAACAAGAAATTGTATTGGTACCTTTGATTGATAACAGTAATTTTTTTACTTGGGATCAATCAAAGGCTTATTCAATTTTGCAATCAATACAAAAGATTTTCTTTTTTGATTTGCAAATTAGTTTTGGTACACCAGTTGTTGCTTTTACTGCTTATTCAGGTAGTAATGTAACTGTCACAGCTTCAGGCGTTACCACTGCGCCAAGCGGTTACTCAAATTATTTTTATTTGCAACCAACAATAAATAGCGCACAAATTTCAACCCCAGCAACGATTACCCCTGGAGCAAGCACACGTTACTGGGTGCAAAACAATGCGAACACACAAGCTCCTTGGTTCGCTCACTTGCAAACACAAGAAACTTCTATTGATTTATCTGGCAATATTATCTCTGCCACTTCATCTGATAACACTGCTAACGTAAATCAAAGTATTGCTAACCCATTGTTAGAAGTAACGTCTACTATGTATGGTGCACAATAATGTCTATTATTCCTAATAATACAGATCCGTTAAAGGATTATGTAACGCCAAATGCTAACCCACCATTAACTATTAATGGTTTAGTGTTTAACAAAATTTATGGTTACACAGGTGTTATTGATTCATTAAATAATACTAATTCTTCTTATTATAATGATCCAACAATTAACACAAGTAATACTAACAATGGTTTGCTTAGCGTTAATAAAAGTACCAATACATATTGGATTTCAAATTCTGATTTTGGTGGTAAAAACAGCGCACCAGTAGTTTTAACATATAATCTTGTAAACACAACTTATTATAACAATATTTCTTTTGACGCACTTAATGTTCCATGCTTTATAGAAATTCTTGATAACAATGGCAACAATCTGCCTGGCACTTCTACATTTACTATAGCTGGTGGAGATGATATTTTTACCAAAGATAATTGGATTCGTTTAAATTACAATGCACCAACAAATCCATACCCAGCAACCGTGTCTGGTTCTGGCGGCACAAGTACATTTTCATACCCATTGACGGGATCAAACAATATTAAGGTCAGAATTACTCGTAATAAACAAGTGCAAACTAATAGCGCAGCATTTGGGATTTCAAATGTAGCATATTCAGTTGGGTTGCAAAATTTCAGAATAAAACTTGACATTAAAAGTTTGTCAGATATCCCAAGCACTGTTGCTAGCGGTACTCAAAATATTATTACACAAAATTCTTTTGGTTTTGTAGAAAGTTATTCTTATATAACTAACAATCAAAGCAATATGTTTGTTAATGACTCAACATATTGGAAATGTTCTCCGCAACCTACTAAAGATTCTGTTGTATTTTTTTATGCAAAAATAAACGATCCAACACCAACTGTTATCAACCGTCTATACATTGACCCTATTTACAGTGGTTGTAAATTCAATGTATACTACACAACACAAACTACTTCTGGGGGGACTATAGACCCTGGAACTTTTACTTGGACACCATTGCAAAGAGACTTTTCTTTGAGAAAAGGCATTTACAAAATCCCTAGGATTTCTTGCACGTACATTAAATTTGAGTTCACATCGTTAAACCCAGAGGCGTATGATTTGCCTTTTGATTCCATCAACAGAACTATCAATGTTTTTCCATACGATGTTGAACAATATTACGAAAACCTTGAGCAAAGCATTGCCAACTCAAACGCAGTAAAATACTCCACGTATGGTAACGCCAATTTAAAAACACAAACACAGAACAACAATCAACTTAGTGCATCTACTATTTTTGGTGTATCTAACAATACCATTGGTTCTCAAAGTAATTGGCAAAGCCTTAGCCAACTCAATACAACACAACTTGGCAGTGGTAAAACTACTGGATTGTCAACAAGTTCACAAATTTTTGATCCAAGTATTAGTTACAAATTAATAGATATTAATGGTAATTATAATCAAACTTCATTTACACAATTTTTGCAAAGACGTTTTTACAACACAAGAGTTCATAACTATTCAACAATTAATATAAATCAAACTTGGCATCAAGCTTATTTTGTTGGAATTCGTTTTATTAATTTCTTTTATGAACAACGATATGATGATTTGCAATCAATTCCAGGTCAATTAGTTGCTAAAAATACTACAACCAGTGGTTTTGTTGCACAAGATGTTAACTATGTTGGTCTAAACCCAGACGAAACTGCAACGACTCCATGGTTCTCTACATTTGATACTTTTACAAGTTTTAATATTGCTGGCTTAACAACTGACTGGAGAAGTTTTATAACCCAGGGTGCCTCATTGAGCCAAGACCCAACCATCTTGAATGGTCCAGTCAATGGAAACCTTTCTCCATCACAACTTTCCAGCATGGTAGTTGGTTATGGAACAACCCCACAGTACGTTGGGAAGCTTGGCTCGAGCTCAATCTATTCTGTTTCTGGCACTACGAGCGGGCAAACATACGGGATTAAATCTATCGGGTATAACAACATCAACAATTTGTTGAACTACTACGATGCAAACTTCTTTTCTACAAACGGCAATTGGTATGGATTAGCTTCAACTTCTGTAACTGGGGCCTCTGTCAACTGGTCACAGACAATTAGTGGAGCAACCTACAGTGGCACCGCGAGCGGTATTACGGTAAGCGGAGGATCTTACGTCGCTGCTTACAACTTCACATTGCCTAATGTTTATAGCCCTAGCGGCACAACACCGTGGACAACACAACTTGGTAGCCCATCTCTGGGTGTTGTTGGATTTGCTAGTTATGTACCTGCAACTGGTATTAATTACTATTTCTTGACTAATTTACAATCAACTGGTACGCAAAATGTTACCATGTACACACGTTTTATTAACGCTTCTACAAGTGGTGTAATTGCAAATACTACAGTTACCGGCAACACAGTATCTCTGTCCGCTGCATCTGGTTCTACTGTTCTTACAGCAACTGGTACAAACTATAACTCAAGTATCCCAAGCAATACAATCCAGGTTGTGTTGAGTGGTTCTGCTACTGTTCCTTACCAAGTATACCAAGCTGGGGCTTTTTCTACGCCGACTACTCAGTGGGTAAGTCCTTCTGACCGTACAAATATGCGTGTTAGTGGAGTGGCAAGAATGTTTTTGCCTGTTACAAACAATGGTACATACAGAATTAGTTTGTACGCAACCAACACAACTGGCGCAATTGTAGAAATTGCTTACAAAGTATACCAAGGGTTTAAACTTCCTTTGAATACATGGTTTGATGTTGAAGTGTTTAGTTACACAACTACAAACTACACAAGTTTTTACACACAAATACAACAAACAAATACAGCTGTTAATGAACAGTTTTATATATCAATGTTGGCTCCTTTTTACCACCCTATTCGTTATGAATACATTACACAAAGTGGTGCTACCAACTGGCAACCTATCATTTATGGCGTGAATGATCCTCATGTGTTTATTTCGACCGTCTCAGGCGTTCCAGCAAGTGGTATTCAAGTCCGTATGACAGCATTAGACCCGAACGTTTACATTTCTGGAGTCAGTGTTGTCCCTTACTATAAGCAGAATTCCTACTACGCTGGCCTTGACATTAATTATATCGGTAACGGTAAGAGCAATGAATGGGAAGCTCGTGTCAATGTTGCCAACAAACCGTATTTTCAGTTGAATAAGGAATATTACCCAACAAGTTTTGCAATTAACAACATTGCCAGTACGGTGACGCCTTACATCTTGCGTTGATTTTCAACGGAGTTTGTGTTAAACTTAGCACGTGGCTTCGGACAAAAAAATCTACATACAAAAAAGCAAATTGCTCAACGGGGTGTTGAGATACAGCTCGTTGAATGAAGATTTTAAAAAACTATTCCCTCTAGATGGCTACGGAACCCTTAGAAACCGTGACAAAATTGACGATTTTCATCAGTTGATTCAAGACAACGGTTACTCGTTGATCTTTGAAGACGCCGCCGCTGAGCAAGACTACAGCGAATTGCGTGAGTGTAGTGCAAACCCATATGAAGTGCGCAGCCCATTCCTGGATGATCACCAACTGTTCCCATTCCAGCACGTAGGGCTTAATTATGTGTGGAAAAGACTTCACTCAGACAACCCACGTGTTTTGGTGCAGTGGGATACTGGTGCCGGTAAAACTTTATTGAGCTGTTTGACAAGCCAAAAATTATATGATAATGGTGATGTTGATCTGGTTTTAGTCTTCTGCAAGAAAATTAAGCAGTACGACTGGGAGCAAGAGTTCAAACGCATGACTCACCTAGACGTGACCCGTGTCCCAGAGAAGATGACCCGTAGCAATCGCCATAAGTTCTACGCGCAGTCGAATGCCAATGTACTTGTTCTTAACTACGAGAAAGTTAGGAATGGTAGTCTGACCAGGGTAAAAGGACAGAGAAAAAAATCTATGTCCTACGACCGCACGGACCTTCTCCAAGTGCTAGAATTGGTTAAAAACAAAAAAGTACTCATCATCATCGATGAAGCCCAAAAGATCAACAGTGGAGCAAGCCTCCTCGGTGAAGGATTCTTCGAACTAATAAATAAGTCCGAAGGACAGATGATGGCGTTAGCCCTAACAGCTACTCCTTATACCACCAGTCCTCTTAACATACGTAACATCTTTTCAGTTGTTGATCCAAACATCCCAGAAGTAAGTGATATGAAACGTGATGTCTTCAAACGTTTCTACGGCAAAGAGTTCGGTATGTTTAACAACGGGTTTGTCCAGGAATTATATGTAAAAGAGTGGGATAAAGCAAAGCTACCCCTCCTTGGCAAAAAACATGAGAACTGGACTCATATTGCTATGAAGAGTGACCCGATCATCTCTGCTCAGTTTCCAGAAAGTATCCCAAAGAAAATCGTTTACGAGCTATCAGAGGTAGACCGTGCAATCTACGATTGGGCTGAGGAGCAAGCTCGAGAACGTTACAACCCAGACAATCCTGTAGCTAACTGGGCATACATTGATACTCTTCGTATGGTATGTAATACCTCAGCTGGTTTAAGGAATAGCAACGGTAAGTTCGCTAAAGAAATCGTAGACATGTTTGGTGCTGACGTCAGCATTGAACACAGTGCAAAATACCAGTTGATTGAAAGCAACCTTGAGGCTTACATTGAAGCTGGTGACAAAGTGGTTCTGTTCACTTTCTGGACTAATGGCACCTTATTCCCATATCTAGAAGCTCTTAAGAAAAAGTTTCCAGACATCCCAGTGCTGCCTATTTGGGGTGTAGGTATGGACAGTGATACCGTTACTAATAACATTAAAACTTTTAATACGGTAAAAGGCCCAGCAATCTTGATCACTAGTGACGTTGGCCAAGAAGGATTAAACCTTTATGCACCGTATCTATGGAACATTGAAGTCCCAAGAACCTATTCGGACTACAAGCAAAGAGCTAATAGAATCAACCGAGCAGATTCTAAAAGCAAAGGCATTAGCCACACTTGGATTTATCGAGCGGTTGCTGCCAACACGATTGAAGAACGAGCCGATGCCAAGATTTTACGTAGGCGAGACGAAGCAGAAGCGATTCGTGGAGTAGTTGACGAGAACGTCGACATGTATGATACAATTGATTTAACCCCACGCGGGTTTCTATTTGGAGATTGATATGCCTATTAATAAGTATGAACAAATCAAACGTGATGTTGAAAACCTCTTGGTTAGCGGCAACATTCATAGTACTTTGGTTGGAAAACAAATTACACTTGGTGGTTCTAAAGAAAGCACAGCGAAACAGGCAAATGATTTTGCAACTTACATTGCTGATCTGATTAAAAAAGCAGAAAATTTTAGAGAGGACAATGTAAAAACCAAGGGAAATTAGCCCTAGTCAGTGAAGAGAGCTATTTTAAAGTTCCTTCCTGTAGGGCCTGGTCTTCCTCGGGGGTTGCAGTCGGCGTTCGTCCTTGACTCCCCCCGAGGCCCTACCGGTCTACAAAAAAATAATGGCAAATTCTATTGATTTAAGCTGGCAATACGAAGCATCTTGTAAAAATACTTCTTTAAATAGTTACGAGGCATATTACCCAACACGCGGTAGGACTTCAGAAGCTAAAATAAAAGATTTATGTAACGCCTGCCCAGTAAAAAAAGAATGTTTAGATCATGCTTTAAAATATGAAGAGTACGGATTCTGGGGTGGTGTAAGTGCCAAAGGCCGTAAAAGAATACGCAAAGAACTAAACATTGAACTAATAGATATTAATTACGAATCTATTATGAAATACGCTAAAGAGCGTGAAAAAATTCAAGAAGCTATACAAGCTGGTAAAATGAAACGTGGCCCTAAAAGTAAGCCAAAAAACATTGACAATAGCTTGACATTTGATCCAATGCTTGAATATAATGACATTGATTTAACTCTTAATGAATTGGAGTATTAATGTCTAATAAGATTCGTGTACTAGCATGGGGTGACTACGCTTGCGGCACTGGCTTTGGAACTGTGATGAAGAACATCATGGGAGAAATCTATAAGACCGGACAGTATGAAATTGATGTTGTCGGTGTGAACTACGACGGTGGTCCATATGACACAAAGTTGTGGCCAGGTAGATTGTGGCCTGCTATTAGCGCGCTTCGTACACAGGGTCCATACGGTGACGTATTTGGTAGACAAGTATTCCTAGACCTTCTTGCGCAGCAGGATTACGATCTTGTTTTTATTGTTCAAGACACGTTCATTGTTTTGCCAATTGTTCCACAGATCCTCGAGCTTCAGCGCAACAAACCAAACAGTTTTAAAACTATTTATTACTACCCATTTGACTGCGCTCCACGTGAAGAATGGGTAACTCAGTGTGTCGCTAATTTTGACTACCCAGTTGCTTACACTGAGTATGCAAAGAACGAAAGTCGCAATTTTATTGGTGCGTTTGCTGACAAACAGCACGTTATCTACCACGGCACAAACACTAAAAACTTCTACCCTCTTAAGCCAGAACAGCGCGAAGAAGCACGTAGAAGTATATTCCCACATATGCAGGACCGTTTTATTATCACAAACGTAAACCGCAACCAAGGCCGTAAAGATATCTCACGTAGCTTGATGGTTCTTAAAGAGCTTCGCAATCGTGGTCTGGACAAGCCATTCTTGTACATGCACATGCAGGAAACGGACTTCGGTGGTAGCGTCATGCAAATGGCTAGGTCAATTGGTCTTGACCCAACAAAAGATTTTGCTCTGCCAGACCCAAAGCAGTTTGGTGCTCACAGTGGCTTCCCAATTGAGTTCCTTAATGGTATTTACAACGCTAGTGATGCTTACCTCACTACTACTCATGGTGAAGGTTGGGGCCTTAGCATCACTGAAGCAATGGCTGTTAAGCTTCCAGTGATTGCACCAGACAACACGTCTGTCCCAGAGATCCTTGGTCATGACCGTGGTTGGAGAATCAACAGTGGTCACACACCTACTCATTGGGTCATCAAGGATAACGACAACGAACGTATGCGCCCGTTGATGGATGTCGAACAAACTGCCGATACGATTGAGTACATCATGAATAATCCTGATGAGGCTGCTAGGCGTGCTGATAAGGCATACGAGTGGATTCAGAAGACTACCTGGGCCGATGTTTGTAAGCAATGGAAGGACTTGTTTGAGGAAGCAAAGGCTAGCCTCGACAAAAAGCGTAACTTCCTGAGTGCACTTAACCAAAGCAAGTAAACATGACAGGGTGTTTTAAGATCTTTCACCTTGATTGGATGAAAGAACGACAGCAGCTTTTTGACAATGCTAAAGAAGTATTGAGCAAAGAATATGAAGAGCTGAACAGCCCTAACTTTTATGTAAATTCGCTTGCTGATATACCAGACATACTTGTCCCAATACCTGAGCTAAACTTTCACCCAGATGGTTATTGGGATACAGGGAATCCAACAGTTGGCTGGACAAAGGGTGAGATACCAATCTTTGTTGCCAACTACGTATCGTGGAAAAACTTTCTAGAAACAGATCATGATTTCTTGATCCTGTGTGAAGACGACATTGTATTCCACAGCTACGGTGTGCCACTGCTAAAGCACTACATGGCCATGCTTCCAGAAGACTGGGACGTATTCTCCTTCTATTGCCCAACTGGTCAGTACTTTAAGTACCGTGATGAAGAGCACAAAATTGGTGACGGGCCAATCAGTCGTGCTTATCAGGATCACCATCTTTTATGCTACGTTGTAAGCCGTAAGGGTGCAGAAAACCTTATTAAAGACGCTGAATCTCACATCATCATGGACCCAATCGACTGGTTTATCTTTTACCAAAACGACATCCTGAACGTCTACACTGTTAAGCCAAGAGAAGAGCATGGTGTTATGAGCGTTGAGCTTGACAGCACCGTAGGCCACAGTGTAAGGTGTCCTCTGCCAGAGCTTGAACCAGACACTAGCCTCCCACTTGTATCACACTGGCAAAGATGGCACTTATTAAAGGCTAGCCAATGAAAATTTGCTACAATGGTTTCTGGCCAACTTTTGATGAGAAAAACCACTGGTTTAATTACATGTTCCAAGGGTACTTTTTTGGTGAACACATTGAGTTCTCAAAAGATCCAACCGATGCAGATATCATCGTCAATAGTGTGTTTGGCCCTGCGATTACAGAAGGCAAGGCAAGAAAGATCTTCTTCACTGGGGAACCATTTAAGAGAGGGTATACGCCTGATCAAATACTCCTTGGCTATGATAAGACAAATATTCTCGAGCAGAAGTATAGGTTGCCTCTGTGGATGGTTTATGTCAACTGGTGGCCTAGTTCTTACAATGTCAACCCAACAGATCTTGCTTATAACGTTGACTTCAATAATCTTGTAAAAAGTAGAACTGAAAAAGAAGTCAATGACATTCTTGATAAAGAATTCTTTTGCTGTGTTGTTGCGTCCAACCCTGTTGAGAATAGAATTGTTGCTTACAATGAGCTTTCAAAAATTGAACAGGTTGATGGTTACGGTAACATCTTTAATAACTACATCCCAAACAAAAAGCTGGATGTTTTAAAGCACTATAAGTTCAATATTTGTTTTGAGAATACAATCCAAGAAGGCTACGTAACTGAAAAATTGTACGAAGCTTTGATCGGCGGGACTATCCCAATCTACTATGGCGATAGCATGTCAAAGGAAGATTTTAACTCTAAAGCATTTATTGACTATACGACTATGGGGTCGATGGAAGAGCTTGTCAATGAAGTTAAAAAGGTATATTCTTCTAGAGACCTTATGGTAGAGTACCTTTCGCAGCCAATTACAAATACAGTACACAGCCTTGATGGTTTGTACGAATTCTTTGATAAGATTAAGCTAGTTTAAGGAGGAACATGAAAAAAGCACTAGTTCTTGGAGCAGGTGGTTTTATCGGTAGCCACATGGTTAACCGATTGAAGAACGAAGGGTATTGGGTTAGAGGCGTTGACCTTAAGTACCCAGAGTTCAGTGAGACAACAGCAGATGACTTTGTCATTGGTGACCTTACAGACCAAAGCATTGTTAGCCGTGTGACGTTGGTTAGCATGATGGAACCATTCGATGAAATTTATCAGTTCGCTGCCGACATGGGCGGTGCTGGTTATATTTTTACCGGTGAGCACGACTCTGCCGTTATGTACAACTCAGGTATTATTAACCTTAATGTTGCAGAACGCGTATGCAAGATCAATGGCTTCACTGACCAGAACAAGACCAAGATTTTTTACAGCAGCAGTGCTTGCATGTACCCTGAGCATAACCAGCTTGATCCAAATAACCCTAACTGCACAGAAGACAGTGCATACCCTGCAGCCCCTGATAGTGAGTATGGCTGGGAGAAGCTCTTCAGTGAGCGTCTTTACTTGGCGTACAACCGCAACTACAACATCCCTGTTCGTGTTGCACGATTCCATAATATCTACGGTGTAGAGGGTACATGGAATGGCGGTAAGGAAAAGGCTCCTGCTGCTATGTGCCGTAAGGTTGCTGAAGCTGTTGATGGTGGAACCATTGAGATCTGGGGCGACGGTGAGCAGACCCGCAGCTTCCTTTACATTGACGAATGCATTGAAGCAGTGCGTCGTTTGATGGAAAGCGACTTCATGGGTCCTGTCAACATCGGTAGCGAAGAGATGGTTACCATTAACCAGTTGGTCGAAACCGTTGCAAAGGTAGCCGGTAAGAAAATCAACATCAAGCACATTGACGGACCTCTTGGTGTGCGTGGACGTAACAGTGACAACACTCTTATCAGAGAAAAGCTGAGCTGGGATTACTCGATGTCGCTTGAAGAAGGCATTAAGAAAACTTACAATTGGATTAGCGAACAAGTTGCCAAGCAATGAAAAGGTTAATCAACTCACCTAGCCAAGCGAATCAAGATTCGTTTGTCATGAACATGCTCGGGTTTAAGCACGGCGGGTTCTATGTAGAAATTGGAGCAGCTTTCCCATACCAAATCTCAAATACATTTGTCCTTGAAAAAGAGTACGGTTGGTCGGGCATGTCGGTCGAATGGTCGCCAGAGCTTTGCTACGACTTCAATGAGCAGAGAAGCAACCTTTGTTATCAAATTGATGCCACTACAGCAGATTATTCATCGTTGTTCGCTGAGGTAAAAGCACCTAAGCAGATCGATTATCTGCAACTCGATATTGACCCAGCAAGCAATACACTTTTGGCATTGAAGCAGATGCCGTTGAATGAATACCGTTTTAGCGTCGTAACTTTTGAGCACGACCTCTACACCTCAGCTGATAATCTTGCTATTAAGGACGAGGCGTATGATATACTCGTGAGCAACGGGTACAAGAGGGTAGTCTCCAATGTTTCACTAGGGGTAAACCCTTTTGAAGACTGGTACGTGGATGCGCAAGCAATTCCCGAATCGGTGTGGGGTCCTGTATCCGCAGAGAATATTGACTGCAATAATCTTTTTGAGTAAAGGAAAATAATGAACCACAAGGTAGCTATCCTCACGCCAACATATAAAAGGCCACACAAGATCCAACCTTATATTGACAACATTAAGTCAGTAACGGATATGAACCTTGCTGAGATTATTTTCATTGTTGAAGACGACGATCACGAGACGAAAAGAATCTGCCAGGAATCTGGTGAGAAGACTATCATCAACAATAGGTCGCGTAGCTTTGCTGGTGCAATCAATACTGCAGTCCGTTTGCTTGACAATGAATATTTCATGGGATCAAATGACGACCTTGTCTTTCACCCTAATTGGCTTCCACCATTGCTCGAGCTGAGCAAGACATATGGCCTTGTTGGTATCAACGACATGGGCAACCACCCAATGGGTGAGAAGAACGCAGCTTTCTGGCTGGTCAATCGTAGGTACCAGCCCAAGGCAGTTCCGGGTTACCCAGAAGACCTTGTATGTGAAGAGTATTTCCATAACTTCACTGACACCGAGATCAGTTTAGTTGCGCAGGCGTACGGAGAGTACTACTATTGTCGTGAGTCGATCGTTGAGCACATGCACCCAGCATGGGGTAAGGGTGAACACGATGAAACTTACGCCAAGCAAGACAACACGTGGACACATGACGAGAACATTTTCTACGAACGTTCTAGTTTCTGGATGGACTACGAGAAAAACGAACTAAAGGATCTGCGATGACATTTGAAGAGTGGCTTGAGTACGGAGTCAAGCAGGGTTACTGCAGCGAACAATTCTGTGATACCCACGACGGTCCACCCATGCACGAGAGTGAAGAGCTAGTGTGGGAAGAAGGCGGAGATCCCTGCATGCACATGGTGCGTTTAGGTTCTCTTCTTGACTGGAACATCAGTGAAGCCCCTGAAGCATTAAGGTGATGCAATAGACTTTTAATCTGTTGAAGAGGGGTCAGTACCCTCCAGGGGTACGAAAATAGTCCGAACGAAGCAAACCAAGAACGCACCTAGGTATGTGCTTAAACTACCCAACTGGTAGTGGCTCAACTTGGTAGAGCGGTTGGTTTGGGTCCAACAGGTTGGGGGTTCAAATCCCTCCTACCAGACGCAGTAGCCCTTGTAGCCCTTGTAGCTCAGTTGGCCAGAGCAGGCGATTTGTAATCGTCAGGTCGGCGGTTCGAATCCGTCCGGGGGCACTATGAATTTAAAACAAGCAGCAACAATCATGCTAGAGTTGTGCAAGATTCCAGCCGAGCCAAAGTTGGTGGCAGCGTTTAGCAATTACTCAGCAAATAGTATGTGGATTAAAAGTGTTCTAAAGGGTGCAGCCCCTGCAGCAAACACAATGAATAACCCCGCTTACGAGCAAGCAATCAACGTGTTGCGCGCAAACGGGATTGATGTTAATATCTTTGACACCAACTAATAAGGAGTGATTATGCACCACGAGACCTGGTGGACCATCCTCACGGATCCCAACCACCTCATTGCTGAAAGCATCGTAGGATTTGTAGAAGAACTTATTGTGTTTGGTGTAGGTTATTACTTCGGACGTAATAAAATTTGGAAGAAGATTCACAAACAGTTCGATGAGGAACACGACATCAAGCATTAGTGCCAAGCCCTAGTAGCTCAATGGATAGAGCATCGGAGTTCTAACCCGCAGGTTGCAAGTTCGAGTCTTGCCTGGGGCACGCAGTTGACAAGTAAGGAGAAAGTATGGCAGGATTAGGAACGAAATTAGCTAAGCGTGGCGTAGGCTTTGCTGCTGGATATGAGCTTTATCAATTCAGCAAACGAATGAAACAAGAAAGAGAACGAATGAACGAAGAAGAAAAAAACCCGATCATTGATGAGAAAACAATAATTGATTATCAGTTTATTTTTTATGAGAAGGCTGTGCTGGACATTCTTGACACGGTATCAAAGCTTATTGAAAAAGTAATTGAAAATGAAGTTGTAATTGAAGATGAACTTTATGCCAAAGCAAACAAGATCATTAACGTTATGAAGCATGTATTAAAAACAAAAGAGGAAGGGTTAAAGGTTCAAAATGGAACTGAAGCTTAGTGTAAGTATTGGGGCTACGCTCCAGGTAAAGAACTCACGTGGTGAGTGGGACTGGATCAAGCCAGAAGTTGGTGCAGAAGTATTGCTAAACCAACATGACCTTAAGAAGGGTAATGACGGAGATAACTCTTTGTTGCAAGATGTCTTTACTCAGATTTGGGATGATGTTGTAGGTCCACAGTTTGCATCGGTTGTTAAAGAACTTATTAGCGAACAGGTTGACAAGGAAGAATCTCCTAAGGAAGAAACTGTAGAAGAATTCCGTGAAGCTCTTACGAATGCTGCTGAAGGTGCTCCTGAAGATGAGAAGCCCAACACTGATGAGGATGACTACTACTAATGTTTGATGACTTCGATAAATTTGTAGAGCAGCACAACATCAAGGACGACGAGCTTGGTGCAGCGTTTGCTGCTTGGATGTCAGGTGCTACCGGCTGGGATGGAAACTTTGAGAAGGTGGAAGAATGACAGTCATCGCTGCAGCATTAACTTTTAAGCACGGCATTGTAATCGTAGGTGACTCTGAGCTGTCTACGTCGTTCACTCGTGACAACGATGGTTATAGCAAGGTTTGGGTGGATGAGGTAAACGAAGGCTACATTTTTGGTGGAGCTGGCAACCTCAGAGAATTGCAGATCATTAAGTACCACGTTGCTTGGCCTTACTACCGTGACATCTACCCTGTAGAAGAGTTCATTGTCAAAGATGTGGTGCCAAAGATGCGTGATGCATTGATTGACAATGGCGTGAAGATGGAAGATTACGAAAGCTCATTCATTATGGCGTGGGAAGATAATCTAGTTGTCATCGATGAAGACTTTGGTGTCACCATCCCGCTCAGCGCAAGGTATGCTATTGGCTCCGGCCAAAGCGAAGCTTTCGGTGCCCTTGGCAACGAAGGTGGTTGGACAAGAGATGATGTTATCGAGGCAGCTCACCGCGCCACGGTTACAGCAATTGGTGTCGGCGGTCCTTTGTACGCAGTCGACACCACCGATTTGACAGTGAGACAGGTATGAACTACTATTTGACAATCCCGTCACGGGATGCTAGCTTTTACACAACAACCAGTAAGGAGACTGCCAATGAAGCAGAACTACATTATGCCCCAGCGCAAGCAACCCGCTACTACCCCACTCCGGGAAGTAACGGAACCTACGTATGGGGAACCCACTAAGGCTCCAACCCGAGCTGACATTCGTCGTAGCAGTGCAAACGAGCAGGGTATGATCACTGCAGCCGTAGCATTGGGCGAGCTCAACGACTTCCTTTACTCTGCTGACATCAGCGAAGTGACTCCACTTTCTCCTGATGAGATTGACACACTAGCTACTGAGCTGGTTGCTGTCCGCAAGGCAAAGGATATTGTTGAAGGACGTGAGAATGCACTGAAGGCGTATGCCACTGAAGTAATCAACCTTAAGATCAGCATGCTAGGCGAAGACCCAATGGCTAACAGTGGCTACTTGGTTAGCCCTGAGAATGGCATCAAGCTGTCTAAGGAAGTCTCTGGTGGCAAGCTCACCGTTGATGTTGATTTGCTTGAGCAGGTTCTTGATGAAGACCAGTTCCGCTCAGTTGTTAACTTTGTTGAGACTCAGGTCACCACTACTCGCCCTGATGGTAGCAAGACTGTAGAGACTAGCAAGGTGTACGAGCTGAACGAGGAAGCTCTTGAGAAGGAACTAAAGCTTGGCAACATCGGCATGGAGCAGGTAGTCAAGGCAACCACTCCAGGTAAGGTTCGCTCAGCCTTCTATGTACGAAGCCTCTAGAGGACCTAAAAAAAAGTTACTACTGCGTGACGACGAACTGTTGTTCACCACAGCAATGGCTGCATCATTCTTTGATCTCACCGCAGACTCGTTAAGGAAGAAAGAAAAATACCTTTACGATGTCTCCGGTGGGATCATGGAATTTGCTAGGACTGAAGGTGGTAGGCGTAGATATAGCCTCAACGATATTCTTAAAATAGCTCATGCTTTGCGTAGAGTTAATAAGATGACAGACAGGCAATTACGTCTTATAGTATTACGAGTTGATGCTTTCAAAGAACCTGTATTGAAACACAGAAGAAAATTCCGAAAAGGTAATAACCCATCATGAAAAAACGTTTATTAGTATTCGATGGGCACAACATATTTATCCGTAGCTTTAGCGGGTTAATGAGGCAAGGCCTTACTGCACCTGATGGATCGGGTACCTGGGGTATCTTTGGTGCATTCAATGTGGTTGCTAGTCTTATTAGAAAGTATGAACCATCACATGTCTTGATTGCATTTGACAAAGGTCGCAGCGCAAAACGTTTGGCAATTGATCCAGAATATAAAGCCAATCGTAAACGCAATGAGAATAAACCTCAAAGCCCTGTGAACGATGCCTTTTCTCAAGACTTTAAACCGCAGCTAGCTACGTTTATGCATCTATGTTTAAAGAATGGTTTGCCATTCATGCAGCTACAAGACGTTGAAGCAGATGATATCATTGCCACAGCTGCATTGAGTTTTGAGAACATTTTTGACAGCATTGTTATCGTAAGCGCAGACCATGACTTGCATCAGCTAATTAGAGATAACATAACTGTTATCAAGCCAAGCATCAGCTACCGAGACATTGAAGAAGAAATCTATGATGTTGCAACCGTTATGGCTGAATGGGGTGTAGAGCCATGGAGGCTGCCAGAAATCTGGTCGTTGATGGGAGACAAGGGCGATAACGTCAAGGGCATCCCAGGTATTGGTCCTAAGAAAGCTACTAAGCTGATAAGCGAACACGGTGATTTAAACACAGTGCTTAACTTGGATGATCCTAAAATATCTGAGCATGTAGACACAGTGCTTAAAGCTAAACGTTTGATTGAACTTGGTGTTGATGAAGACCTGCCATTCCCACCGTTAGGGAACCTACAGTTTAATCCAATTGCATATGGCGATAAAGAAGCTAAAGACTTAGAAAAACTTCTCGACTTGCTGGGATTTGTCCAAGTAAAAGATCGCTGGAAGCAAAACAATCTATGGCATGATTCACCAAAGTTTGGCAGGAAACTGTAATGGCAAATTGGGTAATCAATCCAGAGCTAGAAATGGTGAGCGTCCTGGCAGAGTACGGAAGGTTTTTAGAGAATGATTACCGTATGATCATAGAACATTTAGAAATTCCAAAAGTTTTTCAAGAATATGCAGAAACAACTGAGCGTAAATTTGTTATCGTTGGTGGCAAAGAAACGCCATGGATGTTAGCTAAAAGTGTTTTTCTATGTTTAAAGCTAGCTGGTGCAGAAAGCGTTGTTGTAACGACACCGTATATCGATGAAAGTTTTATGGTACAAAACGTACTAGATAATTATTCAAATGGTATTAGAACAAAATTGTTTACTTCTGCAAGTGAAGAATTATTTGTAAACATGGAATGGCGTGATGAGATTGATAAATCCACTGACATTGTTGTCTTTGGTGATACAAAAGCAATGGAATCTTTTCGTGACTACGAAACTGTTGACAGACATGTTTGGGAACACGGTGAGAACTTTAGCTTTGGAATTGTAAGAGAAGAACACCTTACAGCAAATGTTATTAACCAAATTTGTTTTGATTTCTTTTCTTTCTATGGTCAAGGCAGTCTTGCCCCAAAGTTTTATTTTGTTCTTGGTAGGTTAAAGAAAAGTATCATCAAGCAATTCAGTGCTAACATGCAAAGTCTTTATGCCACCCTTGTCAATGAGTACCGTGAAAAGCTAGAGATCACAAGAAAAAGTGACCTTGTAAGCACGATGCTTAATGCAAACTACGCTGCTAAGTACGTCCAGGTTGGTAGTTTGCACTCGGATGTTTTACGTGGTAATCTATACGGAGAAGTTTGCCTCGTCCCTGTAAATAACCTTGACGACATACAAGACTTTATAGATAAATGGCGAGACCGTATCAGCACGGTAGCTATAAACAACAACGATGATCCAGACATTCTAGATTTCTTAGAAGACAATCTCATACTTAGAGTGTGTGATGTTGGTGACATGCAGTTCCCAGATTTTTTTGAGCAGTATCATGGGGTAGATGATTACATCGTTTATGTAAAAATGAGCGAAGAGATTGATGAAGACTATGAAGATCCATTTAATTGGTAGTAAGAAAAGGAATAATGAATAATAAAATTAAACAAAAAATCAATAAACATGCTGATTCATTAACGATGAGAATTGTTTTGACAATCGGCGTGTTGGTAGGTCTCATTGTATCTATACCATTTGTTATCGTTGGTTACCCAATTGTGTTATCATGGAATATCGCAACGACGCTTTTGGATTTTAGAAGCGATGAAGAAACAGTGAAATCAACTTTTGATTTCTTTAATAAGTGGGGTCATTTTGATGACAACTTTAACAGTTGGAAGAAAGAAGCAAATTAATGAGTGATACATATTTGTCGCAGTCAGGTGATTCAATGTTTGAAAGAAACATTGCTATCATTGCTAGCAGAAAGCACGAAGTACAAGTCTTCAGTGATGGGTTCGTCTACGAGGGTTTCCTCTGTGGTATGGACACAAATTGGGTGCAGATTTATGGGCATGAAGAAAATGATAAGAACAATGTTGACACACAATGGAGATTCTTGTTGTTAGCTAAGACCAACGTGTCAGCAATTGGCCCAACTGGCCGTACCCTTCATGACATTGACGAAGTTACTCGTGAGTGGATTGGCAAGAAGATCCAGGTCTTCTCCGATGTTTGTGATAAGTTCTTGGCAGCGAGAGGAATCAAGAATGACAATAGAAGAGAAAAGCTTTGATGGACCACTCGGCAACTATGACAATGACGATTACGATGTTGTTGTAGAAACCAGAGAAGTATCCAGCAAAGAAGAGTTAGTAAAAGAGTTAGACTTAACACGCGCAGATGCCAGAGAGCTTTTGTTGTATTTTTGTAACCGGTTCAAAGAAACTCATGGTTATGATTACAACGTAGACTGGGTAAAAGAAACGTCTATCCTTAAATCATTTAGGGAGAGGTACGGCGTCGACGCTGGTCCAATGGTTAAGCATTTGTTCGATAAGCACAAGGGTAAAATCAATGACCAAGTTATGACTCTCACAGCTTTTAGCAAAGGTAGTAAGTGGATCCAAGATACCTTGTATATTGAAATCCAACAAGATAAAATCAAAGAAGAAAATCGACCAAGTTCAGAAGGGTTAATGAGTACAGATGACTTCCTTAAACGATTCGCTGTTTGATTGGGAAAAAGATTACGTCAACCTCAAGTATGAGTTCTTAGACGATGATGAGATCGAATACCTAGAGCAGAAGTACCCACAGTTTGAAGCATTCAACAAGCGTGGATGCCCTACGTGTGAGGACCACACCTGTGGTGATTGCAAGACGCAGCTGCAGCTATACAAGCACTATTTGCGTGCGGGTATTGGTCTTAACTACCAAAAGCTTGATTGGCATGACTTTCATGGCGACGAAAAGGCATCAGACCTAGCTCGCATCTACCTTGGCCAACACAAAGAGTTTGTCAAAGGTGGCATGGGTCTTTTGTACAACGGTACGTGGGGTACTGGTAAGACACTCCTCACTAGCCTGGTCGCCAAAGAACTAGTTAAGCTTGGTTACAAGGTATACTTTGCTACATTCACCCAGATGGTTGACGAGTTTACTCGTGGCTGGGGTAGTAATGAAGACAAAGCACGTTTTGAAAGCAAAGTAGTAAAGAGTGATGTATTCTTTCTGGATGACATTGGTAAGGAGTTTCGCACCAAGAACAACCTGAGCGAAGCAACATTCGACCACGTCCTACGCCAGCGTGCATTGGACAACCGCCCAACATTCATCACCACGAACATGACGATCGAGGAGTTGAATGAAGGCTACGGTAGTGCTATCTTCTCATTGCTCAAAGAGCGTATGATTGTACATGAGATGACTGGTATTGACTACCGTGAGTATGCTCGGAACCGTACCCTTGATGAAATCAAGAATGGTACCACCCGCAAGATTATTTAATAGAAAGTAAGACAATGGATATTGAGAAGTCATTAGTAGCACACTTCAGCGACCTCGAAAGCTTTAACGAGATCTGGAACAAAGGCATTCGAAGCGAGCACTTCTTTGACCCAGGTGTACGCGAATTGTTTGAGTACAGCTTGGACTATTACGTGCGTAGTGAATTCAAGCAGACAGTGACGCAGGATTTCCTTGAATCAAAGTTTGATGATTACTTTGTTCGCAATGAATGGCCCGACGAAAAGTACCTGGTTGGTGTTCTCATTGAAGAGATGGTAACAAAGTATCGTAAGGCTACTACACAAAGCATTCTACTTAAGGCAGCCAATGCGCTCGAGGATGACCCAGAAGCTGGCATTTCGCTTGCGCTTAGCAGTCTTTCCAAGATTCAAAGTGATACTAGTACCCGTGAACGTATTGAAATTTATGGTGAAGGTTACGAACGTCGTGTAAATGATTACATTGACGAAGTAGCTAACCCCATGAAGGATAAGAAGGGTATCTACCTCGGCTGGGATCAGTTAAACGATCACATGTACGGCATCCAAAAGGGTGAGCTTGCCGTGGTTGTTGGTATCCCAAACGTTGGTAAGTCATGGATTGGTTCGGTTATTGCGCTCGAAGCAGCACGACGCAAGAACAAAGTTTACTTTGCATCGTTGGAGCTTCGTAAAGAGCTTACCCTCATGCGCTTGGACTGTCTTGCTAGCGGTGTCCCATATAGCCGTTATGAGCGTGGTCAACTTACGCCTAACGAATTAAAGCGTCTCAAGGAAGCCCGTGAAGAGATCATGGAGTTCGGTGAGTACTTGCTCATCGACTCACCAAGCAAGAAGTCAGAGCGTACTGTTCTCGAGCTTTACTCAAAGGCTAAGCACTGGGGAGCTGACCTCATGGTGGGTGACCAATTGTCATGGATTACCAGCGAGAAGAACTTTGGTTCTAACAGTAATTATCAGTCGCTACAAATGGCTGAAGTTATCAACGATGTTGCTTCTGTTAACCGTGAGATGGGCATGGCTTCGGTGTGGCTGGCACAGTTTAACCGTGAAGCTACCAAAAGCAAAAAGGGACGTGGCGGTCTGGGTAACATTGGACTCAGTTCGCAGATCGAACAGGTCGTTGACATTGCCTTGGGCATCGGCTGCACAGCTGAGATGAAGCGTCAGGAAGCTCTTGTCATGGACATCATGAAGTCTCGTCGCAGCGACCTAAAGTCATGGATGATGGGCTTCGAGCTTAAAGATCGCACCAAGCTCAGCATTGTACGTGAATACGAAGAGAGCAGAGATGAGTGAGCCATCTCCTGATAAAGATTGCACGCATAAAGTAGAAGGCAGCACAACACATAGGCTGCTAAATGTGCTAGGGTATTGCCCAGTGTGCGGTAACAATGAAAGTGAGTAAGTATGCAAACGTTCCTTCCCTACAAGGATTACGCAGAGTCAGCCAAGGTGCTGGACATGAAAAGGCTTGGGAAACAAAGGGTTGAAACCCTGCAAGTCATGAAGGCTCTCAGCGAAGAGTCGTACGGCTGGCAGAATCACCCAGCGGTAAAGATGTGGCGTGGCCACCGTGGGGCATTGATGGAATACCAGCGTGCCATCTGTAACGAGTGGACGTCACGTGGGTACAAAGACACTTGCCTGGAAAAGACCCAGGTTATTGTCAACAACATTCCACAAGAAGAATGGCAGCAGCCAGCATGGCTAGGTGATGAGAGCATCCACGAAAGCCACCGCAGCAATTTGACACGTAAGTTCCCAGAATGGTATGGTGTTTTCTGGGATGAGCCAAGTGATCTTCCCTACGTATGGCCAGAGGAGGCTCTTGTATGATTGTTTGTTCTAGTTGCCTACAAAAAGTAGGTCTTCATAGGGATACTAAAAACTATTATCACTTGCCCCCAATGAATGAGCACTGCGATGTAGGTTACGTATTTGCTCTTGACTTGGGTAAGACTCCACAGAGAACTGTAAAGATCATGAAAGAAATGGCAGAAGAGTCAAACGACCTTCAAGCTCGTATCGATCGTGCTATAAGTTACATTAAAGTAAAAGACTACATTAGTGCGCTCACCACTCTTGAAGGCAATGACATGGTTGACTGCTTTGAATGTGGCGGTAAGTTTTATTTTGAAGATGAACACAATTACCCAGCACACTGCCCTAACGGGTGCTGTTGGCACGATGATGATGAGGAATGTGATGAAACTAAATGATTTTTTGTTTGCTATCGCTGGGGGCTTCTGGCTCTACTGGCTGGGCTTCTGCATCTACAAGGCGGCACGATGACACATTTTATTAATTTTGCAATTGTATTGACGCTTATGGTCGTTTATTTTACAGGAGTCTACAACTTCTGGCTAAAGAAAGATAAAAGGCATGATAAGGCTGATGCATTCCTTATGACTATAGTAACATTTTTTGGTACACTCCTGGCGGAGTTGTTGATTGCTGCACTTTGGATGCTGACCAAATGAAAAGCAATCGTTACTACTGGTTCAGAAAAAAGTTAAACCGCATCCTATGCTTGTTTGGTAGTCACCATCATAAGATGGGTGTACGTTCACGAACTGGCCGAGCATTTGGTTGCCTGCACTGTGGAAAGGATTGGATGTGAACTCTGAAGAACGTGAGACTCTGCGAGAGAAGCACAGTGAGGACGAAAAGAATCAATGTTCTTACTGCCTGTATGAAAAGTACCCCTGCGACGTAATCAAGGTGCTGGACGCTACCGAAAACCTAAAGCCTAACGACCTCAAAGATAAAGTTGAGTGCGACCACGCCATCGCCCTTGTTCTTTGCGGAACCGACCCAGTTGGTATTAACTTCAACTACTGCCCCAAGTGCGGAGAGAAACTATGAACCCCGACCAGCGCAAAGCCTTACGAGAGAAGCACACCTATCTTGGCGACTATTGCGGTTTCTGCACCAAAGACGGTGGCTACCCAGCCGATTACCCCTGCGACGTGATTAAGGTGCTGGACGATTACGAAGCGTTGATTGAATACCACGACCACGACGGGGACACTGACCGAGAGGACCCCTGGTGCCATACTTGCTACACGCCTTACCCCTGTGAAAAAGGTAAGGCTTTAGGACACCCTGACGGAGCAGACGTATGACCCCCGACGAACGCCAAGCCCTACGAGAGAAGCACGCAGATGATGGTACGGGAGATTGCTTTTACTGTGCGTCATGGGATTTTGACGAAGGCGGATACAGAGTAGAGTACCCCTGCGATGTAGTCAAGTGTTTAAATCAATTAGACGCAATTGTAATGGAAACTACAAAGTACCTACAAGATGTTAAGATTGTGCCAGAGAACATAATCGATAACATTATTAAGATATTGGATGGCGTAAATGAATCCTGAAGAATATAGAAAAAAGCACCAACCTATTTTCCAGAACCAGGGTAAGAAGGGCAATATTAACTATTGTGTAGGCTGCAAGGGTCCAAATGATACTCTCATACAGCTATGGCCTTGCGATGTTATTAAGGTGCTGGACTACGCTGATCAATTAAAGAAAGAGCTAATGTGGTAAGAGTAAGACACTACAACCCCGCAAAGCGGGTATACCCAGACAAAACCAAACGGTATGGTTGGGTACTAGACAAGCCACGTTATTATCCATCACGTCGTACGCTTGATGTATACTTCCGTACACATGTATGGGCATTCTGGTGGAGTAGAAAACATGATTGATCCAATGAAAGATCCTAAGAAGTTAAGAGAAGAGTCTTTAAAAGACTTGTCTCCAAGAGACAGAGATTTTATAGATCAATTCACAAGAGAGTATAAGGAACAGTTGAAATGGCCGAAGGATCGTTAAGCGAGATTTTCCAAGGCCTTGATGCCAGGGTACTGCTACAGGACATGCTTGGTGTAGGAGAAATCAATGAGAACGGCGATGAGCTGATCCACCGTTGTCCTTTACCGTTTGGTAATCACCGTAACGGTGACGCGAACCCTTCATCCAGCTTAAACAAAGATACATTATTGTTTAATTGTTTTACCTGCGGTGGCGGTAGTGTCATCTGGCTTGTGCAGAATTGTCTAAACATAACTCGTGAAGAGGCTATAGCTAAACTTATGGGTGAGGTGCGTGGCACCAATATCATCCCGGTTGAAGATTTTATTAAGCGTCTAGAGGGTATTTTTGAAAGCGATCACCACGTAAGCAATGACATCCCGGTATACAGTGACACGCTCCTTCGTCGTTGGGAAAGAGTATGTGACTACCTCACAGACAGAGGTGTGTCAGAGGCGGTGCAGCGGGAGATGCGCACGGGCGTGGAGGAAAATCGGTCTGAATTTTCTAAATCCAGCACAGGCGAGCACATGGTGACCCTTGACAGGGTCGTACTCCCTCACTTCATGAATGGCAAGCTCATTGGTTGGGTAGCTCGCAAGATACAAAACGTCGATGGGGTTCCCAAGTACCGTAACTCCAAAGGGTTCCCCCGTGGCGCATGGTTGTATAATTTGGACAACGCTCGTGCGTACGACGAGGTGTACCTTGTTGAGAGCCCAATGAGTGTGCTCGTGCTGAAGAGTAGGGGTGTTGACAACGTGGTGGCCACGTTCGGCGCAAAAGTTGATAAGCAGCAACTCAACTTGCTCCGCAATTTCTCAAGAGTCAATGTTTTTATGGACGGTGACACTCCTGGTCGCATGGCTACGCAGCACATCACGGAGGAGCTACAAAATTATACCAGAATTGGTATAATAAACACTCCCGACGATGAAGATCCTGCTACTATGTCTTTTATCCCCAAACCAATAAGTTCGTTTGAGTACCAGTTACAGCACTGCTTGACACGCAGTAGTTAGAGCTGCTACTCTTATGAAAGCAGTAACCCAAACACCAAAACAGCCCTAGGGCTTCTGAATAGAAAGATACCAAAATGGCATTAGCTAAAGGCATGGCTGCCGTAAAGGCCAGTATTGAACGCTCCCAGCAGGGAGGCGGAGGTCCAAAGACGTACGACCAGACTAACTGGTTCTACTGGACCGCAGGAGAGGCCAAGGCCCTCCGATTCTTGACGGACTCCAACGACATCTTCGTTGTGCCGGTCCACGAGAATGTACCTACCCACGACGGTAAGAAGAAGACTTTCGTCTGCCGTTCCGCATTCGACGCTAAGTGTGAGCTCTGCGCACGTGAGAAGGGTACCCCTGGTGCCTACCGACGTGACGTAGGCTACGGCGTTGCCGTGCTCCGTGAAGAGGTCAAGGTTGAAGGTAAGACCACTGGTTACCGTGACGTAACCAGCGAGTACACCGACACTGTCGACGGTAAGGTTGTCACCAAGAAGAAGCCATACGTGGGTATTGTTGCCCAGGGCATGCGCAACTTCTGGAACCAGATTGCCGTGATCTCGGAGAAGTACGGTTCACTTCGTGAGCGTGAGATTGAGATCCTTCGACAGGGTGCAGGCACCGACACGACCTACATGGCGTTCGCTCTGCCCGAGAAGCCCATCGAGAACATCGACACTCGCTACGCTAAGTTCATGCCGGACGTAGAAGTGTTCCTCAACCGTATCGGCAGCCAGGAGTACTACGATGCTCAGCTGCACGGTATCGTGAAGGAAAAGAGCGACAAGAAGCCCTTTACCAACACCAACTCATCTGCTAGCTTTGAGTCAGACGAAGATGACGAGTACGGTGAAGACGACTTCGTCTCGATTGATGAAGAGACCACTGCTGACCGACTCAAGCGTAAGCTTGCAGCTCAGCAATAAGTTTGCTTAATACCCTCCTCAGGTAAGCAAGCGGGGCCTGGGTACGCCCCCTAACAACTGCCCACCCAACTATAGTAAGGTTGAATTATGTCTGACTCTCTTGTTCATTTACACGTGCACACTGAGCACTCCTTTTTGGATGGCCTCTCCACTGTTGACCAGTTGGTTAACCGTGTAGTAGATCTTGGCCAGAGCTCTGTGGCAATCACTGACCACGGCGAATGCTCTGGTCACCTGCGATTACAGAAGGCAGCCGACAAAGCTGGCATCAAGCCATTGTTTGGCATGGAAGGGTACTTCACCGAGAACCGCCACGATAAGAGCGGTAAGAAGGGTGAGAACTACGACCACATGACTATTGTGGCCATGAACAACCAAGGCTTGGAGAATTTGTGGGCTTTGTCAAGCTTGGCATACATCGAGGGTAGCTACTATGGCAACGCTCGTTTCGACTGGGAGCTCTTAGAGAAGTACAACGAGGGCCTCATTGTTACTGGTGGATGTATGGGTGGTTGTATTGGTAAGCACCTAAAGGATGATGGCAACTACTCGAAGGCTGTGGAGCGCATTGGTCGATACCAAGCTATCTTCGGTGACCGTTTTCACCTTGAATTACACACGTACTTAGACCCTGAGAGTAACGAGTGGAACCTGCGTGTGGCAGAGGCAGCACTTGATTTTAGCGTGCCATTGATCACCGTAAGCGATGCTCACTACGCTAGCCCAGAACAGTGGTATGCGCATGAGCTTATGACTGCTGTGCAGATGGGTAAGACCATGAATGACCCAACACGGTTTAGCTATGGTCCCAACCAGCTGTGCATCTTCTCGGAGGAAGAGACCCGCAGCAGACTGAGCTACTTGCCAGAAAGCATTGTTGATCAGGCAATCAAGCGCACGTCAGAAATCGCTGACATGTGTGATGCTCGAGTCCCTGGTGCACGAAAGATGCCAGTGTTCTATAACACTGCTAAGATGGATGAGCGTAAGTTGCGTGAGACTTCCGAAGAAGGCTTTGCTCGCAAGATTGTTGGTCATGTATCTGATGATATACTACAAACGTATCGAGATCGACTCGATTATGAATTAGATGTTGTTATTACCCGTGGATTCCCCGGTTATTTTTTAACCGTACAAGATATTATTAATTGGAGTAAAAATGAAAACTTTTTGGTGGGCCCTAGCCGAGGTTCTGTTGGCGGTAGCCTTCTTGCGTACGTTATGGATATCACGGAGGTTGACCCGATACCGTCTGGCCTCATATTTGAACGCTTCCTTAACCCTGAACGCGTTAGCATGCCTGACATTGATATTGACATGCCCAAGCTGGAGCGTGGCGATGTGCGTGACTATCTTGAACGCAAGTATGGTCGTTATAATATTGCGTCGATCGGCACGCTAAACACGTTAGGACCAAAGCAGTCCATCAAAGATGCTTGTCGTGGCCTCGGTGTCAACAAAGAAGACACTCAGAAGATGTGTGACATCATTGACGATGACTGGAACATCAAGAACCGTGGCGCAACGTGGGATGATGTTATGGATAAATACGGCCCAGAGTACTCACAATGGATCACACATTATCCAAAACTATTTGAAAACTTGCCTGAGTTTGTTAACCACATTCGCCATGCCAGTGCACACGCTGCAGGCATCGTTGTAAGCAAGGACTCACTCATTGGGGCTATGCCTTTGCGTTACAACCCAAGCAATGATGATATCCGTACACAGTTTGATATGGGCGACGTTGATGAGCTTGGTTTTGTGAAGATTGACTTGCTTGGGCTTCGTACGCTTAGTACGCTAATGGCTTCGCTCGACTTGATCAAGGAGAACAACGGTGGCACCTTACCTTTTCGCCATTTCTATGAATGGAACTACGAATGGTCAAAATATTACGATGACCCAGCTGTCTGGGACTCCATCGGCACCGGTCACAATATTGGCTTGTTCCAAATTGAGACAGGTTCCCTTAGAAGTTTGGTTAAAAGATTCCTCCCAAGAAGCATAGAAGACCTGTGCACCATGATTGCCATCTACCGTCCTGGCATTACCAGAGCTGTAGACTCAGAGACTGGCCTTAATCTTCTTGAGATGTACATGCAGAAGCGCGAAGGAAAGCGTCCCGTCAAATTTAAACACAGTAAGTTGAATGCAATACTTGGTGTATCGTACGGAAGCTTTGTTTATCAAGAACAAATCATGGAAACGTGCGTAGCACTGGCTGGCTACACCATTGTTGAGACTGATCGTGTTCGTAAGGCAGTGGCGAAGTCTAACTACGAAGACATGGTGGAAGAAGCTGAGATCTTTGTAAAGAAGTGCATTGAGAATGGTGTCGATGAAGACACGGCAAGATCTATTTTTGATGACATGCGTGCGTTTGGTATGTATGGTTTCAACAAGAGTCACGGTTATGGTTACTCTATGCTTGCTTACTGGACTGCATGGGTTAAGCACTATTACCCACGTGAGTATATGACTGCTCTATTTCGCACAAACCCATCTGACAGCGTGGTTTATACACGTGAATCCCGTCGCATGGGTATTGAGGTGCTTGGACCAGACATTAACGAAAGTGGTGGCAACTTTACCTTGACAAAGAACGGTAGTATTCGTTATGGTTTAAGCAGTGTTAAGTACGTAGCAAACGCTGCAGCTGAAATACAAAAGCTTGGACCGTTTAAAAGCATGGAAGATTTTATTAACCGTGTCCCCACACGTCGCATCAACAAGCGTGTGATTATTTCTATGATCCGTGCAGGCGTGTTCGACAGTATTTGTGGTGATCCTAGGACTGCACTGTATGAATACTGTAAAGACCGTAAAGAATTTAAGAAAAAGATAAATGAGAATTGTCCTGAAAATTGTCCTTATTGTGCTGGTCGTGATAATTATTTCGATTGCTATGCCACCAACGAAGAAAAAATTGACGACAGAGGAGCAAATGAACAAGAGCTCCTTGGCACTATGGTTAGTATTGATCCTCTTGCTGACTATATCGATGTTATAGAAGAAGAGCATAACTTCCCCGGCGAGAAGAAAATGTTTAGGGGAGAGAAGGCCATGATTGGCGGGATTCTTACCCAGGTAAAGCAACTGGTTACTAAAAAAGGTAAGAACCCTGGTTCAGAGATGTGCCAGCTTTGGGTAGAACTACCGATTACAACCACGGAAGAGGATTTGCTGCTTGATGACGAAGTCGAAGAAATCTCTACGAAAGATGAAAGCGTTCAAATCGTGGCTTTCCCCGACACGTATAAAAGAATCAGAGAAAGTCTTGAGATTGGCACGCCGGTCTTGGTGGAAGTAGAGAAGCTCAAAGACGGGCTCAGCCTAAAAAATATCTTCCGCCTTGACAAGCTCAAAGAGACCTGCTAGTATTGCCTCGAGTAAGGAAGGAGGGGCCATGTCACGGACCCCATCAAAAATGAAAAGCTGGCGTTGTCCTAATTGCAAGAGTGAGGTGGAAGCTATCGCTAGTGCCGTAGCTCACCGTTGCCCAAACAATAAAAGTGCTTTCACCGCATATGAACTAATTGAGGAGGAATAAGAATGGAATACGCACGGCTAGAGCACACGCAGATTGATCTGAGAGCTCACGAAAAAGACGAGTGTATGAGTCCTGAGGCTTGTACGATCCACAATCGCACAGACCACCACATGCGCCACTTCAAACAGTTCTACCGCTTTGATCGTGGTATTATGGAGCGTATCTGCAGCCATGGCGTCGGCCACCCAGACCCAGATGATATCAGTATTATCAATGGATCTGACGATGGTGTGCACAATTGTGACGGTTGCTGCATTAGATTCGCAACAGAAGAAGAGTATCTTGATTCACAAAAGCATGGTGAGTAGTGAGAATTACAATTGACATTGATGCAAAAACGTATGCTAATATGATGCGTGAAGCTGTATATTATAGAATTACCGAACCAGAAGAATTTATTGAAACAAAATTGGAGGAATTATATGGATGAAAAAGAAAAGTGGTACGAACAGCCTTGGGAGAACCCTTGGAACAAGTACAAGGACAATTGGGCTAAATGTTTGTGCAAAGAAAAGTGCTTTGGTAAGTGCAAGCATTTAAATACTTGGCACCCAAGCAAGCCGTACGCAGAAACTCCTACTCCTATTCTTACTGTAGAAGAAGCAGTTCAGGTGTATCGCAACACAAAGGCTGTAACAAAGCAAGTTGCTGAAGACCTGCAGCAAACTAAGGAACTTCTTGCCAAGTTGCAATTAGATCACATTGCAGCATTGAATGAAGAAACCCGTGCTAAGGCAACGCTTGACCGTGCATTCGAGGAAGAAGCTAAGGATGCCTAGAGGCGCTGACGCCATCGACAAGCTAATCGCTGACCTTAACAAGTTTACCCCCGAGGGATCAACCAAGCCATTGGTCCTTCGGGGTAACAACATTGAGAAGGTAAACGCTATCCCATGCTTTACTCCTGCCCTGGCGTACTTGCTAGGTATTGGTGGTTGGCCTGAAGGTAAGCTCATTGAATTCTTTGGCAAAGAACACTCGGGTAAGACTTCGTTCGCCATCATGGCATTGAAGGACTGCTACGACTACTACAAGGGTGAGAAGATGGTAGCAATCATCGACCTAGAGCACCGCTTTAACCCTGAGTGGGCAGAGAAGCTTGGCTTGAAGATCGATGAGAACCTCATCGTTGTACAACCACCAGACGCCGAGACTGGCACTGACATGATGGTTGCTCTCATCAAAAGCAAGCAGATCGGTGCAATCGTTTGGGACTCAGTGGGTGCAGCAGCTACCAAGCACAGCATGCAGCAGCTCACAGACAAGAACGACAAGATGGGTGGCAACGCTGCAGTGATGAAGCGTAACGTCCAGACTGTTGCTCCATTGGCTAACCTTTACGGTGTCACTTGCTTCTACTTGAACCAGCTCCGTGCTGACATGGATGGATACAACCGCCCTATGACACCAGGTGGCCACGCAGTAAAGCACGCCATGAGCGTACGTATCTACCTCAGGCCAGGAAGTGACAAGTACTTTGACAAGATCAATGGCGAGAACACTCAGGTGGGTAATCCTATCGTTGTTAAGACGGTGAAGAATAGCTACGGCCCTCCCTTCCGTGAGGGTTGGACTGACTTCTATAGTCAACCATGCGTCTTCCTAGATCATCCTGGTATTGACACCCGTAGAGACCTAGCACGTATGGGTATTCTTCTTGGAGTAGCTAACCGTGCAGGAGCATGGTTCACCTGGCGTGACATCAAGGCACAAGGACGTGACTCGTTTTTTGAGCAAATTTGGAACAGCGGTAAAGCAGAAGAGTTCGAGGCAGAGATTATCGATGCCATCAAGAAGGGCTCAGGTATCACAGAAGTTGAAGGCGATGAGTTCTTTGGCCGACCACTAACAGCAGACACAGACGATCTGCACGACCCGGAGGTATAGAAATGAATGTTGGAGACACAGTAGTAGATATTAGATCTGTAGGAACCATTGTTGGTGTTGCTAAGAGTGGTAACCCTGTTGTACAGTGGCCTGTAGTTGGTGGAGATTCTTTTGAGGAGACACTCCCAGAGGATTTGATTATTGTGGCATTGCCTACACCAGTTGAAGAGTTGGACCCATCAAAGGACACAGAATGACTGACCATGAAGAAGAATACGAAGGCGTAACCATTTATGTTGATGCTAACAATAGCTGGCCCAGCAACCTTGCTGGCGTACGCATCTTAGAACAGACTGCTATGCGCATGGAAGATGGTCGAGTTAAGATTATTGGTGACCCTGTGTGGAGCGTTGAGGCACCAGATGAATTGGATTAATCATTTTTGTCATGAGTGCAAAGTAAAGTTTTTTAAAGCTAAAGACTTTATGCTGCACCACAATGATCACCATCTTGATCAACAAATTAAAACTGACAGGCGCAGGAGAGACCCAAACCCATGACAGAACACACACCTAGAAAATCAACATGTAGAAACTGCTTTCGCAAGTTTGCTAATACAACGGAGATTCTACAAGGTGCTGATGGTACGTGGGTTCACACGTTTTTGAACGGTATGCACTACCCTATTAAATGTAACCCCTGGGAAGAATGGAAGGCAGAACCTAATGACTAATTTAGGTAAAGACAAGGATTCTTTGTTATCAAAGTATCAAAAACCTGTTGAACCAACAACTTTTGAAAAAGTCTTGCAGGAGATCCATGATCTTCATACCAAGAAACAATCTGATTACGGTCGTCCAGAACAGGGTGACCCCTTTGCCAATGTACGTGCCAGCGAAGACTTTGGCATACCTGGATGGCTGGGCGCCGTAATCAGAGCAAACGATAAAGTGCGACGTATTCAGAAGTTTGCACGTGGTGGAACAATGGTAAATGAGTCTGTGGAAGACTCATTGCTTGACGCAGCTGTTTATTTCATGATAGCATTATGCTTATTTAGGGAGCAAAATGGAATCAACACGTGAGAGCATAGCAAAGTGGCTTGAAGAATTTAGAGCTCGTGACAAAGAACGTACAACTTCTGTTGAGGTTGAACTATCAGATGAAGAACAAGCATCAATTCTAAAGGCTGCTACCTCATTGGGTATGACTTTTGATGAGTACTGCAACTATGCTTTAGAGATAGCTATGTTTTCAAAGATTTGTCCAACATGCCGACAATATCGTCAGTCGCGTGATCAAATCTGTAATATTTGTGGAGAGGTTGACTAATGGAATACACACAAGATTATCTTCTTAATCAAATTGGCAACCTAAATGACAAACTAAATCGCATTGAGCATATTGCTTTCTTGACTGATATCAACAACGACCTAAAAATATCTATGATCCGTGGGGTTATTAAGCCACAATGAAACGTAACCTATGGAAAAAAGTAAAAAGAGAAGGCGATTGCTGGGTGTGGACCGGTAGTACAGCTAATCGTGGCTATGGTAGCATCCATCACAATGGTAGAAACGGTTATTTACCTCACCGTTTGTCTTGGGAACTTCTTCGTGGAGAGATTCCTGAGGGCTTGGTGCTTGACCACATGTGTCAGAACCGTCGTTGTGTCAACCCAAAACATCTTGACCCAGTAACTAACCGTGTTAATATTCTTCGTGGCAAGAGTATTGCAGCACAAAACTTCATTAAGACTGAATGTGTCAATGGCCACCCATTTGATAAGAAGAACACAAAGATTAGGAAGGACAATTCAAGATCATGTCGTCAGTGCGAGAGAGATCGTCTAAAGAAGTTTCGAGAAAATCAAAAGTTAAAAAAGCATCAGAGGTAAAGAAAGCTTATAAGGGACTTAAAAAAGAGTTCAAAGAGCTAACTAAGGAGAATTACATCGTGGGTAGAAAACTTAATACAGCCATCCAGCAGGTATACGCATTGAACATCGAAGCGTACACAAAGATTGAGCACTCACCAGGAGATTTTAACAACGGGTATGCCACTGGCTTGACTGAAGCTATCAGAGTTATGCGTGAGATCGAACGTGGTAATAACTTTAGATTCCCACTGTTTAATACAAAGAAAAAGAAGAAATAATGGAGACAGAAAGCTACTGGCGTAACGAGTACAAGAAGCTCCAAGAAGAAATGCGCCAGGTATACCAGCAAGTTAACTACTACGTCAACGAGAACACTAAGCTTCGTGAAGAGAATGTAGTATTAAGAGAGAAACTAGGCATCAGTGCACAATCCGTATGATATTTGGGCAGTCAAGTATGACGGTAAACGCATGCATATTGAATACGCCACCAGGCTGCCACGCAAACTAAAAAAGTTTGTTAAGACAATCTTTGATATAGTGGAAGACGGGCACGATAATTTTATCGTTGTTAGTCCTTCTTTCGGAAAGTTGACAGAAGAATGGGTAAGTTCCAGCAAAGATTTAGCCAACGGCAAGAGCGTGAGCTCGAAGAACAGTGGCCCCTTGCACGTCGCACCATAGGCTCTGGTAACAAGTGGGAGAAGGGCGACCTATCCACTAAAGAGCAGCACATGGTGGAGTTTGTCATCGAGGCGAAGGCTACACAGAATTCATCATTTAGTATCACAAAAAGAATGTGGGAAACGATCAAGGGTCATGCCCAAGATCGTAGCTGGTTGGCACGACCCGTTCTTGCAATCAGACTATATGGTCAAACAATGGCTCTGACTGAATGGGGAGGGGTTCGAGAGAACACACCTGAAACCCTGGAAGTAGAATTAGACCTTATCTGCATGGACAAGGATGACTTCCTTGAGTTATATTACGATTACATACGCTTGAAGGAGCAAGAAAATGGCTGAAGAGCAGCTGCAGTTTGATCTAAAGTTTGATGACGAGGAAGAAAATGAGTAGCTTTCTTGAGCGTACGCTAGCTGCGTACCAGAACGATGAGCCCATTACACGCTACATCGAAGAAGCATTGATGCTTGGTGACGTGTTCCCTGAAGAATATCCAGTGCGGGTATTCAACAAAGAGCGCAAATTTGATAACATGTATCACCCTTCATCAGACGTAACTGCGGGGGAATTGCAGCTATATTATAGATTCCATCCCGAAATGAGACTATTATGCCAAGAACAAAGAATGACTCCAACTCTCGCTATGACCTTCCAAGTTGGCTCGGTTTTTCATTCAGTGCTTCAGAATCTACTTATACACCTGGGGTTCACGTCGTTGGACAAGGTAGAAGTGAAGTTTCGCAACGAGGAACGAATGATTGCTGGGGCCGTAGATGTGCTGGAGCTTGTAACGCCTGACGGTACATTCCTTGTAGACATCAAGAGCACCAACCAGCTTCCCAAGGAAGCTAGTGAGCAATACGCCATGCAGCTTAGAGTGTATCAGGATAACTGCCCTGGTGCCCCTGACCGCATGGCTTTGCTGTTTATTCAGAAATCTTACCCTCACAAGATAAAGACAATTGAGGTTAAGAAAGACCAGGAAGCCCTGGACAAGCTATATGATAAATGGTCACGCGTACGTGTAGCCATTAAGAACAACGATCCGTCTGGCCTAAAGCACTGTTGCAATGGTCCTACTGATGAAGTATTCCTTGCATGCCCTGCCCGTAAAATCTGTCACTATTGGAGTAAGTAATGAAAAGCCCAGCCTGGCCCCCTGTATTGTTTATGATTTCTGTGGTTGCAATATTTTGTTTCGCCACGGCTAATCAACCATGGGAATTGTTTTTAGTTTTTATACCGATCATTTGTCTTATTCTTTTTTATGCTTGGCTAGACAACAATGACAAACCCTAATAAAGCTAAGGGTAGTAAATGGGAGCTCGACGTCGCTAAATACTTTAACGAGCGTGGCTACCCTGAGGTAGAGCGTCGTTACGGCGCAGGTGCTACTCTTGATAAGGGTGACATCAACGGTGTTAAGGATACCGTTGTAGAAGCTAAGAACTGGGCCAAGATTTCTTTATCCACCATCGTGGATGAGGCACTGGTAGAGCAGAAGAACGCTAAGAAACGTTTTGGTATTAGCGTAATCAAGCGTCGTAACCGCAACGTTAAAGATGCTTACGTTGTCATGACTCTTGAGCAATGGATTGATTTGTTCAGTTTTTATGCAAATAAGTAATTAAAATCATTGATAACTTGTAATTTGTAGGGTAAAGTAACATAGTTACTCTAGAACGGATACAAGATGAGTTCATACAATGGTTTGCGTAAGGGCCTAGATTCGCTTACAGAGCCTGAAATGGATGCTTCCCATGACGATAAGTTTGGGGATCTCCATCGATTTGTTGTCCGTTCTTTTCGTTGGGAAGGCAAGCCCGAAGAGAAGGAGATGCTCGAGAGTATCGAGCAAGTTGTGGATAGTTTCATTGATGAATATATCCACCCAGCTGAAGTAATCATTGCCAGATTCAATACAGATAGTGGCCTTAACGGTGCCGAAGGCGACCGTCTATTCCTTAACCTACAGAGCGCAATTGTTGCAATCGAGGAAGAGGTTACTAGGCGTTATCTAAAGGCACAATTCTCCTACTACATGTTGGATGATAAGTATAACGCAGCTTATGTTAAGCATGCGAAAGGAACAACAAACGATTTGAATGCGAGAGCCCGCATGGAAACTCGTGACGATCGTTTGTTTTACTTTGTTCAGTATAGCGCATGGCGGATTATTAACGATAAAGTTAATAGTCTTAAGGCTACGCAAAGACATATACAAAACCAACTGTATCGTAGGGGTAGTGGTGGGCAGTACTCCTAGAAAAAGCAGAAAACAAGAAGTCATTCGTGGGAAGATGACCTGGCAAATACTCGAGCGTCTTCTCAATAACTACTGGGAATGGCAAGAGGTATACCGCACAACAGGTAACCCAGAATTACAACTTCTTAACGGTGTCACCGTAAATATCTATGACATCCTCAAGGGGATCGACAAGCTGCCGCCGAGACAAAAGCAGGCAGTTGTATTGTCATGTCTGGAGAACCGTAAAGAAGTTGAAGTAGCTAGAATCATGGGCTTTACCAAGTGGTCATCTCAGGTAGGTATGTACAAGAGAAAAGCCCTACAACAACTATGTAACACGATATGGGCTAATGAGAATGACTGACGATGGTAGACCTAATCCAGAGCAAGACTTTATTGATCTAGAAGAAAAATATAAGGAACGACTCCCACAAAATTGGGAGGAGATGGGTAAGCACGCAAAGCTGGACTGGTTTGCTCACCGTATTCTGCTTGATTTACGTGAAGAAACTGGCCGAGAAGGCTCAAAAGACTGGGGATTTCTCAGCGATTATCAACTAGAACGACGCCGACGCCGAGAAGTGCAGAGCAAACTCAATGGCTGGGATGATATCCCACCAAGGCAAGGTGTTTTCCGGCGTGTTTATGTAGACCAGAATAGGCTACTGATTAACAGAGAGGACGGTAACCAAAGTGGACAGAAGAACCCGTGAGTATAAAGATCTAGTAAAGATGACACCCACCACCGAGGATCTCCTAAGCGAGGAAATCGATGGTGAATTGTTTCTTTACAAGTCATCCCCACTGTGCAAGGTATGTAATACCAGCGATGATCTAAAGAACATCATTGATTCGCTGCTGTTGTTCCCAAAGTCTTATAAAGAAGTGCTGTTGGCAATTCAACCACTACAAGACAAGCTTGGTTTGACAGAGAGCGAGCGTATTAACTACGAGAACATTCGTAATCACCAGAAGAACCACCTGCCATTTGAGAAGAAGCTTGTACGTGACATCGTAGAGAAGCGTGCGAGGGAAAAGAACCGCAGCATTTTGGATGCTGGCGAGCGTTTGCTTACAGCTGAAGCTTTTTACGAAGTAATTGTGGCTAAGGGTTGGGAAGACATTGCCCAAGGTTACGAAAAACCAACGTTGACACAGACAATGCATGCCATGGAGATGTTACAGAAGCTCGAGAAGGAAGGACAGGACAATTACAGGCCAGAAGATCTTATTAATCAGCTTGACATTATTCTATTGGCTATCCGTGATGTTCTCCCACCAGCTATGAAAGAAGAGCTTTTCCTAAAGATTGAAGAGTACCAGAACGGCAACACGACTTCAAAGGCAAAGAAAATCAAGCAACCAGAGCTCGAAGTCGAGTATATTGACGAAGATTTTCTGGAAGAATAGCCATAAAATACGTTGGTTTTATGTAAAGAACACTGTAAAACGCAGCAGTTATTGTAACTATAGGGGTATAAAATGGCACGCAGACCTTGGATGAGAAGATTTATTCAGGCCAGACCTGATGAATACGAAGACTACATCCCTTACATCGACCAATACCGTGAACGTAAGTACGGCTTCAGCGACCCCAACGCCGCTGATCCTTTTGACGCAAGCAAATACGACCGCAACGCCACGCAAGACCTTATGCAATTGACGGAGAGCCCTAGTTCTTTTTACAAAAAGAAAAAGATCCGTGAAACCAATGACCAATCAAGCCGTGGAAAGCTAGAAGGCAACATCAATGGTGCCCCTTCTGTCTATTCGGTTATCCCCGATGCTGTTGTTGCACCGTATGGCGGCACTGGAAATGACTTGGTAAAGTTCAGAGGCAATACACGTGGCGGTGCTGTCATGTGTAGACGATGTGGTTGTGATGTATCTACATCTAATACTAAAGCCGTTAAAACTCAAGTCAATGGTCAGACTGTTTACTGGAGAGTATGCAAGGGCGGCTGTGAAAACTACAACCTGGAAAATAACCCTAATGGTGCACAAAGAAGAAACAAGCCTAGGGGTGAATAGTTATGTCCTCTAAAGATGCCATCCGTAAAATTGCTGCAAATTATGAAGCTTTAAACGATAAGATCATTGATTACGCCAAGAGCCCAAATGATTACAACATCAAGTATCTTTATTCAAACCTTGCTAAGAACGCTCACGTTGTTGCAAACTCTGATGATTTTCCCGCTATCAAAGTAAACAAAAAGACTTCAATTAATCAAAGTAATAATAAAAAAACTGTTACTTTTAATTTTAGTAATTCACCAGGGTTTTCTAATGCTTTCAACCAGAGCAGAACTGCTTTGTCTCAGCTTGCAAACATTCCACTCAGCATCAAAGACGAAGACGCTCGTAAGAATTACACACCATGCTTAAAGCTGATGGCACACCCAGGCGAAGGTGAAACTCTTACTGATTACCTCGGCAGAAAAAAAGGGAGAACACCAACATACCAAGACAGAATGTCAAAGGGTATCGATAGCGAAAACCTCCAGCGTTGCCAGAATGTTTATTGCAAAGACTGCAAAGAATGCAAGCCTCACCAGCAAGAATTAATTAAAGCAATCAATGGTATCTTGGATGACAAACCTGGTAGCGATGATAGAAGACAAATGCACATTAAAAATTTGTTTACAACGCTTGATAGCTGGGCAGCTCACCAAGACTCTCGTGGCAATGACAAAGACACATGTAAATCATCTGGCACAACAGAAGGTGATCCATACTTTAACGATGCAAAAGCTCACAACATGGCCGCATCTGAGATGAGAGTGCTCAAAATCAAACTGCAAAATGCTTATGAAGAAGATTATCGGAAGAGTGATCAAAAGGGTGGTGGTGTTCACCGCGACTTTTTTGGTGAAACATACGGTAAGAACAGGGACGTTTACTAATGAAAATCAGTGAAATTTTTCGTAAGAAACAAGCATCTGCTTTCTCCAATGAGGTTGATCCTTTTACAACGCTTAATCACTGGGTAAATCCCGGTACCCTTATTGGTAAAGGTATTGAACGTAAAACTAGAAGCACTGAAGATGACAGATCTGACGAAGATGACAGAGGTCTTTTTAGAACCAATATAGAGTGGCATCCTTTTGATAGAACTTTAAAACCTGTTTCTCTCGCCAGCCCCAGTGAATGTAATTGCTCACAAATTCTTGGTGTCCAGGACAAATCCCCTAGAGGATTAAACATTGGCAAGAACGATACGGCGGAAGACGTCAAAGAACGTTCTAATAAAATTAAGACCTTGCATGAAAAGACGTACGCACCAGACATTGTACGTGATGCCGACGCTTATCGTGATGGTTGGTCGCCAGATAATATTGAAACAACTAAGCAGTTTCACAAAGAAGTTGTTGATAAATGGCTCAACTTGATGAGAGAACCAGATGATGCGAAGCGGCTTAACAACGTAAACACACTGTCAAGACTTACAAGAAAACAGCCTCTCGCTGACTCTGGTGATGAATTTAATAACCACTTTTTGATGCATCTTTACAATGCTGGTGATGCTAGTGAACGTATGACTAAGCCTGTTGAACAAGGTGGTCTTGGAATCAGGACGCTTGGCAGAAACTTTGTTGAAAGTCAGGGCGTAGCACAACGCGCTGAAGTTGCATCGCGAACAATGCCTAACTACAACAAAGATAACTGCGGTGTTTGCGAGCAGTACAAAAACATGTACCAGAATAACATTCTTAAGTACAAGCAAGAGAACGAGAACTCTAAAAAGAGTGGCGAAGGCGGCAAGGCTCTGTTCCCTGATGATGAGAACAAGTCAGCTATGGAAATTTACCGTGATGTATACCACGAGTTTATGAGTGGTCAACGCCGTAAAACCGCTGAAAACCCTACGATTGCTTCTGCATACGATACTTTGGATAAGTTTAACCAGCACCAAAAAGAAGCACACAACGTAACATTTAGCAATATGTACGACAAGTACACGCCCGTTGCTGATGACAATGATACCAGAACATACGCAAAGAACCTCTTTGACAACATTAGAGGTCTTGGCAATGGTTGGAAGCTGCGAGATCGTACACAATCACCAAGAGAAAAACCAAACATTTTCTCCAACCCAGACAGCAGACAACGCCCAGGATTCTGGGGTGATGATGTTTCTGGCATTGAAAAAGATGTTGCCAAGAGAATGAACTACCCAACCTCTACTGATTTTAGCGGTACAGGATTGAATGTAAAAATGCAAACGGAAGCTGACGGTAGAATTCTTAGCCTTATTAAACCGGAAGGTACGCCAACAGGTGAGGGTTCTTACTTTACAAAGACACGATCATACGAACGTACGCTTGGTTTGCAGGAATACGATCCATCGGCAGACCCACGCCGCAAGCTATTCGATAGACCTCTCGAAGATATAGAACACCCAGAGATTACGAGAGAAGACCTACGCAAGCTTGATATCCCACGTTTTCACAAGTATGTATTCCAAAAGGCTGGATTCTACCCAAGAATGAAGTCGCAAGAAGACTATCAAAGCTCGCTTGGCCGTGCTGGTCTAAACCTTAAAAGACAATTTGAAAAAGAACGCAAGCGCACCAACCCTGAAGCAATCCCATATAAATGGGACCAATTTATTAATCTTCTTGGCAACGAGCACGATAAAGCAGCTAACGAGGCAGAGAAAAGAATCAAGAGAAGCAGACTGCCAGGCATGGTAGGCCCAACAGCATCAAAGAAAAGAGACAACGAAATGCCAATTTTTAATTCAAGAAATAGCAAGGAAGCACACGTTCCTATTGACCCCAATGCAATTGACTTCCATGGTATTGGTGGAGCAATTTGGCATGGTATTAAAGATGTTGGACACATGCTGGATACACCGATTAACCAAATTAGAGACCTGTTGCACTACAAGAATGATTTCAGTAGTGCCAATGGGCGTGCCACGGATGCAGCAGTTCAATTGCTTGGCGAAGGCATCGCTGCTGATCAGGTGTTAAAAAGAAAATTTGATACTAGCCTAAAAGAGCAAGCTGGTAGACCAATTGACTTTGCCAAACGCAAATTGAATGATCACAGAGATCTAAAGAAGAGAAAAGATCTCTGGGATTCGTGGCCGCAAGAAACAAAAACAATGATGATTACTACACATGGCCGCAGAGCTAACCCATACCACCCGTACCACGATTTGTCTAATGACTATGCCATTGATGAAGATGGTGGCATCCCTAGAACATCTAGCGTCATTGCTAATTTGTCTGATATGCTTTTGCTCGGATACACGGAATAAGAAAGAGCAATAATGACAACAAATGTTAACGACCTTCCTGGAATTCGCCCAGAAGATGTAAAGCAGACACCTGAGCAGCAGGCTCAGATTGCTGCGTTTCTTGCTGATCAAAAGCGTGAAGAAGAAGAACTCGGTAAAGAGCAACCAATTGAGCTCATGGAATCAGAACTCATGGGTGTATGGAAGCTGCTGCAAGAGCTACAGTACAAGTATGGTAATCGCAAGGGTAGCTTTGACAACCTTACGTCGCTTCGCAACGAGGCCGATGAAAAGTTTGCCGCTCTCGGTTTTCAGGTAATTGTTGACTGGGTTATGCCTGGTTTGATGCAACTCAATGGCCAGAACCGCCCAGAGCCACCAACCATTACCATTGTTGGCCGACTCGACGGGTCAGAGTACAACCCTGAGCAGAACCGTTACGAGACAGGTGCTGGTGTTGCTGACAGATACTACGATGCAAAGCGCAAGTCACTTGGTATGAGTAATAAGAAGCTCATTCTTCCTGGGAAATAAAAATGTCTATTGTTGATGATGGTGAAGACTTTTACAATTTGTTTTTAGCATCATCACGCATTGACGATAGCTATCTTGATTATGAAGATGAAGATCACCCAAACGTCATAGCATTCAAAGACGCTAAGAGCAAAGACCAACAGCTAACGTTTGATTCGGATGGTGGTACACACGTATTCATCCCAAGATCTTTTGGCGGTATAGGCAATAAAAATAACAAATTGTCTACAAACTGTGGCGGCTACTGTCTAACGCACGAAAAGTATGAATACTATTCGCCTTCAAAAGTAAACGATGTTAGAGAAATCAAACCAAAAACGTTAAAAGACGTTCCTCTTTCTTCTTTTGAAAAGAGCACAAAAGATTACTACGATAGTAAATATTTTTTTACGCCTAACAAACAAGTTGAGTTAAAAAAACGAGACTACGATGATGCTCGTGCTGCTGACATTGACCCACAAACATTTGATAACGCTGCTTATAAACGCGTAATGATGCTGGGTGCTTCTAAAGACAATGTCATTGAAGCTCTAAAAAAACACGTACCCATTGAAGATTATGAAAATTCTTTGTTGGGTAATGGCTATGACCATGAAGCAACCATGAAAGATACTGCCTACCGTGAGAAAAAAGAAGACGGTACGTCAGACATTAGTCCTTATCACAATCACTATGCAAAAATTGTCAAGACAAATAAAAAAATTGCTGAACGTGCGCCAGTTGTTCTAGAAAAGAACAGAATGTTTTCAGACAATGATTACAACAATGAAGTGCAAAAACTTTTTAAGCATCACCTCGCTAGACTAAACAGCGGCAATGACACTATGGATCCACAGGATAGAAAGTGGATGCTGAGTGAATGTATGAAGCTAAATCCACAACTTAAAATGGATTATGATGGCCCAATGGCTGACCCAATTTTAGATACAGGTAGCTACAACAGGATTGTTAAAAACCTTATGTCACATCATTCGTTAAAAAACTTCCACACGACTAGCATTGGTGGACAGATTATTAACAATAGAAAAATGAACGCTGTCCTCAACCTTGCTAGCCACAAAGAGCATGCATTTGGCTTTAGAGGAACAGGCGATAAAATTGATAAAGAAATGGTTGGCTTGAACCCGCCACAAATGCAAATTAAATATGAAGAAGGTGAATAATGAGTGAATTCGCATCGGGATGGGATGACAGTGAGTTTGATAGGCCAGAGGGTGAACGCATTCACCGTGTTGTACCGCCGCTGATGGTTGGGTTTGACCTTGAAACAACTGGCTTGAATGTTAAGCATGACCAGCCAATCTCGTATGGTTTTACAGAGTATCGTGATGGTAAGCAAACTGGTGTCAAACACCACTTCATTGTCAAGCCAACCGTGCCAATCCATGAAGAGGCTTCGGCTGTAAATGGTTGGACTGCTGAAAAGCTTGAGAGAAGCCACAACGGTGAAATTGTAAAAGACTTTAACAACAATGAGTATGCCCCTGCGCTAGATCCAAGGATTGGTGTACAAAAAGCAGCAAGTATTTTGGCAGACTACCAGAAGCAAGGTGCAGTCATCGTTGGTGCTAATCACCACAAATTTGACTTTCCAATGCTTGCCAACACGTATAAAAAACTCAACGCATTTCCCATTGAGACAACTGGTTTGGTGCCACCGCGTGTAACTGATGGAAAGGATCCAAGAGTTATTTTTGATCCCACTGCAATTAAAACAATAGACGTTATTGCGCATGATAAAAGACTCGACCCAGAGCAACATTCATCTAAACACCCGTTGTACCGCCGTCGCGCTCTAGAAAACCTTGCAAAGCACTATCAGGTTGAACCAAGTACCCACATTGCTAGTGATGACGCCAGAGCTTCGGTCGAGGTGTATCTTAAGCAAGTTGAGAGAAACAAAAAAGGAATCATGAGACTATGAGCGATTGGAACCTACGCTACGCCACGGTCGGTGACACGGGTATTGACTATTCAAAGGCTGTACCATGCTCAAAGGATAGTAAATGCGGTTTTTGCAATCATTTAAACAAGATTGAGTTTGCAAATAGCGACGAAAATGGCAAATCGATTGATAAAGATCACGCCAGTGTCATTAAAATCATTAAAAAGTTGCACAAAGATGGTGTATACATAAATAATGAGCCTTATTTTACACCAATTTTGACAAGAGCTGCTAGTAAAAGGATTAAGAATGCGTAAAATTTCTAGAGCAGATGAAACATACGACGTCAATTTCCGTACAGCTGGCGTGTGGCCAAATCAAAGAGATTATGACATCCACAAAGAGCACCTCAATGAACTGCTGCGACACAACATTGATGGTATCAAATGGCACACAAAGCAAGGTGACCACCGTGCTGCGCAAAAGCACGCTGCCGTTGCTGGTGCTATCACTGGCACGCTTGCTGCGATTGATGAGCTGGAGAAGCAATAATGTCTTGGTCAGAGCGTTACGCTAGCGACAAGCCATGGGGTGAAGAGGATCCCGATCACGGTGAGCACAGCAAACTCACCCCAAAGCAAAAGGCAAAGGCAAAGGCACGTGCTAAGGCACATGGTCGTCACTACCCAAACTGGGTAGACAATGCTTGGGCCTCTAAACAATAGGAGATAATTATGAATTGGAATTTGCGCTATGCAAAAGATAAAGAAGAGAAGAGCAGTGGCAAGTTCAAGCCACCAGCATCTGTGCAGTCCGCCGCTAAGCACGCTCTTAAGCTAATTGAGCAGGGTAAGGCTGGTGACGGGTTCACTAGCGTAGGACGTCATCGTGCACACCAACTTGCTGCAGGTGAGATGGTTCCTCTTAGCGACATCAAGCGTATGCACTCATACTTCTCACGTCACGGCGTTGACAAAAAGGGTAAGGACTGGGACAACGACAGCCCCGGTAAGGTAGCTTGGCTTGCATGGGGTGGAGATGCCGGTGCATCATGGGCAGCTAGCATCGTGAAGAAGCATGATGGCGGTGATAGCAAGAAGAAAGAGTCTAGCTACCGTTACGCAGAAGCAGATATGTGTGTACAGGATTACTGCAATAGACCAGCCTGGGGTGAAGAGAACCATGAGTGGGGTGATATTTACTGTAAGCCTCATGCAGAAAAGTCCGATTGGGCTATGAACCAACCTCAAGGTGAAGAAAGTCACGCCGAATACTGCCGTAACCCTGATGAGCACTGCCCAACGTGTGCGCGCGCAGGTTATTGTGAGTGTGGCGAATGTGGCAGAGGTGGTGTTCGTTTTATGATTGATGAGCCACAATCCATGGAAAGACTACGTCAAGAAGAAAAACGTTACAATGACTAGCTTCAACGAGCGTTACGCTAAAGAAAAGAAAGACCATTACCAATACATCAAAGAACGTAATGGTAAGTGGGTCATTCTACAAAAGGGTACCGGTAAGGTCTTGTCTCACCATGACAGCCGAGAGAAGGCTATCGAAGCATTCCATGCAATGATGGCCTCTAAGCATGGTAACATTAATTTAGACCCAAGTGACTGGCGCAACGACTTTTTCAATCTAGACTCAGACTGGTAATACATGCCAAAGATTACAAAGAATAGTAATGCTAACATCCTGCGTGGACAGCAAGACTTCTTTGAGATAGCCAAGAAAAGCCTCAAAGAAAAGGCTGATCTACCTGATATTGTCACGTTTGCTGAGCACCCAAGCTTCTTGGGTGGTAGTAAGCTTTTCCCACGTCAACGCACGCTTCTTAAACTTATCATGCTTGAGACAGAAAACCTTGACGATTATGACTACGAAATCATTGATAAGTGGACCAAAGATTTTGATTTTAACGGTGATAGAATAGGCGTAAGCCCGGACATCCTTGACCGGATCGCATACTTGAAAGCAAATGGTTACAAGCATTTTCGTGAAGTGGTAAACATCACGGGTCGTCGTGGCGGTAAGGGCCACATTGGCGGAATCCTGGGTGCATATAAAAACTGGGAACTGCTTATGCTTGACGACCCCCAGTACTACTACAACATTGACAAGTCAAAAGACCTTTACCTGTTTTGCGTTGCTACGAACATTGAACAGGCTAAGAAATACCAGTTTGCTGACCTTGCAAACACCATCATTAATGCTCCATGCTTCCAGCCATATATTGCTGACGCTAAGGAGCACTTTCTTGCTTTGCGTACGCCTGCTGACATCAGACGCATCGCCGCATTTGAATCGAGAGACATCAGACCTAGCCGTTTGATCGCTAGTATCCGTAACATGGCTGTGACGAGTAACTCTAAAGCCTCGCGTGGTGCTGCTGCCTTTGGCGTTATGTTCGACGAGTTTGCACACATGTTGGTCGGTACGGGTGGTGCAAGAACGTCTGACGAAGTATACAACGCTATTACCCCTGCATTGGACCAGATGGGTAAAGATGGTTTAATTTATATTCCTACGTCGCCGTTTTGTTTGGTACCGGAGACTCCGGTCCTTCTAGAAGACCTCACGTGGGTTCCTGTCGGTTCATTAAAAGTCGGGGATAAGATAATTGGTTTTGATGAGTATGCTCCAGGTGGCAAGGGCAACGGTAGAAGCTGGCGTCAAGCAGTCGTTGAAGAAACATCTATTATCAACGCTCCAACACTTAAATTAAAAACTGATGGTCCTGAAGTTGTTTGCACCGGTGAGCACCTTTGGCTAACAAAGAAGCCTTATTCTTCTGAATTAAACTGGGTTAAAACCAAAAATCTTAAGCCGGGTGACATGATTCGTTACACGGATACATGGGAAACAGACAAATCATACGATGCTGGTTATCTTTCAGGGATATTCGATGGCGAAGGTTATTATTCTAAGCAGGGTTTGCTCGGCATAGCACAGAATAAAGGCCCAGTATTAGATAACATCGTTGAGTTACTTATCGAACGTGGTTGTGATATTAGCACAACATTAAAAGAAGAAGGAAGAGATTGCATTGATATTATTATCAATGGTGGTTCATCGGAAAAGATGAAGTTCCTCGGTTCAATCCGACCACGTCGTTTACTCTCAAAATTTACTAACCAATTCTATGGCACAAGAATTTATGATAAGACGTCCAAGTATGTTACTGTTGAGTCCATAGAAGATGCGGGCAACCGCGATGTTATTGCTCTGGGTACTTCTACTAGCACATTGCTTGCTGCTGGTATGTTTAGCCACAATACCAAGGTTGGTAAAGCATACAGCCTGTACGAGTCTGCGTTAGAGAAGAATGAAGACGGTGCACCCATGTATCCAAACATGATGATGGCACAGCTACCATCGTGGGGGCCATACGAAGACTGGGATGACCCAAGATTTGTTTCGTTTTACCGTCGTGCACCTCAGAGCTACGACGAACAAATGCAATCCATGGAAAAGCGTGAGCCTGACACGTTTAGGGTTGAGCGTCTAAGCCAATGGGCTGAAGTTACTAATGCTTACCTCAATCCAAAAATGGTTGAGCGTATGTTTGATCCGTTTATTGATGCTAATGGTGAGCTTCGAGAGCTTGAGCTACAGCACGAAGGCAAATTTAGCATTGTTTACACGGGCCACTGCGACCCATCAAAATCCGGTGCTAATACAGCAGCCATGATTGGTCACGTAGAAAAGATCGCTGACCCTGAAGACGGTGAAGAGTGGTACCACGTTGTTATTGACTGGATCAAGGTATGGGACCCCGAAAACTACCCTGATAATCAGATCGACTACGAAGAGATAGAGGAGGAATTAGTTGATACGTTATGCAATTTCCGTACAACTAAGGTTTTCTCATTTGACCAATACGGTGCGTTTGTTACATTGCCACGATTAAAAAAGCGTTTGCAACAGGTTAGACCTGCCCACCAGGTTAAGGTGCGTGAAGAAAAATTTACCAAAGAAAGCAACATGCGTCGTGCTGAACGATTCAAATCTGCATTGGGTATGAATTGGGTACACTCGTTCCGTGATGTGTATGGCCCCAATGGAACAAGTTTGCTAGAGCAAGAGCTAAAGTTCTTGCAAGAGGTCAATGGTCGAGTTAAGAAGCAAGATATTGGACCTATCCGTACAGAAGACTTATCTGACTGCCTCATGGTTATTGTTGATTCTCTACTAGAAGATAACTTTGTTAAGCTAGAAATGCGTGATAAACTTGGTCAAACACAGCTATTGTCTGGTTCTCAGGGTGGCTACCACACCCGCAACGCTAACGATATGCAACCTGTCTCTGCTAGAGATAGGCTACGTGTGTTTGGTGCGCAGCGTTCACAGCGTGATTACGGTGGTATGTCTCGG
>Ga0208745_1000040_pt1 | contig 58429 bp, 59 predicted proteins | sample CryBogCBH23Jun09_FD_184622 | JGI IMG/M metagenome (GOLD analysis project Ga0208745, IMG submission 184622) | Freshwater microbial communities from Crystal Bog, Wisconsin, USA - CBH23Jun09 (SPAdes) | ecosystem: Environmental > Aquatic > Freshwater > Lake | place: Crystal Bog, Wisconsin, USA... | reverse complement strand
AGTAGATTCTTACTCTTTAAATCTAGGATGAGACCCCCACCATTCCATTCTTTGATAAAGCTTGGATTCACGGGTCTAGGAATCTGTTGCTCGGTTGGAATGTTATTCGGAGAGCAGCCGTCTGTTGCATCAAGTCCGTCTTTCCAGCAGCCAAAGACACTTGCTGCTCTGCTTCAGGTTCCCGCTGATCAACTCCAGAATGTGGAGATAGCCCGGATGAACCTCCTCTGTGCAGAGGGGCTTGTGGGTAGTGAGCAGATGGATGTGGAGAAGGACCTTGCGATCGTTGATCAGTGGGCCACGCAGGCCGATCGGGATCTCCAACGCTTCACCCCCATCTATCGCCAATATCCAGAAAAGTTCCCGGATGTGCATTCCGAGTCCGAGTGGAAGACGTATGTCCTCTTCGGATTCCTCAGAGAGAGGCAGGGGATCGGATACAACCCGGAGCTGAAGGCCATCTTTGCCAAGGGATATGGCTATATCGAGGACCACCCGGATGAGTTCCGTCAGGATGCCCGAGATAGCTTCCTCAACGGTATCGTAGAGCGCAGAATGGGCGTCTGTTCTTCCCTGCCCGCCATCTTTGTGGCCGTGGGAAGGAGACTCGGATATCCGCTCTACTACGTCCATTCCAAGGGGCATAGCTTTGTCCGCTGGGATGATGGGAAGGAGAGATTCAATGTCGAGACTACTAGATCTTTCTTCACGACCCCTCATGACGACTACTACGAGCGCTGGCCCTACCGGATCAGTAAGCAGGATCAGGCAGACTTCGGATACCTGAAGAACCAGACCCCACAGCAGATGCTGGCCGGGTTTTTACAGGATCGCTGTGCCTGCCTCTATGCCAGTGGCCGAATCAAGGAGGGGAATCAAACCTTCGAGGCGGCTGCTGCGCTTGTCCCTGAGTTCCGGGGTATCAGCGGCCAACTGCACAAGGGAAACGCTGAATCGGCACGGGCGTATCGGGATATCATCGAGGGAGAGCAGAGAGAGACACTGCAGGCAGAGGCTGACTTTTGGAGTGCTCTTGATGAGCAGCAACAGCAGCAGAGCCACATCCGCAATGCCATGGTCGAACGGAGCAACGCTCGTGTTCCAGAGATATCCCCATTTGCCAAGACTCCCTCTGCACCATCCGCTGAGGAGATCATGGCATCGGAATACTCCATGAATGGGGTGCGATCCCTTATGATGCCCGAGGGTGCTGCAAAAGTGGCATCGGATAGCCACTCTGTATCCATGGCCTCACGTCAGATCGAGCGTGATCGGATGGTCATCGCTGATCTTGAGAATCAGCAGCGTGCAGCTCAGATCAAGAACCAGCAAACTCTGGAGGAATCCGACAAATCCCTCGCCCTGATAGGCATCTCCCCCCAAACCACAATCCACCCCCAACCATGAAAAAACACCTCCTCGGCTACGTCCTGCTCCTAGGATTGCTCCTATCCAGCCCACTGAAGGCATTCATCAGCCCTGACCCGGAAGGTCATGTGGCCAGCATGGACCTCTACTCCTACTGCAATGGTGATCCGGTCAATCAGTATGATGCAGATGGGAAGCTTCCGATGTTTATAAATTGGTTGCCAGCTGGGGCAAATCCTAATTGGCTCCTTGTAGGACGCAGCGCAGTCGGCGTTGTAGCAAACGGAGTTTTAATGGTAGGGGGGGCGGCAGCAGCACCAGAAACAGGAGGAGCTGGTGCCGTCATGGCATTTTATGGAGCAACTCAAATGGGGGGGTATTATGGTAATATGATCAATGGATTGACAGGAGCCTCAGCAGGACCAACTGGCCCCGCTCAAATAGTATCACAGGTTGGTATGTTGGCTTCAGGAGTGCAGTCAGATTCTAAAACATGGAACGCAGTTGATACAGCCACGCAATTAGCCGATGCAGCTGTTCCGCTTGTTCTGTCTGGCACAGTTAACTCTGCACTCCAAAGCCAGCTCGTACAAAAAACAGTAGGGAATCCTGGAACTCTTGCTGGCGCGTTGACCAGGGTTGATTCTACTTACAATATACTGAATAGTGGAGGTTTGCCTTTGGCAGCTACTGCAGATTTTGGTTTAACTGCTTTTGGAATCGCAGATTCTTTTTCTCAAGCAATAAATGGAAAATCTTTATATAATAACATATCTGGAAGAATTAATAAATTAAATCAAACAATTAATTACTTCGCTGATGCCGCTACTCCACCAAGTAGAGATCCTCTTTCTGCGCAACCTGCAAAATGGAAATAACAAAATTTCTTAAAATTGTTTATAGTTTAATATAATTGAGTGAAAAATTTATTTACAAAATGTATAGCTATCATACATGCTGCTATCTATTTTAAAGTATGTAGAACTGTATATAAAGTATTAATATATAATAATTTTAATAAAGATAAATTTTCTGAGCCTGAGTTCTTTATTTTAATGTCATGTATTCTTATCCTTTCTACATATGGAATCTGGAATACAATTGCTAATAAAAATATTAGTTTTCTGCTAAAATATTTTATATTATTTAATTTCTTGCCGGGGATTTTAGGAATAATAAGTGTTTATTACTTTAGATAAATCAAAAAAATAAACCTGCGAGCTAACCAATAACATGGCGCGTGCCACCTATTTGAGAGAGATGAAGTGCAATAGAAGCTTCTCGGCTACGAACCGCTCCATAAGAAGAGGGGCAAGATATTTTGATGAACCTCCTGCGGCATAAGTCATTCAGCAGAGAATAATTTATGACTCATGACCAGTTAGATACGATTCTAAAAATCACAGGTTCTGGACTCAGCGGCTTCGGTTCGTTGATTCTCGCCTGGCGAGTGCGTAGCATTATCAAGTGGATTACTTATTCACTGCTCGCTCATGAGATAACATTAGTGCAGATTAGACTCAAACTTGAAGGCAAACCGCAGACAGCGAATTTCGTCGAGGGCGTTCCGAAGCACCTTTTGCGTTTTCAAGAAAGCGTTGGCTTTTATTTCCTCATTGCAGGGTTTGTATGTTTAGGGATAGGAATGATGTTTAATATGATTCACTTTCTGTTATAAATAATCAAGCCATAGACTTTGAGATTTGATGAGGAAAAGTGCTGTGCTTGGTAACTTATTTATCAATATGAAGTGCAAGCGAAGCTTCTCGGCTACGAACACCCCTGAGGGGACAGGGGCAGGAGGAGTCGACGGCCCCCCCAATGGGACCATAACCGGTGGTTTTGGAGGTTGCGAAAACCATCTCCCAGAGGCAGAATCCCAAAATGCAGACCTTCACGACTAAGGGTGCTACCGATCTACTCTACGCGGACGACTACAGATGCAACGGCTGCCCCGACGTCTGGTGCCTTCAGAACGAATCTGGCATTCTGTAGTTGTAAGCCTCAAGAGATAAGTAATTTGTTTCTCTAGCATTATAATCACTCATAGTTTTTATCAAATGGGCTTATCAGTAGATATTATTAAATATATAAGTGCAGCGATAGCTATATTCTTTTTAGGTTATATCAGTCGATGCATCTTTGAGTGTCGAAGCGATCGAAAGAGAAAAATAAAAGATGTCGTTGAAAAATATAATGCGCATCCTGAGCCGAGTGAAGGTGCTAGTGCGGGACTTGAGTGTTTAGGAATTCTTCAACGTTCCGGAGCGGGCACGCTTTCTAAATCTGAACTTATAGAAGCCTCTCTGGCGATACAACAATATGGGAGGAGAAATCCTTGCAAGATTGATTTAGGAATTACAGCATTTGAAATTCTTAAAAAAGCTACCGAAAATGGAAAAGTGCTTGGTGGTAGTGCTACAGATATTTACCAGAGCATTGTTTCAATAATTAAGGATAATCAGGCTGGTGTTACACTAAACCAAGAAACGCGAGACTATATCAGTGAAACCTGGAAAGATCGATGGGCATTTATACTTCAATCACAAAACCAACTAGTTAATTGGCTATTTACATTACATGCTGGAGGTATTGCAGGACTGTTAACATTCGCCGCCACAAGAACAGCGACTGACAGTGTGAAATATGGAATTATTGCATTATGTCTTGGTCTTATAGCAATCATTATTTACGGCACATTAATGCTTTATCTTGAAGAGAAAGAATTTCGTGATTTTAAGAACAACGTTTCTCAACTTTACAGATGTAAGATCGACTGGGCTGAGTTTATGCAGAAAGAACAAAGTCGCCCATTAAAGCATTGGCCCTGTGTACTTGCTGGCTGGTCATCAGGTCTCTTAGCGCTTATTGGCCTTGGTTGTGCAGCACTATCAACTTTATTTTAGTTGTGAGCTCCTGATGATAAAAGACTCTTATTTACGATTATCATTCCGTTGCAAAGAGTTCATAAATGTTACCGATATTCCCTGAAAGATATATGCACCATAGTGGTGTCAGAGAAGTCCAAAAGACTTTAATTCTTCAGTGCACTCAAGAAGGAGGCGCTTAGCCATCGGAAGGAACTTGTAATTGATTCGTTTGGTAGGTTTTCCGGTTTGCTTGATCAAAGGATGAGAGGCCATGCTTTCGTAACGGCGATCGTGGACCTCCTTTGCAAGAGCGTGGGTTCTCGGATACTTTATGGCAAATCTACTGGTGCTGGAATAGAGTACACTGCCAATCTGGCCCAGAGTGTAACTTCCAATAGTCGGATCTGCTATGTAGACAGCATTGATCAAAAGATCATTGAACACATCAAGATAATTTACGAAGCCTGTAATATTCACGCCTGATGCCGCGACGGTCTCAACTAACTGCAACTCCGCCTGAGAATAACGAACACTGAAGAGTTTCTTCCAGTTTGCTATTGGAATCCGCCTATCAAGCTTAGTGAAAGCGTTGTTTATGCCGCAATGATTTGCAGTCGATCGTCGAATCAATCCCAGTTCGCGTAAAAGAAGCCCTGCTGCCTTTTTCCATGACTTTCGATTGCCCGCTGGAAGATGAGTTACCTCATATCCTTTCCAGCCTGCGGACAGGGCGGCATCAGAGGCTTTGTCTATTACTCCTCCCTCGATGATCTGGCAGATAGTCGAAGCCCCGAGTGAGGTTGGAGTGGCTGCCTCGATCAACGAGGCGCGAGTCCACCAGGATGGGGAGCAACGGCAGGCATACGTGACTTGTTTGGGAGAGAGGTTGCCAGTCCGCATCAAAAAACGCCCAATGGCAACTTGAAGGTCGGCCGAAATAAAACGAGGTGCCCAAAGTTTCTTGAGTAACTTGGCCAGTTCTCGATCGTGTACCACATCAAGTCGGCCATCGGCTGCGGAAATGAACTCAGCCCGGACGGTTGAGTAGAGGGCATTAGCGGTGATAACTTCGAGCAGTTTAGAAGCTGCGATGCGAGGAAGCTTTGAGTAACGTCGCAGATAATTGCAGACACTACGGTAAATCTCGGGGTGATACTCCAAAATACGCCAGAGTCGGGCGGTAATCGGAGCCGATGGTATGGCGTGAGCGAGTAGATATTTGAACCGCGTCATGTTTGTGATTCTGTAACGGGGCGAAAGCACCTTAATGCGAGCGAGCAGCTTTTTCTGGTCGATGATTTTGCGCGAGATGGCTGCCTCAGGTGGGTTTGAGACGGACTTCAATTCATCGTCTATGTTCGAAATCCTGTGGATACGAATCTTGCCGCTCTGTGGGAAGAGTCCAATGTCTTTGCTCATTTCGTCGAGCCTTACAAGCAACCGTCGCAGAGTTCGCTCATCATTGGCAAAAAGCCTGATATCATCTACGTAGCGAAGATATTGAAAATAACAGTGCTTCAGTTTTAGTTCATCAAAATACGAAAGCACAACTTCGGAGAGCAGGCCGGAGGAAAGCGGGCCCTGCGGGATGCCGTGGTTGTGGAAGATGCCTCGTTCAGTCGCGGTCCATTTTTCAAGCCACTCCGCTAATGTGGTACAGAATTCCGAGTCGAATCCCAACTTGCTAAGAAAGTGCTTAAGTACACGGTGATCGAGGCTGTCGTAACAGGCCGTGAGGTCGAAGCTAGCAGTGTAAATGTAGCCATCCGTGTATGCCTTCTTGGTGGCCTGATTGAAGGATCTATAGCCGTCCGTCCACTTCCGGTAAAACCACGTCGAAGACTTACCGGCATAAAGGTGCCCAAAGACTGACTTATTGTAACGGTGAACAACGCGCGGGTAGAGCTTCTCCGCGATGAGATTAACAGCGGCCTGATAAACAATCTGGTCCTCCACGCTAAGCAACGAGTAAGGCCGAAGGATGCCCGATGCCTTCGGGTGAAAAAGCTTTGTGGAATGCTCCGGCTCATAAATACCCCGCTTTAGCCGGTCGGCTAAGTCATCAAGTAGAGATTCCTCTGCGGTGGCGTAGCGCTGATAGAACGACCGGAAGTATGACTTGTAGATGGCATCAGGGTTCGACCGTAGCCACCGCCACGCACGGCGGAGATTGTCAACATGCCGCAGCCGGACAAGGTCAGCCATGAGTGCTCATTCAAAAGTTGAGGAATTCTGACATGACCTCACTGAATCACTACTCGAGCTAGGCGAGCCACAAATAAAGAATCTCTTGGAACGGGCCATGCGAAACTGTTGCTCAAAGATACCGCTCCAAAGTAGACAATGACGAGGAGGGAATCAGCTGATTGTCAGACCCAGTACCTCTTCACTCTCCGCCTGACCCTATCACCCAGATACTTCTGAACCGTCTGCTTCATGGGCTGGCTCCTAGGGCCTTGGTGATTCCCTTACGGATGAGCATTTCGACAGCCGCTTCATCCACTGTCAGGTCGATCCCCATTTTCCGATAACTATAGAACACTGACTACGCAATCTCCTCTATCGCTTTTGTAGTTCTGAAAGTTGCTCCCAGCTGGGAGCACATACTGGATTTGACTCGGCAAGAGTGGCTAAGTGCATCCAAGAGTCCGTCATTTGCTTCGTATAAAACCGGAAAGGTTTGATGGTTGTATCACGGATGAAGTGACAGGTAAGGCGGAGGAGGGTTTTTCACCACGGGTGAAAAACCTGAATCTTATCGGCCCGAAAGTCCGTCGTCTCCGCCATCAACGCAGCTGGTCTCAGAATGACATGGACATCCTTCTCCAGCTCCTCGGCATGAATGTGTAAACTCAAGCCAGACTCCAAATTACTGTCCGTCTCAAGTCTTTTTGATCCTCTCCCTGATAAGATCGCCTAGATACTTCTGAACCGTCCGTTTCATCGGACGAGCCCCCAGAGCCTTAGTGATCCCCTTCCGGATGAGCATTTCGACGGTTGCTTCGTCCACGGTGAGATCGATCCCCATCTTCCGGTAGCGTTCCACTTCTTCCCCGATGACGATCAGCGCAATCTCCCTCTGCGTCTCGGGAGTGAGAGGCCTGAAGATAATCTTCTCGTCGAACCTCCCGATCAGCTCCGGCCTGAAGTGCCGATGAAGCTCCCCCAAGACAGCTCGCTCCAGCGTGGCAAATGGGAGCCGGGTTGGTCTCATCAGCTGGTGTGAGCCAATGTTGCTGGTGCAAACCACATAGAAGCCGCTCAGGTCATAGGTACGATGATCGGCTAGGGTGATCCGTGCGGCATCAAGCATCTGGAGGAATAAATCCCAGATCAGCCGGTGAGCCTTCTCCACCTCGTCAAAGAGAAGGATCCCCCGAGTATGGGACTCCAAGACTTTCCCAAGCCTCCCTGGCATCCCGGTCTCATCACCGAGGAAGAGCTTCACGCTGTCTAGGTGCTGGAATTCCGACATATCGAACCGATGAAGGGCTCCCTCACCGAACAGATACCGGGAACATTCCAGGGTCAGCTCGGTCTTTCCGACACCAGAGGGACCAAGGAACAGGAATGAGCCCAACGGCTTACCCGGGGGCTGAAGCCCAAGCTCCCCGCGTTCCAGAACCGAGCAAACTCTCGGGATGACATGGCTTTGCCCCCGGATCTTGGAGGAAAGGTATCCCTCCAGTCCGGAGAGTTTTTGGATAAGGGCGGGATCGGGATTCATGAATGGGATGGGGATGGAGTTTTGCCACGCCACCATTGGCGAAGCGCATAGTCGGGACGCAGTTGGGTGAACCAAGTGGGATAAATCCCTTCTGGGGTAATGGGAGGGATCAGCCGTTTCCGGAACGGCTTCTCGCAGTGGCAAACGATGGCCGTGAATCGAGGGAGCTTCCGAAGTCGGAAGGCATCGAACCATGGTTTGATCCGGGTCTGGTAGTTGTAGGAGCGCTTCCCGGCTGACCATCCCCACGATTTCTCGGTGACCTCATGCTCCCCGATGTTCTTCGCCGCAATGACGGCGGAATCATGATTCGCCACGGTGAAGATCAGCTCATTGCTGAGATTGAGCATCAGGACATCGGCATAGCGCTTGTCCAGGGATCCCAAGAGCGAGGTGTAGGCCTGAGTGGCCAGAACGATTGTCGCCTTGGCCTCACGGATCACGCCTGCGGCCCGGTGATCGGCGAAGGCCGACTCGGCCCCGGTGATGATCTCTTGTCCCTCGTCGGCGAAAAGGATCAGCAGATTGTCCTTTTCCCGCTCCTCGGCAGGTTTGTCGAACCGGCTGAGGGCATGGAAGTAGTAGGAGAGCTTCAGGATCGTATTGATGTAGAGGCGCTCGCTCTGGAACTTCTGCGGCATCGCGAGGCAGACAATCTTCCCCTGATCAATCTCCCCAACAGAGAAGGTTGGCTCATCGGCACAGAAGACCTCGGCAATCTCGTGGTTGAGAAAGAACTCCAGATAGGTACTCAGGGTTCCCTGCACACCCCCAAGCTGCTCCGGGGGTTGCTCAAGGTATGATTTGAGGGAGGCAAGGAGTTCACGGGAGCGTTGGTCACTCCGCTTTGAGAGATCTTCCAGTGTTTTCGTGGTGTCGATCGAGCTGAGTAGGAGCCGATGGATATTGGGGATGGTGACGTAGGACTCCAGGTGCCTGAGGATTTCAAAGGCCATCTGAATGGAGAGCTGGGCCTTGATGGGAAAGAAAGGGTTCCCACCCCGGCCTCCGGTCAGAGAGATCGCGGTATCGACGATCACCTTGGCATAGGTGGAGGCAGGCACTTTGGGATTGCCGGTCAGATTGATGGAATGTAGAGGCCTCCAGAGCATGCTTTCCCCCTCGGGCCGGGTCTGCAAAAGCACCAGGTCACCGCTCCTGCCGAAGTGGGCCGCCATCTTGACCAGGATCTCCCAGTAGAGTCCTTTCTGATCGAGGCAAATCCCGCCCCAGTTTTTGACGTTCTGGAAGATCTGATAGGTGAGAGTATTGATGCCCGATTGGGTTTTGCCGGAGCCAGTCCTCCCTGTGATGAGCCAACCCCGGACAAAATCTTCCATCGACCAGGAAAGCCCCCCTAGGCGCACCACGACGTTTCCGGCATGGACCTCCCCGAAGAGGCTCCAAGCCCCGAAGAATGCGCACAGGGTAACGACTCCCCATGAGTAGGGAGCAATGAGCAGGAAGTGACCGGCGATGGCCCCGGCAATGCTTCCGAAGAAGATGATCAGGTCAGGCAGCCGCATCAGGGGACCTAGGTGCTAGCCTTTTGACGAGATAGTTGAAGAGCCTCCGTTCGGGATCCCGCACGTCCTGAGTGTAGGACTTGAACTTTACTACCGTGACTCCGCCCTTGTCGTTCAGCGCTGTATGGCAGAAGGCATCCACCTGGGAGGGTTTGAACACGAAATCTTCACAGATGATGTGCTCGGAATAAGGGACATCGTCAGAGTCTTTGCGATGGGGACTGGTGATGGGCATGGTGTTGGTTTTGGGTTTGGTTGCTGGTTGGGAATCCGTAGTGCTGGCAATAGATCTGATGGTCCTCGCGGTAGGTTTGCTTCATCCGATAGAGGAGGGATCGCATCTCGCGGATGGAGTATTTGTCGACGGCTCCTGTGATCTTCTCGATGGTCCGAATCGGCATGGGTTTTCTCCTGCCGAGGAGCCGGGGCAATCGGCGGAGGATCCGAACCGTGCTATGGGCCTGCCGCTTTTTCTGCAAAGCGGCCTCTAGTTCCTGAATGCTTTGGTAGGCATGACGCAGGCGCGTTGCGTAAAGGGATTGATCGTGATGGAGCGCCTCCATCTGATTTGGGGTGATCTTTGGATGGCTTGAGATCTTGTCGGCATTCAGACGTCTCCCGAGGGTCTCTTTGAGTTTTTGGGGATCAGCTAGGAGCTTGTCCCAGCGACGGTTTTCCCGCTCAAAAGTGCGCATCAGAAAGGTCATTTGGTTCTTGTTACCCGACTCTCTGGAGCGCGACATGCTGACCCCGACATAGGCCCCGTTGGCAGTGCGGGGACAGATGGCAATATGGGCATGAAGGTTGTCCGTATCGTGATGGAGTCCGTAGGCGTAGCCGATGGCATCCTTGGGATGAAACCGCTGCTGGAAGCGGTTCAGAACGGTCTTCAGGGAACTCCTCAAAACGATGTCGGGATTGATCCCGGCATCCACCAGCTTGTCGTGAAAAGCCGTCGCCATCGTGAAGATCAACCGATGCTGAATGACGGGGTTGGATGAAGAGCTTTTGAACTTCTGCAAGTGGTCCATCCAGGCCGCGCAGATTCTTTTTTTCCTCACCTCATTGCTCATGGCGAACGGTGAGGTTTGGCTCCCATCTTTGTTCAAAATGATCTTGTGATGGAGAAAGCCTCCGGCATGAACCTGCCCCAATGTCTCCATGGAAGCGTAGTCGGCGAACTGCTTGAGCTTTTTCCCCACGGCAGCGGGATCCGCCTCATCTTCCGACTGGTATTGACCCTTTCTTGCCTCGATTTTGCGCCCCGAGGTCTCGTCGAGATATTCCAGATCAAGACGCGATCTCCACGTCGTTTTGAACGGAAAGATCATTCCGTCCTTCATGTGACCAGATCGAGTCTTTCGATGATGTAGTCGATCTTTTGCTCAAGCCTGGCGCTCAAATCCGGATCGATCTTTTGCTCCACTGCGACTTTGAAAAGCAGGGCCTCGATGACCTCGGTGCGGTTCGAGAACCCGAGCATTTTCTGGAGTGCTTTAAGCCTCCTGATCCCATCGGGAGTGAGGGTCATTTCGATACGGCGTGACCCGGGAACTGTGATGGCAGGCATGTTCAGTTTTGGTGAAATGACAGGTGGATTCCGAAGCGTGCCCGACACGCGCAGGAAACAGTTCTTTGCGCAGCAAAGGCGGAGCTGTGATTTTTCCCGGGAAAATCACTTTGCTCTGTTACACTTGAACCGGGAAATGTGCCCAATGAGCGGGTCAGTTTACGGGTTCTCCGAGCTGCCAAATCGAATGGATTGGCAGGGGATAAGGAGCCGATTGCCGGGATGTCGAAAGCGCAGCTGGAGACTCCCGGTAATGGGCGGGTTGAAAGCTGGTCTTTGTGCCGGGTGAGCTGATTGGACGGAGGAGGCAGGCACCGGGTGAAAGCCTTGGCGAAACCCAGTGCCGAAAGCGCAGCGGCTGACTCCGGCCAATGAGCGTCCCGAGAGTGTGGATGCACAGGTCCAGGGATCATAGATGGATGCCCCTTGTCTGGGCCGTCTGGCCGGTGATCTTTTGGGCAAGAGCTGGCTCCTCGGTTGGGGTGGCAAGACCTGGCGGAGACTGGGATTCCCCAAGGGACTCCTTTTGTTCCACTCCGAGGATGAAATCGGTGCTCCTCTGGGCCTGTGAAGAAGCTGTGAAGATCATCTTCGGATCGTTCTGGAATTTCTCGATCCATGAGCCGAGGTAGGCGGCAGAGTTGTCGAACTGGACTTGGTTCAGAATCCCAGCCTCGTTGGAGAGGAACGAGGCCCCAAGCTCCGCGATCAACTCCTCCTTGGAGTAGCGCTCTGAACCAAACTTGATCGGCAGAGTGACACCCTCCCGGTCGAGCCGGGAGGCGTGACCCGTCGAATGGGTCATCTCATGGAAGAGGGTCTGGTAGTAGGACTCGGGACTCCGGAAGGTTTTATGGGCCGGCATCCGGATGACGTCCTCTCCGGGTGAATAGACCGCCGCAAATCCCGTGTGGTAGATCGGGCAGATCTTGGCCTCCTCGACGATCTTGGCGGCCTTTTCGAGTGGGTGGAGGGGGTTCTGAACGACGGGTTGGGTCTGGGCTGGTGGAGCGATCCCCTCGGTTTGATCGAGATTGAAGGCATTGCTCCAGCGGATGAAGGGGATCCGTGTAGGGCGCCCATTGCTCCTGAGGACAAGATTCCCGTGGTCATCCCGCTTCTCGAAGAGCTTGTAGTAGATGACTGGGGTGGCTTTCTCACCCTTCTTGACCTTCCCGCCAAGGTCGTGGGCCTGCTTAAAGGTAAGCCAATAGGGGGACTGGAACTCGCTACCCCCCAGGATGAGGGCATTGATCCCCCGGTAGGGTTCCTTGGAAACGATATTCTGGACTCCCATCCAAGGCTTCTGCCACGGAACGGTTCCTTTCTTTAGCTGCTCGATAAAACGGGCCGTGATGATCTCGTAGATGTCCTTGCTCACAGGTCCACCTCCTCTCGAGCGTGGACCAAGTGGAGGATCGCCTCATGATCGGAGAGACCGAACCGGCGCCCCACAGCAGACGTGAGGTCTTCTCCCTCAATGTTGCCGGTGAAGAGCGGGGTCTCCCCGGCAGGAACCCCACGGTCCATCCATCTGAAGAAGTAATCCTCCAGGATCAGGGGATAGATCTGCTCGGGAGCCGGGTGAACCATGGTGGTCGATTGCAATCCGTGGGGATCCGACTAGTGCCAGTTGATTGCGTGGCAGAAGTTCATGACGAGCTCCTCGACCTCGCTCTCGGTGTAGTGGAGCGAGAAGGCGAGGTCTTCGAGGCTCTCCCTTCCAATGAGGTCGGAACGGACGCAGTAGAGCACCACGGCGGCACGGAGGCCCTTCTCGGAAGGTTCGTCCGCTTCGGCGACCCACTCGAAGGTTCTGCCTAGTACTTGGCAGATCCTTTCGATGCTATCGTCCCCTCCCTCCGGGAGGGGTTCGATGTGGTCGACGGGGTGCTGCGTGTCGGCGTTCTGGATGTCGTTTTCGGGTGTTGGGGATGTATTCATCCCGCGCACCTTGAACAAAAAAAAGACCCCTGGTGCTCCCGATTGGGAGCAACTTTTCGGAGAGGGTGTTTTTCTGCGCCAATGGGCTGCTCAAGCTGCCGAGGCAATCATGGGGGCGACCTGGGGAGCCCGATGGTTGAGGAAACTTGCCATCGGGCATACTTCTTTATTCTCAAAGGATCATGAGGAGTTAATTAAGAGGGCTTCGGAGGAGTCATCCATCATTCACTTGATATTATACCCGAAAGGGTTCATTTTCTTTAAATAAATCATTGCTGCACCCCATCGGGTATAGTAATCCTTAAAAGAGAAATGATTATACCCTATCGGGTTTATTTATGAATGATACTGTGATTCAGTTCGTGAAAGCCAAGCGGAAGGCCCTTGGTTTGACTCAGCTTGAGTTGGCAGATCGGGCCGGGCTTGGCCTGAGGTTCATTCGTGAATTGGAACAGGGGAAGCAAACCCTTCGCCTTGACAAAGTCAACCAGGTGATGGCGCTCTTCGGTCACAGGATGGAGCCTGCACCGTTTCGCAAGGAGGTAGGCAATGAGAAGAGCTGAAGTTCTGCTGAATGATCGCTCTGTCGGCCTTCTGGAGGAGCTGGAGGGTGGATACCGTTTCACCTACCATCAGAATTACCTCAAGGAGCCGAATGCTCTGCCTGTGAGTTTGTCTCTCCCTCTCCGGGAAGAGCCTTACGAGGACAAGCGACTTTTTCCATTTTTCGATGGCCTGATCCCGGAAGGGTGGTTGCTCGATATCGCCGAAAGCACTTGGAAACTGAACCCGCGAGACCGAATGGGGTTACTCTTGGCCTGTTGCCGTGACTGCATTGGCGCAGTGGGGGTGGAGCCTATTAGCGGGGAGGTGGGCCATGAGTGAGCAGTTCTGCAAAATCTGTCTGGAGGCCCTCCAAGATGGAGTGTCCGATTACCATCCCTCCTGTTCTCGGAAGCTGTTTGGATCGTCACAGCCGCCCAAGCTTCCCTATTCAGCAAAAGATCTTGATGCGCTGGCGGAGCAGGTGATCCGGCAGCACATCGCTGTTCCCGGAGTCCAACCGAAGCTCTCTCTCCACCTTGACCGCTCTGGGCGATCGGATTCAGGTCGACTGACCCTTGTTGGTTTGGAGGGTGGGTACATTCTGAAGCCTTCTGTGGAGAGGTTTCCTGAAATGCCGGAGTTGGAGCATCTCACCATGCGCATGGCCCGATCTTTGAAAATCGAGACGGCTGAGTGCGGGCTCATTGATCTCGAGGATGGCAAAAGGGCGCTGATCGTTCTTCGTATGGATCGAGTGAAAGGCGAGAAGCTCGCCATGGAGGACATGTGCCAGCTGGGCGATAAGCTTTCCGAGGAAAAGTACCGCGGCTCCATGGAGAGCGTTGGCAGGATCATCCTGAGGCACTGCACCAATCCGGGATTTGATGTCCTCAGATTCTACGAGGTGATGCTCTTTTGCTTCTTCACAGGCAATGCAGACATGCATTTCAAAAATTTTTCCCTGATCCGCACGCCGGAGGGAGAGATCCGTTTTTCTCCTTCTTACGACCTGTTGCCTACCCATCTGCTTTTGCCATCAGATACCGAGGAATCGGCACTCACGATCAACGGTAAGAAGAAGCGACTTGGGCTAAAAAACTTCCAGGCCTGCGGAGAGTCCCTTCAGCTCACGGAGCGTCAGATGGCCAATTCCTTGCGTCGCTTTGAAAAGGGATTGCCAGGTCTTTTGTCCGTGATTGAACGGGGATTGTGTTCCCGTGAGGCCAAAGATCGCTATCGAGAATTGGTATTGGATCGCTGGGAACGGTTGGGGAGGAGTATCGAAAATGCCGTTGGGTGATATCCGAATAGGGGGTTGTTTCTGACAGCACACGCATTCTCGATGCCTCCTCGGTGAATGAGCGAGGGGTATTCAGCGGTGATCCCTCCTCCGAAAGGTAACAAAAGGTAACAAAAATTTGGCCAACGGGGCGCTATCTGGCGCAAATGACGGGAAGGGCCTCATCGCCCGTGGAGCCTTTATTTATGAGGCTAAAAGAGGGAAAACCCACTCTTTGGATCCCACCGGAGTTGACGGGGCTCGAACCCGCAACCCCCGCCGTGACAGGGCGGTGCTCTGACCAATTGAGCTACAACTCCAGGGATTTCTCGGAAAATACCGAGGGGTGGTAATCATCCATGCAATCGCGTTCCGGGCAATCTTTTTTATGTTTGCCCAGGCGGTTTTAAGCATGAAGAGCTGGTCACAATGACAAAATCACGTTGTCCAGCGTAAGCCTGATGTTAACCTCATTGATGCGAGAATCCAATTCTTCGGGCAAAATAATCGCCAGAAGTCTCCATCCGATTGTTTATGTGTTCGGGATCACGGCTGCCGTGGCAGGCATGCTTTATGGTCTTGGGTTCGGTGTCAGTTCTGGTGCCCAAGAGTTTGTTCAGAAAGCCTTCGGGATTAGCAATTGCAACATAGGAATTCTGGTGGGAATGCTGAACTGGGGGGCGGTTTGCGGTGCCGTAACCAGTGGCTTTGTTTCCAGACATCTCGGTCGACGCAAGACCATCATGATCAGTGCCCTGATTTTTTGCATGGGATGTCTTGGTTGCTCACTGGCGACCTGCTGGCAACTTCTTGCCCTTTTCAGATTCACCATGGGGGTCTCCTTGGGAATGGCCTGCTTTACCACTCCTCTTTATCTCTCGGAGATTTCTCCACAAAAAGTGCGTGGAGTTATCATCGGTTTCTACGAATTCATGCTTGCTGCCGGGATTTTGATGGCCTTCCTGGGAAACGCTTGGTTGGGAAGTTATCTCGATGTGGACAATGTGGTGGGGGGGCATTGGCGCCTGATGTACATGTTCATCTCTCTGCCGGGGATTTTACTTTTAATCGGGATGATCTTCGTGCCGGAAAGTCCGAGGTGGCTCTCTCTCATGGGCAAGGAACAAGAAGCGGTCGCCGAGTTCCGCAGAATGCACCTTAGTGAGGCTGACATCAGTCAGGAGATGGTCTCCATACGCGGCACCATCAACATGAGTCAAAGCGCGCGCTCACTTTTCCGGAACTGCAATTTTCGCAGGGCTGTTGCCCTGGGTATCGGCTTGCAGGCCATCCAACAACTTGCCGGCATCACCATCATTATTACCTATGCCCCGAGGATCTATCGAATGGCTGGATTCATAGAGATCAGTCAGCAGTTATGGGGAACGGTTCTTTGCGGCACGACTCATCTCATCGCGGTTCTTCTGGCCATCCTGTTTTTGGATAAACTTGGCAGGAAACCCATCATGTACGCTGGATTCGTCATCATGGGCACCGCAATGACTTCGCTAGGTTTGATCTTTAATAGGGATCCGGCGTCGCATCCGGCCTTGGGAATTGCGGCAGTCGTCTCGATCCTCTTTTTTTGCTTTGGCTTCGCGATCAGTGCCGGGTCAGTCATTTGGGTTCTTTGCTCCGAGATTTTCCCTCTATCGGGGCGTGAACTTGGGATCACCTTCAGCACGACCACCAACTTCGTCGTGAGTGCATGCATCGTCCAAAATTTCCTGCCTTTTTCCTCAAAGTTGGGAATGGGTAACACGTTCCTGCTCATCGGGGCACTGAACATTCTTTATATCCTCTTTTTCCTGTTTTTCGTTCCTGAAACGAAAGGGGTATCGCTTGAGGCGATCGAGTCCAATCTGATGGCTGGCAAACGACTTCGTGAACTCGGCCGCTGATTTTATAAAGAGGGAGATCTTTTCTGTGACTTTCCATTTCACAACGGGCATTCTCTAGTAACTAAACCCATGGCTTATTCATCCTACGCAGCCTTCCTGAAAGCCCTTGAAGAAGCCGGGGAGCTTCGTCGTATTACCGAACCGGTGGCGACCGAATTGCAGATCACCGAACTCGCCGACCGGGAGATGAAATCCCCGGGTGGGGGAAAAGCCCTTCTCTTTGAGAAGCCGACGATCAACGGAAAGGTCTCCGCCTTTCCTTTGGCGATCAATGCCCTTGGGTCAAAGCGTCGCATGGCGATGGCTCTTGGTTTGGATTCCGTGGACGAACTGGCCTCGCAGCTTGAGTTCCTGATGAAGGCTAAGCCTCCGAAGAGCTTTGCTGATGCCCTGAAGCTTCTGCGTAACGGGATCGACTTGATCCACGCCCGTCCCCGCACCGTGAAGAGTGCTGCCTGTCAGGAAGTCATCAATCACTTGGGAGAGGGAGCCCAAGGCGAGCCCTTTTCCTTGGATCATCTGCCGATCTTGAAGTGCTGGCCCCAGGATGGTGGGCGCTTCATAACGCTGCCGACCGTCTACACAAAGGATCCCGACACCGGTGAGAGGAATGTCGGAATGTATCGCATCCAGATTTACGATGGTCAGACCACCGGGTTGCACTGGCAGGTTCACAAGGTGGCCGCCCGACATGGGAAGCGCTACTACGAGCGAGGTGAAAGAATGCCGGTGGCCATTTGCCTCGGCGGAGATCCTGCCTTCACCTTGGCCGCTACCGCTCCGCTACCCGATGGAATTGACGAGATCCTCTTTGCTGGCTTTGCCCGTAAGAAGTCGGTCGACCTCGTGAAGTGTGTCACCCAGCCTCTGGAGGTTCCTGCAGAGAGTGATTTTGTGATCGAGGGATACGTTCAGCCCGGCGAAATGCGCCCCGAGGGCCCTTTCGGTGATCACACCGGATTCTACACGCCGGTGGACGACTATCCCGTCTTCCATGTGACCGCAATCACCCACCGCAAGGATGCGATCTATCCCTGCACCATCGTCGGTGGGCCTCCGATGGAGGATTTTCACATGGGGGGGGCGAGTGTCCGGATCTTCCTGCCCATCTTCAAGATGAACTTCCCCGAGATTGTCGACATGGCGCTTCCGGCGGAGGGAACGTTCCATAACCTTGTCTTCGTCTCCATCAGGAAACAGTACCCTTGGCAGGCCTTCAAGGTGATGCACGGCCTCTGGGGCATGGGTCAGATGATGTTTGCGAAGTACATCGTCGTCGTTGACGAGGACTGTGACGTTCAGAACACCTCCGAGGTTCTCTTTCGCTGGATGGCCAATACCGATCCCCAGCGTGACAGCATCCTGACCAAGAATCCCCTGGATAGCCTGGATCACGCACCCACTGTTCCCAACATGGGTGGGCACATGGGATTTGATGCCACCAAGAAAATTCCCGGCGAGGGCTACACCCGTGGCTGGCCCGATCTTGTGAAAATGGATCCCGCCGTGAAGGCTTGGGCGGATGGGTTCAGGGGTTAGGCGGAGGGATTTCCTGCAGTCATTGTCACACGGAGCAGGGAAAGGATCTTTCTGTAAGCTGGCACCCGATACTTTTTTGCAAAGACATCGTAGCGGTCTCGGTGCATCTGGAGCAGGAGGTCACGATAGATTGCGCTCATGAGGCGCGCGGGACGCAAGAGACGTCTCTGATTGGGAGTCAGCTCCGTCCAGGCGAGTTCTGCCTTCGCAAAGTAGGAATCGGCGCGCTCTGCCTGATGATTCAGCAGATGCGTTATGGCAGGGGAGGGGGCTGGACCCAGAAGTTCCTCCTCTCTTACGCCAAAGCGTTCCAGATCTTCTTGAGGAATGTAGATCCGCCCCATCGCACAATCCTCGGCCACATCGCGCAGGATATTGGTTAACTGAAGTGCTATTCCCAGATAATGGGCGTAATGGACAACATCCGTTCCACCTTCATTGGAAATATCGGCTCCGAAGATCTTGGTACTGATGAGGCCGACGGTTGAGGCAACGCGACGACAGTAAATCTCGAGATCCTTGAAAGTTGCATAGCGAATGCGCTCGTCAGGACTCACGTCCATGAGCATCCCTCGGACGATTTCCGAGAGGAGTGTTCGATCCAAATTCCTCCGGCGGATCATCTGATGAAAATCCTCCGGAAGACCCGATTCGCATTCGATGGCCGCAAGCCATGCTTCCAGGGCTCTTTTCTTTTGATCAATCCGTAGTGAGTGGTCGTCTGCAATATCATCGACTAGACGGCACCAATCCGAAAAGAGCAGGGCGTCAGCACGACGCTCCGAAGGCAACAGGAGCAACGATGGAATCAAGTTGGAGGAATGTCGGCGCACCGTGCCCTTAAGTCTGGGCGGCAGGGGGAATTCGTGTTGTGATGATTCCACGGGGAGTATCCATATCTGCCCCCGTGTGATCTTTCAGCTTTTAACTTTTTCATCCGCCACGGAATCTCAAGGAAAGATGACGCTGCCTAATCAGATCACGATCGCCCGGATCTTCCTGATCCCAGTGTTTGTCGTCTTCGCGATCTATTACGGTAAGACCGCCGCCGCCGGTCATCCCGATGAGAACCTGAGGTGGACCACGATCGGGATTTTTCTTCTCGCCTCCCTCAGTGATGGCGTCGACGGTTGGCTTGCACGCCGCTACGCCCTCAAGTCCCGCTTGGGTGCCATTCTTGATCCCATTGCGGACAAGGGTCTCATGGTCACGGCGATCATCACCCTAAGCGTTACCAAGTGGCCTTATGAGCTTCCCGTCTGGTATCCGGTGCTAGTCATCGCGCGCGACCTGATCATTCTTACGGGGTGTGCGGTATTACGTTTTTTGAACAACCATCTTGAGGTGCGACCCTCTCTCCTGGGGAAGGCCTCGACCTTTCTGCAGATGCTTACCGTGGCGGTGGTGATGCTTCAATGGCGTCAATGTGATCCGGTGGTCTGGATTTCCGGAGCGGTGACCCTGATGAGTGGCATCGGCTATGTGGCGGTTGGAATCAAGCAACTCCAGGATGGCGGTCACACCGTTCCCGTGGCACTCTCGGATCCGCCTGCTCTCTAGCTGGCGTTAATTATTCCTTTTTGCCATGAGACGCGTAGCCATTGTCGGTCGACCCAATGTGGGAAAATCATCCCTCTTTAACCGTCTCATGGGTCGCAGGGTCGCCATCGTCCATGATCAACCAGGCGTCACCCGGGATCGTCTGGCCGGAATTTGCAAAACCGGGCCAGTGCCCTTCGAAATAATCGACACGGGCGGCATCGGTGACGCGCCGGATCCTGATTTTGCCGAGGCCACCCATGTTGCGGCCCAGGCGGCGATCGCCAGCGCCGAGTTGCTTCTCTTCGTTGTTGATGGCCGAGCAGGGTTGACCCCGCTCGACCGGGAACTCGCCCGCATGCTACGCGCGGGAGGGCGGCCGCTCATCCTGATCATCAACAAGATCGATCAGGAGATGCACGAGTCTCTGGTCGCAGACTTTTTCGAACTCGGATTTCCGGAGGTTCTGACCATGAGCGCGGCGCATGGACGCGGTACCCATGATCTGCTTGCCAAGATCGCCGAGAAGCTTGGAGGAATGCAGGTTGAGGGGACGGAAGAGGGAGTGGAGGTTTCTTCCCCGCGTCTGGCCATTGTTGGGCGTCCCAATGTCGGCAAATCATCGCTCCTGAACCGTTTGCTTGGAGAGGAACGGAGCATCGTGAGCAATATCGCCGGCACCACGCGCGATGCGCTCGACGTGAAGTGTGAACTCGGTGGCGAGCCTTATGTGCTCGTTGATACCGCCGGTCTTCGCCATCGATCACGCCCCGATACCTCGGTCGAGATTTTCAGCGCCATGCGTTCCGAAGAGGCGATCCGTCGTGCCGATGCCGGACTGCTTGTGATCGACGGTGAGAGCGGCGTCACCAGTCAGGATAAGCGTATTGCCGGGATGCTTCAGGAGTCGCAGAAAGCCTGCATCATCCTGCTTAATAAATGGGATCTCGTCCGCAAGGAGGATGGTGGGCGCGCCTCGCAGGGAGAGCAGTCGGATGTGATCCGCAAGGATCTCTTCTTCCTCGATTATGCACCGGTTGTTTGCATCTCGGCCAAGACAGGTCAGGGATTCAGCAGGATTTTTTCCGCGCTCAAGAGCGTCCGCACCCAGGCAGACACCCGAATCCCGACAGGGGAACTCAACCGCTTCTTCCGCGACATCTTTGAGCAGCATCCACCTCCGACGAAGTCTGGCAAGCGCTTCAAGCTCCTCTACGCCACGCAGGTGGTGCCCGAAGTCTACCGCCCCTTCCACCCACCCGAGTTTCTGCTCTTCGTCAATGACCCCGACCTTATCATCGACTCCTATCGCGAGTATCTTTTTAACCAGTTCCGCGCTCGTTGGCCCTACCCGGGGCTCCCGATCAGGCTGCGCATGAAGGGACGCGAAACCCGAGAGGTGCAGGATCGCAAAAAGGCTGCCCGTGCCGTCTTATCGGAAGGTGCGCTCTCCGTGCAGGATGGAATGGAGGCTATCGAGCAAAAACCGAAGTCTCCCCGCCGTCCTCCGGCAAAGGCAATCCCACGCCCCCGCCGCCTTCCCTCCCACAAGCCACGAACACGCCTCGGCGGAAAGAAAACCGGTGCGCCGCGCAAGGGTAGGGCTCCACGACGTTGACAGCTTGAGTGGGTCCCGATACTTCAATTCTTTATGAAGAGCTTCCCATTTCCAGCAGAGCCCTCCGAAAAGCAGAATCAGATTGAGGGTGCCATCGGGCGATGGGTTGTTGTCGTGTTGCCGGTCGTGCTGATCGGCCATCTTCTTGGCGCTTTTGCCATCGTGGCCGCTCTCATGTCGGCCAACTTCAATATCTTCAACTGGGTCGAGTAGGTTCCTTAAGGAGCGGGATGGTCCTCGGGATCACATTGTGAGCCGATCTGGCTGTGATTGATATAGGCATGGCCCTTGAGATGGGCCAAGGCGGCGCAGAGACATCCCCCGCCGATGATGATGACTCCGGCAATGTAGACCCAGAGTAGCAGAAACATCATACCTCCCATCGTTCCGTAAATGGCGCTGTAGTTGATCAGCTTTGGGACAATGTTAACGAAGAATGCCTGCCCGACCTGTAGGAGCACCGAAACGGCCAAGGCCGGGATCCAGATCTCGGCGAACTTCGTTTTGTGGCGCGGCGCCAGCATGAAGAGGATGCAGAAGGAGTAGAAAAGAACGAGCGTGCCACCCACGTAACGGCTGAAATCCACCAACGCAAGCGCGTGCGCGACATTGAAGCGCGGGAAATGTTCACTGAGCAACGTGTCCAGCGAATGCAGGATGCGGGCCACTCCCTGAAGGATGGCGGGAACCACCGTGCCGATAAGCAGGGCACCCGACATGGCCAGGATCATGACGAGGTTCTTAAGGGGCATCTGCCACCAGGGCAGGCGTCTGGTGCCCCAGGCATGATTGATTGAGAGTACCAGAGCATGGAAGAAGCGGAGAGACGCCCAGGTCAGTATGAGAATCGAGACAATACTGACACTGCCTCGTTTGTTCTCCAGACTGGTAACCATGCCCCAGAGAACCTTCTGCTGCTCTTCGCCAAGCGGCACGAAGCGGTGGATCGTTGTTAGGGCGGTGTCGCCGGGAAAGAAATAGGAGCCTATGGTCAGCAGTAAGGCGACTAGCGGAACCAGTGAAAAAAGGGCGTAGTAGGCGAAGGCGGCCGCACTCTCCCCGCCGCTGATTCGTCCATAAATCGTGACGGTCTCACGGGTTAGTCGCCAGAGAAATAGAATGGGTCTCTTTAGACGTGTCATGGAACTACCCAAGATAAGATGACTAGGGTCAGGGGCTTAGTCTCTCGATGACCCAGTCTTCCCCTTCCGGGCGGTACCTGAACCGGTCGTGAAGCCTATTGGGACGGCCCTGCCAGAATTCGAAATTTTTCGGGCTGACCTGATAACCGCTCCAGAACTCCGGAGTCGGAACCTCTTTACCCTCGAAGCGCTTTTCGAGCTCCGCGGCCTCCCGGTCGAGGGTTTCGCGGCCAGGAATTACCGAGCTTTGGCGCGAGGCCCATGCCCCGATCCGGCTTCCTCTAGGGCGACTGGCAAAATAGGCATCTGTCTCCGAGCGCGGCAGGAGGGAGGCAATACCATTGATCTGAATCTGACGCTCTAGCGGCTCCCAGTAGAAAAGCAATGAGACGGAGCTGTTTGAGTCGATCTGCCTTCCCTTGCGGCTGCCGGTGTTGGTGAAGAAACGGAAACCCGTCTCGTCATAGCCTTTCAGCAGGACGATGCGTGAGGAGACCTCGCCCTCCGCCGAGGCAGTGGAGAGGACCATGGCCGTCGATTCCAGGATGGCTGGGCAGGCCGTCGCCTCATCGAGCCAGCGGTGGAACTGGAGAACCGGATCCGGTGACAGATCTGCCCTTCGCAGATCGGCATGTTGATAATCGCGCCTTAGGGAGGCGACATCCAGGATGTCGGGGCGCTCGATTTTTTCCATCGGGGGATCATGCACGATCGTGCTGGATGGAGGCACCCCTAAAATTGCCCGCAAATTGCTTTTGACAGAGAAGTGACTCTGAAGCATTCTAACCGTCCGCTTTTTTCAGGAAAGCATCGTCGTGTCGCGTCCCTATGAAACGGACGCCGCGACGGTTGGAGCTTTCAAGAAGTCTGCGGAATCGATCCGGCCCGTCCGGATCTCTGTTCTTTCAATAACTTGACCGGTCCTCGGACCGGGCAGGCCCATGTAGCTCAGTTGGTAGAGCACGTCCTTGGTAAGGACGAGGTCACCGGTTCAATCCCGGTCATGGGCTCCAGAGGAACGAATCACCAAACAAAAAAACAAACCACCAGCACAACCCACCACTATGGCAAAAGAATCCTTCAAACGCGATAAGGACCACGTGAACATCGGCACGATCGGGCACGTTGATCACGGCAAGACCACCCTCACAGCCGCCATCACCACCGTGCTGGCAAAGAGCGGAAAGGCACAGGCCCGCGCCTACGACCAGATCGATGCGGCTCCCGAGGAAAAGGCTCGCGGTATCACCATTTCCACCGCTCACGTCGAGTACGAGAGCGAGAAGCGCCACTACGCGCACGTCGACTGCCCGGGACACGCCGATTATGTGAAGAACATGATCACCGGCGCCGCCCAGATGGACGGAGCGATCCTCGTCGTCAGCGCCGCTGATGGTCCGATGCCCCAGACCCGTGAGCACATCCTGCTCGCGCGTCAGGTTGGCGTTCCTTCACTCGTCGTGTTCATGAACAAGGTCGACCTCGTTGACGATCCGGAGCTCCTCGACCTCGTCGAGATGGAGGTTCGCGATCTCCTCAAGTCCTACGACTTCCCAGGTGACGAGATTCCCATCGTCAAGGGCAGCGCCAAGAAGGCCCTCGAAGGAGATGCCGAGCAGGAAAAGAACATCCTCGCCCTCATCGAGGCCGTCGATAACTACATCCCGATGCCCGAGCGTCCGAAAGATCAGCCATTTCTCCTCCCCGTTGAGGACGTGTTCAACATCGAAGGTCGCGGCACCGTCGCCACCGGTCGTGTCGAGCGTGGTATCCTCAAGAAGGGCGAGGAAGTCGAGATCGTCGGTCTGAAGGACACCCAGAAGACCACCGTCACCGACATCGAAATGTTCCGTAAGCTCCTCGACACCGCAGAGGCCGGCGATAACGTCGGAATTCTTCTCCGCGGCGTCAAGAAGGAGGACATCGAGCGCGGTCAGGTCATCTCCAAGGTGGGATCGATCAAGCCCCACAAGAAGTTCAAGGCCGAGATCTACGTCCTCAGCAAGGAGGAAGGTGGCCGTCACACCCCGTTCTTCACGAACTATCGTCCTCAGTTCTACTTCCGCACGACCGACGTCACCGGCACCGTCAAGCTTCCCGAGGGAGTCGAGATGGTTATGCCTGGCGACAACGTCGCCATCGAGGTCGAGCTCATCACCCCGATCGCCATGGAGAAGACCATCCGCTTCGCAATCCGCGAAGGCGGCCGCACCGTCGGTGCAGGTCGTGTCTCCGAGATCATCGAATAACAAATCGCAGGAGCCTAGGCCAGTAGCTCAATTGGTAGAGTAGCGGTCTCCAAAACCGTTTGTTGGGGGTTCGAGTCCCTCCTGGCCTGCTCTGCATCCATCGCTCTTTCGTCATTTTCCACGCTTACTGATCCCGTATTATGGCTAACAAAATCGGCTCCTATTTCGGTGAGGTCCGCGCGGAACTGGCGAAGGTGCAGTGGCCTTGGGACGACAGCGAGCGCGGATTCCGCAAATACAAGGAGCTCTGGGATTCCACGCTGGTCGTCATCATTGCCATGTTGCTTGTTGGCGGTTACATCTCCTTTTTCGATTTCATCACCATTAACGTGGTCGGATTCCTGACCCGTCCCTAATTTTTCCCCTCAGTTTTTTAATTCATCATGGCACTCGCTCCCAAAGACCAATGGTTCGTCGTTCACGTCCTCTCCGGACAGGAAAAGAAAGTTCACGACGACATCGTCAAGCGCATCAAGCGCGAGGAGCTCGGTGAGCACGTTTTCGAGGTTCTCATCCCGACCGAGCGCGTACAGGAGATCAAGCGCGGCAAGAAGACCGAGACCACCCGCAAGTTCTTCCCCGGCTACCTGATCGTCAACATGCACCTCCTCGATGAGAATAACGAACTCATCGACAAGACCTGGTACTTCATCAAGGACACTACCGGAGTTATCGGATTCGCAGGCACCAAGGACAAGCCCATCCCGATGCGCAAGAAAGAGGTCGACGGCATGCTTGCCCAGATGAAGGAGCGCGAGGATACCGTCACCGCCAAGATTATTTACGATGTCGGTGACAAGGTGAAGGTCGCCGATGGTCCCTTCCAGAACCAGCAGGGTATCGTCGAGGAAGTCGATCCAGAGCGTGGAAAACTCCGCGTTTCGGTCAGCATCTTCGGACGCGACACGCCTGTGGAGTTGGAATACTGGCAGGTTGAGAAAGCCTAACCCCCTCTGGGTTGTTCTTTAGTTGAATAGAAGCGTTGAGCTTCATTTGCCTTAGCTTTACAACGGCAGCATTCGCGCGCCTTGCTCTTTATCCCATAAGCCCTGCCCCATAGGATGGGTTGTTTTTAGCGGATTTTCTGCGCTGATCTAGCTGCCTAGTATACTTCAGTCTTAAACTCTCCGAATCACTTCGGGCTCGAGACGTCAGCCAGCATCTTCTTGGCTAACAGCAGGTCACTATAGGGAGCACGTTTGCGTTGATACTTCCGTTCCAGCACGTCAATCAGGGATTCAACGTCCGCCGGAGCAGGCTTGGTCTTCTTGTTGTCGAAGTAGGTCCAGACCTCCGCGTCGGAGCGCTTGGTCTGGAAGCGGAAGAGGCCCGCTTCCTTGATCACACGGATCTCCCTCTTTACCCCGTCTTCGTCCCGGACCGTCCATTCATGGTTTCCTCTCATGGTTTCGGATGCTAGCTTCCCCTGCGTGAGCTCTCTCGGGAAGATCTTTCTCTACCTTCTGCTGGTCTTGGCTGCCGGGGCCCTTGCGGCTCCGCAGGCGTGGCACGTGATCCAACTACTTCCTTCGGATTGGTTGCACGGGCTCATTGGGCATGTTCAGGGAATGCCTTTTCACCGCTATCTCTCGAGATCGCTGCAAATTGCCGCCATCGTCCTGCTATGGCCCCTGCTCCGATCGCTTCGAATTCGCTCCCTCCGTGAGTTGGGCCTTCAGGGTGGCGGGTATCCTGTTACTGATTGCTTGATCGGGGTCGGAGCGGGTCTTCCCTGTATTATTCTTCTGGAATTTTCTTCTCTCTGGATCGGCTCATACGGGCTTTTTCCCTCGTGGCAGGCAAACTTTCTCCACGGGCTTCCCCACACCCTGCTGACGGCCGTATGTGTTGCCGTGATTGAGGAGTTTCTTTTCCGGGGAGTGCTTTTGGGATTTTTGCGCCAGATGACCACGCCCGCCTTCGCGATCATTCTTTCGGCCATCCTTTTCTCCGGAGTGCACTTCCTTAATCTTCCAGCAGCCTCAGCCGCTCAGGCGGTACCACATTGGTGGACCGGCCTTGCATTCCTGGGATCCCTTGGGAGCTCGATTCCCTCCTGGCCTGATTGCGGGTGGGCCTTTGCAACCCTCTTTTTTGCGGGGGTGATCCTGGCTTGGATGACGATCCGTACCGGATCGCTCATGGCTGCGATCGGTCTTCATGGAGTCTGGATCTTTGGACAGCAGACGTTCAACCTTGCTGCCACGTATCTGGCGCTGCCACCCGATCGGTTTCTTCCGCTCTCCGGTCCGTCACAGTGCAATGGCATGGTACCCCTTGGACTTCTTCCCTTGGCCTCTTTGGTTCTTGCCGGGGTGTTGGCTGCATTCCTCCTCCGTCATCGGAAGAAACCCGTTTTCACTGCTTAGTTTCGTGGGTGAATCGTTGTTTAGCTCCGCAAAAGCCGCAATTCTCAGTCTCCTTTACCCTCCTCATTGCGCTTCCTGTGGATGCAGCTTGCACGAGGATGGGGATGGGAATGGAAGAGATGAGAATCATTACCTCTGCACCCATTGTCGGAGCGGAATCCACCAACCTCCTGAGCGCCTCTGCCTCATGTGTTCCCATCCCATGGTTGGAGCAGTAACGTGTACGAACTGCAATGGTCGTGACTGGCACCTCTCCACAATCGTCGCCGCGTGCCGTTACGCGGGGGTGGCTGAAGAGTTGATCAAACGTTTCAAGTACGGCCGCGATAGAACACTGGCTCCAGCACTGGGTGATCTCCTTTTTGGAGCGATGAGCGATTCGCGCCTCGCGGGGAAACCTTTTGATGCCGTTGTTCCTGTACCCCTCCACTCTCTGCGCGAAAGGGAGAGGGAATTTAATCAATCCACTCTTCTCGCCCTCATGCTCTCCAAGCATATCGGATCTCCGGTGAATCAACTCCTGCGTCGCGTGCGCGCTACCGATCCTCAAGCTGGCCTTGATCGCGAAGAGAGGATGAAGAATCTCAAGGGAGCCTTCCAGATACGAAAGGCCTCAGTGAAGGGACTCTCCCTATTGTTGGTCGATGACGTCACCACTACTGGCACGACCTTGGACGTATGTGCCGAGGTATTGAGGGAAGCTGGCGCCAAGGAAGTCTGCGCCGTCGTGGTGGCTAGGGGATAAGCCTAGGGAGCGAAGGGATAACCCATGAAGTTAAGACGGGGATTGACCCGGTGACTGCTTATCCTCAAATTTCCTTATTAAGGCACCCGTAGCTCAATTGGATAGAGCGCTTCCCTCCGAAGGAAGAGGTTGTGAGTTCGACCCTCGCCGGGTGCACCATTTTAGGCGACGAATCTATCCATTAGAGCGAAGAAGCGACTCTTGGCTGATTCAAAGAGTGAGAGGTCGCTCAGGATTTCATCTGGGGACTGAACGAAAGGTGATGGGGGTGGTGCCACGCCCGGTTCTGCGACAGCATCCCGTCCCATCTCTTCGGTCCATTCGAGGTGAAATTGGAGTCCGATTACCTGACTACCTGCTGGCCCCCTAACCAGAAAGGCCTGCTGCTCTGTGGCTTCATTACGTGCGAGCTGAATAGCTCCCGGTGGCAGGGAATAAGTGTCGCCGTGCCACTGGAAGGCTTGGAAGGGGGTGGTTGCTCCAAACCAAGAGATTCCGTCGGGTAGGGGCTCAATGGGTTGCCATCCAAACTCCTTGCAGGTATGTCGGAACGCTTTACCTCCCAGGGAATCCGCCAGAAGTTGGCAACCAAGGCAGAAACCCAGGATCTTTTTTCCGGCGGTAAAAGCCTGCCTGAGATACTCCTTTTCAGAGATCAGCCATGGGTATTTCTCCTCCTCATAGGCCCCCATCGGCCCCCCTAAGCTTACTAGAAGGTCAAAACTTTCCAGCGGTGGTAGAGGATCACCTCTACAGATTAGGCAGTAGGAGAGGGAATGGTCTCTGGCCTTTGCCCACTCGATGAGTGTTCCAGGCCCATCCAGGGGATCGTGCTGAATACAAAGGATCCTCATTCGTGACAATCCTGTAGCATGTCGTGTGCCTCGTTGACAGCAGCAAGACGTCCAGAGATAGTAACCGGCTACTCAAAGACCATGGATAATATTCGCAACATCGCCATCATCGCCCACGTCGACCACGGCAAGACCACTCTCGTCGACCAGCTCCTGAAGCAGTCGGGCACCTTCCGAGCCAACGAGGCCAAAGCAACAGAAATCCGCATCATGGATTCCATGGACCTGGAGCGTGAAAAAGGAATTACCATCAAGGCCAAGAACGCCGCATTCCAGTGGAATGAGTACCATGTCAACATCGTCGACACTCCGGGTCACGCTGACTTCGGCGGTGAGGTGGAGCGCATCATGAAGATGGTGGACGGCGTGCTTCTCGTCGTGGATGCCTTCGGTGGTCCCCAGGCACAGACCAAGTTTGTGCTTAAGAAGGCTCTGGAGAATGGTCTCAAACCCATCGTTGTCATCAACAAGATCGACCGCGAAAACGCCGACCCCCACAAGGTTTTGGACATGGTTTTCGAACTTTTCCTCGAACTCGGCGCCAATGACCAGCAGCTCGACTTCCCCGTTGTTTACGCGAGTGCCAAGGCGGGCTTTGCCAAGAACGAGATCGATCAGGAGAGCACCACCATGGAGCCGCTCTACGAGGCGATCATCAAGCACATCCCTGCTCCGAAGAAGTCCGACGTGGACTACTTCCAGATGCTTGTCTCCAATCTCGACTATAGCGACTATCTTGGACGTATCGCCTTTGGCCGCATCATCAGCGGAACGGTCAAGTTGGGTGAGCAGGTGGTCATTATTCACAAGGACGGGCAAAAAGAGAAAAAGCCAGTCACCGCTATTTTCGGTCACAAGGGACTTCAGAAGATCGAGCTTCAGGAAGCCAGTGCCGGCGACATCGTCGGGATCTGCGGCTTTGAGGAGGCCTACATTGGGGAGACCATCACCGATAACGACACGCGCGAGCCACTCGCCTTTGTCGACATCGATCCTCCGACCATCACGATGAAGATCTGCATCAACGACGGACCGCTCGTCGGCAAAGAGGGCAAGCTCGTCACCGCCCGTCAGATCAAGGAGCGCCTCATTCGTGAGACCCGTACCAACGTTTCGATCGAAGTAAAGGAGACGGAGCTTGCCGGTCACTTCCAGATCAAGGCCCGCGGGGAAATGCAGATCGCCGTCATCGTCGAGCAGATGCGACGCGAGGGATTTGAGATCCTCGTTTCCCGTCCCGAGGTTATTTACAAGCGCGGTGAGGGTGGGAAGCTTCTGGAGCCCATCGAGAATGTCTATGTCGATGTACCGCCCGATAATCTCGGTGATATCCTCCAGAGCCTTGCCGGGCGCAAAGCCGAGATCGTCAACATGGATCACAAGACCAAGAGCGTTACCGTTCAGGCTGAGGCTCCGACACGCGGACTGATCGGATTCGAAACAGACTTGGTGAACCTTACCAAGGGAGCCGGCATCATGTCGCATATCTTCAAGGAGTACGCCGAGTACAAGGGTGAGATCCCGACCCGCAACAACGGTGTTCTCATCGCCATGGAGGCAGGAACCGCCATGGCCTACTCGATGGAAAAGATCCAGGAGCGAGGACGGCTCTTCGTCTCGCCTCAGGATGATGTCTATGTCGGAATGATCGTGGGTGAGAACTCCCGTGCCGACGATATGCCGGTGAACGTCTGCAAGGCCAAAACCTTGAACAACATGCGTAGCTCCGGTGACGGCAAGGGTGTTTCCCTCTCTCCTCCGCTTAAGATGAGCCTTGAGCGGTCGCTCGAATACATCGCTCCCGACGAATATGTCGAGGTGACACCGCTCAGCATCCGCCTTCGCAAAAAGCTTCTCGATGCCACTGCCCGCAAGCGTGCTTCCTCGACGCCGGTGGTTGCTGACGAGTAAAACTTCCCCATACCAACCCCCTAATCCGCAACTCCCATGGGTCGTCAATGGCTCCTTGCGAAGCGCGAGGTCGCTTCGCTCAAGAAATCGAAGTCCACCGGCAAGTTCGTCCGTGAAATCACCATTGCCGCCCGGCAGGGCGGTGCTGATCCGGAGAACAACGCCCGCCTCTTCGCCGCCTTGGAAAAGGCACGTGCCGAGAGTGTTTCGAAGGACGTCATCGAGCGTGCGATTAACAAAGGGGCCGGCATCGGAGGTGATAAGGCGGTTATCGATCACATCGTTTTCGAGGGGTATGCCCCTCACAAGGTGCCCTTGATCGTCGAGGTCTACACGGATAACACCAACCGCACGACTCCCGAGATCCGTGTTCTTTTCCGCGATGGTCAGTTGGGTGCCCCAGGTAGCAACAAGTTCCTCTTCGACCATGTCGGACTGGTAGAAGCCTACACCGATAATGCCTCCGTTGATCCCGAGGAGGCTGCCATCGAGGCAGGTGCCAATGAGGTCGAGACCCTGACCCACGAGCAGAACGATGATATTCCCGCAGACAAAAAGGGAGCTCGTTTCATCACTGACCGTACTGCCACCGCGGCAGTCACATCTTGGCTCAAGTCCAATGGTTGGAGCGTCGTCACCAGCGAAATTGGGTACGTTGCCAAGAACTTCCCTACCCTTACCGACGAACAGCGTGCCGAGGCCGGGGAGTTTCTTCAGGCGCTTGAGGAGCACGATGATGTGCATCGCGTTTGGACGGCTATCAAGTAAGTAGGTTTGGTCTTTTGCGCTCTGGCTGTGTTGGACTGCGTTCGCTGAAGGAAAACTACAGCGTCACTCGAGCGCCTTGCTGTATCGACCTCTTTCTATCTTTCTGAGTTCCAGATTAAAAAACCTGAAAACCTGAAACAAAAAAGCCCCGGCCATTTCTGACCGGGGCTTTCAAGTTGTTAGTCCTAGGGTCTAAAACCCTAGAGCCTGTTACCTAGTAACGGTAGTGGGCAGGCTTGAAGGGGCCTTCGACCGAGACGTCGAGGTATTCGGCCTGCTCCTTGGTGAGTTGGGTGAGTTTCACGCCGATCTTATCTAGGTGGAGGCGGGCGACTTCCTCGTCGAGCCTCTTAGGCAGGACATAGACGCCTGGCTTGTAGGTCTCCCGATTTTTCCAGAGTTCGAGTTGGGCAAGGGTCTGGTTGCTGAAGCTTGCGCTCATGACGAAGCTCGGGTGACCGGTGGCGCAACCAAGGTTCACGAGGCGTCCCTCGGCGAGGAGGAAAATCTCGTTCCCGTTCGAGAAGGTGTACTTGTCGACTTGGGGCTTGATATTGGTGCGCTTGACCGATTTGTCTCCCTGAAGCTTGTCGACCTCGATCTCGTTGTCGAAGTGCCCGATGTTGCAGATGATCGCCTGATCCTTCATGCGCTTCATGTGCTCAAAGGTGATGACACCGACGTTGCCGGTGGTGGTGACGTAGATGTCGGCGCGACCGAGGGTATCCTCGATCGTGGTGACCTCGTAACCTTCCATGGCAGCCTGGAGGGCATTGATCGGATCGATCTCGGTGATGATGACGCGTGCTCCCTGTCCGCGGAGTGACTGGGCGCTTCCCTTGCCGACGTCTCCGTAGCCGCAGATGACTGCGACCTTGCCGGAGATCATGACGTCGATCGCACGATTAAGACCGTCGACGAGTGAGTGGCGGCAGCCGTAGAGGTTGTCGAACTTCGACTTGGTGACGGAGTCGTTGACGTTGAAGGATGGAACCAGAAGCTTGCCCTTCTCGTGGAGTTTGTAGAGGCGGTGAACACCGGTGGTGGTTTCCTCGGAAACGCCGCGCCACTCCTTGACGATATCGTGCCAGCGGGTTGGGTGATCCTTATGAACCTGCTTGAGGAGATCCTTGATGACCTGCTCCTCATGGTTGGAGGAGGGGGTGTTTACCCAGTTGTCTCCCTCTTCGAGTTCGTAGCCCTTGTGGAGGAGGAGGGTCACGTCGCCGCCGTCGTCGACAACCATCTGGGGGCCCTTGCCTCCATCAAAGGAGATGGCCTTGTAGGTGCACCACCAGTATTCCTCGAGGCTCTCGCCCTTCCATGCAAAGACAGGAACGCCGGTGACCGCGATAGCCGCTGCGGCTTGATCCTGGGTGGAGAAAATGTTGCAACTGGCCCAACGGACATCGGCACCGAGGTCGGTGAGTGTCTCGATCAGGACCGCGGTCTGAATGGTCATGTGGAGGGACCCGGTGATGCGGACTCCCTTGAGCGGCTTATCCTTGGCGTACTTCTTACGGATCGACATGAGGCCGGGCATTTCCTGCTCGGCGATGTTGATTTCCTTGCGGCCCCAGTCGGCCAGCGTGATATCGGCTACTTTGTAATCGGTGGTGTTTGACATAAAATCAGGGAGTGAGTGAACGGGTGTGGGTAGTTGTTGTGATTAAAGTTTGGCGGCGGCGAGGGCGGCCTTTTTAAGTGCTGTCGCCTTGTCGGTCTTTTCCCAGGTGATATTGGCATGGTTCTTGCCAAAGTGACCGTAGTTTGTGGTCTTGGAGTAGATCGGCCGACGCAGCCTGAGCTGACTGATGATCTCCGCAGGCTTGAATCCGAAGGTCTTCTTCACGGCTGTCTGAATCGCCTCCTCTGGAACCGTAGCGGTGCCGAAGGTATCGATGTGGATCGAGACGGGATCGGGATACCCGATCGCGTAAGCGAACTGAACCTCGCAGCGCTCGGCAAGACCGGCGGCGACCACGTTCTTTGCAACCCAGCGACCCATGTAGGCGGCGGAGCGATCAACTTTCGTGGGATCCTTTCCGGAGAAGGCTCCTCCTCCGTGGCGACCCATGCCACCATAGGTGTCGACGATGATTTTTCGGCCGGTGAGACCGGTGTCTCCCTGGGGGCCTCCAATGACAAAGCGACCGGTTGGATTGATGAGATACTCGGTCTTTTTGGTCAGCATTTTGGCGGGAAGCACTTTCTTGATGACCTTATCAATGCAGAACTTTTCGATCTCCTTGTGGGAGATTCCCTCGGCGTGCTGGGTGGAGATGACGACATTGACGATCCGGGTAGGCTTCCCATCGACATACTCGACGGAGACCTGACTCTTCGCATCCGGACGCAGCCACTTGGCGGCGCCGCTTTTGCGCAGGCGGGTCAACTCACGACCCAGCCGGTGGGCATACATGATCGGGGCGGGCATGAGTTCGGGAGTCTCGTTGCAGGCATAGCCGAACATCAGTCCCTGGTCTCCCGCGCCCTGCTCGGCGGTCTTCTTGCCGGCAGCCTTCTTGGCATCCACCCCCTGCGCGATGTCGGGGCTCTGGGAGGTGATGATATTGTTGATAAATACCGTGTCGGCGTGAAAGACGTCGTCATCGTTCTCGTAGCCGATCTCGCGGATCGCGTCGCGGACGATCTTTCCGATGTTGATTGCAGACTCAAGGGGCTTTTTACCCAGCTTGGGAACCGTGATTTCACCGCCTACAACCACGATGTTACTCTTTGCATAGGTTTCGCAGGCGACACGACTTGTGGGATCTAGTGCGAGGCAGGCATCCAGGATGGCATCGGAAATGGTATCGCAAACTTTGTCGGGATGGCCTTCGCCAACGGATTCGGAAGAGAAGATATAGCTGCGGGACATGGGTGGATCTGTTGAGTTTTCTGTTGTTCAGTAACACCAAGGGGAATTCCTCAGCTTTACTTATGAACGTATCTGTATATGTAAATGGGTATGGCGTCAATTCTCCAATCCCTCCGCGCCCTTGCCGAACCGACCCGCCTGAGGTTGCTGGCATTACTACTTGAGGAGGAGCTGACCGTGGCTGAATTGCAGGAGGCCCTCGGAATGGGACAGTCCCGTATTTCGGCCAGCCTTGGGATGCTGCGACGACAGGGGCTGGTCCTTGATCGTCGCGTAGGGAAAAACATCCACTACGCAGCAGTACCCACCGCAGTGGCTCCGCTCAGGCAGGCACTCTCCGCGGCGGTTAATGAATTGGCTGAAGCGGAGAGGGATCGGCAGGCGCTACAGCTCGTGCTCAACAAGCGACGCGACCGCGCCGCCGATTACTTTGACAAGCTTGCCGGAAAGTTCGGTCGCACCTATGTCCCCGGACGCTCATGGCAAGCGCTAGCCCATGGATTGCTTCGACTCATGCCACCGATGATCATCGCGGACATGGGGGCGGGTGAGGGAACCCTTTCGCAACTTCTGGCGCGCACGGCAAAGCAGGTCATCGCGATCGACAATTCCGCAAAGATGGTCGAGTACGGGGCACGCATAGCCAAGGAAAACGGATTCACGAATCTGGAATATCGGCTTGGGGATATTGAGGAACCTCCCATTGATTCGGCTTCCGTCGACGTCGTTCTGTTCAGTCAGGCACTCCATCATGCGGCCCGCCCGCAGCGTGCGGTGGAGAGCGCTTACCGAATTCTCAAGCCCGGAGGGCGCGTCCTGATCCTTGATTTAGCGAGTCACACCTATGAGCAGGCCAAGGATCTATATGCCCATGTCTGGCTTGGTTTCTCAGGCGTCGAGCTTCATGCAATGCTTGAGAAAACCGGCTTCCGGGATCCGGAAGTGAGTGTTGTCGCCCGCGAGCAGCAGGCTCCGAATTTTCAGACCATCCTGGCGACGGGAATCAAAGGATAGGATTGAGAAACGGTTATCGTTTTTTGAGAGGCTTCTCTAATGCCTCGGCCTTGAGTTGAGCCACGGCCTCCAACCAATCCGTATGTGAATCGCCATCCCAGCCCATCTGGTGCCGGCGCTCCGCGATAAAATAGGCACGAAGGGAAATTTCGTCATGGGAGATCACCGGCTCTGCTTTCGTTTTTTTGGGCTCCAACGATAAAGAGGGAGCAAGCTTTGAACTGCTTTTTCCTGCTGCCCGTTTTTTACGGGCAGTAACTTTTGGTTTTTCAACGGACTTGGCGGAATCGGTCCTTTTAGGTGCAGATTTTTTGCTGCCCATTAAGGTCGAGGAAGTTGATGCTTTTTTAGTGGCCATGTTGTTACTCGTTGTAAGCAAAGGGTATGCCTACTCATTGAAAGGTCGATAGGATTTTTCTGCCGATTTCGTCATCTAATGATGTAATCTCTTCCTATGAAGGAATTCCTTATTCGCTGGTTGATCACGACCCTTGCCGTCATGGGTGCATCTCATGTCATACCAGGGATTTCCTACAATTCCACGGGTGTCTTGATCGGAGCTGCCCTGCTGCTCGGAATCATCAATGCAATGGTCCGCCCCGTGCTTCTCCTACTGAGTCTTCCATTCATCATTGTTACCATGGGGTTCTTCATTTTGGTGATTAATGCCCTGCTTCTGATGTTTGTTTCCGCAGTAGTGCCCGGATTTCATGTCGAGGGTTTCTGGAGCGCCCTTTTTGCTGGAATCATTATAGGATTGATCAGTTGGATTCTAAGCAGTTTCTTTAGGGCAAGTGACGGGCGTGTCTACCCGGTCACCCACCATACTCAGATCAAGCAGGTGGAGGGCAGGGTTGTCTCGAAGGATTGAGACAATCCTGAAATCTCGCGCAGAGATGTAGAGAAGCGAATTGGCGGAGTGTCTAAATCACCAAGACAAGACCTCCTTAGGATAACATACTATTCATTGCTGTGAGTAACGCCGCCTCCATTCCGTTCTTTGATCATTCGCCCGCTGCACCCAAGGTCTGCGGAATTACGAATCCCGGGGATGCCCTTCGGTGCATCGAGTCGGGTGCCGGAGCGCTTGGGTTCAATTTCTACCCTCCCTCGCCGCGATCGATATCCGCTGAGGGTGATCTCTCATGGATTTCGACGCTAAAGTCTTCGTTTCCGGATATCGCAATGGTGGCAGTTGTGGTGAATCCCGAGGAAAAACTCCTGAGTATCTTGAGAGAAGCAGGCTGTTTCGATGCCATTCAGTTTCATGGAGATGAGTCGCCGGAGTTCTGCACGGTGAAAGGGTCCTCTTATACTTATTGGATCAAGGCGCTCAGGGTTCGAAATGATGCCGATCTTGAGGCAGCACGGTCTTATGCAACCCCGTTCCTGCTACTAGATGCTGCCGTCCCCGGTTCCTACGGGGGAAGTGGACACACCATTGATTGGAATCTGGCCTCCGGATTCGTTGTCTCACACCCTGAGAAAAAAGTGATCCTTGCCGGAGGATTGAACCCCGAGAACGTCTCCAAGGCTGTGAGTGCGGTTCATCCCCATGCCGTCGATGTTGCCAGCGGTGTGGAGTCCTCTGCCGGCAGGAAGGATCCGGAGAAGGTACGGGATTTCATCGCCTCAGCGATCTCGACCTGAACGGAATTTATCGCGATGAGACGCTGGGACGCAGAGGAGTGCAAAAATTCCTCTATTCCTGAGTTCCAGATTCAAGGATTTCTGTGCATCCTTTTTCTATGAGCAACACCTATCGCATCGCAGTACTCGCCGGAGATGGCATTGGACCAGAAGTCATGGCCGAGGCCTCCAAGGTTCTCCGTGTCGTCGAGAAGAAGTTCGGATTCATCCTCCAGGAAACCGCGATGCCCGTGGGTGGAGCGGGGATTGATGAAAAAGGGAAAGCTCTTCCTGCCGAAACGTTAAAGGTTTGCGAAGAGAGCAGGGCTATCCTCTTCGGATCCGTTGGCGGTCCAAAATGGGAAAACCTTCCTCCAAACGAGCAACCCGAGCGTGGGGCTCTTCTTCCTCTTCGCAAGCATTTCGGACTCTTCGCCAATCTCCGTCCCTGCATCTGTCTGCCGGAACTCGCTCACGCCTCCCCGTTGCGTCCTGAGTCGGTTGCCGGCGGGGTGGACGTGCTCTGCGTCCGTGAACTGACTGGCGGTCTCTATTTCGGCGAACCGAAGTTCCTCAAAGAGGAGGCTGATCCTGTCGCCGTCGACACCATGGTTTACAAAAAAAGCGAGATCGAGCGTATCGCCCGCGTCGCCTTCGAGGCGGCTCGCGGCAGAGGCAAAAAACTTACCTCGATCGACAAGTCCAACGTCCTTCAGAACGGTATACTCTGGCGGCGCACCGTGAACGAAATCGCCACGGAGTATCCTGATGTCGCCCTCTCCCACCTCTATGTGGATAACGCAGCGATGCAGCTCATCAAGAATCCCAAACAGTTTGACGTGATCCTCGCCGAGAATCTCTTTGGTGACATCCTGAGCGACGAGATGTCGATGATTGCCGGCTCTCTCGGCATGCTTCCCAGTGCAAGCCTGGGTCTCGCCAAGGGAGAGGCAGGTCGTTTCGGCATGTACGAGCCGAGCGGCGGATCCGCCCCAGACATTGCCGGCAAGGGAATTGCCAATCCGATAGCCCAGATCCTGAGCGCCGGAATGCTGCTCCGCTACTCCCTCAACGAGAGTACTGCAGCCGATGCGATCGATGCTGCCGTCCGCAAGGTCATTGCATCAGGCTTGCGAACGGGTGACATCTGGTCCGAGGGGGCGACTAGGGTCAATACCTCGGAGATGGGTGATGCAATAGCTGCCGCGGTTTAACCTCCATCACGGGCCGCACCCCGATCCCGATACAGTGGCGCTTGCCTAGGTGAGGCGGGACTTGAGCCTCTGCTGGGCTATTCTTGCAAGCGGTATTCCTTCGGGAATGCCTTCAAGAACCAGACGCGCCTCGTCTCTGGAGTGCCGGTCGAGCCGAACCATTAGATCCAGATTAACAAGATGAGACCTGTCGATTCTCAAAAAGGGAGGGGAAGGCAGGGCGGGCTCATATTCACCAAGAGTGTGACAGATCATCAGGGAGGGTGAGTCTTTGAAAAAAAACCGGGTGAAGTCTCCATCTGCCTGTAGTGCTGAGATGGATTTAATGGGAGCAATGACTGTTCTCTGCGGTGTTCGCAGGCATATCCTGTCCTCTATTGCATAGGAAGCTGACTGTGCGCGAGAGGAGTTATCGGTAGCGCCTGATTGAATTCTCTGCAGCGCCTGGGCAAAGCGCGCCGGCGTCACCGGCTTGAGGATGTAGTCGATGGCCTGGATGTCGAAAGCGTGGATGGCGTGCTCCGCATGGGCGGAGACAATGACGACCTTTGGTATCCGGTTTAGTTTTGCCAAAACCTCAAAACCGCTCGGGCCATGCATCTCAATGTCTAGAAACACGGCATCCGGCCTCTCCCGGATAATCAATTCAAGGGCGCTTTCAGCGGAATCTGCTTCACCCACAACCGAGAAAGATGGATGCGCAGCAAGAAGTCGGCGCAGGCGTTTTCTGGCAAGTGGTTCGTCGTCTATGATGGCTACACGTTGCATGGGTCTCCCTCCAAAGCGAGTGTCGCCACTACAAAATCCCCTTGCTGCTCCAATGTGAACTGATGCCTTTCGGGATAATGAATCTCCAAACGTCCTACGATACTCTCCAATCCCACCCCCAACACTTTGGGAGAGTGCTTTAGCACACCATTGTTGATGACCTTGATCGTGAGGTTGTTGGCATTTGTTTCAGCCACCAATTCGATGAGCCAGGGTGACGGCATTGAAGAAAAGCCATGAATGAAGGCGTTCTCCACAAGCGGTTGGAGGATAAAACTCGGCACTGATCTTGTACGCGCCGACTGTGTTGCTTCAATGCGGGTCTGCAGGCGCTCCCCGAACCTGGCCTTTTGGATTTTAAGGTATGCGTCGGTTGCGTCCAATTCGGATGAGAGACGAGTAATCATCTGTCCCCGCTGATCGAGCGAGTATTTCAGATAGGAGGATAGTTCGAGCACCATCTCCATTGCCGCTTCGGGATCGGATGGGATTTCTGAAAGGATTCCGTTGAGGGAATTAAGGAGAAAGTGAGGGTCAAGTTGGAAGCGGAGCAACTGCAGTTCCATACGTTGGGCTTCGGTTTTGGACTGAATGATCATTCTGTCGTGATCGACTATCCGCAATTCGGCCCGAACCCAAAAATAACCGAGACTCCACCCCAAATACATGGGCCACACAATGAGAACCAGCAGGAGCAGTCGCTCTGGAAACGCCCATTGGCTGAAATGCCAATGCATCGTTGTGAACTGGTTCAGGAACCGAGTGACGCATGCAATGGAGGTGGCATGAAGGCAGGACGCCAGCAGTGAAAAAAGTGCCACCATTGCCAGGTTTATAAAGCCCGGGGTGGATTTGATAATCGGGGCGTTGAATGCCAACCTGAGAAGACCGAAAAGCACCAGTGTGGTGAGAGAGGCCGTCAACGCCGTGCATAAGGATCGCCCAAGTGATTCGCCAAGATAGAGGCGGGAATTCAGGGAAATGATTCCAAAAAACAGACAGATCACCGAGTTCAGAAGCCAGAAGCTCGGATACCTGAATCTCTCAGGGTTTTTCGTCAATTGCACCTCATGAAGGTTGGTTAAAAAACCGACTCGGTCAACGCGGCAGGAGGGATTAAACGCCCGATTCAACGGTTTTTTGGTCGTTTTCACCGAGTGTACGTGGAATCCGCGTTTTTCAGATGTCAGATGAGCAACATGAAAACTCTTCAACTCGCAATAGCAGTCCTGTTCCTGATTGTCTCCAGTGCTTTTGCCCAGAGCACCTCTCCCGGAAACGCAGTTGTCAGGCTGCCTCAAGCCACCGTCTCCTATGCCGTTACAGGCGATTATGGAGGCGGATACCAAGGGAGCGTCACAATCCAGAACACCTCATCACAGACGCTTACGAATTGGAGCCTCTCTTTCTCGATGCCCGGTCAGATCACCAGCATCTGGAACGCCTCCGTGGTCAGTCACACGGGAACGACATTCAATTTCAATTCAGCAGCCTACTCCTGGCAAAGCTCTATCCCACCTGGAGGAAGTGCCTCCTTCGGTTTTATGGGGAGTCCAGGAAATGTGAAAACCCCGCCCACGGGATTTGCCCTGACCTCCGCTGGATCGATTGCCCAACCGAGCCCGACTCCTGTTCCGAGCCCAACGGCAACCCCTTCTCCAACAGCCACGCCCAAGCCCACAGCCACACCAACTCCTGTACCCAGTCCAACGGCAACACCGAAGCCCACTGCGACCCCTTCACCGACTCCAGTCTCCACGCCCGTCAGTTCGAGCGGCTATCTCTCCACTAAGGGGAACCAGATCGTTGATTCCAATGGGAACGCAGTCCGTATCACCGGAGTGAACTGGTTCGGATTCGAGACCGGCAACCAGGTCCTCCACGGACTATGGTCACGGGATTACCACTCGATGCTCGATCAGGTTAAAGCTCTGGGGTTCAATACGCTCAGGATTCCATTCAGTAACCAGATGCTCGCAAACGGTGCCGCCACCAGCAGTATCAACTACAATGCGAATCCCGACCTTCAGGGACTCACGCCCATCCAGTGCATGGACAAGGTGATTGCTTACGCCGGCCAGATCGGTCTGAAGGTCTTCCTCGATCGTCATTCCGCGAAGGCTGATAACTATCCGAACGAGGATGTTTGGTACATCCCCGGAGACAGCTACTACACCGAGGCCCAGTGGATCAATGACTGGGTCATGCTTGCGAAGCGCTACGCGGGCAATTCCACGGTGATCGGCGCCGATCTGTTCAACGAACCCAAGAAGACGGCAACCTGGGGCAACAGTGCCCCCGCAACGGATTGGAACAAGGCCGCCGAGCGTTGCGCCAATGCCATCCTGGGAGCCAACCCGAACTGGCTCATCATTGTGGAGGGTGTTGAAAAGTACAATAACCAGACCACGTGGTGGGGCGGCAATCTCACCGGCGCAGCACAATATCCCGTGATGCTCACCGTGCCCAACAAGCTCGTCTACTCGGCTCATGATTATCCAGCGAGCGTCTTCGCGCAGACTTGGTTCTCCGACCCCACCTATCCCAAGAATCTTCCCTCCGTATGGAATTCCAACTGGGGATATATCTTCCAGAACCAATCCGCCCCCGTGCTGGTTGGTGAGTTCGGGAGCACCTTGTCGGCAACGAGCGACCAGACCTGGATGAAGAGCCTTCTCTCCTACATGAACGGGGACCTCACCCTCTCCGGAACCAGTACGCTAACCTCCGGGCAAAAAGGGATCAGCTGGACTTACTGGAGCCTGAACCCCGACAGCGGCGATACCGGGGGTATTCTCAACAGTGACTGGACGACCGTGGACACCAATAAGATGTCTTATTTGCAGTCCAGCCTAGCACCTCTGATCGGAAGCCCTTCGGGTAGTGGAACTTCAACTCCGACACCAACACCTGCTCCCACACCCGTAGCTTCGCCAACGCCTGCTCCCACGCCGGTTGCGACACCTACTCCAACTCCTGCCCTGGGCACCAACTCCTCGACGAGCGCCACCTTCCCCCAAGCCAAGGTGAACTTCTCAGTCACCAGTGACTGGGGCAGCGGTTTCAATGGTCAGATTGTCATCTCGAATACCTCCAGCCAAATACTGACTAATTGGAGCGTTTCCTTCCAGATGTCACCGGTCATTTCCTCGGTATGGAGTGCCGGGATAGTGTCCCAATCGGGTGGTAACTATGTGATCAATGCCGGTTCGAATCCTTGGAATAACTCCATCGCTCCGGGTGCCAGCGCGACCTTCGGATTCTCGGCATCCCCGTCTCTCAGCGGGGTTGCGCCCAAGATTGTGGGCCTCACGGTTCAGTCTGCCTCAACGCCGCCTGTTGTGACGCCAAGTCCAACTCCTGTACCCACACCCGTGCCCAGCCCGACACCCGTGATAGCGCCCACGCCAGCTCCCACGCCCGTGGCTACCCCAACTTCCTCCCCGACTCCAGCAGCGACTCCCTCGCCAACACCGGTTGTCTCAACCAATCAATCCACGACGTTCAACTACGCTGAAGCCGTTCAAAAATCCCTCTACTTCTACAACTGCCAGAAGTTGGGCAAGCTCACCTCCAATAACATCGTCCCATGGAGGGGCGATGCTGCCACGAATGATGGTAGCGACAACGGGATCGACTTGAGCGGCGGATACTCGGATGCCGGTGACCATGTGAAATTCGGTCTCCCCATGGCGAGTTCCATGACCCTTCTTGCCTGGGGCGGTATCGACAACGCGACGGGATACCAAAAGTCGGGGCAGACCAAAGCCTTGCTCGATGTCGTCCGTTGGGGAACCGATTACCTGATCAAGTCACACCCCTCTGCTAATGTCTTCTACGGTCAGGTCGGAACGGGATCGGCTGATCATTCCTTCTGGGGTCCACCCGAGGTAATGACGATGGCTCGGCCTTCCTTTGCGCTGACAACGACCAAGCCCGGAACCGAGGTTGCCGCCGAGTCGGCTGCAACTCTTGCTTCGGCTTCAATCCTCTTCCGTGGCAGCGATCCAGCCTATGCCGACCTGTTGCTCGCCCATGCTAAGACCCTCTACAACTTCGCCGACACTTACCGCGGAACCTACACTGCGGCGATTCCCGATGCGGCTTCCTACTACAACTCCTTCTCAGGGTACTACGACGAGCTGGTCTGGGGAGCCGCGTGGCTCTACAGGGCCACGGGTGACGTGACCTACCTGAACAAGGCCGAGACACTCTACAGCCAGAACATCGCCGGAAAGAACCTTACATGGACCCATGCCTGGGATGACAAATCCTATGGAGCCACTGTCCTGCTGGCGGAGTTGACCGGCAAGAGCATCTACAAGACAACGGCAGAAAACTGGCTCAACTACTGGACTATCGGCAACAGTGCCGGAGGCAAAATAGCATACACGCCCGGTGGTCTTGCTTGGCTCGACCAGTGGGGATCACTCCGCTACACCGCCAACACGGCTTTCCTGGCAATGATCTATGCCGACAAAGTCGGGGATGTCGGTACCCGCTACCACGACTTTGCCAAGGGTCAGATCGACTACATCCTGGGCAAGAATCCCGCCGCGCGGAGTTATGTGGTCGGCTTCGGAAACAACCCACCGGTCAACCCCCACCATCGGGGTGCTCACGGAAGCTGGAGCGGTGACATCGCAAGCCCCGTGAATAACCGCCACATCCTCTACGGAGCCCTCGTCGGAGGACCCAGCAGCGCCACGGATACATCCTATACCGATGACCGCAGCAACTACGTCTGCAACGAGGTGGCCCTTGATTACAACGCTGGCTTCCAAGGTGCGGTTGCCCGTCTGGCTCAGGAATCGACTGGCACGCCGCTAGCCGTATTCCCTCCCGCCTCGGAGTCAGGAACCCTGGGAGACCAGTACTTTGTCCAGGCTGCGGTCAACCAGCAGGGAAGCGGCTTTATGGAAATCAGAGCCCTGCTCAACAACCGTTCGGCTTTCCCCGCGCAGGGATCGACCCAGTTTGCCTTCCGCTACTACCTGGATCTGAGCACGCTCTACGCAGCCGGATACGATGCCTCGGCCATCACCGTCACGTCGAACTACATCCAGAACGGAAGCGCCGCTCCGGCCCTTCAGGTCTATGATGCCGCGCGTCACATCTACTTCGTGAATGTCGACTTCTCGGGAACGCTCATCCAGCCCGGCAGTGGCACCTCCTATTGGAGGGAGGCACAGTTCCGCATGACACTCAGGCAGGGGATTCCCACCACTGCCTGGAACCCAGCCAATGACCCCTCCTATGCAGGGCTGCAGATCGGTGGAAACAACCTGATCACCACCACAAATATACCGGTCTACGAGAACGGAACACTGCTCACGGGAGCAAATCCCTGAAGTAACTCCTGATATCGGGGTGAAAACTTGTCCGGCAACTGGGCCGGACAAGGCCGTTTAGTTGAATAAACCTTGTTTCAAGCTCTTTACTGAAGGCACTGTCATCACATGTTGCGTCGTCTCATCCGCTTCTGGGTATACGGGGGATTTCTTGCGGCGTTTCTTCTTCTAGGTTTGCTGCCTGTGTGCTGCCGCTCCTGGAGCGTGGCGCTTATCCTGGTGTTCCTCCAGTTGCCCGTCTACATGATCCATCAACTTGAGGAACACGACGACGACCGCTTCCGGGATTTCGTCAATCGCGTGATCGGCGGGGGCCGGGAGGTCCTTTCCCAAAGCGCGATTTTCGTGATCAATGTTCCGGGAGTCTGGGGAGTCAATCTGGTTTCCATCCTGCTGGCCGCCACCGTCGACTTGGGATTCGGGCTCATCGGCGTCTACCTCACCGTCTTGAACGGTGTCATTCATGTCGCCCAAGCGATCCGCCTCAAGGGATACAATCCCGGCCTGATCACCGCGATTCTCCTCTTTCTGCCCATCGGAGGAGCTGCCCTCTGGGCTATCCATGCCACAGGAAAGGTTGGTCTTTGGTATGATGCTCTTGGGCTTGCGACCGCCGTGGCCATCCATGTTGCCATTGTGGCTTATGTCGTTGCCAATATGAAGAGATGCGCCTGACTCTAGCGGGGCGATCGGGCTGAATTCCAACGGGAAATTTCTTGCCAAAAGCACCGCCTGACGGGCAGATTCTTTCATGGCAGCAACGCGCACTTCCAATCTCGATAGCGTTTTTTACCGGGACGCGGGTTCTTTCTTTTCTGCGAATTCCGAAGTCGGGCTCACCTTCGACGACGTCACGCTGGCCACACTCTATTCCGAAGTCCTTCCCAGCCAGACCCTGCTCGATTCAAGACTGGCGGATACTCTTCACCTCAACATCCCGGTTGTTTCAGCGGACATGGATACGGTCACGGAATCGCGACTCGCGATCGCCATGGCGCTCAATGGTGGTTTGGGACTCATCCACTACAACATGCCAGAGAAGGACCAACTCTGGCATGTCAGTCGTGTGAAATACCACGTGCAGGGTCTCATTCCCGACCCCATCAAGGTATCACCCGATCAGTCGATCGGTGATGTCCTGAAACTCATCGAGGAGAAGAATTTCGGTTTCAGCACGTTTCCCGTCGTGGATTCGAACGACAAATTAGTGGGGCTTCTCTCAGGTCACGTGGTCAAGCCGCGCTACGCTTCCAAAAAGGTTTCCGAAGCCCTGACGCCCCGCAATCAAGTTCACACGATTTCCAGAAAGGAACTTGGAAAAGACCCGATCGCCATCGCCGACACATTCTTCACCAAGCATGTCGGTATTCACAAGTTGCTCGTCGTCGATGACGAGGATCGCCTCAACGGTCTCATCACGATGAGTGACGTGGAGAAGATCACCCAGGAGCGCAAGGCCCAGTTCAAACCGGCCCGCGATTCCCAATTCCGTCTGACCTGTGGTGCCGCGGTATCCGCCACTCGGAATGCGTTCGGAGAACTTGATCGTGAGAGAATCCTGAATCATGTGGGTGCCTTGGTAGAGCGCGGCATCGATGTTGTTGCTGTCTCCACGGCGCACGGACACAGCAAGGGGGTTGGTGACACCGTGAAGGTGGTCCGAGATGCCTTTCCGGAGTTGCCCATCATTGCCGGCAACGTCACCAGCGCGGCGGGAGTCGAGTATCTTGCCGAATGCGGTGCCAATATCGTGAAGGTTGGTCAAGGACCCGGCTCCATCTGCACCACTCGCATCGTGGCGGGAGTGGGAATACCCCAGATGACGGCGCTCCATGTGTGCTCGAAAGCCGCTGCGGAGAAGAAAGTGTCGATCCTTGCGGATGGTGGCATCACCAAATCCGGCGATATTGTGAAAGCTCTTACCCTTGCGCAGGGCGTGATCTGCGGCGGTATGTTCGCGGGTTGCACCGAGGCGCCCGGTGAGGTGGTTGAAATCGGCGGAAAACTTTACAAGCAGTATCGTGGAATGGGGAGTCTCTCGGCGATGAAGGCGGGAAGTGCCGCCCGGTATGGTCATGACAAAGCCGATACCACGCGCAAGGTAGCGGCCGAGGGAGTAGAGGCTCTCAAGGAAGCATGCGGTCCCGTGGATCGCGTCCTCGCCGGCCTAATCGGTGGCATCCAGAGTGGAATGGGTTACTTGGGAGCCAAGGATCTTGCCGAACTTCGTGAGAAGGCCCGATACATTCGCGTCAGCCCCGCCGGACAACGGGAGGCCGCTCCTCACGATGTCGTTGAGTTGAAGACGAAGAGCTAAGAGCTAAGAGCTAAGAGCCCCTAGGCTAGTTACTCTGTTACCTTAACCACCGTGACCACGGTTTCCAGCACACAGAAGCCGTCGCTGCTCTGGTTGGCAGCTCTCGGCGTCGTCTTTGGTGATATCGGGACGAGTCCGCTTTATGCTCTTCAGACGGCGGTCAGTTTCACGGGGGCTACCCATGCCGTTGCCGTGGCTTCGTTGATCATCTGGAGCGTGATTCTGGTGGTGAGTGTGAAGTACGCCACCATCCTCATGAAGCAGGATTACAAAGGGCAGGGAGGAGTCTTTGCTCTTTTCGCTCTTCTCAAATCATCCCTACATGGAAAACCAGTCTCCTTTGGAATTTTGCTGGCGGTGGCATTCGGAGCATCACTCCTTCTTGGTGACGGCACGCTGACACCCGCCATCTCCGTTCTCAGCGCCGTGGAGGGCATTGTTACGATTCATCCCAAATTTGGAAGTTTTGCCCCGGGTGCAGCCATCGCCATCCTGATCCTTCTCTTTACTGTCCAGCGTTTCGGCACAGGCAGGCTTGGTGGTGTCTTCGGACCTGTCATGATGCTGTGGTTTGTGGTGATAGCAGCGATGGGAGCGGTGCAGATTGTGGCGTATCCCTCGGTGCTTCGCGCGTTGGATCCCACCAAGGGCATCTTCTTCCTAGCCTCCTCCGGTTGGCTTGGTTTTGGCATCATGGGGGCTGTCGTACTTGCCGTGACGGGAGCTGAGGCCTTGTATGCCGATCTTGCCAACTTCGGCAAAGGGCCGATTCTCATGGCATGGTATGCCGTGGCCTTGCCAGCATTGATGATCAACTACCTGGGTCAGGCTGCCTTCCTTGAGGCTCATCAGGCTGACGCGACTCAAACCGGACTCTTTTTTCTCCTGTGTCCAATGGTCCTGAGAGGGCCGCTTGTCATTTTGGCCACCGTGGCCACCGTGATTGCCTCCCAGGCCTTGATCACTGCGGTCTTTACCCTGTGTCGCCAGGCTAAGTCGCTGGATTTTTTCCCTCCACTTTTTACCCGGCATACCAATTCCAAGATTCGCGAGCAGATTTATATTCCGACCATGAACTTCATTCTTGGTCTTTCGTGTGTGCTGCTGGTCGCTTTTTTCAAGACCGGAGCATCTTTAGCCAATGCCTATGGTGTGGCAGTCACCGGGGCTATGATGGTTACCTCGATCCTCTGGGCGGTTATGATGTTCTCTCGGTCGGATGAATCTCGATGGAAAACGGCACTTACCTTATGTGCTCTTCTTTCACTCGACCTGATTCTTTTCGTCTCCTGCATGACGAAGTTCTTCCTTGGGGGCTATATTCCGTTCTGCTTCGCCTTGGCGATCATGATCCTCATGTTAACTTGGAATCGTGGGAGGAGACTCATCGGCGAAGCGATGGAGGGGAGTCCGACGCCTGCTGAACTTGGCACTAAACTTGCCACCCAAACAATCGCGCGTGTTCCTTGCACTCGTGTGTACGTGACGCGGGAGAAGAGTCATGAGCATTCCGTCTACTCGATCCTGGAATTTCAACGCAGGTCAGGTTCATCTGCCGAGACCGTTGTGATCCTGATGATTCCCTCCACATGGTCCAATCCCAACCATGCCATCGGGGATCCGGTTATTAAGAGACATGACGGGGGGCTCTGGGAAATCACCGTGCCGCACGGGTATATGGTCGATGCCGATGTGCCGGCGAGTCTTCAGGCTGCCTCAGCAATGAGCGGAGGGTTGTTTCATTTTGATCCCGACAACACATTCTATATTTTTCCAAAAGAATTCATGTCCCCCGAGGAGAAGTTCCCGATGCCATCGTGGCAGCGGCGCATCTATGCATTCATCGTGAGGAATATTGTGCTTCCGGATGCACTGAAAATCCCTGCAGACAAACTGCTCGTCTATTTTTCCTACATCAGAGCCAAGTAGGGGAAGTCTCTAGAGTTCGAAGAAACATTACCATTCCGAGGCAAAAAAACGGCGACCCTTGGGATCGCCGTTTAGTCTCTAGGAAGCCTGTGAATTCTTAGTTCAGCCAATTAACCTTACCGGTCTCCAGACTGTAGACCGCGGGAACGACCTTCACGTCCGAGACATCCTTGAGGGCCGAGTCGTGACGGATTTTCTGGGAGACGCGGATCGCATTGGCCTTAATCGAGTTCGAGAGCAGGTCGCCCTTCTCTGTTCTGGCGGTGGCCACGGCCGGCTTGATCTGGTTTACAATGCTGTTGATGTGGGGAGGGACGGATCCTCCAGCGACAGTTGCCTTCACGGCACCGCAGTTCTGGTGACCTAGAACGACCACCAGACGTACTCCGCAACTCTTGACGAAGTATTCGATGCTTCCCAATCCGATGTCATCGACGACGTTGCCTGCAGTACGCACGACAGCGATTCGATCAAGATTTTGGTTGAAGATATATTCAGGAGCGGTGCGTGCATCCGAGCAGGTCACAATCACGGCGATAGGGTGCTGTCCGTTAATGGATGCGGTGCGGGCCTCTTCGGTTTGTTTTCCAGAACTGACAGGGCTGGAAACAAAGGCAGCATTGCCTTTCTTGAGGGTTGCCAATGCCGTATCACCATTAATGACAATGGCGCGATCCGCTGCAAATGCAGAGGTAGCCAGGAGAAGTGCTGCCAAGAAGGCGGGTTTTGTTTTTTTCATGTTCTTAGTGTGTTGGGTTTGGGTGATTCTTTTACCAGCCGAGGATCAGTGCAAAGACGAGCGGTGCCACGATGGAGGCATCCGACTCAATGATGTGCTTCGGAGTGTTAATCCCCAGTTTGCCCCAGGTGATCTTCTCGTTGGGGACGGCGCCAGAGTAGCTGCCGTAGCTGGTGGTTGAGTCACTGATCTGGCAGAAATAGCCCCAGAGCGGCACCTCGGGACGTTGGAGATCCTGGTGGAGCATCGGAACAACGCAGATCGGGAAGTCGCCCGCGATACCCCCGCCGATCTGGAAGAATCCGATCGAACCGTCAGGTGAGTCGGCATGACGGCCGGTGCCGGCGCTGGAGGTGAGGGGCTTGGAGTTCTTGGTGTACCAGTCGGCGAGGGCGATCATGTATTCGATGCCGGTACGGACGGTATGAACATTCTTCACATCGCCGCTGATCACGTGGCCTGCAAACATATTACCAAGAGTGGAGTCCTCCCAACCTGGAACGAACATCGGGAGGTTCTTCTTTGCGGCCTCCATGAGCCAGCTGTTTTTGGGATCGATTTGATATTCCAGCTTTCCGCCGAGCAGGATGCGGTACATGAACTCGTGTGGGAAGAGGCGCTCGCCTTTCTTGTCGGCGGCTTCCCATTCCGCGAGGACAGCCGCCTCAATCCGCCTCATCGCCTCCATCTCTGGGATGCAGGTGTCGGTGACGCGGTTCATGTGACGCTCGAGCAGGGCCACCTCATCGGCACCGGTGAGGTCGCGGTAATGAGGCACCCTCTCGTAAAAGTCGTGGGCCACTAGATTGAAGACATCCTCCTCGAGGTTAGCTCCGGTACAGCAGATCGCGTGAACCTTGCCCTGTCGGATCATCTCGGCAAGCGAGAGGCCGAGTTCTGCCGTGCTCATGGCACCCGCGATCGTCATGAACATGGAACCACCCTTGTTGAGGTGGGCCGTATAGCTATGGGCGGCATCCTTCAATGCGGCTGCATTGAAATGGCGGTAGTGATGCTCGATAAAGTTGGAAATAGGTCCTGAAGTGCTCATGGGCGAAAACTAATGGGTCAGGGAAGACAACGCAATCAGTCTGAAAACAAAAAAACCGCGCAGGTTGCCCTGCGCGGTTTCTCTTAATTCTTATGGTCAGTTATTGATCTTCTGCTCGACCTTGCTGGCGGCCTTGGAGACATCATGACCTGCAGCGCTGACATCCTGCCCAACGCCATTAATGGTGTGGCAAGAGGAGAGTGAGAGGGTGACGATGGCGAGGAGTGAGAGTGAGAGGAGGTGTTTCATAGGAGTTCAGAAGTGCCAAAAAAACAGCCTCCTGTCCATGGCTAAAGAAGTGTGGAGGCGGGGGACGGAATCGAGCTTCGTCTGTCGCGGCTGCAGGCCCATAATACCTACTTCCACAGGGTAATCAAGCCCACTCGGCGCGTTTCGAAAACTACCCCAAAATTACAATTTGGTGTCCGTTTTGGTGTCCGTTGAGGACACCTTCAACCATTGAGATGGAGATACCCCGAAATCATCGATAGGAGTTTCAATACGGCGGTTAAGAGGAGGGTTTGGTTGAAGAGTTTTAAGAGTTTCACGGAAATACTTATTGGGGCGGTTTGATTTTTCAAAAGGGGTGTGATGTCAAACCCGCCTCAAAAGCTTTTGGAAAAGCCGCTCCCAAACGGGAGCACGAGGATGGAGCCGATCGTTCAGCGTGGCGGGGATGAATAACCCACACATACCCGACAACGACATCCAGAACGCCGAAACTCGCCATCCGGTTGACCATATCGAGCCCCTCCCTAGCGGGGAGAGCGATACCATTGAGAGGATCTGTGAGGTCTTAGGCCGTACCTTTGAATGGGTTGCCGAAGCGGAGGAACCCTCCGAGAAAGGCCTCCGTGCTGCCGTGGTGCTCTACTGCGTCCGTTCCGATCTTGTCGGCAAGGAGAGCCTTGAGGACCTCGCCTTTTCGCTGCGCTACTCCGAGAGCGAAGTGGAGGAACTCGTGTTGGATTTCTCGCACTCCATTAACTGGAAGTGACCCCTGCCGTGCTGTCTCCCGAAGACTTCTACCCACTGATTCTGGAGGATTACTTCTTCAGTCAGGTGGATCGTGGAACTCCCCCCGAGGAGACGGCGCTCTTCACCGGCAACTTTGAGGGAGAAGACCTTCCGTCAGCTGTGGGGCGCCGCTTCGGTCTCTCCGAGCATGAAGCGATCATCCACCTGGTGCATGCACGCGAGGAGGTGATCTTGTGAGCAAGGACATCTACCAGATCATCACCGAGCGGTTCATTGAGCAGCTCAAGAAAGGAACCGTACCGTGGCAGAAGCCCTGGGCGGGAGTTCAGAACATCGTCTCCAAGAAACCCTACCGAGGGATCAACTCCCTCATCCTAGGCGGAAGCGAGTTCCAATCCCCTTACTGGCTCACCTACAAGCAGGCCCACGACCTCGGGGGCAACATCAAGAAGGGTGAAAAGGCTACTCCCGTCATTTACTACAAGCTCTTCGAAAAACGGGATGACCGCGGGAACATGATCCTGGGGAGCAATGGACGCCCCACCCGGATACCCTTCATCCGTTGGAGCAATGCCTTCAACCTTGACCAGACGGAGGGGATCGAACCCCCGGCCCAGACGATCGTCCAAAACCCCATGCAGCCACTCGAAAAGGCCGCGAAAATTGTTGAGGAAGCCAAGATTTGCCCAATTTATAAAACCGGATTCGTAGCTGCCTACTCCCCAGTGGAGGACGCAATACGAATTCCGGCCCCAAAAACCTTCCGCAGTAGCGAAGCGTACTACCAGACTCTCTTCCATGAGATGACCCACTCTACGGGTCATTCCTCCCGGCTCGACCGGGAGGGAATCACCCTGCCGGTGAAGTTCGGATCTGAGCGATACTCCAAGGAGGAGTTAATCGCGGAGCTGGGGGCCTCCTTCCTCGCGAACGAGGCCGGGATCTTGAACCAAGTTCAGTTTGATAATTCGGCCGCCTACCTCGGGTCCTGGATCGAGAAGTTCCAGAACGATCCGAAGATGATCTTCACAGCCTCTTCCCAGGCTCAGAGAAGCACCGATTACATCCTCGGGATCGAGCAGAAGGAGTCCCTTGGGGAAACCCAGTCTCCGGCAACTCTCGCCGCCCCAAAGGAAGAGACAATTCATGCCCAAAAGATCCTGGGCCAGACGACCCGAGGGAAAGGCCTCCATCTATGACAACTGGCCCCATGTATCCACATCCCCGTCACGCTCATTGGCCGGAGTCAGCCGCTAGGCTTTTGGCACTGGGTTCGGCTAAAGCTTTCACCCGGTGCCAGCCTCCTCCGTCCAATCAGCTCACCATGCACAAAGACCAGCTTTTAACCCGCCCTTTACAGTCAGTCGTAGGCTTCACCGTCCTCCTTCCGGCAATCGGCTCCTTACCCCTAGCCAACCCACTCGATTCGGGACCTTGGAGACACCTGCTATCAAGCAGTTTCAAGGGCAATTTCCCCGCACCAAATGTAATGCAGGATAGTGATTTCCCCCGGGGAAATCACAGCTTCGCTTTTGCTGCGCAAAAAACATGTTCCTGCGCGTGTCGGGCACGCTTCGGAATCCACCCGGCATTCTGAATGAACTGAACATGGGCAGAACGAAAATTCCCGGCACATACCGTGTTGATTTCCTCCTCACTTCGGAGGGGCTTTCTCGTCTAAAAATGATCAAGAAACGGCTCGGGTTACGGAACCAAAACGAGGTCATCGAGGCCCTACTTTACAAGGCTTCAGGTGAACAAAAGATCGAGAATCATCTCACGGAGGAAATCGCCAAAAACATCCTGCTGATCCTTGAAAAACTAGACCTGATTGCATGAAGAACGGGATGATATTTCCATTCAAGACAACGTGGAGGGCTCGTCTTGACCTGGAGTATCTGGATGAGACCTCCGGTCGTAAAATAGCGGCCAGGGAGGGACAGAAAGCGGAGAAGAAAGTCGATCAGGCCGATCACACTGCCATTGGAAAAAACCTGAAGCAATTCGCGGACTATGCGTCGAAGGAAACCATCGGTCAGGTTCATGCAGGGGGCTTCCTTCACCATCTGATTGTGATGAATCCTGATGGCACCCGTTCCGTTCCGGGGGCCTTGAGCAATACCGAGAGGAAACGACGCATTTCCGATGAATGGTTCAAGCATTTGAAGAGGTGGCATACCTCCTCGAAAACCCCGGTCATCCAGCATCGGTTAGTCTTCACCATGTCGACCCCTTTCCATGACAAACTTGTGGGTGTGGGGCTCAATCCCGACACGGTCCTCCTGAGCACTCTCAAGAAGATGATGAGGGATTTTCAGGAGAAGTTTCATCCAACGGATTCGATTGGTTATGCCTACGGACTCCATCACGACACGGACAACCTCCATATCCATGTTGCACTCTGTCCCCGAACGAAAAACGGGACCTATGTAGGGTGCAGCAAGTCACGGACCAAGACTTCCCACAACCGCAATCAGATCGACTATCTGATGCAATGTTTTGAACGCGAAAACCGCAAATGGGAGAATCGTCTCTCCAACCCCCTGACGATCAAGGAGTCGATTGCAAAACGCTTGGATTCCGATCGGCTTTTGATGGTGCCGAAGCTCTCGCTTTCGCAAATGGCAGGTCTCCGTCAGCAACGGACTTTGGCAGCCTCCCGGTTACAAAACTCGTACCGAAGCATTCTCGATATGGAGGCGGCTCTGCTCAAGAAAAGGAAGGCCTTTCGGACGCAGAAAGTGCTTCGGTCTATCGCAAGGTTGCTTGGCTACAAAAGACCTCCGGCCAACAAGGTTCTTGGGAAGGTTGCGACCGCATTCGATCGACTCACTATCCGGGAACTTCAGGTCAAACTTTGCCAGCACAAGCTGGCTTACCGAGAAGAACATCACCTCTACACCCAACGGTACGGAACTCAATCCCATGCCCATCACAACTCCCAAACCCAAAGCCGCAGTAACCGTCAGAGTTTCTGAATTCCTTGTCTGTCAGGACTTCGTTTTCCGCCCGCGTAAAGTCGATGGATTTTCTCACAAGATGATCGGTGACATGGCCGTTACGACGGTCAATTACCAGAGTTACACCGAGGAAATCCCCGATCCGGATCGCGTCCTTTACGACTACCTGACGCGCCTATTTCACCCTGCACCGCCAGATGAGCCTTCCTGACCTAATCATCTTTTTTCTCAGCATTGTGGGGGCCATCGGCGGACATTTCCTGCTCGTTGCGCCGTACTCTTGGGGAGTCGTTACCCTCTGTGCTCTGTTTGGAGCATGGAGCCTCTTTGGGGAGGCCCATGCGGGCAATGTCGTGGTACGCCTGGGAGGACTCTCCTGGTCGATGGAGGATTTTGTAAGGGGGTGGCTCATCACAGGACGGACCGGATCGGGTAAAACCCAATCGGGAATTAACACCATCACCTTTCAAATCTTCCAGAACGTGAAGAACTGGGGCGGTATCTGTCTCGATCAGAAGGGACTCTACTGGGAAATTCTTGTTCGGATGGCGGCTCATTTCGGCCGCAGTGAGGACTTGGTTCTTTTGCAGACTCGTCCCGCCGGGGAGAGCGTCCTCTGGAGGCCACCACACACGATCAATATCACCGGCAATCCCGAGGTCCCTGCCTCCACCTATGCCAAGGTGATCGTCGATACCGCCCTATCGCTCAATGGGGGTAGGGGAGGGAACCCATTTTTTCCCATCCGGGCTCAGCTCGCTATCCAGACCGCCTTTGAAATTCTGCGTCATATCGAGAGTTATGTGACCATTCCGAACATCCACCGGCTTCTCCTTAATAACACTGATGCCGTTGAAACAATGGATATCTTATCGAATAGGGATGATCAGCGATCCGCTGAACTGTTGGCCTCCTTTCAGAGCTACCTTGATCAGCCTCCAGAGCAGCTTGGGGGGGTACAAGGAACACTCAGTACCTATCTGGAATTCTTCCTCAATCCGGAGATCGCCGAAGTGTTCTGTGCAGAAGAGCCGACCTTTTCGGTCTCGGAGATCGACCAGGGGAAGATCGTCTGCCTCGCGATGCCGCAGAAGTTCCAGAGTGAGCGCCTCTACATCAATACCATCCTAAAACTCTCCTACTACTTCCACGCACTCAGTCGCTTTGACAAACCTGCCGAGCAGCGTGAGAAGGACAACCTGCTGGTTCTCTTTGCTGATGAGGGACAGGAAATCATTACCGGGGCCGAGTCGGCTTTTGCCGATCATCGGGCTGCCGGGATCATCCGTGAGGCCAAGGCGACCATCGTACTGGCCACTCAGGCCTACACGTCGTTGCTTGGCTCTTTGGACAAGCGTTATGCCGATGTCCTGATGCTAAATCTCAGCAACGAGCTGATCTTTACAGTGGCCAATCATGATTCCGCTGTCATTGCGGCGAAGAATATCGGAGAGCATGAGGTCACCGAAAAATCGTGGGGATGGTCCGCGGGGAAGCGCTCCTACAATTACCAGACCCGGATCAAGCCGTGGTTCGAGCCCTACCTGTTGAGGAAGCTCCCACGCTTCAAGGCGATCGTTTGCCACTGCGAGAAACCTTTCCGGAAGAGGCTCCTGCCTCCCATCACACCGGAGGGGTATTACCCGGAGTGGTTCACGAGCCTCCGTCCTGATTATGCCCTCCGCCAATGGTGGCGGGGGAAACCTTCAACCCCGTCCCAATCATGAATCCCGATCCCGCCCTTCTTCAAAAACTCTCCGGACTGGAGGGATACCTTTCCTCCAAGATCCGGGGACAGAGCCATGTCATCCCGAGAGTCTGCTCAGTTCTGGAGCGTGGGGAGCTTGGACTTCAGCCTCCGGATAAGCCGTTGGGCTCATTCCTGTTCCTTGGTCCCACTGGTGTCGGAAAGACCGAGCTTACCCTAGAATGCTCCCGGTATCTGTTCGGAGAGGGAGCTCTTCATCGGTTCGATATGTCGGAGTTCCAGCATCTCGACAGCGTGAAGCTCTTTCTTGGAGATGAGACCGGGATGCCAGGGAGACTTGGGAAAGTCCTAGAGTCACATACTCGGGGTATCCTCCTCTTTGACGAGGTGGAGAAGGCTCACCGGCTGATCTGGGATTTATTCCTCCAGATGCTCGATGCCGCACGGATCACCCTGACTGATCATCGGACCCATGACCTGAGCGGGTTCTATGTGGTTTGCACGAGCAATATTGGCTCCCACCAACTGATGAGACCCACTCGGTTGCCTTTTGCGACATTAGAGCGGGCCGTCTTGGCGGAGCTACACCGTCACTTCAGACCGGAACTGATCGGGAGGTTCGACGAGAAGATCGTCTTCAGGCCTCTCACTTCCGAGACCCAGCGGCAAATTGCCCTGATCGTCATCGGGGAAGAGATTGAGCGTTACCGAAGGATGGGGATCGATCTGACGATAGATGAGGAAACCGTCGAAATGCTCATCCGGAAGGGAATCACCAAGGCCCTGGGAGCTCGCCCCATGAAGCGAACGGTTCAGAAGTATCTGGGGGATGTGGTCAGGGAGAGGATGAAGAGGTGGAAATTATCGAATTATTAAGAAATAGAATCAACGAGCTCTTTGAGTGCGGAGGTTTTCCAAACAATTCCCAAATCAGACTCAGGGTTTACTCTTCCTGAGTAAATACCAATTAATTTTGTTACAGGACCTGGAAAAGCGGCAGCTCCTCCACCTCGCATAGGAACCATTCCTGAACTTCTGTAGGCTATAACTGCTGATCCTGACTGGCCGGGGCGTGCCCTGCAATCGATGAGAACTATAGGCATCCCCCATTGGTCAATATCCAGTTCACTTGCTAAAAAACCTGTTGCCCATATTGCCAGTGCTCCACCTGCGTTCATTCCAAATGGAAAACCGACTACACTTACATAATCTGAAGGTCCAACCATGATATCTGGACCATTGTTTTCTAGGGAATATTTGTAGCATTCAATGCCTTCAGTTTGAGTTAAAGGGAGCGCTACAAAATCACCTTTTTCCTTTAAAATGGGATGCTCATGCCATAGGGGCATATCATTTTCATTTACAAGAGGCTCTAATACGGGTTTCCAGTTTCCCAGCAAACCTTTTTGATTGTGCATTATGACTACTTCGTCAGGTACTGAGCCAGTTGCAGATAAGCACTTTCCAGTTTGAGGATGCCTTCCTGATACATTGTGCCTATTGGTAATTAGAACAGTACCTATTTTTGAATCGGCTAAAAATCCTGTTCCGGTTGCAACTTTTTGGCCAGAAAATCGCATTTCTAAGAAAAGCGATTGTACTGAAGGCGCTGCAATCTTAATTGGCATGATTACTAAAATACAAAAAGGGCAGATTTAAAATCTGCCCTTTTGTTGATTTGGCATTTTACTATTTTATTCCTACCCCTTCAGCGAGTAGGTAGTGCTGCGCTTGTTGCCTTCGATGTGGAGGAATCCCCCGTTGGCCTTGAGGAAGGCGCTGAAGCGGGGGCGGGCCAGTCCGACTTCCTTGAAGATCACGGCTGAGGAGACTTTCTTGCCGCCGGAGAGGATCTTCGAGAGCTGGGTCTTGATCTCCTCGTCTGAGATCTTGGGGAGGCGGCGACGGGTGCGCTTGCCGGCTGGAGTGGCCTTGGAGGCTTTGGGAGCCTTAGGGCCTTTGGAGGAGAGCCCGAAGCGGGAAAGCAGGGATTCCACCTCTTTCAGTTCCTTGGAGTACTTCTTGTGAACGGCGGCGACTTCCTGAGAGATCTTCTTCTCGATTACGGCCTTGGCCTTGAGGACCTGTTTGGAGGCTTTCTTCTCGAGGGCGGCGAATTGTTTGAGGATATCCAGGGATGGTTGGGTCTTAGGCATAAGATATTAATGTAGAGATTCTTCCAGATATTACAATTCTTTATCTCACAGAAACAGAGTGGAAAGAGTATCAGGATAATACACATGAGTTTTTGGCACGGTGAATGCTGTATTATTAGGGCTTCTAATAGGTGTAATGCAACATAATCGCAATAAATGAAAAAACATGTTGCACACGTATATCCACTACGAATACACCGATCGAAGTTCATCGGCTGCCGTGGGTAATTTCCTGGTGAGACTGGGGAATAGGAAGCGGTGCTGGAGAT